>Ga0102851_10000453_pt1 | contig 20660 bp, 23 predicted proteins | sample Mud3Dept3metaG_FD_79558 | JGI IMG/M metagenome (GOLD analysis project Ga0102851, IMG submission 79558) | Freshwater wetland microbial communities from Ohio, USA, analyzing the effect of biotic and abiotic controls - Mud 3 Core 4 Depth 3... | ecosystem: Environmental > Aquatic > Freshwater >... | reverse complement strand
GTTTTATGAATTCGGTCACTATCGCGGCGCTTCGGTCCCGGAGATTGCCGGACTGGCGCCGGTTTTCCAGACGCCGCAATATTGCCAGGCTTGCCATACCGAGCGCCATGCGCAGTGGTCCGCCGGCAGCCATAAGTCAGTTATCTGCGAAGTCTGCCATGGCGCAGCCCAAGGCCACCCGCAAAACGGGAAATTGCCGATCCCAAAGGATACCCCGAAGCTCTGCTCGCTCTGCCATGAAGCAATGCCCGGGCGCCCGCGCACGCAGCCGCAGGTCGCCGTGGCGCAGCATTCCGGCGGCCAGCAGTGCATCGTTTGTCATAACCCGCATTCGCCGAAGATCGCTGCAACCGCGACCAAGGTGGCGGGCGATGCGAAGGCAGGGCAACAGCGTGCGGCCGCCTGCGCCGGCTGTCACGGCGAGCAAGGCATCAGCCCGAACGACAGCTGGCCGAATCTGGCCGGTCAAAATGCCACTTATCTTGCCCGCATCCTGGCAGCGTACAAGTCCGGGGATCAGAAAGACGTGGTGATGACTCCGATCGCGCAACCGCTGAGCGCCGAGGACATCCAGAATCTCGCGGTCTATTACGCCACGCTAAGTTGCGTAGCGCCTCCCAGCCAGTCGCGTGTCGGCGACCCGGTGGCTGGCAAAGCGGTGGCAGCCAATTGCACGGCCTGCCATGGCGAAGCCGGCATCGGACCCAACCCCGCGTGGCCGAAGCTTGCAGGGCAAAAACCTGCTTACCTGGTAAACGTGCTCAAGGCGTTCAGGGCCGGCTTGCGCAAGGACCCGATGATGGCAGGCGTTACCCGGGGGTTAAGCGACACTGATATCGCCAACCTCGCTGCTTATTACGCCTCGCAAAGCTGCCGGCCGTAACTGAATGAGAGGGAGAAAGGCAAAATGAAGGAAACCAACCCCGCGCTGGCTGCACGGCGCAAGTTTCTCAGCAAACTGGGCCGTGCGGTGACCTATGCCGGTGCCGTGGTCGGCGCCGGCGCACTGAGCACGGCGCAGAACACCGCGGCCAAGAGCGAACCCAGCGCCGGCGGTGCTTCATTTCCGACCAAGGATTACGACTGGACCAAGCACCGCTGGGGCTATGGGGTCGACGCCACGAAATGCATCGGCTGCCTGCGTTGCGTCGAGGCGTGCAAGCGCGAAAACGACGTTCCGGGCACCGCGCACCACTTTCGCACCTGGGTCGAGCGCTACGTTTACCTGGAGGGCGAAACCAAACCGCGCATCGACAGTCAACACGACCCCGTGAACATCGAGGCCTCGGGTTCGGAAAAGGAATATCGATTTGCCAATCGCTACAAGGATGCGAAAGTGGACAAGGCCTTTTTCGTGCCCAAGCTGTGCAACCATTGCACGCATCCGGCCTGCGTACAATGCTGCCCTACCGGCGCCACCTACAAGACCAAGGACGGCGTGGTGCTGATCGACCACAAATACTGCATCGGCTGTGCCTACTGCGTACAGGCCTGTCCGTACGGCGCGCGCTATTTCAACCACGAGAAACAGGTCTCCGACAAGTGCACGTGGTGTTATCACCGCATCACCAAGGGATTGCAGCCGGCGTGCGTCGAGATTTGCCCGGTCGGTGCTCGCATCTTTGGCGATCTTGAGGACAACAAGAGCCCGATCAGCCAGTTCGTTCGCAACAACCGCGTGCGTGTTCTCAAGCCCGAGTCAGGCAACGCACCGAACGTTTTTTACGTGGGACTCGATAAGGATGTGATCTGATGGAATCTCTGTATGATCTCGCCACGTACACGGGTTCGGTTTATCCGAACGACACCGTCATTGCCTGGTCCGTGATGATCGTGATTTACCCGTACATCACGGGGCTGGTGGCCGGCGCCTTTACCGTGTCCAGCCTGTATCACGTATTCGGCATGGAGCGATTCAAGCCCGTGGCGCAGTTTGCGCTGCTCACCGCGCTGTGCTTCATGCTCTTCGTCCCCGTGCCGTTGCTGCTGCACCTCGGACAACCGCAGCGTGCAATGAACGCTGTGCTCACGCCGCATTGGACTTCGGCGATGGCCGCATTCGGCTATTTCGCCGGCTTCTACGTCATTCTGCTGGTCCTGGAAATCTGGTTCGTGTTTCGGCCGCATTTTGTGCGGCAGGCGCAACGGACGACAGGGCCGGTGGGAATGCTATGGCGCGCGTTGTCCCTGGGATCCGACGACCTTTCGGAAAAGGCAATGCGCTACGATCACAAATGGATGTTCGCTCTCGCTGTGACGGGGATACCCGGCGCGCATGGCTTGCATGGATACGTGGGATTCATTTTCGGTTCGCTCAAGTCCCGCGAGTGGTGGTCCTCCGATCTGATGCCCGTCGTATTCCTGTTTTCTGCCGTCATCTCCGGAGTCGCGTTGCTGATCGTGCTCTACGTGCTGTCCTGCCGGTTGCGCAAGGTGCCGATCGATCTGGCGTGCCTGAAGGGATTGGCCTATGTGCTGTGGGGCTTCATGATGTTTACCCTGGTGCTGGAGGGTCTGGAGTTTTCCAACATCGTGTACAAGGGACGCGAAGGGATAGAAACGATCATGGAATACGTGACAGGCCCGCTGGTCGTGCCCTTCTTTATCGTGCAATTAGGCATAGGCGCAGTCACGCCGATCGCCGTGATCTCGTACCTGATCTGGCGCGGGACCACGGGCAAGGCACTGATCGTCGGCGTTACCGTGAGCGCGGCGTTGGTGCTGCTCTCGGTACTGATGATGCGCTGGAACGTGGTTATCGGCGGTCAGGAGATTTCGAAAACGGGCCAAGGTCTGGTAAATTACCATATGCACCTTTGGGGCAGGGAAGGCCTGCTGGCTTCCATCGCGGTGATTGCCGCGCCGTTCGCGGTGCTGGCAGTGTTGGTCAGGCTGCTGCCGCCGTGGGCGGACAACGCAACGCCTTCGCTACAGGCGGGCAGGCTGTGATTGGTTTCCGCGGATCCCGCAGCAACGGTGTGACGGCCGGCGGGGAAGCTTTAGCCGTCCAAGATCAATGTAATCGTTCGAGGTGACGTTTGATGAAAGCAAGCGCGCGGGCTACGCTCGTGGTTGTGTGCATGCTCGCTGGAGGGATGCTGGGCCTGGGTTATTCGCCAAGGGGGCCGGCTCAAATTGCCATTCTCAAGCCCGCTGCCGGTGACATTATCAAGCCTGCCGCCGGTGACGATCTGAGAGCAGTTTCTGCGACTCCCCAGGATGTCGCGGAAGGCAAACGGCTTGCGGACAGTTCGTGCGCGCGCTGTCATGGCGCGAACGGAATCAGCACCAGCAAGGGCGTGCCCCATCTCGCCGGCCAGCGCCCGGGATACCTCTACCGTGATCTGCGGGCCTATCAATCCGGTGCCCGCGGCGATAAAGCCATGGACGGGGCCGTCAGGTTTTTGAGTGACGATGCGCTGGTCAAAGTGGCTGCTTTTTATGCCAGCCTCGATCCCGCGCAAGCGAGTGCAGCAAGCGGCGCGAAAGCAACTCCCGTCAAGCCCGATCCGGTTCAGGCGGGCAAGACCGCGGCGGCGAGTTGCGGAGGGTGCCACGGCGAGAACGGCGTCAGCAAGACTCCGGGCATGCCGAGCCTGGTCGGGTTCGATCCGAAATACTTCGTTGCGGCGATGGATGCCTACAAGGGGGGGCAGCGCAAACACGACTTGATGAAATCCATGGCCATGGCCGCGCGCGGTGCCGACGTGAACAACATCGCGCTGTACTACGCGCTGCAAAAACCCGCGCGGGCGCCAACTCCGGCGGCAGGCAACGAGGCGGCGGGCAAGGCCGCGGCGGCCGGTTGCGCCGGATGCCACGGCGACGGGGGCGTCAGTGGGAGTCCCGCGACCCCGAGCCTTGCCGGCCAGGACGCGCAATATTTCGCCGCGGCGATGCGTGCCTACAAGGATGGATCGCGCAAGGATGACACGATGAAGGGACTGGCCGCGACGCTCGACGAGCGCACCGTGAACGACCTGGCGGCTTATTACGCAGCACGCCAGCCGCAGCCGCCGAAAGTGCGCAAGCCGATGACGACTTCAGAATGGGCGGAGCGGTGTGATCGCTGCCACGGCATCAACGGCAACAGCACCGATCCGCGCTCGCCGATGCTGGCGGCACAACGCGCCGATTACCTGGAAAAGGTGCTGCATGCTTACCGCAAGGGCGAACGCAAGAGCCCGGAGATGGCTGCGATGTCCGAAATGCTGACCGAGGCCGATGTCGATAACCTCGCGTCCCACTACTCGCGCCAGAAAGCGCGTGCGATCGTGTATGTGATGGTGCCGGGCAAGTAGGCGATGGCCAGCGACCCCGCTCATTGTTTCGCGCGCCGGCACAACTCGACAAATCATTTCATTTCACCCGGGAGGCAGACCATGAAACGCACGATGTTGATCGCAGGGATTGCCGTATTGTTCGGGGTTGCAGGAACCGCGCAGGCGGGGGGAGACGCAAGCGCCGGCAAGGCCAAGGCAGGCGCCTGCGCGGGTTGCCACGGGGCGAACGGTGAAGGAGGCGGACCAAATCCCGCGCTCGCCGGCAAGAAAGAGGACCAGTTGCTGCAGGCGCTGAAGGACTACAAGTCGGGCAAACGCGCCAACGCGATGATGAAGACGTTCGCGACCCAGTTGAGCGACCAGGACGCGGCGAACGTGGCCGCCTACTACGCGTCGCTGAAGAAGGGAAAGTGACATCCTCGTCCCGTGCGCAGCCGCAGTAGCTGTACAATATGGCAGCGCCAGAACCGGGACCGGCGCCCTGCTGACGCGGCTTGCGCCGCGCCCGGCTGTGCCGGTCCGCAAGATTAAAGGAATCGAACGTGAGTGAAGCACCGCTGCACCGCCTTTTTCTCCATTATTCAGAACTGCCGTACAGCTTGCGCGCCGTGTACACGGCAACGCTGCTCGTGCTGGGCCTGGCCTATCTGTTCGCCGGGATTTACCTGTATCACACGTATTCAGGAAAAGACGGCAATCCGATCACGTTGTCGTACGACGACATCGTTATCGCCTATAGCGGCAGCGGCAAGGGTTCACGCCTCGAGTCGGCCTTGCGCGGACCGATGAGGAGCATGCTGCCGGCTGACGAGATCACTCCCATCATCACCTGGGTACAGGAAGGCGCCGATCGCGCCAAGTATGAGCAGACGATCAAACCAGCGATGGAAAAACGCTGCGTGGTTTGCCATGACGGCAGCAACCCGCACCTGCCGAATCTCGTCGGTTATGATAACCTGAAGAAAATGACCGAGATGGACACGGGCACCGGAATCTTCACGCTCGTTCGCGTTTCGCACATTCATTTTTTCGGGATCTCGTTCGTGTTCTTCATCCTGGGCACCATCTTCAGCCATGCTTACGTGCGGCCCGTGTGGTTCAAGTGCTCGGTTGTCGTGCTCCCGTTCATCAGCCTCACGCTGGATATCAGTTCCTGGTATTTCACCAAGCTGTATTCCCCATTCGCCTGGGTGGTGATCCTGTCCGGCGGGGTGATGGCCATGGCCTTCACCTACATGTGGGTGGTGTCCATGTATCAGATGTGGTTTTCCTCGACCCCAATCGTCGTCACACGCAGGCAGGGCGGCGGCACTCCTCCGATGGGCTGATGTAAGGCTGCACCAAACCGGCGCTGGACGCACGCGGGGAGCGTAATGCGAAACCTCGGTTGCCTCGTGAACGCGTCAGTCAACAAAAAAGCCGGCGGTGGCCGGCTTTTTTTTGTTTCCCGGATGGCTATTTCGCCGGCTGACTCGCATACAAAGCCGCGATGCTTTCGATGACGGAGTCGCTGTAAGGCAGGCTCATCCGGTGCATCATCGTGCTTTCGCGCCGGTCATCGCGATATGCCCGGAGCGCCATGATGAGATAGTCCTTGTCCTGGCCGTTGATTTTCGGCACCGGCAGTGCAGGATTGTCAGTGTCGCCCTTATGGCAGCGATTGCATTTTTCCGCCAGATCCTGAATAAAAGTCTCACCTTTCTCGGCGGGCCGGGATTTCTGGACCGTATAAAATGCGGCGATGTTCTCGATATCGCCATCGCTCAGATCGGCGATGGAATGCCGCATGCCTTCATGCTTGCGGGTCTTGCGGTAAGCTTTGATCGCGTCCACCAGATACTTGGCATCCTGCCCCGCAAGACTGGGAGTGGCCGCGTCGGTGCTTACGCCTTGGGGGCCATGACAGCCACCGCACACCGCGGTCAGCGGCCCGCCTGCCGCCGCATCGCCTGCCGCGGGCGCAGTACGCTGCGCCGGAGTCTGTGACGCAAAATAGAGCGCCACGCTTTCCCGCTCCAACTTGTCCAGACGACGCAACATCGCATGCATCGGGGCCGTTTTGCGTTCCGCGTGCAGATACTCCTGGATGGCGGCAACGAAATACAGGGGCTGTTGGCCGGCCAAAGTAGGCGTGCCGGGGATCTTGCTGTTCCCGTCATCTTCATGACACTTGGCGCACGCTGCTGCCAGCGTCTTGCCTCTTTCGTAGGGAAACACGAGTTGACCATTCTTGACCGGAGCGTTTGCGACCGGCGGCAGGCTCGCGTAATGGGCGGCCAGATTGCGCAGGTCCGCTTCGCTCATGTGTCCCATCATGTCCCTCAGGGCAGCATGGGTACGCTTGCCGTCTTTGTAAGCTTTTAGCGACGCGAGCAGATAACTTTCGCGCTGCGCCGCGAGGTGCGGAATGGCCGGCGCGGCGCCCCCGCCGTTCAGGCCGTGACAGCTCTTGCAGTCGCGGTCGGCGATAGTTTTGCCGGCGCTGATATCCGCAGTCGAGGGTTTTTCGGTTGTGGTCTTGCCGGGAGGGGCCTCTTTGTCCGTGCAGCCGATCAGCGCCATCGACAATACTATAGCCAGCATAAAACGGTTCATTGCAAACCTCATAGATTAGTGGGCCGGCAAACGCTTGCTTGCGTCCGGAAAAATCTTTCGTGCCGTTCAACGCTACGGCATTTTATTCCGATAGCACAATGAAACATAGCCTGACTTTCCCTGCGTAGCGGGAACTCTTTGGTATCGCTGTCAGTCAATGTAAGCTGACGGGGAGTCCCGGAGGTTGATCTGGATCAAACCTCAATAGTTGGCAGCCTCCGGCGACGTGAAGGATACTCACAAGCGGTGCAGATCACCGTGTTGGCACGCAGTTGGCCGCGGGCAGGGGCTAACATGGCGGGACTTGAGTTATATCAATTGCTTTTGCAGAAATTTTATTAATATCGGCTCGGCGTCATTTCCGCAAGTGTGCGCGCTACCGACTGCCCTGCCATGCGGCACGGCAGAGCGCCGGGATCGTTCAACATGCCGGAAGAGTCAACCGTCAAACGGGATCGCGTATGAAATCGATGTTGCTGGCATTGGCTGCCGCAGGTGAACTGGCGGCAAAATGGCCAACCGTGGCGGAAAAAAACCGGCTGCGGCCGGATTTTTTTTGGCTGCCGCGGCGCTGAATCCGTTAGAATACGCCGCTATTTACTTCATACTTTACGATGAAACCCCGACATAAGCGCATGGTTATCATCGCCGCAGGCCTCGGCGTGCTCGCACTCGCCAGCGCGCTGGTGCTGAATGCGTTTCGCAGCAACCTGGTGTTCTTTTTCAGTCCGAGCCAGGTGGCCGCCAACCAGGCGCCGCAGGGCAAGGCGTTTCGCATCGGCGGGTTGGTCGAGACGGGCAGCGTCAAACGCGCAGACGACGGCCTGACGGTGGGCTTCAGGGTGACCGATACCGCCCACACCATCGCGGTAGTGTATACCGGGATACTTCCCGATCTGTTCAAGGAAGGCAAGGGCGTGGTCGCGCAAGGCCGGCTTGGTGCGGACGGCGTATTCGCGGCGACCGAGGTGCTTGCCAAGCACGACGAAAACTACATGCCCCCCGATGCCGCCCACGCGATCGAGCAGGCGCAAAAAGCGCAACAGAGCGTGATCAGCAAATAGGATGCAAAGCGCATGATTCCGGAAATCGGTCAATTCGCATTGATACTCGCGCTGCTGCTGGCATTGACGCAGGGGGTGCTGCCGATCGTCGGCGCGGCGCGCGCGATTCCGGCGTGGATCAGAGTGGCGCGCCCGGCCGCGCAGGGCCAGTTCGTGTTCGTGGCAATTGCGTTCGGTTGTCTCGCGTGGTCGTTCGTGGCCAACGATTTCTCGGTGCTCAACGTCGCCACCAATTCCAATTCGCAGTTGCCGGCGCAATACCGGTTTGCGGCGACCTGGGGCTCGCACGAGGGCTCCCTGCTGTTGTGGGTGTTGATGCTCAACGTCTGGACGGTCGCGGTCACCGTGTTCAGCCGCCATCTGCCCGAGGAAATGGTGGCGCGCGTGGTGGGCGTGATGGGACTGGTAAGCGTCGGTTTCCTGCTGTTCATGCTGCTGACGTCCAATCCGTTTGAACGCCTGTTTCCCGCCGCCCCCGATGGCCGCGATCTGAACCCGCTGTTGCAGGACCCGGGCATGGTGATCCATCCGCCGATGCTCTATATGGGCTATGTCGGGTTTTCCGTCGCGTTCGCGTTTGCCATCGCTGCGCTGCTGGGCGGCAGACTCGATGCCACCTGGGCGCGCTGGTCGCGGCCGTGGACGACGCTTGCGTGGTGCTTTCTCACGCTTGGCATCATGCTGGGCAGCTGGTGGGCCTACTACGAGCTCGGCTGGGGCGGCTGGTGGTTTTGGGACCCGGTCGAAAACGCCTCCTTCATGCCGTGGCTGTTCGGCACCGCGCTGATTCATTCGCTCGCCGTTACCGAGAAACGCGGCAGCTTCAAGAGCTGGACCGTATTGCTTGCGATCTGCGCGTTCAGCCTGAGCCTGCTGGGAACGTTTCTGGTGCGCTCCGGCGTGCTGACGTCGGTGCATGCATTCGCGACCGATCCCAAGCGCGGCATTTTCATCCTGGCGTTCCTCACCGTGGTAATCGGCGGCTCGCTCACGCTGTTCGCATGGCGCGCGCCGCGGGTAGGGCTCGGCGGCAAGTTCGATCTGGTGTCGCGTGAATCGATGCTGCTCGCCAACAATGTGCTGCTCGCGGTGGCTGCGGGCTCGGTGCTGCTCGGGACGCTGTACCCGTTGTTTCTCGATGCATTGAATCTCGGCAAAATTTCCGTCGGCCCGCCGTACTTCGATGCGGTGTTCGTGCCGCTGATGACGCCCGCGGTGTTCCTGATGGGAATCGGCCCGCTCGCGCGCTGGAAGGAGGCGAGCCTGCCCGAGCTTGCGGTGCGGCTCAAATGGGCGCTCGGCGTAAGTTTGATCACCGCATTGCTGCTGCCGTTTGTGATGGGCAGATGGACTCCGCTCGTGGCGTTCGGATTGCTGCTCGCGGCGTGGATTATCGCGACTTCAGCGGTGGCGCTGAAATACCGGCTGTCGCGCCACGAAGGCAGTCTGTGGGCGCGGCTGGCCGCCCAGCCCCGTTCCTACTACGGAATGCTGCTCGCGCACTGCGGGGTGGCGGTGTTCATTATCGGCGTCACGCTGGTCAAAGGTTACGAGACCGAGCGCGACGTGCGCATGGCGGTCGGCGACAGCGTCACGGTCGGCAGCTACGCGTTTCGCTTCGACGGCGTGAAGGAAATCACCGGCCCGAATTACCGCGGCTCACGCGGTGCGATCGATGTCAGCCGCGATGGCAGGCACATCGAAGTGCTGCATCCGGAGAAGCGCGTCTACAATGTGCAGCAGATGCCGATGACCGAGGCCGCGATCGACACCGGCATTTTCGGCGATCTTTACGTGTCGCTCGGCGAGCCGGTGTCCGGAGGTGCCTGGAGCGTGCGGGTGTACCACAAGCCGTTTGTGACGTGGATCTGGGGCGGCTGCATCATCATGGCGCTCGGCGGTTTGCTCGCGCTGTGCGACCGCCGCTACCGCGTGCCTGCGCGGCGCAGCGAGGCGATCGCGGCGGCAGGCGGCAAGAAACGCGCGGGCATGAGCGGCGCCGCCGGTTAAGCATCAAGCTCGCCATCCCATGACCCGTTTCCTCGTTCCGCTCGCCGTCTTTATCGTCATGGTGGCGTTTCTCGCCGTCGGGCTCGGCCTCAATCCGCGCGAGGTGCCGTCGCCGCTCATCAACAAGCCGGCGCCGGCATTCGTGCTGCCGCAATTGCATCAGCCCGACAAGACTTTTTCGCAGCAGGACATGAAGGGCAAGGTCTGGCTGCTCAACGTCTGGGCATCGTGGTGCGTGTCGTGTCGCGAGGAGCATCCGGTACTGATGGATCTGGCGAAAAGCAACGCGGTGCCCATCTACGGTCTCAACTACAAGGACAAGCCGGAGGATGCGCTCGCGTGGCTCAGGCAGTTCGGCGATCCCTACGCGCTGAGCATCATCGACCGCGACGGCCGGGTCGGCATTGATTACGGCGTCTACGGCGTGCCCGAGACTTTCGTAATCGACAAGCAGGGCGCGATCCGCTACAAGCAGATCGGCCCGGTGACTCCCGCGGCGCTGAAGGACAAGATTCTGCCGCTGGTGAAGGAGTTGCAGTCATGAAGCTCCTCGCGCTGATAACCGCGCTGTGGTTCGCGTGTGCGGCAGCTGCGCAGAACGCGGTGCCGACCGCGGCCGATCCGATGACCAACAAACGCGCGGTGCAGCTGGGCGAGAAACTGCGCTGCCTGGTATGCCAGAACCAATCGATCGAGGAATCCAACGCCGAGCTCGCGGTCGATCTGCGGCGCCAGATCAGGGAAATGATTGCAGAGGGCAGAAGCGACGCGAATATCATCGACTTCATGGTGCAGCGCTACGGCGATTTCGTGCTGTACCAGCCGCCGTTCAAGGCGGCGACGCTGCTGTTGTGGCTCGGACCGGGGGCGCTGTTCGCAAGCGGTCTCGGCGTGCTGATCTACAACCTGCGGCGGCGGCGCGCGCAGCGCGACGAACAACCGCTGACTGCCGCCCAGCAGAAGCACGCTGAGCGGTTGCTGGCGGCAGATTCCGAGCAGCCGCGCCGATGACTGTTTTCGCCCTCATCGCCGTGGTGATGGCGGCGGCAGCCGTGGCGTGGGTGTTGCTGCCGTTGCTGCGGCGTCGTAACGCCGATGGCGGAGTCGAGCGCGCTGCTTCCAACCTTGCGGTCTATCGCGACCAGCTCGCGGAGCTCGATGCCGATCTGAGCAGCGGCACCCTGTCGGGCGCGCAATACGAACAGGCGAAACTTGAAATCGAGCGCCGCGTACTCGACGAGGCCGGCGGGGAGGGAGCGCCGGCACCCCGGGTATCGCGCAACGGGCGCTGGATCGCGGCACTGCTTGCCGCGGCAATCCCGCTGTGCGCCGCTTCGCTCTACTGGCTGCTGGGCAATCCGGATGCACTGTCGCCACGAGGCAGTGTTGCAGCGGGCGAGCATCAGATTACGGCGCAGCAGATCGAAGCGATGGTCGCGAAACTTGCGGCGCGGCTCGAGCAGAATCCCGACGATGCCAATGGCTGGGCGATACTCGCGCGCTCTTACGCGACGATGCAGCGTTTCCCCGAAGCGATTGCCGCCTATGCGAAAGCGGTCGCGCTCGCCCGGGACGATGCCACTCTGCTCGCCGATTATGCCGATCTGCTGGCAACCAGCGCAGGCCGAAAGCTCGAAGGCAGGCCGCTCGAACTGGTGATGCAGGCACTCAAGCTTGATCCCAACCAGTGGAAGGCGCTGGCATTGGCTGGCACCGCCGCGTTCGATCGCAAGGACTATAAGACGGCCGTCGCTTATTGGGAAAAACTGCTGCCGCAGCTGCCCTCCGATTCGGAATTCGGGCTATCGATGAAGGCGAGCATTGCCGAAGCGCGGCAGTTGGCCGGAATCAAGTCCGGCGATTTACCCGCCAGCCCGCCGCCTGCCGCTGCAGCCAGCGTGCGCGGCACGATAAGCCTGAGCCCGGCGCTCGCCGGCAGGATCAAACCCACCGATACTGTCTTCATCTTCACCCGTGCGGCCGAAGGCCCGCGGCAGCCGATCGCGGCAATACGGCGTCAGGTCAGCGAATTGCCTGTGCAGTTCACGCTCGACGACAGCCAGTCGATGTCTGCCGAGATGAAACTTTCCAGCTTTCGCGAAGTCGTCGTTGGCGCGCGCATCTCGAAGTCCGGCAGCGCCACGCCGCAGAGCGGCGATCTGCAGGGAATCAGTCAGAAAGTCAAAGTCGGCGCAGCCGACGTCGTGGTCGTGATCGACTCGGTAGTGCCTTAGCCGCCGCGCAGTTCGCGGCGCAGCCTGCGGTGGCGCGCCGTCAGCAGCGCGATTTCGAGCCCGATGCAGATCGCGGTCACCGCGTACGATCCCCACACGAATCCGCCGTAGCCGCCCATCGCCAGAAATGCCGACACGCTGCCCCAGTTCATTGCCGCGACTCCCGTAGTTGCCCGATCCACTCTGAATGGCGCTCGCGCTCGAGGATGATGCAGCGCGCGCGCAGCAACGTCGCGGCAATGCTGTACATCCAGAACCCGAGCGCCATCAGCAGCATGCCGATGAGCATGGTGGCTGCCATGCTCGGACTGCGCGTGAGGCTCACCGAGGCCCCCTGGTGGAGCGTGTTCCACCATTTCACCGAAAAATAGATGATCGGCACGTTGACCACGCCGACCAATGCGATCACCGCACCCGCCTTGTCGGCGCGGCGCGGATCATCGATTGCAGCCTGCAGCGACAGAAAGCCGAGATAGAGGAAGAGCAGGATCAGTTCCGAAGTCAGGCGCGCATCCCACACCCACCATGCGCCCCACATCGGTTTGCCCCACAAGGCGCCGGTCCACAGCGCGATGAAGGTCATCAGCGCCCCGGTCGGCGCCACCGCGGACGCCATCATCGACGACAGGCGCGTGTTGAACGCAAGTCCGACGCCGGCCCAGAACGCCATGATGATGTAGAGGAACATCGACAACCACGCGCTTGCCACGTGAATGAAAATGATGCGGTAGGCCTCGCCTTGTTGCGCATCGGTTGGCGCGACGAAAAAACCCACGTAGATCCCGGCCACGGTGAACAGCGCCGCGGCGACAAAAAACCACGGCGCGAGCCTGCCCGCAAGCGGGTAAAAGGTCGACGGCGAGGAGTATTTGAACCAGTTGATCCTGGAAGTCATGATAGTTTGAGTGGCGTCCTTATCCGTCGTTCATTATTCGACCGCAATTCGCAGCGCGACCGCGGTTGCCCACGGCGCGAAAACCAGCGCAACCAGCAACAGCGCGCCCAGCAGCGACAGATGCGCGGCCGCGCCGAGACCGGCGGCACCCGCTTCGACCGCGCCGGCACCGAATATCAGCACTGGCACGTACAGCGGCAGCACCAGCAGCGACAGCAGCGCGCCGCCGCCGCGCAGGCCCAGCGTGAGCGCCGCGCCGATCGCGCCGATCAGGGAGAGCGTCGGCGTCCCCAGCAGCAGGGATGCTAGCAGAATCAGCAGCGCATCGGTGCCAAGGTCGAACTGAAATCCGAGCAGCGGCGCAACCACCACCAGCGGCAACCCCGTGGCGAGCCAATGGGCGGCGACTTTCGCCAGCACCAGCATGCTGAGCGGTTGTGGCGCCAGCGTGAGCTGCTCGAGCGTGCCGTCGACATAGTCGCCCGCAAACAGACGCCCGAGCGCGAGCATGGAAGCGAGCAGCGCCGCGACCCAGACTACACCGGGCCCCATCATGCGCAACACGGCGGTCTCGGGGCCGACGCCGAGCGGAAACAGGCTCGCGACGATCACGAAGAAGATCAGCGTTGTTACCACGTCGGCGCGGCGGCGCAGCGCGGCCAGCAGATCGCGGCCCGCGACGCAGCGCACGGTATCGAGCATGCCGGGCGCGCTCATGTTCCGAGCTCGATTGTTTGCATCGAAGGCGCCGTGATCGGCGCATCCTGATGCGTGGTCAGAACGACCATGCCGCCTCGCCGCAGATGCGCTTCGAGCAGTCCTTGCGTGAGTGCCAGCGCGGCGACATCCAGCGCGGTGAACGGCTCATCCAGCACCCACAAAGGGCGCCCGGCACTCAGGCACAGGCGCGCCAGCGCAACGCGGCGGCGCTGCCCTTGGGACAGGGTCTTGCACGGCAGGCGCTGAAATCCGTTGAGTCCGAGTTCGCGCAGCGCGGTGTCCGCGCTTGCGGCGCTCGCGACGATGCCGGCAGTACGCGCCGCGAACTGCAGATTTTCAAGTCCCGACAGGTCGTCTTTGACGCCGTTGAGGTGCCCGATGTAGGCGATTTGCGCACAGTACTCCTCGCGCGCGGAGTGAATGTCGTTGCCGTTCCACGCGATCGTTCCGGCAGCCGGCGGGAGCAGCCCGCACAGCATGCGCAGCAGGCTCGTCTTGCCGCTGCCGTTGGCGCCGCGCACCGCGAGCAGCGTATGCGGCGCCAGCGTGAAGCTGAGGTCGGTGAACAGGCGGCGCTCGCCCCGTACGCATGCCAGCGCATTGGCGCTGAGAGTGCCGCTAAGCATCATCAGTCAGACGATGCCTTCCATCACCTGCACCTCCACCAGGGTGCCGGCCGCAACGTTGCCTTGCGCCTCGGGCAGAATGATGAAGCAATTGGCTTCCGACATCGAGCTCAGGATTCCCGATCCCTGTTCGCCCGTCACGCGCACGCTCCAGTTGCCGGACGCATCCTGCGCCAGCACGCCGCGCTGAAACTCGGTGCGGCCCGGTGCTTTCTTGAGGTTGCTCAGGCACGGTACCGTGAACGACGGCAGCGGCGGTACCGGATCGCGCCCGGCAAGCTTGAGCAATGCTTCGCGCACGAACTGGTAGAACGTCACCATTACCGACACCGGGTTACCGGGCAAGCCGAAGAAATGGGCGTTGGCGATGCGCCCGTAGGCGAGCGGGCGTCCCGGTTTCATGGCGATTTTCCAGAACACGACTTCGCCCAGCCGCTCCAGCAGTTCCTTGACGAAATCGGCTTCGCCGACCGAAACGCCGCCGCTGGTGATCACGACATCCGCGGCAGCCGCGGCATCGGCAAAGGCTTGCTCGAGCAGCTTGGGGTCGTCGCGCACCACGCCCATGTCGATCGCTTCGCAGCCCAGGCGCGCGAGCATGCCGTGTATCGTATAGCGGTTGCTGTCGTAGATCTGGCCCGCGCCGAGCGGGGTGCCGATCGAGCGCAATTCGTCGCCGGTCGAGAAGAACGCGACGCGCAGCCTGCGGAATACGCCGACTTCTCCGATCCCGAGTGAAGCGATCAACCCGATTTCGGCCGGACGCAGCAGCAGCCCGCGTTTGAGCGCGATCTGCCCGCGCTTCAGGTCTTCGCCGGCGCGGCGCAGGTTCTGTCCCAGTTGGTGGCCACCGCCGATCCTCACGCTGTCGCCTTTGGCTGCGGCGTGCTCCTGCATCACGATGGTGTCGCATCCCTCGGGAACGACGCCGCCGGTCATGATGCGCACGCATTCGCCGGCCTTGACCTGACCCTGGAACGGCACGCCGGCGAAAGCGGTGCCAGCGATTTTGAGCATGACTTCGCTGTCAGATTTAAGGTCATTACAGCGCACGGCGTAACCGTCCATTGCCGAATTGTCGTGCGCCGGCACATCGAGCGGAGAGACCACATCCTCCGCCAGCACGCGGTCGAGCGCAGCGCGGATGTTGAGGCGCTCGATCGCGCTGACCGGCGTCAGGAAACGCGCGATGAGCTCGCGCGCCTTCACTACCGGCATCGAATTCGGGTCGTAATCGTCGGCGCAACTGGCGGCGAGGATCGACTTTGGCGGTACATTCATCTGCTCATCCCTGGACTATTGCGGTGAACCAGAATTTTACCGGATATCCATGACGATGGCCCCCGCGGCGCTCTGGAGCTGCAGCGCGTCGGCCAGATTTACCGCCTCGCCGCAGCGCGCCGCATCATAACCGGGTAACTGTGCGACGTGCGACTTGAATTTTCTGCCGCGCAATATCCCGAGCAACGTGGTGAAACGGCGCTCCCGCGCCAGATCATCGCGTGCGGCCAGAAAATACCGTTCGCGCGCGAGCGGCACGAAATCGAGGTCGAGCTGGCGCGCCGCGGCCTCGATCGCAAAAGCGGCATCGGCGACTCCGCTTGCAACTATCGCCGCGACCGCGCCGTGGGTGAATTCCTCGGATGCGTAACCGTGGATACGCTGCGGCGGAACCCGCTCGGCCGCCAGCAGCGAATCGAAAAGTAACCGGGTACCGGAACCTTGCTGGCGGTTCACGAAGCGTACCCCGGAGCGGGCAAGATCGCGCAGGCGCTGGATGCGTTTCGGGTTGCCGCGCGCCACTACCAGGCCTTGCTGGCGGTAGAACAGGTGAATTATCTGAACGGAATCCGGCTTGAGCCACTTGCGATAGCGGAGCGCCTGATCCGGCAGCAGCCGGTCCGGCACATGGAAGCCGGCGATTTCACTGGCGCCGCGCGCAAACGACTCGAGGCTCTCGAGGCTGCCCTTGAAGTGCAGTTCGAGGCGCAGATGCCGCGACTGGGCGAGGTCGCGCAGGGTTTCGAGCGTGAGGTCGTGGCTGGCATGCAGCACCAGCGCGGCGGGGCGGCGGCCCGCATGTTGCCGGGCCGCGCTGGCAAGCTCGCGCTCGATGCGGGCAAAATGCGGCGCGAGTTGCCGCTGCGCCTTGCGGTCAAGCCGTAACAGCTCCTTGCCCAATGCAGTCAGCGCCGCGCCGCGGCCGCGCTCGAGCGTGACCAGCGCGGCACCCAGCATGTGCGTCGAATCCGTAACCAGTCCCCACGCGTGGCGGTAGGACAGTGCGAGTTCGCGCGCAGCGCGTTGCAGCGAGCCGTGGCGCTCGATGGCGGCAAGCAGCGCGACCAGCGCAGGTTCGACACGGGTCGCCGCGGCATCCCCCAGGTGCCAGCCATGGGTCAAGCGTAGATCAGTCATATATGCAAATAATAACCTATTCTCATTGGATTGATGACTGGTTTACCATGCCTACTCTCAAGGAGGCTATTTATGCAAGTTCATACATATAATGGCGCAGAAGCAGGTTTATGGCGGCTTGCGGGCGTTTTGCTGCTGGCCGGATTCGTTTTTGCAGCGGCGACGGCAATGGCAGCAGAGGATATCCGGCTCGCAACCACTACCAGCACCGAGAACTCGGGTCTGCTGAAGGTTATCCTGCCGGTATTCGAAGCGAAATACGGGGGCAAGGTCAGGGTGGTGTCGGTCGGCACCGGGGCCGCGCTTAAGCTCGGCGAAAACGGCGACGCCGACGTGGTGCTGGTTCACGCGCGGGCGCTCGAGGACAAGTTCATGGCGGCAGGTTTTGGCTCGGTGCGCAAGGACGTGATGTACAACGACTTCGTCATCGTCGGTCCGAAGCGCGATCCGGCCGGCGTGCGCGGCAGCAAGGACGTGACAGCGGCGATGAGGAAAATCAGCGCGAGTGGTGCAAAATTCGTGTCGCGCGGCGATGAATCCGGCACCCATCAGATGGAGAAAGATTACTGGAAAAGCGCAGGGGTGGCCGCACGGGGCGCGTGGTACGTGTCGGCGGGACAGGGCATGGGCCAGGTACTGACGATGGCGGGGCAGCTCGAGGCCTATACGCTGACCGATCGCGCGACCTATGCTGCGTACAAGGACAAGACCGGCCTCGAAACGCTGGTCGAAGGCGACCCGAAAATGTTCAACCCGTACGGGATCATCGCCGTCAATCCGCAGAAACATCCGGCCATAAACAATAAAGGGGCCATGGCGCTGGTGAACTGGATGACTGCGCCGGAAGGGCAGCAGGCGATCGCGGCTTTCAGGATCAACGGCGTGCAGATGTTTTTCCCCAGCGCAAAATGACCCGCAGCCAATCCGGAATTGATAGGCTGCCGGTTATCTCTGTGCAGGCACGGATCCATTAGACACCATGGAGTTGCTCGAGCCGACGCGCGAGGCTTTCCGCCTGTTGTTCACGGGCGACGCCGAGCTGTGGCGCATCATCTTCATCTCGCTCAACTGCTCGCTGGCGGCGCTGCTGCTGATCGGCCCGCCGTCGGTCGCGCTGGGCTTTCTGATCGCCAAAGTTGCATTTCCAGGCCGGCGTGCGCTGGTGGTGCTGGTGCAGGCATTGCTGTCGTTTCCAACCGTGGTGATCGGGCTGGTGATTTACATGCTGCTTTCGCGCCAAGGGCCGCTTGGCTTTCTGAAACTGCTGTTTACGCCCGAAGCGATCATTGTCGGTTACATGGTGATCGCATTCCCGGTGCTGGTGGTATTTACCCTGTCGGCAGTGCAGGGCGCCGACCCGCGTGTCTACGAGACGGCGCGCAGCCTGGGCGCGAACCGATGGCGCGCCGCGCTGACGACGTTGTTCGAGGTGCGCTTCGGCGTGATGGCCGCGGTGTTCAATGGTTTCGGGCGCGTGGTGTCGGAAGTCGGCTGCGCGATCATGGTCGGCGGCAATATCGACGGCCTCACCCGCAACATTCCGACGGCCATCGCGCTCGAGACCAGCAAAGGCGAGTTCGCGCAGGGGATTGCGCTGGGGTTCGTGCTGATCGTGCTCGCCCTTGGCGTGAACATTGCGTTGTCGGTGCTGCAGGGGGAGGGCGGCATGAAATGAGAGCTCCGGCGTTGGAGATCAAGTCGCTGACCAAGAGTTTTCCGCAACGCGAACTGTTGCGAGGGGTCGACCTCGCGCTCGCGGCGGGAGGCAGCTACGTGCTCACGGGCGACAACGGTTGCGGTAAGACGACACTGCTGCGCATCGTGGCGGGACTCGAAACGGCAAACGGCGGCATGCTGCGCTTCAGGAGTGCCACGATCGATCTCGGTCACTATCCGGAGGCGCTGCGGCGCGAGGTGGTTTACGTGCATCAGCAGCCGTACCTGTTTAATACCACCATCGCGCACAACATCGCGTACGGGCTGAAGATGCGCGGCGTGCCAAAACGCCGCCGGGAGCTGCTGGTGGAGGAGGCGATCGTTTGGGCGGGCGTGGGACACTTGGGCAGCGTGCTGCCGCACAAGCTGTCCGGCGGCGAGAAGCAGCGCGTGGCGCTGGCACGCGCCAAGGTTCTCAACCCGGGACTGCTGTTGCTGGATGAGCCGACGGCAAATCTCGATAATGATGCGCGTCGCCAGACGCTCGCGCTGATCGAGGCGTTGCGTCACGAGGATGTCACGGTCATGATCGCAAGCCACGATCGCGAGATCATCGCGATGCCGCATGTCGAGCGCCTGCATCTCGAGGCGGGGCACGTCCGCGCACTGTAATGCGCCGCGGGTGGCGTCGGGCGCCGACTCGCAGTATCATCCGTCGTCTTTTTGATGGCAGCCATGAAAATATTCGGCATCGCGGGCTATTCAGGCTCCGGCAAAACCACGCTGATCGAGAGGTTGATCCCGCTGTTTACCGGCGCCGGACTGCGGGTGTCGCTGATCAAGCACGCGCACCACAGTTTCGACATCGACCACCCGGGCAAGGATTCCCACCGTCACCGCCACGCGGGGTGCAGTGAAGTGCTGGTGACCTCAAAGCAGCGTTGGGCGCTGATGCACGAGTTGCGCGGCGCCCGGGAACCGACGCTGGAAGAGATGATCAAACTCATCGCGCCGTGCGACCTGTTGTTGATCGAAGGCTACAAGCGTGAGCCCCAGGACAAGCTCGAGGTCTATCGCAGCACGCTGGGCGAGCCGCTGCTGTTTTTGCAGGATCCCCGCATCATCGCGATCGCGGGCGATGAGCGCGTTGCCACCGATCTGCCGCAGTTCGGTATCAATGACGTGCCGGCGATTGCGGCATTTATCCTCAGGCACGTCGGGTTGGCGTGAACCTTTGTCAGGTGCATAATTAATTTCTTTTTCAACACGGACAAACCGCCTTACGGTTTGCCGGTTAACTCGGCGTAATTGACGTGACGATCAGGATTTTATATTTTGCAAGACTGCGTGAAGCGTTCGGCACGGCGTCGGAGCAGATCGCGCTGCCTGTGGGCGTGCGCGATCTCGCGTCGCTGCAGGAGCTGCTGCGCGGCCGGGGCGGCGCCTGGGCCGACGAGCTGGCGGAGGGCAGGCCGGTGCGGGCCGCGGTCAATCAGGATATGGCTCGCGGCGACACCCGGATCGCGGATGGCGACGAAATCGCTTTTTTTCCGCCGGTGACCGGAGGTTGACGTGCCGGTGCGGATTCAAAACGAGGATTTCGACGCCGGCCGTGAAATCTCCGCATTGCGCCGGGACAATCCCGGGATCGGCGCGATCGCAAGCTTCATCGGCGTCGTGCGCGATGTAAACGACGGCGAGCGGGTCGCCGAGATGACGCTCGAGCACTATCCCGGCATGACCGAAAAGTCGATCGCCGGGATCATCGACCAGGCGAAATCGCGCTGGCGCATATTCGATGCACTCGTCGTACATCGTGTTGGATTGCTCAAGCCGCTCGACCAGATCGTGCTCGTGGTGGTAACGGGAGCCCATCGGGGGGACGCGTTCGCCGCATGCGAATTCATCATGGATTACCTGAAGACGCGTGCTCGGTTCTGGAAGTAAGAGCAGACCAGGGAGGGTGAGCGGTGGGTCGAGGCGCGCGCGAGCGACGATGTTGCCGCCGGACGTTGGCAGTGACAGTCACTGAAATTGTCATTCTGGTCGGCGCGTTCTTCGCAGTCGCAACGCTCTACACCACGGTCGGGCATGCCGGTGCGTCGGGATATCTGGCGACGATGGCTATCGTCGGTGTTGTGCCCGAGGTCATGCGCCCG
>Ga0102851_10000452_pt1 | contig 20705 bp, 20 predicted proteins | sample Mud3Dept3metaG_FD_79558 | JGI IMG/M metagenome (GOLD analysis project Ga0102851, IMG submission 79558) | Freshwater wetland microbial communities from Ohio, USA, analyzing the effect of biotic and abiotic controls - Mud 3 Core 4 Depth 3... | ecosystem: Environmental > Aquatic > Freshwater >... | reverse complement strand
TTGGTGTCGCCACCGATGATGGCGTTGGTGTCGCCGCCGATGATGGCCGACGGCTGTCGGGCCTTCTGGCGGTCGCCACCGATGATGGCGTTGGTATCGCCACCGATGATGGCATTGGTATCGCCACCGATGATGGCATTGGTATCGCCACCGATGATGGCATTGGTGTCGCCACCGATGATGGCCGACGGCTGTCGCGCCTTCTGGCGGTCGCCACCGATGATGGCGTTGGTGTCGCCGCCGATGATGGCTGCAGTCCCTACTGCAGACGCAAGATACTTACCTTGCTGAGTCGCGCCCACTGAAGCCTGGCCCAGAAGTAGCGAAACCGCAATCGCAAGAGCCTTAGCCCCGTGGTTAGCCATAATCATCGTCCCCTTAGTTTCAGTATTCAGCGAATATTTTCAGCTGGTGCTGGCACTACTCCAGTGCCGGGTATGAAGACCAACTCCTCGTTGATCTCTGGATTCTTTTCGACGAAATGAAAAATTCCGACACCGGTGCGAATCGACTCATTCGGCTGCAACTTATGGCCGCCTTTGAGTTCATTTTGGCCAAGCCAGTCATCCAGGATCTCGAGCAGTTCTTGTCCTTTTTCGCGAATCAGCTCGTCGAACGCTTGGAACTTAGCGGGCGACAGTCCTTCCATGGTTATCGCGTATCTTTCAAACCGGCCTTCCCCCTGCTTCTTCTTTTGGAGATTGAAGTCCACCGTATCGATGAAGTAGTTCACTACGTTTCCGAGACGTTCGAGACCGACCGGGTCGAGGGGCGTAGGAAGGTAGGTGCGATTAAGCAGGCGCACGTACCCGTCATCTGTCTCGAGTGCGGCACTCACACGCAGTAGCTCGTCGAGCAACGAGCGAGGAGTTACGTCGTCTGCGTAGGTCTTTACGAGTTGTTCGAAAGAGATTCCATCGCCCGCCAACGGAATCTCGAGTGGCAACCCATAAGGTCCTAGATACTCCGGGTCTTGGCTCCACCCCTGAAGTACTCTCGCGATGCGATTCAACCCAACTTCGGAGTCGTCATTGGCATCAAGAGCGCGAATTCGATGGACGTCTTCCTTATTTATTCCGGTCAAAATCCCAAGGCGGGCATCTGTATGCGGGCGACCAAGAGGGATTAGCTCTGCTCCAGCAATGTCGATATAGGCACCCCTAACGGAGTCAGAAAACTCGCCGTACGACACACCGTGTCGAAGAAGGATTCTCACCAACGGATGCAACAGGTGGCGACAAGCGGTGAGCAGCGGCTTCTTGACGTTCTCGCTCATTCTTCGGCCCGCCAGGGGGACACTCCGCAAAGGTTTTCGCGCCTGTCTGCACGGGCAGATATTGTTAACTGCCAGCGGGGACTATATATGCGCCGTACCAAGGGTCAAGCTTTGGACATAACCGGCAAAAGATTTGTGACATTCCAGCAACGGGCGCCGCACGGACCGGGAGAACCCGCTGGTGAAAAAAGTCCAAGATTCAAAGGCATGGGTCACTCCCAACGAGGGGCGCTTTGAGTTCGTCAATCGTTGCTCCGGTGGGTCAGGTTCCCAGTCATATGTCGCATCAGCGACACGGCGCGGAACAGCGGAGCGACGTTTCATGAGGGCATTTTGCGACTCACGTCACATAATTTCGTGTGCCAAAAAACTGTGCAAAATCAATAGCTAGACAGGGCTGACCTAAGGCCTCCGCCACTGGCAGGTCTAGTGGCTCTTGTGGAATTCTTTTGGCTTCTCCCGTGCGGAGGCGGCGGAGTTTCGCGCCAGATTTCGCCGCGGCTGGCAGTCTCAGCGCTCACCACCGGCCGAACGCTTGCGCGCCCGCCTGAATAGGCTTCGGATTGCTCAGATCACAAAAGAAAACGGCCGACCCTCCCGTCTGGAGAGTCGGCCGTCGTTGACGTAAAGGGATCTTGACTGATCTCGCTATTTCTGAACCGTGGCCGCTTTGCGGAGTTCCTCGAGGTGAGCCTGCAGCTTCTTTCTCTGGGTGAACATTTCCACCTGCGGCTTCACCTGCTCGAAATCCGGGACCTCGGGACTGCGGACGTCCTCGAGGAGGATGACGTGCCAGCCGAACTCGCTCTGCACCGGTTCCTGAGTGAACTTGCCTTTCTCCAGCGCGGCAACCGCGTCTGCGAACGGCTTGACCATCGTCTGCGGCGAGAACCATCCGAGATCGCCGCCGTTGCTGGCGCTCGAGTCCTTCGACTCGGCCGTGGCCAGCTTTGCAAAGTCGCCGCCGGCCTGAAGCTTGGTGATGATCGCGTCCGCGGATTCCTTGGCGTCCACGAGGATGTGCCGGGCCTTGTACTCCTTGGGCATGGTGGCGACCTGTGCGTCGTACTCGGCGCGAATCTCTTCGTCCGAGGCCGGGTTCGCCTTGATGTACTGCTCACTCGCCGCTTCCGCCAGGATCTGCGTGCGAAGCAGTTCAATCCGCGCCTGCACCGCCGGGTCCTTGGCCAGCCCATCCTTTTCGGCCGACTGCGCGGCCAGGGTCATATTGATCAGCTGGTCCAGCATCTGCTGCCGCTGTTCGTCGGTCGGCGGCTCCTGGGCGCCGCCCGTGACTGCGTGGGTAAACGCATCGAACAATTCACCGCTGATCTGCTTGCCGTTGACCGTCGCAATGGCGGCCTTGGCCGGCTTGGCGACTTCGCCGGCCTTGGAGTCGTCGCCGGCAGGTCGGGTGCATGCTGCGACGAGCACGGTGGCGGTAATGGCGAGAATCAATCCTGGGTTACGCATCGTGAGCCTCTGTGTGGAACTCGGTTCAGTGGGGGAGTGGCTCGCCCGGGGCGAGCGCATGGATCGAGAGCGCGTGGATGTCCGTGGTCATCAGGTCGCCGACGGCCTCGTACACCAGCCGATGCCGGTGCAGCGTACCGAGCCCGGCGAAGCGCTTCGACACGACGAGCAGCGAGAAGTGCCCGCGACCGTCGGCCGCGCCCGCGTGCCCGGCGTGGTGACGACTGTCGTCAATCACATCGAGCCGGTCGGGCTCGAGGGCCTGCAGTCGCATCGTCAGCCTTTCGAGGCGCGTGGCGGTCATGGCAGTACCTGCACGAACGGCTTCACCTCGACGGTGTCGAAGACGCCCTCGGTGACGTAGGGGTCGCCAGCGATCCAGTTTCGGGCCGCCTCAATCGACTCGAACTCGGCGACGATCAGGCTGCCGCTGAAGCCGGCACTGCCGGGGTCTGGCGCATCCACGGCCGGACAGGGCCCGGCGAGTGCGACCCGGCCGGCCTGCGCGAGGGCACCAATCCGCTCGAGGTGTGCCGCTCGGACGCGCCGGCGGATGTCGATCGCGCCGGGCGCATCACGGCCAAGAATCACGTACAGCATGTCAGCGCGTGCCCGCGTCGGCCGTCTCAGCCTTGCGGGCGATCCACACGCCTTGGGCCAGCGCAAAGACGAGCGTCAGGCCCATGAGTCCGAACAACTTGAAGTTGACCCAGGTGGCCTCGTCGTAACGGAAGGCAACGTACAGGTTGAGTGCGCCGGCGACCAAGAAGAACGCGACCCAGGAAAGGTTGAGGCGCTTCCAACTCGCGTCGTCGAGAGTGACGTTCTCACCCATCAGCCGCTGCACGATAGTCGGCCCGGAAAGGTACTGGCTCAGCAGGAACGCGCCCGCAAACAGCCAGTTTACGATGCTGGGCTTCCACTTGATGAACACCGGGTCGTGGATTAGCAGTGTCAGCCCGCCGAACACGAGCACCAGGACGGTCGAGGTGAGCAGCATCGGACTCACCTTGCGGTGCCGGATCCAGCTCACGGCGGTCTGGATCAGCACGCCCACGATCAACACGCCCGTCGCGACGTAGATGTCGGCAAGCTTGTAGGCGACGAAGAACGCGATGACCGGGAGAAGGTCGACCAGAAACTGCATGAAAGACGCATCGAGAGTGGGCTCGGCGCCGAGCCCGGGGCGCGTATCATAGCCAAGTCGCACCCTTGGCCCAACGAATTGCGCCGTCCGTGGCTTTTCTCATATCCATCCATCCCGTCAGCCCCCAGCCGAGGCTGGTCCGGCAGGCCGTCGCCGCCATGCGCGATGGCAGCGTGGTCGCCTACCCCACCGACTCGAGCTACGCGCTCGGCTGCCTGATCGGCGACAAGGAGGCCATGGAACGCATCCGGCGCATTCGTGCGGCCGACAAGAACCACAATTTCACGCTCGTCTGCCGCGACCTCTCCGAGATCGCCAGGTATGCTCGGGTGGACAACACCCAGTACCGGACGCTGAAGGCCTTCACGCCCGGGCCGTACACGTTCCTGCTCGAGGCAACGCGCGAGGTTCCCAAGCGGTTGCAGAATCCGAAACGCAGAACGATCGGCATCCGCGTCCCGGACAATGCAATCGTTCGGATGCTGCTCGCCGAGCTCGGTGAACCGATCATGAGTTCAACGCTGCTGCTGCCGGGCGAGCCGGCGCCCCTGACCGACCCGCACGAAATCAAGCAGCGTCTCGAGCATGCGGTGGACGTGGTCATCGACGGCGGGCCTTGCGGATTCGAGCCGAGCAGCGTCGTCGACCTGGCAGGACCGGTACCGGTCGTGATCCGGCGGGGCAAGGGCGACGTCAGCACCTTTGAATGAAGGCGGGTCACGACGTGCCTGCGTATAATCCGCGCTCCGCTCGGCGGTCGCGGCCGATCCGGGCCTCCATCTGCGGTTACGAATCGGTTCCAAGCCTATGATTTTTGAGGTACTGACATTGGCGTCGTTCGCCGGGGTGAGCGCTTGAGTTCATCGGCTTCCGCGCTGCGGCGCGTGCTGTCCGGAATGCGCCCGACCGGCACGCTGCACCTGGGCAACTACCACGGTGCCCTGAAGAACTGGACCGAACTGCAGTACGAGTACGACTGCTACTTCTTCGTCGCCGACTACCACGCCCTCACGACGGGCTACGAGGACACGCGGCAGATCGAGGCGATGGTGTGGCAGATGGTCGTGGACTGGCTCGCGGCCGGCCTCAATCCGGCGGTAGCTACCTTGTTCATCCAGTCCCGCGTCCCCGAGCACGCCGAACTGCACCTGCTGCTCTCGATGATCACTCCGCTCGGGTGGCTGGAACGGGTTCCGACCTACAAAGAGCAGCAACAGCAGCTCAAGGAGAAGGACCTCGCCACCTACGGCTTCCTCGGCTATCCGCTGCTGCAGAGCGCCGACATCCTCGTGTACCGGCCGATGTACGTGCCGGTCGGCGAGGACCAAGTCGCGCACGTCGAGATCACGCGCGAGATCGCGCGGCGCTTCAATTTCATCTACGGTCGCGAGCCGGACTTCGAGGCCAAGGTCGAGCGTGCCGTGAAAAACCTGGGCGCCAAGAACGCGGCGCTCTACGGCGAGCTGCGCCGTCGCTTCCAGGAGCAGGGCGACGACGACGCGATCGACCGGGCCCATCGCCTGCTGGAAGGCAACTCGCGCCTGACGCTCGCCGACCGCGAGCGGTTACTCGGCTACCTGGAAGGCTCCGGCCGAACCATCCTGCCGGAACCGGACGTGCTCCTCACCGCGACGCCTAAGGTCACTGGCCTCGACGGGCGGAAGATGTCCAAGTCCTACGGCAACACGATCGGGCTGCGCGAAGATCCCGAGGCGGTCGCCGCGAAGCTGAGGACCATGCAGACCGACCCGGCGCGCGTGCGGCGCACCGACCCGGGCGATCCGGACAAGTGCCCGGTCTGGGACCTTCACAAGCTCTACTCCGTCGAGGACGTGCAGGCGTGGGTGCAGAGCGGATGTCGCAGCGCGGGCATCGGTTGCCTCGAGTGCAAGAAGCCGCTGATCGAGCGGGTGGTTGAGGAGGTGACCGGCATGCGCCAGCGCGCGCAGGAGTACGAGGACAATCCCGATCTCGTGCGCGGCATCATCGCCGAGGGTTGCGAGAAGGCGCGCACCGTGGCGGGCCAGACGCTCGATGACGTCAAGCAGGCCATGGGCCTGGCGTACCGTTGAGGAGCCCGCATGAGCAAGCCTGACCTCCGAGTGATCGAGGGCGGAGCGCCGTCTGCGGTTGAACTGCCGACGGCCGATCTTGCCGAGCAGACTGAGATGCCATTCGCGGTCGTGGAGGGCGAACCGGTCACTCAGATGCCGCGCGACCTCTACATTCCGCCCGAGGCCCTGCAAGTGTTCCTCGAGGCCTTCGAGGGCCCGCTCGACCTGCTGCTCTACCTGATCCGGCGCCAGAACCTCGACATCCTGGACATTCCGATCGCCGAGATCACTCGGCAGTACATGCGTTATATCGAGCTGATGCACGAACTTCAGCTCGAGCTCGCTGGCGAGTACCTGCTGATGGCGGCCACACTCGCCGAGATCAAATCGCGCATGCTGCTGCCCCGGCCGCAGAGCGAGTCGGGCGAGGAGGGGCACGATCCCCGCGCCGAGCTCGTGCGCCGCCTGCAGGAATACGAGCGCTTCAAGCAGGCTGCCATGGACATCGAGACGCTGCCTCGTGTCGACCGCGACACCTTCCCGGCGTCGGCCGAGCTCGGCGAACGCCGCGTGGTGCGCCTGCTGCCGGAGGTGACCCTGCAGGAGATGCTGGTCGCGCTCAGGGACGTGATGGAGCGTGCCGACATGTTCGCGCACCACCACGTGAGTCGGGAACGGCTGTCGGTGCGCCAGCGCATGTCGGACGTCCTCGGCGCGCTCAGGAGCCAGGCGTTCGTCGAGTTCACGCAGCTGTTCCGTGCGGAGGAAGGACGCATGGGCGTGACTGTCACTTTCTCGGCCGTCCTCGAGCTGCTGCGCGAGGGGCTTATCGAGATCGTCCAGGCCGAGCCGTTCGCCCCGATCCACGTTCGCGCCGGCGCGCCGCGGCACGTCACGCTGGTCGTGGACAACGATCGCCCCGAGATCGCCACCCGGAACGAACCATGAGCGATATCACCCTGTCACGCGTGCTCGAGGCGGTGCTGCTTGCGGCGGGACGTCCGGTCGGCGTCGAACAGATGCGCGAGCTGTTCGAGGAGCATCAGCGGCCGACCGCGGAGGAGGTCCGTGCGGCGCTCGTCGAGCTCGACGCCGAGTGCGCCGGGCGGGCATTCGAGTTGCGCGAAGTAGCGAGCGGCTGGCGGCTGCAGGTGCGACCGCCTTTCGCGGAGGTGGTCTCGCGCCTGTGGCAGGAGCGGCCGAGCCGCTACTCCCGCGCGCTGCTCGAGACGCTGGCGCTGATCGCCTACCGCCAGCCGATCACGCGCGGCGAGATCGAGGACATCCGCGGCGTCACGGTGAGCACCACGATCATGCGAACCATGCAGGAGCGTGGATGGATCCGGGTCGTCGGACACCGGGAGGTTCCAGGCCGCCCGGAGCTGCTCGGAACCACGCGCGAATTCCTCGACTATTTCGGGCTGAAGAGCCTCGACGACCTGCCGACCCTCGCCGAGCTGCGCGATCTCGACGACATCAAGGTGCAGCTCGAGTTTCCTGGCGGCGGGCCGGCCCCGGAGATCCCGGCACTGCCGGCGCCGATCGACGGCGACTCGCAGGACGAGGAGGCCGCGACCGAAGAGGACGAGCCGGAGCCGTTGTCCGAGCCCGAGCAGGTCCCGACGATGGTCGCGGCACCGTCCGGCGACGAACGAAGCTGACCACCCACTTGGACGAGCGCCTCCACAAGCTGCTGGCCCAGCACGGCATCGGGTCGCGGCGGCAGGTCGAGGAGTGGATCCGCGCCGGGCGCGTGCTCGTCAACGGTCGTCCCGCCGAAGTCGGTCAGCGCGTGCGGATTTCCGACCGGATCACCGTCGACGGACGCGACGTCTCGAAGCGGCTTGCGGCGGCGCCGTCACTGCGGGTCATCCTCTATCACAAGCCGGGCGGGGAGATGACGCGTGGCCGCGAGGGTGACGATCGAGCGGACGTCGAGACCCGACTGCCATCGCTGCGCTCGGGCCGCTGGCTGCCGGTGAACCCGCTCGGCTTCGGCGAGGAGGGGTTGCTGGTCCTCTCCAACGACGGCACGCTCGCTTCGGCGATCGCGCGCAACGCGGGCCTGCAGCCTGTCGAGTACCGCGTGCGCGTGCTCCGCCCGCGCGAGGCGGATGACTGGCCGACCATGCCGCTGCAGATCGACGTAGCCGGTGAAGCAGTGTTGTTCTCGGCGGTGGAGCGCCTCGAAGGCGCGGGGACGAACGTCTGGTTTCGCGTCGCCGCCGGACGTCCCCTGCGGCGCGGTGCGCTGCGCGCGCTCTTCGATGGCGTGGGACTCAAGGTGAGCCGGACACTGCTGGTGAGCTGGGGACCGCTGGCACTGCCGCGCGACCTGCCGCGCGGTCGCTCACGCGACGTCGACGGCCCGCAGCTCGATGCCCTGCTGGCACTGGCGGGCCGCCAGAAGCCGACCCGTACGCGCGGGCCCGCACGCGGCACCCGCGGCAGACGGACTACTGCGCCTCGTAGCGGCGGCCGGTAGTCCCGCGCGCGTCGGGACCCAGCAGGTAGAGGAACGGTGCCAGGACCCGCTCCGGCAGGGGCACGGTGAGGGGATCCTCGCCCGGATAAGCCTTCGCGCGCATCGACGTGCGCATCTTGCCCGGGTTGACGCTGTTGACGCGGATTCGCGTGACCGTGTCGGTCTCGTCGGCGAGGACCTGCATCAAGCCCTCGACCGCGAATTTCGACGCCGCGTAGGCGCCCCAGTAGGCGCGCCCCTGCACCGACACGCCGCTGGTCACGAATACCACCGAGGCGTCCTCCGACGCGCGCAGCAGCGGCAGCAACGCGCGGGTCAGGATGAACGGTGCATTCACGTTCACGTGCATGACCTTGAGCCAGGTCACCACGTCGTAGTGCTCCACCGGCGCGCGCTCGCCGAGCAGGGCGGCAGCGTGCACGAGTCCGTCGAGCCGGCCGAACTCGTTGCGCACGGCATCCGCGAGCGCTTCGTAGTGCGTGGCGTCCGCACGCTCGAGGTCGAGCGGCGCAATCGAGGGTCGCGGACCGCCGGCGGTCACGATGGTGTCGTAGACGCGCTCGAGCTTCGGCACTTTCCTTCCGCACAGCACTACGCGGGCGCCAAGCGCGGCACAGGCCGTCGCGAGCGCCCCGCCGAGCCCGCCTCCCGCTCCGGTCACCAGGATGACGCGGTCCTCGAGCAGACCGGGACCGGCAGCGTAGAACTTCACCTCTGGGTCGGTCGGCAAGTTCGTGTCTCCATGAAAGTGGCCCCGTGTTCAGGCGTGGCGCAGTGCCGTGCGCCAGGCGGTCCACAGGCGCGCGAACGGTTCGAGATCGAGCCTGCCGGCTGGCTCTGAGCCGTTCCGCTCGAGGCGATCGACGAGCCGCGCATGCAGTGCCGCCAGCACCAGGCCGTGCCGCTGCGTACTCCGCAGTTCCGCCGTGCCGAGCAGCGACGGCAGCGACTGCAGTCCCCGACGGACCCGGTCCCTCCAGTCGGCGAGGAACCGCGCAGATGCCGCATCCGTCCCGCGGCGCCCGAGGGTTCCGGGATCGACGTCCGCGGCCGCGAGCGCGTCGAGTGGTGCGTACAGTCGCCCGCGCGCCACGTCGAACGGCAGGTCCCGCAGGATCTCCGCCTGGCGGATGCCGATGCCCAGCCGCCGCGCAAACTCGTGCTCGGGTTCCGAGAGCGTCCGCCGGCCGGCCAGCACCCCGGCGACCAGTACCTGCAGGGTGCCGGCGGAACGGAAGCAATAGGCCTCGAGTTCCTGCCAGCGCTGGTAGGTGAACCCTGCCAGGTCGAGGTCGGCCGCCGCGAGGACTTCGTGGAGGAGGGTGAGGTCCAGTCCGTCGTAGACGTCCAGCGGCTGCAACGCGCGCGCAATCGGGTGGGACGGTCGACCTGCGGCGAGCCGGTCCAGTTCGGCGCGCCACCACTGCAGGCGCGCGTGGGCGGCCTCGTGCGACTCGCTCCGCACGACTCGACGGATCTCCGCCTCGAACGCATACAGGGCACCGAGCAGCGAACGCGCGGCGGATTCGGCGAACAGGACCGCGAGATAGCGAGGCGAGCCGGGCGGCAGGTTCCGCTGCGCCGCCTCGTGCACCGGGTCCGCAGCGGACGGATTCGTCGGCTCAGGCATCGGCCGGCGCTCCGTCTTCCGCCCGCGGCGTGCGCGGCAGCTTCTCGACCGGTACGAGTTCCTCGATCTCCCGCTCGGGCCGCAGTCCGAGCTCGATGAACTTGCGCGCACCCGGCAGGACCTGGCGCTCGAGCGAGCCCACCGCGCCGTTGTAGGCGTCGATGCTGGCGCCGAGGGACTTGCCGATCCGCCCCATGTGCTCGCCGAACTTCGCGAGCCGGCGATAGAGATCCTCGGCCAGTGACTGGATTCGGGCGGCGTTGTCCGCGAGCGCGTTCTGCCGCCAGCCGTAGGCCACGGCCTTCAGCAGTGCTATGAAGCTGGTCGGCGTCGCCACGATCACGTGCTGGCGGATCGCGTCCTCGAGCAGCGTCGGGATCTGCTCGACGGCGGCTGCCAGGAACTGGTCCCCGGGGATGAACAGCACGACGAAATCGGGGCTGTGCTCGAACTGCGACCAGTAGGACTTCGATGACAGGGCGCGCACGCGCTCCATCACGGCCTGTGCGTGCCGGCGCGCAGCGACGGCGCGCGCGTCCTCCGTCACGGCCTCGATCGCCGACAGGTAGGCGTCGAGAGGCGTCTTCACGTCCACCACGAGCTGGCGGCCGTCCGGCATGTTGACGATCATGTCGGGGCGCTGTGCTCCGTCCTCGCCGGGCACGTGCACCTGCTCGACGAAGTCGCAGTGCTCGACCATGCCGGCAAGTTCGACCAGCCGGCGCAGGGTCATCTCGCCCCATTGGCCGCGTACCTCCGGTCGGCGCAGCGCTGTGACCAGGTTGCGCGTCTCGCGCTGCAATGCCTGCTGGCCGAGCGTCACTCCCTCGAGCGAGGCGCGCAATGCGCCGAACGCCTCGGCCCGCTCCTTCTCGATACGCGCGATCTGCTCGTGGGTCTGCTGAAGGGCTTCACGCACCGGGGAAAGCATCGCGGCCACGGCCTGCTCGCGGTCGGCGAGGTCGCGCGTGGCGCGCTCGCGCTGCTGGCCGAGCACCTGTCCCGCCATCTGCAGGAACATCTCGCTGTTGCCGCGCAGGGCCTCGCTCGCGGCCGCGTCGAAGCCGGCGCGCAGCCGCTCGGCGGTAAGCGCCAGCGCCTGCTCGCGCTCCTGGGCGAGTGCGTCCGCAGACTTCAGCTCCGCCCGCGCGACGGCCAGCTCGACCTCGAGCCCGTGCACCCTACGCCGGCCGAGCAACCAGCCGGCCGCCAGCGCAATGAGTGGCAGCAGGACGAACAGCGGCAGCAGGATGGGCGAGGGGTTCACTCCGCCTGACCGGTCGTGCTGCGGACGGACTCACCGCCGATCCAGCCCAGCAGGTCGCCGGGTACCTCGACGATCCCATCGGGCTGCCAGCTGTGCGGGTTGTCGTCGGCCGACAGGTATCCGTACGCTGCGACGACGGTGGTCATGCCAGCCGCCCGGCCCGCCTGGATATCGCGCTCGGCATCGCCGACGTAGACGCAGCGTTCGGCGGCGACACCGAGCAGGCCGGCTGCATGGAGCAGCGGTAGCGGGTGCGGCTTTCGTTCTGCGACGGTGTCACCGCTGACGGCGCAGGCGGCCCGGCGGCCGAGACCGAGTGCCTCGAGCAGCGGGCGAGTGAGCCAGCCCGGCTTGTTCGTGACGATGCCCCAGGGCGTGTCGCGAGCCTCGAGCGTCGCGAGCACTGAGTCAAACCCTGCAAACAGGCGCGTGCCCTCGCTGAGGTGGGCTGCGTACAACTCGAGGAACCGCAGCCGCAGACGCTCGAACTCCTGACCGGTTGCCTCCGGGAATCCCAGTGCGACCAGCCGCATGGCTCCGTGCGATACGACCGGCCGGATGAGCTCCGCGGGCAGCGGCTCGCGGCCGTGCTCCAGGCGCAGCCGGTTCAGCGCGCCGCCCATGTCGGGAGCCGTGTCGAGCAGCGTGCCGTCGAGATCGAGCAGCAGGGCTTCGCGGCGCATCGTCATGCCGCGGTGCCGACCGGGGCCGGCCGGCGGAAGTGCATCAGGTAGTTCACGCTCGCGTCGGTCGTGAGGCCGGCCGAGCGCGAGAAGGGGTCGTAGGCGAGACCGGCAACATCGACGTGCACGAGCCCTTCGGTCCGTGCCCAGGCCGCGAGCTCGGACGGGCGGATGAACTTGGCGTAGGCGTGCGTGCCCGCCGGCAGCAGCCGCAGCACGTACTCGGCGCCCAGGACGGCCATCGCATAGGCCCGCGGCGTCCGGTTCAGGGTGGAGACGAACACGTCGCCGCCCGGACGCACGAGGGCCGCGAGGGCCGCGACGACCGCTTCCGGGTCCGGCACGTGCTCGAGCATCTCCATGCAGGTGACTCGATCGTAGCGTGCGGCATTGGAGCGGGCGTGCTGCTCGGCGGACTCGGTCCGGTATTCGACGGCGACGCCGACTTCGAGCGCGTGCAGCCTTGCCACCTCGACGAGCTCAGCGGCGAGGTCGAGCCCGACCACGCGTGCGCCCTGGCGCGCCATGGCCTCGGCGAGCAGTCCCCCGCCGCAGCCGACATCCACGACCGAGAGTCCTGCAAGCGAACCGCACCGTTCGACGTACCGAAGACGAACCGGGTTGAGGTCGTGCAGCGGGCGCATCGCACCGTCGGGGTCCCACCAGCGGCTCGCAGACGCCGCGAAGCGGGCGAGCTCGGTCGGATCGACATTCAGCTGCTCAGTCATCGTCGACGTTCTCCTCGTCCGCATTCGCGTCGAGCCGCATGCGCCACGCTTCCGCACGCTCCAGAATCGCGGATTCGTCCATCAGAGTGAGGCGGGACTCGGCGAGCAGGCGCCGGCCGGCGACCCAGGTATCGGTGATCTGCTGGGACGACGCCGCATAGATCACGGCGGCCGGGACGTCGTGAACGGGCCAGCTGCGCGCGACACGCAGGTTCAGGCAGCACAGGTCGGCCCACTTGCCGGGCACCAGGCTGCCCGTCGCCTCGCCGAGGCCGAGCGTGCGCGCTCCCTCGAGCGTCGCCATCCGCACGAGGTCGGCCGCAACGAGGTCGCCTGGAGTGGCCGCGACCCCGGCGGACAGCAACCCGGCGATGCGTGCCTCCGCGAGCAGATCGAGGTCGTTGTTGGAGGCGGCCCCGTCGGTGCCGAGCGCCACACGGATCCCGCGACCGAGCAGGCGTGCCACCGGGCAAACACCGGACCCGTGCCTCAGGTTCGACTCGGGGCAGTGCACGATGCTCGCGCCCGAGCCCGCGAGCAGGTCGATGTCCCGGTCCTCGGCCTGAGTCATGTGGATCGCGACGAGCTGCGGACTCACGAGGCCGAGGGCCGCGAGCCGTTCGAGCGGTCGTTGCCCGAAGTCGCGCAGGCACTGCTCGACCTCCAGGGTCGTCTCGTGCAGGAGCATCGCCACCGGCAAGTCGAGTTCGTCGGCGAGGCGACGTACACGGGCCAGGGTTGCGTCGGACGATGCCTGCATCGACTGCGGCGCGAAGTGCGTCGTGACCAGCGGGTCGCCCAGATACTCGTCGCGAAGGTGCATGCCACGGTCGATGTACTCGTCGGCGGACACCGCCCAGCTCGAGGCGCTCTCCGCGACCACGAGCCCCACGCTTGCGCGCACGTGCGCCGCCGATGCCGCCCGAGCAACCACGTCGGGCCAGAGCTGCATGTCCGCGAAGCAGGTGATGCCGCCGCGCAGCATCTCGGCGATCGCAAGCTCCGTGCCGTCGCGCACGAAATCGGGGTCGGCCGCGCGGCGCCCGTGCGTCCAACCCGCGGCGCGCAACCACCGCCCGATCGGCAGGTTTCCAGCGCGGCCGCGCTGCAGGACCAGCGCGGCGTGCGTGTGGGCGTTGACGAGCCCCGGCAGCAGGACGTGGTCCGGGCGCTCGATCGTCTCGTGCGCGTCGAAGCGCAGGCGCGCCTCGGCGGCCGGCTCGACCGCGACGATGCGCCCGGACCGGATCGCCACGGCGTGGTCGTCGAGAACGCGGCCTTCCGGTTCGACCGGAAGCACCCAGCGGGCGCAGACGAGCGTGTCGATGGGCTCCATGCGGACCGGGTCGAGAGGAGGGGCGCGTATGGTATCATTCCGCGTCTTTGGGCTGGCCCCGCGCCGTCCGTCGCCGCTCAACCAACGCGCACCGCATCCATGGCTGAAATCGCCCGCGAAATCCTGCACGTCAATCTCGAGGACGAGATGAAGCGCTCGTACCTCGACTACGCGATGAGCGTCATCGTGGGACGCGCGCTGCCGGACGTCCGCGACGGCCTCAAGCCCGTGCATCGCCGCGTCCTCCACGCGATGCGCGAGCTCGGCAACGACTGGAACAAGTCGTATAAGAAGTCCGCCCGCGTCGTCGGCGACGTCATCGGCAAGTACCACCCGCACGGCGACACCGCCGTGTACGACACCATCGTTCGCATGGCTCAGCCGTTCTCCATGCGCTACCTGCTCGTGGACGGGCAGGGCAACTTCGGCTCGGTGGACGGCGACGCCCCGGCCGCGATGCGCTACACCGAGGTGCGCATGTCGCGCCTCGCGGCCGAGCTGCTCGCGGACATCGACAAGGAGACGGTGGACTTCGTCCCGAACTACGACGAGTCCGAGTCCGAGCCCTCCGTGCTGCCGACGCGCGTGCCGAACCTGCTCGTGAACGGCTCCTCCGGCATCGCGGTCGGCATGGCGACCAATATCCCGCCGCATAACCTCACCGAGGTGATCAACGCCTGCGTCGCGCTCATCGACAACCCGACGATCACGATCCCGGAGCTGATGGAGCACGTGCCGGGCCCGGACTTTCCGACCGCCGGCATCATCAACGGCGCGCGAGAGATCTGCAGCGCCTACACGACCGGGCGCGGCCGCCTGGTGGTGCGGGCGCGCACGGAGATCGAGGAGATCGACGACCACGGTCGCGAGGCCATCATCGTCAGCGAGCTGCCCTACCAGGTGAACAAGGCGAGGCTGCTCGAGCGCATCGCCGACCTCGTGCGCGGCAAGCTCATCGAGGGCATCTCCGAGCTGCGCGACGAGTCCGACAAGGACGGCATGCGGGTCGTCATCGAGCTGAAGCGCGGCGAGAACGCCGACATCGTCGTCAACAACCTCTACAAGCAGACTCCGATGGAGTCGGTGTTCGGCGTGAACATGGTCGCCCTGCAGGACGGCCAGCCGAAGCTGATGACCCTCAAGGACATCATCGAGGCCTTCCTGCGGCATCGCCGGGAGGTCGTGACCCGCCGCACGGTGTTCGACCTGCGCAAGGCGCGCGAGCGGGGGCACATCCTGGAGGGCCTCGCGATCGCGCTCGCCAACATCGATGAGGTGATCGCGCTGATCAAGGCCTCGCCGACATCGGCCGAGGCGAAGGCGGGGCTGATGGCGCGCACGTGGAGCTCGGGCGTCGTGCCGCAGATGCTCGAGCGTGCGGGCGCCATCCAGACGCGCCCGGACGGGCTCACGGGCGAGTTCGGCCTGCACGACGGCCGGTACCGGCTGTCCGAGGCCCAGGCCCAGGCCATCCTCGACCTGCGGCTGCACCGCCTCACCGGACTCGAGCAGGACAAGATCCTCACCGAGTACGGTCAGCTGCTCGAGCTCATCCGCGACCTGAGCGACATCCTCGCTCGTCCCGAGCGGCTGCTCGAAGTGATCCGTCAGGAGCTGCTCGACATCCGCGAGCAGTACGGCGACGCGCGCCGAACGCGCATCGACGCCGACGAGTCCGACCTCACGATCGAGGACCTGATCACTCCCGAGGACATGGTCGTCACGCTCTCGCACGGTGGCTATGCCAAGTCGCAGCCGGTGAGCGAGTACCGAGCCCAGGGACGCGGCGGTCGCGGCCGGTCGGCCACCGCGATGAAGGACGAGGATTTCGTCGACAAGCTGTTCGTCGCGAACACTCACGACACGCTGCTGTGCTTCTCGAACATGGGCCAGCTGTACTGGCTGAAGGTGTACCGCCTGCCTCAGGCGGGGCGCGGTTCGCGCGGCAAGCCGATCGTGAACCTGCTGCCTCTCGAGCCCGAGGAGCGGATCACCGCGGTGCTGCCGATCCGCGAGTACGAGGACGACCACTACGTGTTCATGGCGACGGCGGCCGGCACGGTGAAGAAGACGCCGCTGTCGGCGTTCTCGCGTCCACGTTCGGCGGGCATCATCGCCGTGGCGCTCGACCCGGGCGACAAGCTGGTCGGGGTGGCCATCACCGACGGTCTGCGCGACGTTATGCTGTGCAGTTCCAGCGGCAAGGCCGTCCGCTTCGCCGAGGAGGACGTGCGCGCCATGGGTCGCACCGCCGCGGGCGTTCGCGGGATCCGCCTGCCGCCCGACGAGGAAGTGATCTCGCTGATCATCCCGGACCCCGATGGCCTCATCCTGACCGCATCCGAGAACGGCTATGGCAAGCTCACCCCCGTGGAGGACTTTCCGCGCCATGGCCGCGGCGGGCAGGGCGTGATCGCCATGCAGACCACCGAGCGCAACGGCCGCCTCGTCGCCGCCACCCAGGTGGCGACGACCGACGAGCTGATGCTCATGAGCTCGAGCGGCACGCTCGTGCGCACGCGAGCCGGCGAGATCTCCGTGCTTGGCCGCAACACGCAGGGCGTGCGCCTGATTCGTCTCGACGACGGGGAACGGCTGGTCGGCGTCGAACCCGTCGAGCCGGAGAGCGTCGAGGCCGACGCGGCGGCTGGCGAGGAAGCGGGCGCCGGGGACGCACCGCCCCCGGGACCGTCGGCCCCGGCCTGACCCGACAGCCGGCGCGCGCGGCCCGCTCGGGTCGCCGTGGCCCGGCTGCCGACTGTTACACTGCGCTGCAACATCGAACGGGAGACCCGCCCGCATGAGCCGTGTATTCAATTTCAGCGCTGGCCCGGCCGCGCTGCCTGCCGAAGTCCTCCAGCAACTGCGCGACGAGATGCTCGACTGGCGCGGGCAGGGGATGTCCGTGATGGAGATGAGCCACCGCGGCAAGGCCTTCGTCGGGATCGCCGAGCAGGCCGAGGCCGACCTTCGGGAACTGCTTGCGATCCCGGCGCGCTACAAGGTTTTGTTCCTGCAGGGCGGTGCCACTGCGCAGTTCGCCGCGATCCCCCTCAACCTGACGCGTCCCGACTCGGTCGCCGATTACGTCAACACCGGCGCGTGGTCGAAGAAGGCAATTGCCGAGGCAAAGCGCTACTGCAAGGTCAACGTCGCGGCGGACGCGGGCGGCAAGTACGCATCCGTGCCGCCGCAAGCCACGTGGTCGCTGACGCCGGGCGCGGCGTACATCCATTACACGCCCAACGAGACGATTGGCGGCGTCGAGTTTCCCTTCGTTCCGGACATGGGCGACGTCCCACTCGTGGCGGACATGTCGTCCACGATCCTCTCCCGGCCCATCGAGGTGAGCCCCTTCGGCGTGATCTACGCCGGAGCGCAGAAGAACATCGGACCCGCCGGCCTGGTGGTGGTGATCGTGCGCGAGGACCTGCTCGGTCGCGCGCGCGCCGACGTGCCCACCGTGTTCGACTGGACGGCGATGGCGGCCGACGGCTCGATGCTCAATACGCCCGCCACCTACAGCTGGTACGTGGCAGGCGCCGTCTTCCAGTGGATCAAGCGCCAGGGCGGGCTCGCGGCCATGGAGCGGTCGAATCGCGCGAAGGCCGGGACACTCTACGCGGCCATCGACGGCTCCGGCTACTACCGCAACCCGGTCGCGCCGGAATGCCGGTCGTGGATGAACGTCCCGTTCACCCTGCCGAGCGCCGAACTCGACAAGCCGTTTCTGGAGGGCGCGAAGGCCGCCGGCCTCGTGGCTCTCGCGGGGCATCGCTCGGTGGGCGGCATGCGCGCCAGCCTCTACAACGCGATGCCGATAGCGGGCGTCGAAGCGCTGGTCGAGTACATGCGCGACTTCCAGGGCAGGCACGGCTGAGGCGCAACCATGTCCTTCAAGATCCTCACCCTCAACAACATCTCCGTCCGGGGCCTCGAGCGCCTGCCGCGCGACCGCTACGAGGTCGCCTCGGAGATCGGTCATCCCGACGCGGTGCTGCTGCGTTCGGCCGACATGCACTCGATGGCGATTCCTGCAAGCGTGCTCGCGGTCGCCCGGGCGGGGGCAGGCACCAACAACGTCCCGGTCGCGCAGTTCAGCCGCCGGGGCGTACCCGTCTTCAACGCCCCGGGCGCTAACGCCAATGCGGTGAAGGAACTCGTGCTTGCGGGGCTGTTCCTGTCCGCGCGGAACATCTGCCAGGCATGGGCCTACGTGCGCTCGCTCGAGGGCGACGATCACGCCGTCGAGGAGGCTGTCGAGAGGGGCAAGAAGAAGTTCGTCGGCCACGAGCTGCCCGGCCGGACGCTCGGCGTGGTCGGCCTCGGGGCGATCGGCGTCGAGGTTGCCAACGCGGCGCTCGGACTGCGCATGAAGGTGCTGGGATACGACCCGCAGATCACCGTGCAGCGTGCCTGGCAGCTGTCGTCCGGCGTCGAGCAGGCCCTGAGCCTCGACGACCTCTTCGCGCGCTGCGATGCCGTGACCGTGCACGTGCCGCTCAACGACGCGACGCGCTCGCTGGTGAACGGTGCGCGCCTGCGCCTGATGCGGCCCGGCGGCGTCATCCTGAATTTCGCGCGAGCGGCCATCGTGGACGAGGAGGCGCTCGTGGCCGAGCTCGACCGCGGGCACCTCGCGACCTACGTCTGTGACTTCCCGACCCGCGCGGTCAAGGACCATCCGAAGGTGGTGGCCCTGCCGCACCTCGGCGCGTCCACCGGCGAGGCCGAGGAAAATTGCGCGGTGATGGTGGCCGACACGTTGCGCGACTTCCTCGAGAACGGCAACGTGCGCAACTCGGTGAACTTCCCGGAGGCCATGCTGCCGAGGATCGGCGAGAACAGGGTGGCGATCGCCAACGACAATGTGCCGAACATGGTGGGCCAGATCTCCACCTGCCTCGCGGATGCGGGACTCAACATTGCCGACCTGCTCAACAAGTCCCGCGGCGACCTCGCCTACACGCTGATCGATACCGACGCCCCGATTCCGGCGGAGGTGCTGGCCAGGCTGCGGGCCATCCCCGGTGTGCTTTCCGCACGGACGCTGTGAACGTGCCACGCCCCCGCAAGCGAACGGTCGCAACGCCGCGCAAGCCTGGAAAGGCCGCACCCAAGGCCGCTGCGGCCGCCCCTGCGCCTCCGGCCAGGGCCGGCCTCGAATCCATCCGGGAACGCATCGACGCCGTGGACGCTGAGCTTCACGCGCTCATCAACGAGCGGGCGAGGCTCGCCCAGCAGGTCGGGATCTCGAAGCACGCCGCCGGGCACACGGTGGATTTCTACCGGCCGGAGCGGGAGGCGCAGGTGCTGCGCCAGGCCCTCGAGCGCAACCGCGCGGAGCGTGGCCCGCTGCGCGACGAGGAGATCCTGCGGCTGTTCCGCGAGATCATGTCGGCCTGCCTCGCGCAGCAGGAGCCGCTCAAGGTCGGGTTCCTCGGGCCGGAGGGCACGTTCACGCAGCAGGCGGTCTACAAGCAGTTCGGCCACTCGGTGCGGGCGCTGCCGCTCACCTCGATCGAAGAGGTTTTCCACGAGGTCGAGTCCGGCACGGCCGACTTCGGCGTCGTGCCGATCGAGAACTCGAGCGAAGGCACCATCAACAGCACGCTCGACATGTTCCTGGTTTCGCCACTCGGCATCTGCGGTGAGATCGAGATGCGCATCCATCACAACCTGATGGGCCAGATGAGCGCCCTCGAGCGGGTTCAGCGGATCTGCGCCCATCCCCAGGCGCTCGCGCAGTGCCGCGGCTGGCTGGCCGAGCACATGACGGGCGTGGAGCGCGTCCCCGTCGCGAGCAATGCCGAAGGCGCGCGCCGCGCGCGGGACGAGGAGGGCACGGCCGCGATCGCGCCGATGGCCGCGGCGGAGGTTTACGGACTCAACGTGCTGGTGCCCGAGATTGAGGACCGGCCCGACAACACCACGCGATTCCTGGTCGTCGGACGCAAGTCGTTTCCCCCCAGCGGTCAGGACAAGACCACGCTGCTGGTGTCCGCCGCCCACACCGGTGCCCCGGGCGCGCTGTTCCGCCTGCTCGAGCCGTTCGCAACGCACGGCATCAGCATGACGCGCATCGAGTCGCGTCCGTCGCGTCGCCGCAAGTGGGACTACGTGTTCTTCATCGACCTCGAGGGCCACGCGGCAGTCGAGCCGCTCGTAAGCGCGCTCGAGGAACTGAAGGGCCAGACATCGCTCTGCAGAATCCTCGGTTCGTATCCGCGGGCGATCCTCTGACGTCGGGGGCGCGCGCGAGATGAGCGACTTCATCGTCGAGCCGGCCCCGGGCGTCGCCGGACGGGTGGTGGTCCCAGGCGACAAGTCCATTTCCCACCGGGCACTGATGCTCGGTGCCATCGCCTCCGGGACGACCTGCGTCACGGGTTTCCTCGAGGGCGAGGACTGCCTGGCGACGCTGCGTGCGGTGACGAGCCTGGGCGCCCGCGTGGAAAGACCCGCGGCCGGCGAATTGCGGGTGGAGGGCGTCGGCCTCGCTGGACTTGGCGCGCCCGCGACGGTGCTCGACATGGGCAATGCGGGCACCGCGATGCGGCTCTTCATGGGCCTGCTCGCGGGCCAGTCCTTCGACTCCGTACTGGTCGGCGACGCGTCCCTGATGC
>Ga0102851_10000451_pt1 | contig 20714 bp, 14 predicted proteins | sample Mud3Dept3metaG_FD_79558 | JGI IMG/M metagenome (GOLD analysis project Ga0102851, IMG submission 79558) | Freshwater wetland microbial communities from Ohio, USA, analyzing the effect of biotic and abiotic controls - Mud 3 Core 4 Depth 3... | ecosystem: Environmental > Aquatic > Freshwater >... | reverse complement strand
TTACTGTAAAATATCAGTACGTTGGTCATATTACTGGCTCGAAAGGGCGGAAAGGCGGGCCATTTTGAACGGCCAGTTTCAACAGCTTATGAATATTGAACCTGCTGCATCAGGGAGAGCTATGCCAGCGGATATTGAAGCTCCCTGCAGCAAGCTGCAGGGAATCTTCGATCCTTAAGGTTGTAATATTTATTCTAATCGCTCGCTAACCCCGCAGCAGGCTACGGGGAATGCGCTCGCTCCTGGATTCAGGCAGCGTATGGCAAAGAAGGGATCAGCAGAAGTTCAGGCCGGGTAGTTCATTTTGGACCGCGGTTTATTTCAGATCGTACTCCTTGATCTTTCTTTTCAACGTCGAGAGCGAAATGGAGAGCGCCTTTGCGGTCTGCGTGAGGTTGCCCGACAGCTGGGCGAGGGCCTCACGGATGATCTCTTTTTCGCGTTCATCAAGGGTCTTGATGGTCTCGCCCGGGGCGGCGGGGGACGAGCCGCCCTCTGTCAGCGGCGCACTCTTTTCCAGGAAGAGGGACGGCTCCAGCACCGGGCCGCGCTGGGTGAACGCCGCGCGTTCGAGGATGTTCTTCAGCTCGCGCACGTTGCCCGGCCAGTCGTATTTCGTGAGCAGGACCATGTCGCGCTCCGGGATCTCGACTGCGCGGTTGGTGATGGTCTTGAGCAGATGAGCGCACAGGGCGGGAATGTCGCCTCGCCGTTCCCGCAGGGGCGGAAGGTGTATCCGGACGACGCTGAGCCGGTAGTAGAGGTCCTTGCGGAAGGACGCGCCGAGCGTTTTCTCCAGTTCAACGCTCGTGGCGGCAATGATCCGCACATTGACCGGTTTTGACGTCGTGCCGCCGATCCGGCGGATCATCCGGTCCTCGAGCGCGCTCAAGAGCTTCGACTGGAGGTGGATCGGTATTTCCCCGATCTCATCGAGGAGCAGCGTGCCCCCCTCCGCCATTTCGAACAGGCCCTTCTTGGCGTTGAACGCGCCGGTAAAGGCGCCCCGCTCGTACCCGAAGAGCTCCGCCTCGATGAGATTTTCCGGCAGCGACGCGCAGTTGATGCTTACGAAGGGCGCGCTGTTCATTTTGCCCTTGAAGTGGAGCGCCTTTGCCACGAGCGTCTTGCCGGTCCCCGTCTCGCCCGTAATGAGCACCGGCGATTCCGAGGCCGCCGCGAGCTCCACGAGCCGCAGGGTGTCGGCGATCCCGTCTCCTCCGATGAGGACGGCGCCCTCTTTTTCACGGTCGCGCTGATAGTTCTGGACCTGTTCGACCTGCTCCAGATGGAGGGTGCGGAAGGCCTGTCTCACCGCCAGGGCAAGCTCCTCCAGGTCGTAGGGTTTCGAGAGATAATCATAGGCGCCGGACCGGATGGCCTTCACCGCGTTCTCGAAGCTGGGATAGGCCGTGGAGAAGATGATCTTGGTCTGGTCATTGTATTTCAGGATGTCGGGGCAGAGGGTGTGGCCGTCCGCGTCGGGGAGCTGCTGGTCGAGCACGACCACGTCGATCTTCCTGAGGGAGCAGAGGGTCAGGCCGTCGGAGGCTTTGTTGGCGAGGAGCACCTCGACCTCGTTGCTGGTCAGGAAATCCTTGACGGCCTCGCCGAACACGCGGTCGTCATCGATCACCAGCAGCGTTCTTTTCGCGTTACGGTGAAACATTCGCACCCTCGGCCAGCTCGATATCCACGGACGTCCCTTCGTCCTTCCGGCTCATAATATAGATGGCGCCGTTCATCCTTGCAAGCATTTTTTTCACGATGACGAGGCCGAGGCCGGTGCCGTGCTCCTTGGTGGTGTAAAAGGGCTTGAAGAGGTTCTTCATCCTGTCCTCCGGTATTCCGCGCCCGTTGTCCTCCACCCGCAACCGGATCATGCCGCCCGCGCGGGAGACGGCCACCGTGATCTTCGGGTCCTTCCGTCCGTTCACGGCTTCGGAGGCGTTGTTCAGCACGCTGAGGAGCACCTGCTGGAGGGCCAGCGGGTCCGCGTGCACCCATGCCGCGTCGCTCGCGACCGACACGCTGAGGTCGATGCCTTTTCTGGCGTAGTCCTCCTTCACCAGCGGGAGAAAATTATCGATAAAGGCCGGGACCGCCACGTTCTGCAGATCCTGGGTCTCGTAGAGGTTGAAGCTTTTGAGCGACCGGAGAAGAAATTCGACCCGGGCGATCTGGTCCGTCATCAGGTCCAGGTAGTTCCTGACCGCTTCTCCCGGCAGGGAATCCATCTTGTTCCTGAGGATGCCGAGGATCATGTTGATGGAATTGATCGGATTGCCGAACTCGTTCCGCAGGCCGGAGAAAACGTAGCCGATGTCCTCCATGGCCCTGACGGACTCGGTGATCGCTTCAAGCCTCATCTTCTCGGTCACGTCCCGCTTGAGGTAAATATAGTTGACGATCCCGCCGTGGCTGTTCCTGACCGGGGAAACCGTGCATTCCTCGATATAGAGGGTCCCGTCCTTCTTCTCGTTCATGAGCTTTCCCCGCCAGACGCCGTCCCGCGTCAGCGCTTCCCGGAGGCCACGGAAGTATTCCTCATCGTTCTTTCCGCTCTCGAGGAAATGCAGGGTGCGGCCCAGCGCCTCCTGCGGCGTATAGCCCGTGATCTGCTCGAAGACGGGGTTCACATATTGGATCACGCCGGTCGAGGGGTCGGTGATCACGACGGCTTCCGCCGCCGACTCCACCGCCGTCGCGAGGCGGACAAGCCGGTCCTCGGCGCGCTTGCGCTCGGCCGCCTCCGCCTGCAGTTCCGCATTGGACCGCGCGAGCTCCGCGGTCCGCTCCCGGACCCTGAGTTCCAGCTCGTCCTTTGCCTTATGCAGCGCCTCTTCGCTCAGCTTGAGATTGCGGAACAAGAGTTTCGCGGGCTCCACCAGTCCGGTAACGACCACTGCCCGGTAGATGAGGTAATCGGCGAGCAGTTCGAAGAAGTGGCCGGCCGCTCCGGCAACATCGACGACGACGATCTGCCGAAGGTACGACAGCCCCGAGATCATGAATGCGAGCAGGGACCCGCCCAGGAGATACAACACGCCGGGCTCGAAGGCGGAACGCTTCCGGTAGAGAAGTCCCAGAGCGGCCAGCAGGATGAGCGTCACGGCGTATTCGCTGGCCGTCTTGAAGGGGGTCATCCCCATGCCTTCACGGTAGCAGACGGGGAACCAGCCGAGAAATATCGCCGAGACCAGGACCGCCGTGGCAGCGGCATACGAGGCCATCGTCGCCGCGACGTTGAGCTTTCTGTCGATGAAGAACGGGGCGAGGAGGAAGGAAATGCCCGATACGTACCGGAAGGCGATCCAGAGCTGGGCCGCCAGATCGGCTGCGGGGCCGGGAACCATCCCCATGCCGTTGTAGGCGTAGATATGGACCAGTTCCAGGACGCCGGAAAAGAGCGATGCGATGCCGATGAACAGCAGGTAGTGGTTGTCCAGGACGCGTCGCGTGTTCCAGACAAGGGTGAAGATGAGGAGCGCCACGAGGACGCCGGTCAGCTCCACGAGGTTGTGGAAGAGCAGATCGCTGTACCGGCTGCTTGCGTACAGCCCGAGCAGGACCAGGGCCCACATCAGGGCCGGGAGACCGAATTTTGAAACGCCATGGTCGTCAGACGGCTGCATGATCATCCCGGTTCACAAATGCTCGTCGTACGGTATGATCCGAGATCATATTCCCTCGGCGATTTTCGACTTTTTACGAATTGAAGCTCCCTGCAGCAAGCTGCAGGGAATCTTCGATCCTCAAGGTTGTAATATCTATTCTAATCGCTCGCTAACCCCGCAGCAAGCTACGGGGAATGCGCTCGCTCCTCGATTCAAGATTCTCTTTGTGATCTCCGTGGCGACCTGTGAGACCGGACTTTTTACGGGATCATCAAATTTAACCCGGCTCCGGCGTTCCCGACGGGATGGCTATCTCCACGGTGGTCCCTTCGTCCTTGCGGCTGCGGATCGCGATGGTCCCTTTCATCCTGGCCAGCATCTTTTTGACGATCACGAGGCCGAGGCCGGTGCCGTGCTGCTTGGTCGTGAAAAAGGGCTTGAAGATATCATTCATTTTTTCCTCCGGGATGCCGCAGCCGTTGTCCTGCACCCGGATCCGGACCATGCCGTCCGACTGGCGGACGTGAAGCGCGACCTTTGGGGCCGTCCTGCCTGCCACGGCGTCGGCGGCGTTGGTGATGATGTTCAGCAGCACCTGCTGGAGCGCCCGGGGGTCCGTGAATGCCCATCCCGCCCCGTCGTCCAGCACGATCTCGATCGCGGTCCCCTTCTTCGCGAAGTCGCCCACGACGAGCGGCAGAAAGCTCTCGAAGAATTCCTTGACGGGCACGTTCTGCAGCTCCTGGGTCTCGTAGAGATTGAAGCTCTTCAGGGAGCGCAGGATGTATTCCACCCGCGCGATCTGCTCGATGGTGCGGTCCAGGTAATCTCTCACGCTCTCCGTCGGGAGCGTGTCCAGTTTCGACCGCAGGACCGTCAGGATCGCGTTGATGGAATTGATCGGATTGCCGATCTCGTGCCGCACGCCCGAGAAGACGTAGCCGATGTTCTCCATGGTGTTCACCGACTCGGCGATGGATTCGAGCCGGAGTTTGTCCGTCACGTCGCGCCTCACGGAGACGAAGTTGACGATCTCGCCCGACGGACCCCGGACCGGCGAGATCGTGCAGTCTTCATAGTATAGCGTGCCGTCCTTCCTCTTATTCACGAACTGCCCGCTCCAGACGCCGTCCCGTGCCAGGGTCTCCCGGAGCTGCTCATAGAACGCATCTTCCTGTTTTCCGCTGTCCAGCAGGTGCAGATCGTGGCCGAGGATCTCGTCCTTTCGGTAACCCGTGATCCTCTCAAAGGACGGATTGACGTATTGGATCGTCCCCCGCGGGTCCGTCACCACGACAGCCTCGGCCGTCGACTGCACGGCCGAAGCGAGGCGCGCGCGTTCCTCTTCGATCCCGAACCGGAACATCGCCTCGCCGACGATGAAGGCCAGCTGTTCAAGGGATTCCACGGTCTTGCGCGGGAGCATTCCCTCCCGTTCATCGGCGATATGGATGGCGCCGAGCACCAGATCGTTCTTCCGGATGGGAACGACGGCGAGCGACCGGTAGCCGTACCGCATGCAAACACCCCGGTACAGCGAACGGCCGTCACCGGTTAATTCTTCCAGGAACCGCGCCGTGTCATTGGAGTAGAACGCGCCCCCGGGCGTCAAGGCGATGCGGTCCGACGGCACCGGCGCTCCCCGCATGATCCGCGTGCAGATGCAGTGGTCCAGTTCCAGGGACAGATTGCTCTCTTCCGCCAGGAACGAATCATCGTAACCCGCACAGGAGAAAAAGGGGGCCGAACCGTCCCGCCCAACGATCCTGATGCCCACGTGGTTGCAGCCGCACCAGTTCCGGACCAGTTCGCAGGCCGCGTCAAGATATTCCTTTCGGTCGAATTTCCGCGTAAAGAGCTCGAGCAGCGCGGTGGTGACCTCGATGCGCCGCTCTCTCTCCCGGCTGTCGTGGCGCCGCTCCGCCTCGCGAAGCTCCCGTTCCACGGCCGGGACGAGCCTCGCCAGGTTGCCCTTGATGATATAATCATGGGCCCCGGCCCTCATCGCGCCCACGGCAATGTCCTCGCCGATGTTGCCCGACACGACGATGAAGGGAAGGTCAAGCCCGGCTTCTTTCATGATCTGCAGGGCGGCAAGGCCGCTGAATTTCGGCATGACGTAGTCCGAAACGATCACGTCCCAGCGCCGCCGCCCGAGAGCCGCTTTCATGGATTCCGGCGTGTCGACGCGTTCGTGGACAGGATCGTAGCCGCCTCTTCGCAGCTCGCGGACCAGCAGGAGCATGTCGTCTTCGGAGTCTTCGACGATCAGTATGTTCAAGGGTTTGGACATGGTATTTCGGATTTCGGATTGCGGATTTCGGATTTTAATGAGCATCCCGCAATCTTTTCTTCCTTTTACTAACAAGAGCATGAAATAGTTTGCCACAGAGGTCGCCGAGGACACCGAGAACAGATTAAAACGCTCATTTTCGCGGGCCTTTCTCTGTGCCCTCTGTGTTCTCGGTGGCCAGAGATGTTAACTATAATATGCGCTCCTTAGTAATCTGCAATCTACAATCCGCAATTGATTACGGCGCTTCATTGAGCACCAGCCAGTACAGCCCCAGCTGCTGCACGGCCCTCACAAATTGCTCGAAATCAACGGGCTTGCGGATATAGCTGCTCGCTCCCTGCGCATAGCTTTCGACCCGGTCCTTGTCCTCGCTCGACGTGGTGAGGACCACGACGGGCATGAGCTTTGTCCTCTCGTCTGCGCGCAGTCGATGCAATACTTCGAGGCCGTCCATTTTCGGCATCTTCAGGTCAAGCAGGACCAGCTGGGGCACGACCCGCGTGTCGCGGCCGGCATAGGCGCCCGTCCCGAACAGGTAATCCAGGGCCTCGACCCCGTCGTGCGCCACGACCACCTCGTTCAGGATATTGCTTTTCTTGAGGGCCCGGAGCGTCAGTTTCACGTCGTCGGGATTGTCTTCGACCAAGAGAATGACCTTGGTTTTCATGGGGTCTCCTTCTCGCACGTTATGCGGAACAGGATCCAGTATCCTGATCCTCATTGCAGCTCTCTGCAGCTCACAGCGTAAAATACACCGTCGTCCCCCTGCCTGCCTCTCCTTCGATCCACACCCGGCCGCCGTGGCGGTTGATGACGCGCTTGACCGTTGCCAAGCCGATCCCTGTGCCGGGATATTCCGCCGCATGGTGAAGACGCTGGAAAGGGTTGAACAGTTTGTCCGCAAAGGCCATGTCGAAACCGGCGCCATTGTCTTTCACGAAATAGGCCGGTTCGCCGCCGGCTTTCGTCAAGCCGAATTCTATCACAGTCTCCGGGTTCTTTTCACTGAATTTCCAGGCATTGGCGAGCAGGTTCTCCAGCACAACGGTCAGGAGCCGTTCATCGCCATAGGCGCCAAGCCCCTGGGCAATGATGAAGTCCACGGCCCGCTCCGGGTGGCCCCTTTTAAGATTTTCCGCGATCGTCTGCGCAATGGCGCTCAGGTCTATGCGTTCTCTCGACATTTCCAGCCGCGACACACGCGACAGCTTCAGCAGGTCGTCGATCAGCTGGCCCATGCGTTGGGTTGCCGCGACAACGCGGTTGAGATAGTCCCGGCCTTCGGCATCCAGCTTGCCGGCATAATCCTCCAGGAGCGCATGGCTGAACCCCACGATGCTTCTGAGCGGAGAGCGAAGGTCGTGGGACACCGAGTAACTGAACGCCTCCAGTTCCTTGTTCGTCTCCTCGAGCTGGCGTACGTGGTGCTTCAGTTCCTCGTTCAGCGCCTGGACCTCTCCCTCGGCCTTTTTGCGGCCGGCGATGTCGCGCTCGAGCGCTTCGGCCATGGAGTCGAATGCCCGCGCAAGCCTGCCGACCTCGTCGTTCGCGCCGGTGCCCACCCGGTGCCTCAGGTCTCCCGCGGCAATGGCCTCGGTCCCCTTTTGGAGGGACTGGATCGGACGCGTGACCGTCCCGGCGATCATCAGTGATACGAAAGCACCCATACTGAGCACGACGAGTCCGACGATCAGAAAGATCCACCTCAACCGGGTTATCGGTGCGAACGCTTCCTCGGCGTCGATCTTCGTCACGAGTCCCCAGCGCAGGAACGGAATGTACCTCCAGGCGGCCAGCACCTCTTTGCCCTGGTAATCAAGGGTGATGCCTGATCCGTTTTCTCCCTGGACCGCCCTTTGCGCCGGGAACCCCGCTGACTGGTTGAAGGTCACCCTCTTTTTCAGAGCGGCGCCCAGTTCATATCGCAGGGGGCTCAAGAATAACGCCCCGTTGCCTTCTTGTCTTGCGATCAGCGCTTCCCCGGTGTCGCCCAGGCCGGTGGCGTCCTGGATGAACAGGTAAATTGGCCCCATGTCGATCTCGATGATCACTTCTCCGATGAAATTCCCCTTGAGATCCTTGATCGGGGCCGCGGCGAACATTTCATAGGTAGTGCCCGGAGATCGGCTCACCATGATGTCGCTGAAGTAGATCCCCCGTGCCCCTTCTTCATAGACATGTCTGTCCGGGAGCGGTTTGCCGATATCCGCTGTTTTATGCAGGTCGTTCGTGATATAGACGACCCGGCCTTGCCGGTCCGTAAGCATGACGTCCAGGAAACCATTATCGGTCTGGAACGGCTTGAGCTGGCCGTCCAGTTCCCGCAAAGCGGTTGCGTAGGCTGCGCTCGTTTCATCGCCGGGAAGCAAGCTCACCAGGGGAAGGTTTCGTTTGACATTCAGAAAATTCTGCACTGATCTGATTTCGGCCCTGCGTTCGTCGAAAAATGTCTCGATCTTGTCCTTCTTCAGGTCGGCGATGTTGTTCAACTGGGCAATGCGTACGGCCTGCAGGATGCTCCTCGCCTGTAAATAGAAGAATGAGCCGAAGATCACGAGCGGGATCAGCGTGAAGGCGACGAACAGGATGGTCAGTTTTGTTTTTAAAGACATGGCTTTCGTTCGAAACGCAACCTGTTAGCAACAGACCGTGAAAGAGCATTTTGCGTGGTTCGACAAGCCTGTCCTGAGCTCGCCGAAGGGCTCACCACGAATGGAAGCGCAGATAACTGTACAGGCTTGCTCGCACGGAGGCCGCCCAGGATCAGGACGATAAGAAAAGCGGGGATCGTCCTTTGTGAAAGTCTCTGTTCTCTGGATGCCTGTTCCCTGTTGCCTGCCCTGTTTTGCGTTCGCGGCTTATGGTGGTTTTATACCGTGAAATAGAACGTCGCGCCCTTCTCCACTTCGCTTTCCGCCCAGATCCTGCCGTTGTGGCGGTTGATGATGCGGTGCGCCGTGGCGAGGCCGATGCCGATGCCGGGAAACTCGGATTCCGCGTGAAGGCGCTTGAATGGCTTAAAAAGATTCTCGGCGTAGCGCATGTCAAAACCCGCGCCGTCGTCACGGACGAAATACACGGCTTTCCCTTTCATTTCCGTACGCCCGAACTGTATATTCGCGGTCCCGTGGCGGCTCGTGAATTTGAAGGCGTTGTCGAGAAGATTTTCCAGCACAATGCGCAGCATGTCGGTGTCCCCATGCACCTTGATCTCCGGAGCAATGAGGAACTCCACCTGCCGATCGGGTTTTCCCCTCCTGAGCTCGGAGACGATGCCTTCCGCGAGCGCGCTCAAGTTTACCGCCTTCTCCCGCATCTCGCCGCGGGTCAGCCGTGCCATGTGCAGCATGGCGTCTATGAGCTGCGACATCCTCCGGCTTGCAGCGACGACTCTGTTGAAATAATCCCTGCCGGTCTCATCAAGCTGAGCGCCGCAATCCTCGATGATGGCGGTCGTAAAGCCCTCGATGCTCCTGAGTGGCGCGCGCAGATCGTGGGAGACCGAGTAACTGAACGTTTCCAGTTCGACATTGACCGCTTCAAGCTCAAAGAACGAGCGTTTCAACTCCTCGTTGAGATTTCTGACCTTCTCTTCCGCGCGTTTCCATGCTTCAAGCAGGCGGGCGTTATCGATGGCGAGGGTGATCGTTGAGGCGAGCTTGTCCGCAAAATCTATCTGCGCATCGGAAAAGGCGACCGCCGCTGCGTGGTGATTGAAGAATATGGCGCCCACGTGCTGTTCTCCCGCTATGAGCGGGACGACCATGACCGACTTGACGCCGAATTTCTTCATGTGCCCGGCGTTCACCCGTTCGTCCCGGAGCGCATCATTGATCGCCACCGGCTTGCCTGTCGTGAGGGCGAGCATGGCATGGGGCTCCTCAGCGTCGGTCATGCGGTTCCCCACGGTCTCCTGAGGAATGCCGTGAACGTACCGCACCACCCAACCGTCCTTATCCCGCAGGGATATCGCGGCGCTGTCGCATCCGACGGCCTCAGCCGCCTCCTTGATTACCCGCCGCATGATCTCTTCGGTGTCGAAGGTCGAGTGGACCGCCTTGTTGATCCTGTTGAGGGACTCGCTCAGGTCCTTTGCTTTTCCCAAGGACTCCATGGCCAGCTTGCGCTCGGTGATGTCCATTTGCGCAAGGACCACGCCGTAGACATGACCTTCCACGCTCAAGGGAATTGCATTGACCAGGAGCACACGCTCTCGCCCCTGTCCATCGGTGATCAGATATTCGACTTCGTTGATCGTCTCTCCGCGCAGCGCCCGGGTGGACGGCATGTTCTCGGGAGTGAGCCGCCGCCCGTCCGGGAAGTGCGCCTGGACACGGCGTGCGACCTCCTCCCGGGATGCTCTGGCGGGGTCGAACCCGAACAGGCTGACGAGCGCCGGATTCACCCGCACGTACCTTCCGTCCGGCCCGTGAACGGAAACAAGATAGGGCAGCGCTCTGAACACCGCATCCAGCTCCGTCGTGCGCCGTTTCAGGTCCAGCAGCACGCGCTCGCGTTCCTGCTCGGTCTGTTTGCGCTCGGTGATATCCTCGCTGAAGACCACGATGCCGGCGACCTTGCCGGCGGCGTCACGCCAGGGCCTCACTTCCCACCGCAGCCATTGCACCGATCCGTCTGCCCGGTCGAAGTGATCATTATCATCGCGGACAACCTCGCCCGCGAGCGCGCGTCGGTGGACGGCCTTCCAGCGTTCCGGGATATCCGGGAAGACCTCGTAAAGCGACAGCCCCCGCAAGTCGCGGTCGCCGAGGTCAAAGTCGCTCATCCAGCGGCGGCTGGCGCTTACATACCGCATGTCGCGATCAAACATCGCGAGCGCCGCCGGGACGTGATCGATGAAGAGGCTCAGGCGCAGTTCATTCTCGCGCAGCGACTTCTCCCCTGCCTTGCGTTCCGATATGTCGATCACCGACGCGCGAAAAAGGCCTGGCTTGGCTTCCAGCGGCATGCTGATGAGCTGCGCGGCGAATGAAGAGGCGCCTTTTCTCCTGAGCATGATCTCGCAGGTTTGCCGGGCCTGCGTCCGAAGCACTTCTTCCCGATGTACGCGAAAGATGTCCTGATCAGCCCGCCCTGCCAGGAAACTCGTGAAGGTTCTTTTAACCAGGAAACGCCTGTTGACGCCCAGCATCCCGGCTCCCGTAAGATTAACTTCAAGGATACGGCCGGTCTTGTCGAACGTAAAATACCCTACCGGGGCGAAATCATAGAGATCGACATACCTGCTGCGCGATTCCTCCAGTTCCTCCTGGGCCCGTCGCAATCCCTCGTTCTGCATCTCCAACTCGATCTGGTGGGTCCCCGGCTCATGAGCCGGTTTGCGGACGTTTTTTTCGTCCAGTCGTTTCACGCCCCGGTCCTGCTTCTTTTGTGTGCTTTTCGCTTTTTTACGAGCGGATGAGAGACTGGTTTTTTTTGGTTTTTTCATGGCCGAATAGTGTCTGTTTCGAGTTCAGGGGGTTATCCTGTCGAACCATTCAAAAGACTTTTTCAACAGCCTATTAGAGAAGACTGTACTCATGCATACAGGATCTGTCAACATCGAAAATGGCAATGGCGCCGGCTTCAAGAAACTGCTGTTTGGTCCGACATTACAGGAGGTCCGCTAAAAGAATTTTGGTTATACGATGCCTATCTGACCGGAGAAACAGGGTCCGACTGGAGGAAGAACGCCTGATAGGCCCTTTCTCTGTATGCAATTTCCTCCACTCTATAACGTCCAGTTTTATAACGGAAAAACGTCCAATCGGTTACAGCTGTCCATACTGCTCAGGCATATCGATTGCGAAGTCTTTGCTACGAACAGGTATATCCAAAACTCAGGATCCGGGACCGAAAGCCTGAGCATCATCAATCAAACGAGAGGTGAAAATATCATTATGAACAAGAACCTGGGACGGTTTGTATCCAGTATAACATTATGCGGAGCACTGGCGCTCCTCGCGGGATGCGGTGACTCCACGAAGGCAACGACTAAGTCGCATGGTACAAATAGAGAAAAGGCGCCTGCAAGGGCGCCTTTTCTTTTATTCCTCTCTCCTGTGACCGTTCGTTACTTGTTCATGACCCGCAGCAACGTATTCAGATTGATCTCGAATGCCGCGCAGGGCATGGCGATCTGGCGGCGGTCCAGCACCTCAGGCCGCAGTTCGCCGATGTACCCGATCGGTCCTTCCTTGATCATGACCCTGCCGCATCTCCCCTGCAGGAAGAACGGATGTTCCGCAGGCTCCAGCCGGTATTCGATCCCCAGATAGTAGAGCAGCACGTCGAGCGTCGAATGCATCTCCGAGAAGTTGGCCGACGGATGGGCAATGAGCGCTCCAACGTTCAGATCCGTACGCGTCCCCATGTTCGCCTCGGTATCGAGGACCGCCACCTCCCCCACCTCGAAGGTCCGGTGGGGATAGAAGGCCTTGGAGCTCGCGGCTTCAACGTTCAGGAGAGACGGCAGCACGCGGTTCCTGAGCACGGAATAGGCAAGGGACATGACATTGTCCACCTCGACCAGTCCGTCGCCGGCAACAAGCCCGTCGGCCATCTCTTCGCGGGAGCAGAGGATGTTTGACACGAACTCCTGGAAGCCCGCCCCGACCATGTGGCCCCGCACGCTGTCCGAGAGGAGCTCGACCCGCGACAGGCCGCCCACCGTGGATTGCTGCGGCATGACGGCCTCAAAGGAGTCATAACCCCTGCTGATGGCGTAATCCTCCACCATGTCCATGGCGTGCATGATATCGTCGCGATAGGGGGGGTAGGTTATGGACACCATGCCTTTCGCGGTCTTGACCTTGTGGCCGTAGGAACTGAGGCGCTTGCCCAGCTCGGCCGCCCCGATGTCCTCGCCCAGCGCGGCATTGAACTTCGACAGGGATATGTTGACCGTCCCGGACGTGTCATAGGGGCAGGTCACCGACCTGCCCATCTCCGTGGCATAGGGGTAGACGACCGTCACGGGGTCGACCTCTGCGCCGCGGTCGTAGAAGTTCACGGCCAGGATGTTCAGCGTGAGCGCGACCATCCGCTGGTCAGTGCCGGTCACTTCGACCAGGACGTTCCGGGTGGTCGTCTTCACCTCGCCGATCTCGGTGCTGTTGATGATGGGCGGGAAGGACAGCACGTGGTTCATGCTGTCGACGAGGACGGGGTACTTCGGGAAGGGCTTCACGATGCCGCCGTACTGGACGCCCTTGGGATGGCGCTCCAGGATCTGGCCGAGCGTCAGCTTCTCGTCCATGCCGAGGGGCGTGAACGATACGGCGTCGGGACCGGCAAGCTTATAGTCCACGGGAAAAGCGATCTTGTCCATCTCATAGATGCCGATAGAGACCGTGCTCCGCTTCCTGCCGAATATTTCCGAGAGCTTGTCCTGGCTCTGGATCATCTGCGCGAGGACATCGTCGCTCATCCGGATGCCGAAGGCGATGCAGGCCGCGATGTAGGGCCGCACCGCTTTCATTTCCTTCGCGACCTTGATGGTCCGCGTTGTCCTGTGTCCCGGCTTGAAGAAGGCGTACCCCTCGGGCTTGCCCGAAAGCGCGATGCGGATCTGGCGCGCCACGCCTTCTGCGCACCACAGGTCGGGCCGGTTGCTGTCCGACAGCTCCACCTTCAGGTCGTCCGTAGCTGCGTTATACTCCTTCAGCTCCGCCTTGGCGAGCATGAGCAGCTTCTCTAATGCGGCGATGTTGAGCTTCTTGCCGATGAGACCGTCGAGGTCTTTCTTTTTAATGTCTATGGTAGGCATGGTAGACTAGTTCCTAATGCGTTTTACCGCAGAGATCGCTGAGACCGCAGAGTTCTGATCCCTGCTTTTTCTCAGCGCCCTCTGCGCGCTCTGCGGTGCACATTTATTTGTTCAATTGTATTTTCTTGGTTCGGACAAAGTCCAGGTCCGTCGAGAACAGGTCCCTGATATCCTGGATGCCCAGTGCGATCATGGCCATCCGGTCCAGGCCCAGTCCCCAGGCGATCACCGGGACATCCACGCCGAGCGGCAAGGTCACTTCGGGACGGAAGATTCCCGCCCCGCCCAGTTCCATCCACCCCAGCTCGGGATGCTTCACATGGAGCTCGACCGACGGTTCGGTGAAGGGGAAATAGGCCGGCCGGAACTGGAACTCCTTTGCCTTGGCGATCTCCTGTCCGAAGAGCTTGAGCAGGCCGAGCAGAATCCGAAAATTGATCTCCGTTCCGAGCACGATCCCTTCCACCTGGTTGAAGTCCGGCGCATGGGTCGCATCGACAGCATCGTACCGGAAACAGCGGGCGATGGAGAAGTACTTGCCCGGCACCTTCGGACCGGAAGCGAGCGTCCGGGCGGAAACGGCCGTGCCCTGGCTCCTGAGGATGAGTCGCTTGGCGCGCTCCATGTCAAAAGCGTATCGCCAGCCGCTGGAACCGGTCTTTCCGCCGTCCTTGTGCGCTGCGGCGACCTGCTTTCCGAAAGGCGCCTCGATCTCCCTGCAGGAAGACGGCTCCTTCACGAAGTAGACGTCATGGATGTTCCGGGCCGGATGGAACTGGGGCATGAACAGCGCGTCCATGTCCCAGAACTCGTTCTCCACCAGGGGGCCGCGCATCTCCTCGAAACCCATGCTGACGAACTGGTACTTGACGTAGTCGAGGAACTCGCGGTAGGGATGCTTCCTGCCGATGCCGGCGCGCGGCGGACTGAGCGAGATGTTGTAGGCGCGGAACCGGACGTTCTTCCAGCTCCCCTGCCTCAGCATCTCCGGCGTGAGCGCCGAAGCCTCCTCGGTAACAGCGCCGCGCGCCTGCACGAGGCGCAGGGCTGCTTTGCCATCCGCGGTGAGGCTGTACGTGCGGTCCTTTTTCTCGGTGATGCGGAAAATGCCTTTTCCCTTGCCGCGCTTGTGAAAATTGTCCTTGATGACGGTCTGTTTGTGCTCCGGGAATGTCGAGAGTATGACCGAAGCGTCTCCGGTTTCCGCTATGACCTCCTGAAGCAGCTCATAGGGCTTCGTGTCCCCTTCGGGATTGAGCTCAAGGACGCCGCCCTGGACTATCCGGATCACCTTGTTCGATTTCAGCGAGCCCGTCGCTGAACTCACTTCCGACGGGTCCATGCCCCAGGTCTGGATGATGTCCTTGACCGTGAAGGTCTTCCCTTCCCTGAGCGCGGCAATAATGCGATTTTCCGGGGTTCCCTTTTCCTTGTACTCAATCCCGGTTTCGGTGAGACTCTCAGAAACAGTGACCGTCTCGCCGGTCACCGTCAGCAGTCCCTTGGAGGTGAGCCACCCGGCGGCCATGTCCAGGCGCGACTCATCAAGGCCCGAAATGGCCATGATGCCGGAAGCCGAAAGGCTCTCCGATTGGGAGAAGCTCAGGAGAAGCTTGTTCTCGAGGGGATGGAAGCTTTCGATGAGTTTATTCAGGTCCGATGGTGTCATGGAAAAAACCGCTCCAGGCCTTGTCCCGGGCTGCTGAAACCGGCAGGGGGAGCCGTTGGATCTCCCTGCAGCAAGCTGCGGGGAATGCGCCCGCCTCAGGATTCACGTGGGGGTAAGATTACTGATACTACAGGGATTTGTCAAGGGAAAAGCCATTGACTGAGGCATGGTTCTGTGTTAGTGTTCCGCCATGGCAATGAACAAGGTCAGACCTACGCTGGTGCATACCATCTTGTGCGACGATGTGCGGCAGGAAATGGGAGGGAAGTTCAGCCTCATGGGGCTTTTCGAGACCATTTCGTCAACGACATTCCCGGCGCTCCATCCGCGCTTTGCGATCGTGAATGAATGGTCAGGAGGCAGGGGTGAGTTCCAAGCGAAGATCCGGCTTCTTGCTCTCGACCGGAAAACGGTCCTGTCCGAGTCGGAAGCGAAGATCGCGCTCTTCAACGAGACACAGCGGCACCGGGACATCTCGATCCGCTTCAACACGTCCTTCCCGGCGCCCGGGACTTACTGGCTTGAGATGCTGCTGGACAACGACCAGGTCGCCATGGTCCCCCTTCCCGTGCAGCAGGTGAGCCAGCAGACGGTGCATTAACACCGGAAGGTGGGAGGTTGGGACGTTCAGAAGTTGGGAAAGTGCTAATAAAGATCTGGAAGAACGACATCACGAACCTGTTCCCGACTCCTTACCTTCCCACCTTCTCAACTTCCTACCTTCGGTCACTTCACTCCGCCGTGATGAACCCGTCGATCCCTTCCTTGCTCTTCAGCTCCCTGGCCAGCCTTTCGGCTGATTGCTTGTTCGCGAAGCTCCCTACCCGCACGCGGTACCACGTTCCCTTCTCCGGGATATCGGTGGCCACGAGGAACGCGGCATACCCGCGCCTCTTCATGTTCTTTGTTTCTTCTTCAGCCATCGCCTTCTCGGGATAGGCCCCCACCTGGATGGTGTACCGGAGCCTGGTCGGCGCTTGTTTGGCTGCGGCAGGCTCCTTCTGCGCGGGAGCCGGCGGGTGATGTGCTTTGGCTGTCTGCTGCACTGCTGGCTTGACCGCAGGCTTCTCTGCCTTTGCCTCGGGCGCCTTTGCCGTTTCCTGCAGCTTCTGTTTCGCTTCGGCGGCGGGAGCGGCATGCTCCTTGTTCGAAGGAGCGGCCTCCTCCGGTCGCTGTTTCGGCTTCAGTTCGATGGATACGGTCTTTTCGCCCTTCTCGGTCAGCGTCTTGTAGAAGGTAAATTCCTCCTTCTTGGGCAGATACTGCGATACCACCTCGGGGAGGGCCGCCGGTTTCTCGTTCGATGCGGTCTTATTGCCCTGGTCCCTGCCGATGTAGTAACCGAAGGAGAAAACGCCGATGATCACCACCACGCCCACCGGGATGATGAAGATCTTGGATATGATGCCGCCCCGCTGATCAAGCATTACCAACTCCGTTCTCAGGGAAAGCTGCACAACAAGGACAGCTACAGGATAAGCATCGCGTCGCCATAGCTGAAGAACCGGTAGCGCTGCCTGACGGCCTCGCGGTACGCGGACAGGACGCTCTCCCGCCCCGCGAACGCGGCGACCAGCATGAGCAGCGTCGACTTCGGCAGATGGAAGTTCGTGACCATGCCCTGCACGATGTTGAAAGAATACCCCGGTGTAATATACAGTTCCGAAGAACCCGCGCCGCCCTGTATCTTCCCGTCGGCGCGCGCCGCGGTCTCGAGCGCGCGCACGCTGGTGGTGCCCACCGCAATGACCCGCCGCCCTTCCGATCGTGCCCGGTTGATCTCTTCGGCAGTCTCCGCCGGGACCTCGTATCGCTCGGCATGCATCCGGTGTTCCGCGATGTCCTCGGTCCGCACGGGTTGGAACGTCCCCGGCCCGACATGGAGGGTCACCATGGCCGTCCCGATGCCCCGGTCGGTCATCCGCTGGAGGAGTTCCCCGGTAAAATGCAGCCCCGCGGTCGGCGCCGCCACCGCCCCTTCCCGGCTCGCATACACGGTCTGGTACCGTTCGCGGTCTTCGGCAACGGGTTCCCGCTTGATGTACGGCGGGAGCGGCGTCCTGCCGAGCTCGCTGAGCGCCGCCCGGATGTCCGTTACGCCATGGAAGCGAACGAGCTTGATGCCGGCTCGCGCCGCGGACAGCACCTCTGCCTCTATGCCCGGCGCCACGGTGACCGTCTTCCCCGCGTCCACCCCGCCCTTGACCAGGGCATGCCAGAGATTGGTCCCCTTTTCCTCGAGCAGGAACAGCTCGGCCTTGCCGCCCCCCGCCTTCCGTGCCTGCAGCCGGCAGGGGAATACCTTCGTATCGTTCAGCACGAGCAGGTCTCCCGGCACAAGATATTCCGCAATGTCCGAGAACACCCGGTGAGCAACAGCGCCGCTCTGCCGTTCCAGGACCATGAGCCGCGAGCGGTCGCGGTCCTTCGCGGGGGTCTGTGCGATCAGCTCTTCGGGAAGGTCAAAATCAAAATCAGACAAACGGAGATGTTCCGATACCGGTGACGTCATGGCGAATAGTACCACATCATACCGGCATGATAAAGAGAAATCATTTTTGCAGGAAATGATCCGGGAACGGCGATGACGGCAGCAGGACCGGCGGGGAACAGGAATGAGGAATGCAGTCGTTCCGGAGAGATCACTCCAGGGACCGTTTCCAGCCGCGTTCGAAATCCTCGTGGGATATGAGGAGCGCGTTGCTTATCGCCCGTCCGGGATCGGCGCCGGCGCCAAGTTCGTCCAGCATGATCTTGACACGGTAGATGCCATACTGGTCGATCATATGGCGCACGGCTGAAAGGCTGATCAGGTACGCTGTGGTCGCCTGCGCCCCGCTGAGCCCCATGAACGAGCCTTCCAGGTCCCGGAGCGAGGATAGTTTTCCCGACTGCGCCAGCTGGCGGAGCGCGTCCTTCGCATGGGGACCGATCTCCCTCCCTTCGAAATGCTGGGCGAGCCCTTCGTTCAGCCAGGTGGGAACGCGCCGGGTGATGGCCCGGACCACGGCATGGGTGTATTCATGGACCAGCAATTTCCTGAGCCCCGGCGTCTCCTGCTCGATGCCGCCGATGGGTAAACGGATCTTGCCGTCGTAGAGGCCGCCGCTCCAGCCGGGGGCGTCGGTCACCTCCTGGAACTGCTGGTTCGTGTAGAGGATAACGGCGATCTCCTGGTCCGGGTAATAGGACAGGGCCCTGCCGACCTCTCCGTAAACATCCTCGAGGATCCGGAGGACGATCCTGCCGGCTTCGATCTTCTCCCTTCCCTCGTATTTGATGGAGAAATGGCTCGTGACTTCCCGGTTGAAGTCCTTCTCGGTCCGGTGCTCCCGGCGGAGCCGCTCCAGCCGCGCGGTGAGTGCTGCGTCGGACGGGTCGATTTCGAGCGCTTTTTCCCAGTGGGACACGGCGGACCCGAGGTCGTCCTTCCGGTATGCAAGGTCGCCGAGCACCTGATGGGCGGCCTTGTCACGCGGCTTGAGCTCGATGGCGCGACCGAGCTCGCGTTCTGCGGCGCGGTCGTCCTTGAGATGGAAACTGGCAATCCCCAGTCCGAGGTGCGCTGTGGCGTCGGTATCGATGTACCGAAGCGCTTCCTCGAAGGCATCCCGGGCGCCTCGGTGATCGCCCTGCTGGAGACGCGTTGAACCGGTCTCGACCAGCCGCCAGTAAGTGTTCATCTCCGCTGACTGCGCATATGCAAGGGATGCACAGGAGAGAAAAAGCGAGCCAATAAGAATTGCGGACTGCAGGCACTGTTTGATCATTTTTCGTTGAAGGGAGGAATATGTTCCCGCCCCCTGCCCCCTGATTTTCATCTAATCCTTCATGACCTTCACGAATACCCTGCGGTCACGCGGTCCGTCGAACTCGCAGTAGAAGATGGCCTGCCAGGTCCCGAGCGCAAGCCTGCCCTCCTCGACGATGACCGCTTTGGAAACGCCCACGAGGGTGGACTTGATGTGGGCGGCCGAATTACCCTCATTATGGCTGTACTGGTCGTCGAAGGGGATCACCTTGTTCAGCTCCTTCAGAATGTCCCGGCCGACATTGGGGTCCGTATTCTCGTTGATGGTAATGGCCGACGTCGTGTGCGGCACGTACATATAGCACACGCCGGAGCGGATGCCGCTCTCGGTCACCAGCCGCTGAACGCCCTGGGTGATATCGACCAGTTCAGTCCTCGATTTGGTCTGCACACGAAATTGTCTGATCATAAGCATCTCCCAAGAATTGTTTTCACTACAAGTAAGGTCCTGACCCCTTGCCCCTTGCCCCTTGCCTCATCCCCCCACCACGAACGTTTCTTCCCGTCCGCGGTTCCTTACATCCTCGAAGATGGGATAGACAATATGGGTGATGAGCGAGTTGATGCGGGCGTAGTTGCCGATAATGTCAAGATGGATGTGACTCGTTTCCATGGATTCCCGGAGCCCCTCGCGGAGCCGTTCCAGGTGCGTCTGTGTCAACTCCCGCTCCAGCTCTTCCAGCTCCTCCTTATTCCGGAGCACCCGCCTGCCGAGGTCGCGGTCGCTGCCGGTGAAAGCGGAAATGGCCATGTCGAAATTGTCCACGAGCTTTTTATGGAAACCGATGATCTCATTCATGCCCTCTTCGGAGAACATGAGGCCTTTTGAGATGCGTTTGGACGCCAGGGGCATGATGTTGCGGTCGATGATGTCTCCGACGCTTTCCAGGTCGCGGCTGGCTTCAAGGAGCGCTACGGCGCGCCGGGAATGGACCTCGGTCAGGTTTGAGGACGACAGGCGGGTGAGGTACAGCCTGATCTGCCGGTCCAGCATGTCCACGAGGTTGTCCTTGTCGCGGATGGCGGTGATGAGGCCCGGATCGTCCACCTGGAAGACCTTGATGGAGTCGATGAGCATCTCTCGGACGATGTCGGATTCCCGGAGCGTCTCGCGCGTCGCCTGTCCCAGGGCCAGGGACGGCGTCCCGAGCACATGGTCATCAAGGTACTTGGGGCCGAACTTCTTCTCTTTCGAAGACTCCGGGACGAGCTTGACCAGCAGCCTCGAGAACAGCCCGAGGAACGGGAGGAAACACACCGCCATGATGACGTTGAACTGGGTATGGGCGTTCGCGATCTGCCGGGAGAGATCGCCTCCGGAACTGCTGACCAGTCTTTCGAACAGCGGCAGGAACGGAAGCATCAGCAGGACACCGAGCACCTTGAAGATGGTGTGGGCCCAGGCAACGCGGCGGGCCTCGGCGGGGGCTTGCATGCTCGACATGAGCGCCGTGGAGCACGTGCCGATGTTCGCCCCGAGAACGATGTGGACTGCCCCGTCGAGCGGGATCAGCCCCTGGACGGCAAGGGCAAGTGCGATGCCGATGGTGGCC
>Ga0102851_10000450_pt1 | contig 20722 bp, 14 predicted proteins | sample Mud3Dept3metaG_FD_79558 | JGI IMG/M metagenome (GOLD analysis project Ga0102851, IMG submission 79558) | Freshwater wetland microbial communities from Ohio, USA, analyzing the effect of biotic and abiotic controls - Mud 3 Core 4 Depth 3... | ecosystem: Environmental > Aquatic > Freshwater >... | reverse complement strand
GCGCGGATCCACTACCGCTACGCGTTCACCCTCGACGCCCCTGCCCGGGTTGCGGCCGCGCCGGTCCCCATGATCGCGGGCCGCATCGAGGGTCGGATCCTGTCGCGCGCCGATGGAACGCCGCTCGCCGGCGTCGAGCTGGTGGTGACGAGCGTCGATGCCGCCGTGCATCGGGTGACCACCGACGAGGCCGGTGGGTTCGCGATCGACGATCTGCCCGCGGGCCGCTGCCACATCGCGATCGCCGCGCTCGATCACGCCGCGTTCGAACAGGACGAGTACGTCGTCTCCGGCGAGGCGGCCGAGGTCACCTACCGCCTGAACCCGACCGCGACGCGCGAGGACACCGGGTCGTACGGTGCGGTCGCGACGATCGAGGCGCCGGTGCGCGAGATCACGCGCCGCTCGATCGAGGCCGAGGAGATGACCAAGATCCCGGGGACGCGCGGCGACGCGCTCCGCGCCGTGGAGCTGCTCCCCGGCATCGCCCGGCCTCCGAGCGGCGCCGGGATGATCATCGTTCGCGGCAGCGCCCCGGGGGATAGCCAGGTGTACCTCGACGGTGCCCGGGTCACGTCGCTCTACCACTTCGGTGGGCTGACGAGCTTCGTCAACGGCTCGCTGCTCAAGCGCGTCGACCTGTATCCCGGCAACTTCTCGACGCACTACGGACGCAAGCTCGGTGGCATCGTCGAGGCCGAGCTGCGCGACCCGCGCACCGACGGCTATCACGCCAGCGTCGACGTCAACATGATCGACGCGATGGTGCTGGCCGAGGGGCCGATCGGCGACAAGGCATCCTTCGCGATCGCGGGGCGCCGCAGCTACATCGACGCCTGGATCGGCCCCCTGCTGAGGTTTTCCGATGCGAACGTGTTTGCCTCGCCGGTCTACACCGACTGGCAGGCGATCGCGACCTACAAGCCCGACCGCAACAACAAGCTCCGCCTGATCGGCTACGGCAGCAGCGACGAGCTGTCGCTCGTGCTGGGTGTCCCGGGCGGCGCGACCGAGCACGATCGGGTCGGCGCGACCAACGCGATGAACCGGCTCCGCGCGGACTGGACCCGGAGCTGGCCCGGCGTCGAGCAGGTGATCTCGCTCACCGCCGGGAAGCTCGAGCATCACGCACAGGTCGCCGGGGCGCTGAGCGTCGACGTCACCGGCGCCGAGGTCTTCGGCCGTGCCGACTGGCGGGCCACGCTGTCGAACAAGCTGCAGCTCTCGTGGGGGCTCGACATCGAGCACACCGGCGCGGACATCGCCTACGAAGGGCCGCAGGCCGCGCAACAGGAGGGCAATCCCAACAAGTTCCCGCGCACCGATGAGATGAGCAAGGCGCACCTCGTTGCGAACGATGGCACGTGGTTTCGGCCCGCGGCCTACGCCGAGGCGACGGTGACGCCCGTGGCACCGCTCGCCGTCACCGCGGGCGTGCGCGTCGATCACTTCGGCGAGATCGCGCAGTGGACCGTCGATCCACGGGCGACGGCGCGCTACACGCTCGGCGCCACGACGCTCAAGGGCGGGATCGGACGGTTCTCGCAGCCGCCCGAGGAGAGTCAGGCGATCCCCGGGTTCGGCAACCCCGACCTGCGTGCGCAGCACGCGATGCACTACGGGCTGGGCGTCGATCAGAAGCTCGGCGAGTACGCGTCGCTCGGCGTCGAGGGCTACTACAAGCGGCTCGACGACATGATCGTCAGCGGACCGACGGGGATGCTCGAGAACGCGGGGAGCGGGCGGATCTACGGTGTCGAGGTCGCCGGGCGGTGGAAGCCGGGCGGACGCTTCTCCGGGTTCCTGTCGTACACGTTGTCGCGCAGCCAGCGCAACGACAGCGGCACGTGGCGCCTGTTCGACTACGACCAGACGCACATCCTGACGGTCTCCGGCTCGGTCAAGCTCGGGCGCGGCTGGGAGCTCGGCAGCACGTTCCGCCTGGTGACCGGCAACCCGGAGACGCCGGTCGTGGGCAGCGTCTTCGATGCCGACATCGATGCCTACCAGCCGATCTACGGCGCCACCAACAGCGCGCGCACGACGGCGTTCCACCGGCTCGACGTTCGCGTCGAGAAGCAGTTCCGCCTCGCGGGGTATCGCTGCGCCGGCTACCTCGACCTGCAGAACGCCTACAACCGGCAGAACCGCGAATCGACCACCTACAACTTCGACTACTCGCAGCGCAACGACACCCCGGGCCTCCCGATCATTCCGAGCTTCGGGATCAAGGGCGAGCTCTAGACCTCGAACGAAGGAACCGCCATGACCAAGCTCACCACAGTCCTCGGCTTCACGATCCTCGGCCTCGCGCTCACCGCGTGCACCACGCTCGACCCGGTCTCGCTGATCGTCCGCGACCGCGTGCTCGGTGCGAAGGTCACCGTCGACGGCGACCCGCAACGCGCCTGGCCCGGCCCCGGCGAGCACGCGACCGTCACCTGGCTCACCGCGTCGCCCGGCACCCCGCCGGTGTTCTCCTGGATCCTCGCGGCGTGCCCCTCACAGGCGGGCGCCGGCATCCCGATCTGCGACGGTCCGGTGTTCGCCGCCTCGCAGGCGAGTGGCGCGGTGCCGGTGCTGCAGCTCGCGATCCCCGACGACCTCGCGTCGCGATCGGTCGTCGTGCTCGGCGCGATCTGTGCGAGCGGCACGCCCGTGATCGACGAGATGACGTCCGCCGCCTCGTGTGACGATGGCTCGCTGGCCGACCTCGTGTCGCAGCACATCTTCATCGCCCGCGACGGCGCGACGAACCACCATCCGAACGTCGGCGACGCGCCGTTCACCCTCGCGGGCACGACGTGGGACGCGAGTGACGCCCCAGGCTGCGACGGCCTGCCCGAGATCGCCGCCGGTGCCGAGCGCGTGGACCTCGACGTCGCGTTCGCGCCGTCCGATCGCGAGACGTACGCGGTCATCGGGGAGCCGGCGCCCGAGCGCGAGGAGCTCCAGGTCTCGGCCTTCGTCACCGCGGGAGAGTTCGCGCAGCAGTACGCCTACGTGGAGTCCGACGCACCGGTGGGCGTCGAATGGACGGCGCCGAGCGCGTCGGAGGTTCCCGCCGAGGGCCTGCGCGTGACGTTCAGCTTCGTCGTCCGTGACCTGCGCGGTGGTGTCGACGCGACGACCCGCACGCTCTGCGTCAGGTGATCGAGATCGCCTTTCGGCGTACCGTGGCTCGCTTGGAACCCTCGAACCGACCCGGCTGGAGATCTGCGTGACGGGCGCGCTGTGGCTGTTCGTGGGGCTCGCTGTCGGGCTCGTCGGGCTGGCGCTCCAGCACGCGCTCGCGGCCCGGCGCCTCCGTGCCCTGACCCTCGCGGTCCGAGGGCTCGCCGCGGGCGACGATCCACCGGCGCCACGCTCCGAGCTCGGCGACGTGTTCCGGGTCGCGCGCGAGCTCGCCGACGCCCGGCGCAGCGACGTGGCGGCCGCCGCCGAACGGGAAGCGCTGCTTCGCGCCGCGCTCGAGGGAGCGCCGTCGGCGATCGTGGTGTTCTCCGACCTCGGTCGGATCTCGCTCGCGAACGCGGCCGCGCGCGAGCTGTTCTTCGAGGGCCGAGACCCGCAGGGCGAGAACTTCGTCGCGATGCTCGGCCGTGCCCCCGATGCGTTGCGGCGGGCGCTCCAGGGGGACGGCGACGAGCTGTTCTCGGTCGACGATGCCGCCGGGGAGCGCCAGACCTACCACCTCGCCAAGCGGCGGTTCGTGGTGGCCGGCGAGTCCATGGTGCTCGTCCTCGTCGAGAACCTGTCGCGCGAGATCCATCGCCAGGAAGCCGATGCGTGGAAGCGGATGATCCGCGTGTTCTGCCACGAGCTGAATAACTCGCTCGCGCCGGTCTCGAGCCTCGTCCACTCCGCGCGCCTGGTGGTCGACGGATCGCCGCTGGCGCCGAAGCTCGAGCGGATCTTCTCGACGATCGCCGAGCGCACCGAGCACCTCCGCGTGTTCCTCGATGGCTACACCCAGTTCTCGCGGCTGCCGCTCCCCCGCAAGATCGAGGTCGCGTGGCGCCCGTTCGTGGATCGGCTGCTGACGCTGTGGCCGTCGGTCCAGCTCGAGGGCGAGCTTCCCGACGACCCGGCGTGGTTCGATCCCGGTCAGCTCGAGCAGGTCGCGATGAATCTGGTGAAGAACGCGACCGAGGCCGGTGGACCACCTCATCAAGTTTCACTGTCGGTGGTGTCGCTCGGGGCGCGCGGCGTGCGGTTGACGATCGCCGATCGCGGCCCGGGGATGACCCCGCAGGTGATGGAGAGCGCGCTCGTGCCGTTCTACTCGACGAAGGAGCGCGGGTCAGGCCTCGGCCTGACGCTGTGCCGCGAGATCGTCGACGCCCATGGCGGTGCCCTGAGGCTCGAGAACCGCGACGGCGGCGGGCTCGCCGTTCACGTTCGACTCCAGCACCGCAGCGCGCCGCCCGACGGCACCGCCGGCAAGCTGACGCTCACCCGGAGCTGACCGGACACCTGTCCGGGTGTCCGCGGACAGTCCGCCGGACACCCCCGCAGCTCGCCCATCGGGCGGGGTTGGCTCGGCACGCCCGCTGCACGAGGCATCGGACGAACCGCAACAACCGGACACGAAAAGGACACTCGATATGGACCTCCAGGCTCGACTCACGGACTTCGCAATGAACGGCGCTGAATGGGTGATGTGGCTGCTCGTCGCGCTCTCGATCATCGGCTTCGCGATCGCCACCGAGCGCGCGATCGCGCTGGTCCGCAGCCGCGATCACGTCGGCGCGGTCGGCGTGGACATGATGCGGCTGCTGCGGCGTGGCGATCTCGAGGCCGCGAAGGCGCGGCTCGCGCGCTCGCCGTCGTTCGAGGCGCGCGTCGTGGGTGCGGGCCTCGCGCAGGCCGCCGCCGGCCCCAAGGCCGTCGAGGAGACGATGATCGGCGCCGCGCAGCTCGCGAAGCTGCAGATGGAGAAGCGGCTCACCTTCCTCGGCACGCTCGGCGCCAACGCGCCGTTCGTCGGCCTGCTCGGCACGGTGATCGGCATCGTCCGCGCGTTCGCCATGCTCGACCAGAGCGGGGGCAAGGTGAGCTCGGGGCTGATGGCGGAGGTCGGCGGGGCGCTGGTCGCGACCGCGATCGGCATCCTCGTGGCACTGCCCGCCGTCGCCTTCTTCAACGCGTTCCAGCGCGTGATCAAGGCGCGCCTCGCGCGCGCCGATGCCCTCGGTCGCGAGCTGCTCGCGCAGCTCCACGCCGCCTCGTAAACCATCCCGGAATCAAGGAGCTCACCATGGCCGCCCGCGCACTCGACGACGACGCCCTGATCACCGACATCAACGTGACGCCGCTGGTCGACATCACCCTCGTGCTCCTCGTGGTCATGATGATCACGGCGAGCTACGTCGCCTCCAAGACGATCCCGATGGAGCTCCCCCGGAGCGCGACCGGTGAGACGACGCCCGTCGTGCTCGCGGTCTCGATCACCGCCGGTGGGGAGCTCTACCTCGACGCGATGCCGATCGACGAGGCCGGCCTGCGCCGCGGGATCCTCGCGGCACGCGCGACCCAGCACGAGCCGCAGGCGATCATCTCCGCCGACGGGCGCACGCCCCACGCCCGCGTGGTCCACGTGATCGACGTGCTGCGCCAGGAGAGCGTCACCAAGTTCGCGATCAACGTCGAACCCGAAGGCGAGCGCCGCTGACATGTGGAGCGAGCCCACCTCGTCGACGTTCCTCGCCGTGATCGCCGCCAGCATCCTCGCGCACGTCACCGTGCTCGCGCTGCTTCCGCCGGCGGATGCCGCGGTGCCCGAGGCGGCGGCCCCGCCGGTGTTCGTCACGATCGCGGCGGTTCCTCCACCGCCGCCTCCGCCCGTCCTCGTGCCCGATGCGTTGCCACCGACCGTCGCCGCTCGCCAGCCGATCGCGCGCAGCCCGCGACCCGCGGTGCACCGGCGCGTCGCCGCTCGCCCGGCGGTGGCGGCGGCCGAGCCGCGACCGACCGCGGCCGAGCCGGCCGACTTCTCGGGGGTCACCCTGACCAACGAAGGCGCCGGCTGGTCCTCTCCGGTCGGCGACGGCTCCCCGCTGACCGGCCCGATCGCGACGCCCGGCCCGACGCCCGGCAAGCGTGCTCCGACCGTGCAGGCGCCGACCACCGGTGATCGCGTCGTCGCTCTCGGTGATCTGTCGCGGCCACCGCGCGCACCGGACCTCGACGCCCAGCTCGCCGCGAACTATCCGCGCGAGGCGCGGCTCGCGGGAACCGCGGGCAGCGCGGTCATCCGGGCCCGGATCCTCGTCGACGGTCGCGTCGGCCCGACCCGGGTCGTCTCCGAGAGCGGGCCCGGCTTCGGGGTGGCCTGTCAACGCACGCTCGCCGGATCTCGCTGGCAGCCACCCCTCGATGCCCACAAGCAAGCCGTGGCGACCGACCTCGCCTACACCTGCACCTTCGCCGTCGCGCGATGAAACCGCGATATGGTGCAGGCGTGATGAAGGTGCTCATCGTCGACGATCAGCGCGCGATCTGTACCGCGCTCGAGGTGCTGTTCGACCTCCACGGGATCGAGACGCTGGTCGCCAACGGACCGTCCGAGGTCCTCGACCTGATCGCCCGCGAGGACGTCGGGGTGGTCGTTCAGGACATGAACTTCACCGCGAACCGGACGACCGGCGAGGAAGGCGTCGCGCTGTTTCGCGCGATGCGCGAGCTCGACGGCGATCTGCCGGTGCTGTTGATGACGGCGTGGACCTCGCTCGAGATGGTGGTCGCGCTCATCAAGGAGGGCGCGGTCGACTACGTCGCCAAGCCCTGGGACGACCACAAGCTGGTCACGACGGTGAAGCACCTCCTCCAGCTGCGCGAGCTCGCCAGCGAGAACACGCGTCTTCGCGCCCGCAGCCGGCGCGCGCGGCAGAGCCTCGCGGTTCGCCACGACCTGTGCGGCCTCGTGTACTCGAGCGAGGCGATGCACGCGGTGGTCTCGCTCGCCGTCAGCGTCGCGCCGTCGGAGGCGCCGATCTTGATCACGGGCCCCAACGGCGCCGGCAAGGAGAAGCTCGCGGAGATCGTGCAGGCGAACTCGCGCCGCCGCGACAAGCCGTTCGTGAAGGTCAACGCCGGCGGCCTGCCCGACGAGCTGCTCGAGGCCGAGCTGTTCGGCGCCGAGGCCGGCGCGTTCACGGGCGCCACGAAGCCACGGATCGGCCGGTTCGAGGCAGCCCATGGAGGGACGCTGTTCCTCGACGAGATCGGCAACCTGTCGATGGTCGGGCAGCAGAAGCTCCTGCGCGTCCTCCAGACCGGCGAGTTCGAGCGCCTCGGCTCGAGCGCGACCCGCAAGGTCGACGTCCGGATCATCAGCGCCACGAACGTCGACCTGTCACGGGCGATCGCGGCGAGCACGTTTCGCGAGGACCTCTTCTTCCGGCTCAACGTGATCGAGCTTCGCGTCCCGCCGCTGGTGGATCGGCCCGACGAGATCATCGCGCTCGCCGAGCGCTTCATCGCCGGGTTCGCGGCCGACGGCAGCGCACCGGCGATCCTGTCACCCGCCGCGCGCGACGCCCTGCTGGCGTACGAGTGGCCCGGCAACGTGCGCGAGCTCCAGAACCGGATCCAGCGGGCCACGCTGGTCTGCACGGGCGGGACGATCCAGCCCGACGACCTCGGCCTCGCGGGCAACGCGCCGACGGCGCGGCAGGCCGAGGTGCCCGCGCAGGTCGAGCGCACCGACGAGCTCGGTCCCGAACACGCAGCGATCAAGGAGGCGCTTGTCCGCGCGGGCGGCGTCGTCTCCAAGGCCGCGGCAGACCTCGGCGTGAGTCGCCAGGCGTTGTATCGGCGGATGGAGCGTCTCGACATCGTGCTCGAACGTCGTCCGCGGTCGTAGTCAGTCGACGAGGTTCAGCGCCTCGGCGCCGCGGCCGCCCAGATCGATCGCCATCGTCGCTGGACGCGAGCCCGCGTTGTCGACCGAGATCGGGCTGTCCTTGTGGGACGCGCGGTAGGCCTGCCACCAGGCGCGCGCTGCCGGCAGGTCGTTGCGTTCGGCGTCGGCGCACGCGAGCAGCGCGGTCCGCAGAGCCGCGGCCGACGCGGGCCGGTCGTTGCGATCCTTCGCGAGACACGCGAGCACGATGGCCTCGAGGTCCGCGGGAACGGCCTTCCCCAGCCTCTGCGAGGGCGGCACCGGCGCCTCCAGCATGTGCTTGCTGCAGACCTCGAGGACGGTGGCGGCCTCGAACACGTGCTGTCCCGTGAGCAGGAAGTAGGCGACGGCACCCACGGCGTAGAGATCGGAGCGTCCGTCGACGGTGTCGGGCTGCGAGATGGCCTCCGGGGCCATGTACAGCGGTGTGCCGATGATCGCGTCGCGGGTCGCCGACTCGGCCAGGCTCCCGCCGAACTTCTTCACGAGACCGAAGTCGAGCACCTTGACGACATCGGGCTCGTCGGGGCGCTCGGTGAGGACGATGTTCGCGGGCTTGATGTCGCGGTGGATCAGGCCGAGCGCGTGGGCCTCGGCGAGCGCGCCGCTGATCTGCGCGAGGATGTGGATCGTGCGCGCGGGCGCGACTGGTCCGTCGTGCTCGACGAGGCGCTGGAGGTCGAGGCCGTCGAGGTACTCCATGACGTAATAGAAGACGCCCTCGGCCGTTCGCCCGTAGTCGAAGATGGAGATCGTGTTCGGATGGACGAGGCGGCTCGTGAGCTGCACCTCGTGCTCGAAGCGCACCAGGTCGCTCTCGCTCGTACGGTCCTTGAGCAGCAGCTTGATCGCCGCGGGCCGCCGGAGCATGGCGTGCGTCGCGCGGTAGACGACCCCCATCGCGCCCTCGCCGATCTTCCGTTCGAGCACGTACTGGCCGAACCGACGCGCCTCGCGGACCTCGGCCCGGAGGCCGTAGATGACCCGCGAGATGACGGTGCACGTGATGATCGTGATGCCCCACATGACGGCCGCGTTCGCGGGCAGCCAGGCCTCGGTACTCGCGTCGAGCGCGCGCCACGCAAGCCCACCGTCGGCGGCCGGTGTCAGGACGGTCGCCCCCAGGATCAGCGGAGCGCCGACCAGGGCCGTGACGATGATCGTGCGACGCGGGCGCGACGGGATCAGGGCCGCGCGAATGGCGACGAACATCGCGGTCGCGGCCACCTCCATCATCCCGACGTAGCCGTCGGCCATCATGGCGCCGTCCGAGCTCACGACCGCATGATCGCTGACGAACCCGGCCAGGATGTAGCGCCCCTGGACGGCCCCCACGATCGTGAGGACCACCAGTCCGCCGCCGTCCACGATCCGGGAGAACCGGAGCGACCGCTCTCCGCGCCGACACAGCCACCAGAAGGTGCCGGCCAGGGCGGTCGAACCCAGCGTGACCAGCGTGTCCACGCCCGGGTTCTTGATCGCCCCGAGGAGACCGAGGCAGCTGCCAAACAGCGTCATGAAGAACACCACCTTCCAGAACAGCGCGACCCTCGCCTGGAGGAAGGCGCGTCCCTCCTCGCTGTTCTCGGTGGTCGGTGCTGGTGGGTGACGCGCCATAGGGAACGACGGACGAGCCGGGGACGACGCCTACGTTTCGGCTAACCGTCGTCGGCGAGAGCCTGAAACCGCCGGACCCTATCATCTCTCACCGCCAGTGCCCCGCGTCTCGGTGCCTGGTGCGATGCAGATGACCCGGGCCGGCCCTGCCGCAGGTGCGACGAAACCGCGATGCGGCGCCCGTAGATCGCGGCGGCCTGGCGTACGTTCAAGGCGGGTGGGCTCTTCCCGAGATCGGGACCGGCTCGGCCGTCGTCAACAGGGGGAGCGAGCATGAAGAGCGTCATTGCAGCGAGCACCGCACTCGCGGTCGTAGCCACCAGCCTCGTCGGAGGCCCGCAGGCCGACGCGTTCTGCGGGTTCTACGTCAGCGGCTCGAATCAGAAGATGTTCGCCGACGCGTCCAACGTCGTGTTGATGCGGCACGGCACCAAGACGGTGCTGTCGATGCAGAACGATTACCGCGGTCCGCTCGAGGACTTCGCGATGGTGGTTCCCGTGCCGGTCGTGCTCAAGGAGGGCGACGTCAAGGTCGTCCCCAAGGTGGTGCTCGATCGCGTCGACTCGCTTGGCTCGCCCCGGCTCGTCGAGTACTGGGAGCAGGATCCCTGCCCGTTGCCCGAGCCGCCGCGGCGGGAACGGCCGATGCCGAAGAAGTCGGCGGTGAGGTCCGAGGACCGCGCGCCGAGCGCTCCGTCCTCGATGGGCCGTGGCAGCGTTGCCTCCGACGACGACGGCGGCGCGCAACGGATGGCGGTCCCACCGATCCTCGCCTCGTTCTCCGCGTCCCCGTCGGTCGTCACCTCGAACGTCGCGACCGACGTGATGTGGACGTTCCAGTACTCGAACGAACCGTGGCCGACCCCGTCGTGCACGGTCGATAACAGCGTCGGTCGGGTCAACGACGGCGTGTCGAGCAAGGTCACGATCAGCAAGACGACCGACTACACGCTGACCTGCGCGAACTCCGCGGGCAAGTCGTCGCGCAAGGTCACGATCAACGCGGTCACGGTCGAAGCCAAGTACGACGTCGCCGAGTACCAGATCGTGATCCTGTCGGCGACCGAAGCCACGGGCCTCGAGAAGTGGCTGACGCTCAACAAGTACAAGATCCCTGCGGATGCCGAGCCGCTGTTGCGGCCGTACATCGAGTCGGGATCGAAGTTCTTCGTCGCGAAGGTCGATCCGAGCAAGGTCCAGATGGTCGACGGCCGCGCGAGCCTGTCGCCGCTGCGTTTCCACTACGACAGCGAAGAGTTCTCGCTGCCGATCCGGCTCGGGATGGCGAACTCGTCGGGCACGCAGGACCTGATCGTCAACATCCTGTCGCCCGACAAGCGCTACGAGGTCTCGAACTACAAGAACGTCACGATCCCGACGAACTTCGACGTCAAGCCGACGGTGAAGACGCGGTTCGCCGAGTTCTACGCGGCGCTGTTCGACAAGACGATCGCGCGCAACCCCGGCGCGATCGTCACCGAGTACGCGTGGACCGCGACGGGCGGCGGCCAGCAGATGGCGCAGCCCGGTCGACCCGGCCGCCCCGGCCGGCCGATGATGATCGCCGGTGGTGGTGGGATGAAGTGCGATCCGTGTCCCGAGGTGATCCCCGACGACGCCGACATGATCACGCTCGGCGGCGACATCATCGGCGGCCCGATCAACCGCGGCAACTACGTGCTGACGCGGCTGCACGCACGCTACGGCAAGAAGGACATGAAGGACGACCTCCGGTTCAAGGAGGCGACCCCGATCACCGGCGGCCGCGAGGTGTGGAGCGCGCAGGGTCTCGAGTACGGCGCGTCGCCGTCGGCGGCGAACTACTTCCAGGCGCGCTACGCGATCCGCTACTGGTGGACCGGCAAGATCAGCTGCCAGAACCCCAAGCGCGGCGTGTGGGGCGGCCCGCCCGACGGGCGCGTCAACAACGTGATCGCCGCGAGCAAGACGCAGTACGCGCCGCGCGGCAAGTTGCAGCTCGCGTCGGTGATCAAGCGCGACCTGTGGGAGCTCGGGCTCAAGAAGGCGAGGCCGCCGGCGCCCAAGACGACGCCTCCGACGACGCCGACCACGCCGAAGGTCCAGGCCTTCGGGCTCGGTGCCCTCGCCGGGTTGTTGCTGCTCGGGCTGGTGCGCCGACGCCGCCGGGCGTGACTTCGACGACCTTCGCCGAGTGACACGTGGTCTGCTGTGCGGACCCGCATGACGACACCATCGAAGATCAAGACGCGCCCCACCGAGCGGTCCTGGGCAGAGCCCTGGAAAGTGAAGATGGTCGAGCCGCTCAGGATGATCACGGCATCCGAGCGCAAGCGAGCGATCGTCGATGCCGGCTTCAACACGTTCCTGATCCGGAGCGACGACGTGTACATCGATCTGCTCACCGACTCCGGGACGAGCGCGATGAGCGATCACCAGTGGGCCGGCTTGATGCTGGGCGACGAGGCGTACGCGGGCAGTCGGAACTTCTACAACCTCGAGGCCGCGATCCAGAAGTACTACGGCTACACGTACATCACGCCGACCCACCAGGGACGTGGGGCGGAGAACATCCTGTCGCAGATCTGCATCAAGCCCGGCGACTACGTGCCCGGGAACATGTACTTCACGACCACGCGGCACCATCAGGAGGCCGCAGGAGGGACGTTCGTCGACGTCGTCGTTCCCGAGGCGCACGAGCCGACCAACGAGTTCCCGTTCAAGGGCAACGTCGACCTGCAGGCGCTGGCAGGGCTGATCGCGAAGGTGGGGGCGGACAAGATCCCCTACGTGTGTGTGGCGGCGACGGTGAACATGGCCGGCGGACAGCCGATCTCGATGACCAACATGAAGGCGGTGCGCGCGCTGACCGGTCAGCACGGCATCCGGATCTTTCTCGACGCCACCCGCGCGGTGGAGAACGCCTGGTTCATCCAGCAGAACGAGCCGGGCTACCGACACCGATCCGTGGCCGAGATCCTGCTCGAGTTCTGTTCGTACAGCGATGGCTGCACGATGTCGGGCAAGAAGGACTCGCTCGTGAACATCGGCGGGTGGCTGGCGCTCAATGACAAGAACCTCTACGACGAGGCCTCGGCGCTGGTCGTCGTCTACGAGGGCCTGCACACCTATGGCGGCATGGCCGGTCGCGACATGGAGGCGATGGCTCGTGGCATCGCGGAGTCGGTGCAGGACGATCACATGCGTGCGCGGATCGGGCAGGTCCAGTACCTGGGCGACACGCTGCACGCGTGGGGCGTGCCGGTGGTGCGGCCGATCGGCGGCCACGCGGTGTACCTCGACGCCAGGGCGTTCTACCCGCACCTTGCCCAGGATCAGTTCCCGGCCCAGGCGCTGGCGGCGAACCTCTACGAGGATTCGGGGGTGCGCGCCATGGAGCGGGGCATCGTCTCCGCCGGCCGAGACAAGCAGACCGGCCACCATCACTTCCCGAAGCTCGAGCTGGTTCGCCTGGCGATTCCGCGCCGCGTCTACACGCAGGCGCACATGGACGTGACGGCCGAGTCGGTGGCGGCGGTCTGGGACACGCGCAGCCATGCTCGCGGCCTGAGGATGGTCTACGAACCGAAGTACCTGCGGTTCTTTCAGTCGAGGTTCGAGCTGTTGTGAGGTTGGGTGTCGCGCTTTCCAGCGGTGTGGCCACCTCCGACAGCGGGCCCGTCGCAGATTCCGCGCACCTACGCGAGCACGCGGTGTGCACCTCATCGCCACGCCCTCGCCGGGCGGAGGTACGATGGTCTCGATGTCCGTTCGCGCTGGCCTGATCGCTACCGTCGCCCTCGTGGTCGCCGTGGCCGCGTGCGGCGACGACGCCGGCAACGCCCCGCCCGACGGCGCCCTGGTCGATGCGGGCGCCCCCGATGCTGCGGTCGACCCGAGCGCCGCGCTGTTTCCGCGCGACCGCGTACTCGATGTGGCGATCACGCTCGCCGCCGCTGACTGGGCCGCCCTGCGCAACCAGCCGCGGCCGAGCGGCCTGGCCGACACCACGTGCGCCCGTCAACCCACCGCGGAGGGATACACGAACTACCCGGCCACCATCACGATCGACGGGGTCACGGTCGCCAACGTGGCGCTGCGCAAGAAGGGCAACCTCGGCTCGGTGTCGAGCACGCGACCGGGGCTGCGCATCAAGGCCAACGAGTACGTCGCCGGGCAGCGGATCGCCGGGCTCAAGGTGGTCACCCTCAACAACAACCACCAGGACGACACGCTGATCAGCCAGTGTCTGGGCTACGGCCTGTTCCGCGCCGCGGGGCTGCCCGCGCCACGCTGCGCGTTCGCCCACGTCACCGTCAATGGCGAGGATCTCGGCGTCTACTCCCACGTCGAGACCATCCGCGAGGAGTTCCTGGCGCACCACTTCACCGATGCCACCGGCAACCTGTACGAGAGCGGCGGTGACTTCGTGCCGGGAGGGACGGGTGGGTTCCAGCCCAAGACCAACTCCGCGGCGCCCGATTGCAGCGACCTCGATCCGGTCGTGGCCGCGCTGGCCGTCCCCGACGATCAGCTCGTGGCCCGCGTCGGCGCGGTCATCGACCTCGGCCAGTACATGCGGTTCTGGGCGATGGAGGTCGTGACCGATCACTGGGACGGCTACGCCAACAACCGCAACAACGTCTTCTTCTACGACGACCCGACCTCGGGCCGCATGCACTTCATCCCGTGGGGCATCGACGCGCTGTTCACGGGCCGCCTTCGCTCCACGCGACCCGACGCGGTGTTCGCGTGCGGCTCGTTGCCCTGGCGGCTCTACGCGGCCCCGACGACGCGCGCCATGTACCTGGCGGCGCTGCGCGACGTGCTCGACACCGTGTGGGATCCGTCGACGATCGTCGCCGAGATCGATCGCCTCGAGGCGCTGCTGCGTCCGCTGGCCGACCCTACCAACAGCGGCGCGTTCGCCGGCCGGATCGATCGCGTGCGCGCCTTCGCGATGGCGCGCGAGGGCCAGCTGCGCGCCGAGCTCGACGCGGGCGATCCGGTGTGGCCGTTCGCCGCCGGCGACGCGTCGTGTCGGATCAACATCGGCACCATCACCACGACGTTCTCGACCACCTGGGGCACGCTCGGGGACTTCTCCGTCGGCAGCGGCACCATGAGCGGCACCATCTCGGGCGTCGACGTGACCACGTCGACGGTCACCGCCAACGCCGGCCTCGACACTGACGGCAAGGGCGCGATGCAGCTCCTCGGGAGGCTCCCCGACGGACGCTACGCCGTGGTGTTCGTCATCGTCACCAACCCGGCCGACGTCACGCCAGGCACCCGGTCGATCGATCTCGTGAACGTCGCCGCCGTCATGACGTTCTACGATCCCGCCACCGACACCGCGAGCGGCGGTGGCCTGCTCCTGCCCGGCTCCCTGACGTTGACCTCGGCCAGCACCACCGCCGGCGCACCGGTCGTCGGATCCGTCACCGGCACGGTGATCGAGCTCTAGGCTCGCGCGACACGCCTCGATGGTCAGCGCGCCGAGACCGGCGGGATGCGCCCCGCCCACGGGCGCGCGACCTCGAGCTGCGCGGCGAGCTGGAACAGCGTCGCCTCGTCGCCGAACGGCGCCATGAACTGCACGCCGATCGGCAGCCCGGCCGCGTTCCAGTGCAGCGGCACGCTCATCGCGGGGAGCCCGGTCTGGTTCGCGACCTGGGTGTTCGGGGTCTTCTCGAGCGCGTTCGCCCCGAGCGACGCGAGCAGCTTGTCGAGCACGAACCGCGGCGAGACCACGCGCAGCGCGGCGAGCGCCATCTTCTCGGCCGACTTGAGCGCCAGCTCGCCGACCTTGATCGGCGGGTAGGCGAGGGTGCCGTCGAGGAACAGGTCGTGGTCCTGGAAGAAGCGCCCGAGCTGGCGACCCGCGCTCTGACAGGCGTCGCGCGACCGCTGGAGCTCGATCGCCGGCAGCTTGCGGCCGATCGTACCGAGCAGCCACGTCGTCGGCTCGAAGTCCGCGGGCGTCGGCGCGCGGCCGACCCATCGCGCGGTGTCCTCGATGCCGATCGCCGCGCCGACGGCGACCTGCGTGAAGTACGCGGCGACCAGCGCGTCCTTGTCGATGGGGAGCGCGACCTCGGTGACCTCGTGGCCGAGGCTCGCGCACAGCGCGGCCGCGTCCCTCACCGCGGCTTGAACATCGGCGTGGGTGTCGCGCCCGAGCTGCGATCCGGTGGAGAACGCGATGCGCAGCTTGCGCGGCGCGCGCTGGATCTCCTCGGCGTACGGCCGCTCGCGCGGTGGCGAGGCGTACGGCGCGCCGACGTCGGGGCCCTGGGTCGCGTCGAGCATCGTCGCGCAGTCGCGCACGCTGCGTGTGAGCACGCCGGGCTGCACGTAGCCGCCCCAGCCCTCGCCGACCTTCGGGCCGAGCGGGTTGCGGCCGCGCGTCGGCTTGAGCCCGAACAGGCCGCACGCCGACGAGGGGATGCGGATCGATCCGCCCCCATCGCCGCCGTGGCCCATCGGCACCGCGCGCGCCGCGACGATCGCGGCGGTGCCGCCACTCGAACCACCGGGCGTGTGGTCGGGGTTCCACGGATTGCGCGCCGGGCCGCGGAGCTCGGACTCCGTGATGCCGAGCAGGCCGAGCTCCGGCGTGTTCGTCTTGCCGACGATCACCACGCCGGTGCGCTTCATGCGGGCGATGATCTCGGCGTCCTCGGTGGGGACGAAGTCCTTCGACATCCGACACGACTGCGTGTACGGCTCACCCGCGAGCCAGCCATCGAGGTCCTTGACCACGAACGGGACGCCGCGGAAGGGCCCGTCGGGCAGCGGGGCCTTCGCGGCCGCGCGCGCCTGGTCGTACATGCGGTGGATCACCGCGTTGAGCGTCGGGTTGACCTTCTCGATCGCGGCGATCGCCACCTCGACGAGCTCGGTCGGGTGCACGTCGCCGCGTCGGACGCGCTCGGCGAGGGCGGTGGCGTCATCGAGCGTGGCTGGATCGGCCATGGTGGCCGCGAGCGTAGCTCAGATCCCGTAGCGACCCGTGAACCAGCGCTCGCACCGTCTTGCTCGCGTTCGACGAGCTCCTGCACTGGAGCCACGGCGGTTGCCTCACGGCACGCACAGACTGCGCACGGATGCGCACGACCTCGGCATCCGCCCTGGGACTGTGCCCCCGGTGGGGTCGGTCGTATGCAGCGCAAGCGGGCGGGACCACACGACGAGGGACTGGCGCGGCGCTCGCAACGTGCGGTGGCGATGCTGCGCTCGCTCGTCCCGGTACTCGCTGCGCTGACCCTCATGGCGTGCGCGGGCGACGAGGTCGAGCAGCTCGACGACCTCGACGACCTCGCTGACCTCGGCAAGGGCGATGGACCGCTCGGCGCCTGGACCGGCATCGGCGTCGGCGTCGCCTACCAGCAGGTCACGACGGGCGGCGCGGTGCTGATCGCGTACGGCGGGTACTCGGCGAAGCTGAGCTACGCCGCCGCCTGGGCGACCGAGCTCGTCGATGCGAAGCTCGGTGCGGTCGACGTCGGGCACGTCTACGCGGTCCGGGGACCGGCGGATGCAGCGTACGCGGCGCGCGAGATCGCGAACACGAAGCTGCGCGCACACCTGCTCTCGCTGGCGGCCGGCACGCCGATCTACATCGTCGCGCACTCGAGCGGCGCGTTCGTGGCGCACGAGCTGCTGGCGCAGGCCCACGCCGCCGGTGATACGGAGCTGCTGTCGCGGATCGCGTACGCGAACCTCGACGGTGGTGGTTCGGGGCTGACGACGCCCATCGTCGCGGCGCTCGGTGCGATCACGTTCGTGTCCGCACGTGATCCGGCAGCGGGCCGCTCGCAGAACAGCAGCACGATGAAGGCGCTCGGCACCACGTACGCCGCGTACGGCTCGGCGTTCGAGGTCGTGGTGCCCGGGACCGGGTGTCAGCCGGGTGCGGGCTGGTGCCTGCACGACGTCGTGATCACGCAGCGACCGCACAATCCCTCGACCTACGATCTCTCTCGCGACTACACCGACTTCGTGGATCGCCCGGTCACGACCGCGTACCTCGACGCGCTGACCCCGGTGCGCTGATCGCAGCGGCGGGTCGTTGGCGATGACGCACCACGACACCGCGGATCGGGAGCGGTGGACGCTGCGTTCTCGACGACGAACGAAGTTTTCTGGTGACAGGACGCACGCAGCTGAACTAGATTTGATCTGTACAAGACAGGCTCGAAGCGAAACGGCAACCCCCGCGCGAGCGGGCTACGCAAAGCCACGGGACTCTCCGAGTCAGCCGGGCTACCGAGAAGGAGGAGCGTGAAGTACACGACTCATGTGAGGGCTGGTCCTTCGGGCTGAGCCGAACCAGCACGAGCGCTGCGTTGGTAGCGCTCGCCACCCTGCGGGAAATCGCCCGCACCACGAAACGGCAACCCCCATGCGAGTGGGGCCACGCAAAGCCACGGGACTCTTCGAGTCAGCCGGGCTACCGACGGAGGTTGCGTTGCACGCACGAGACGATCCGTAGCTGAGAGGCGCCGCATCATCCGCACCTGCGTATGACCCGGACCGCGAGCTTCGCCCCGGCATTCGTGCCGGCCTAGCAGGCTGCAGTCCCCATCGCTGCGGAGGATCGCCCACCCGGCACGCCTCACGACCCAACGTTCAGCCAAGCCCCCTACCGCGAGACCGCGGGCCAGGGGGCTCGGTGTTTTCGGACCGATCGCTCACGCGATGGCGAGATAGATGCCGTGAGACGACGGGGCGAAGTCGCGGATCCCGTCGGGCAGACGCTCGTCGCGGCCGACGACCAGGACGCCTCCGGTGCGCAACACCGTGCGTAGCGACGCGGTGACGGCTCGCTGCGTCGGCTCGTCGAAGTACGAGTACGCCAGGTTGCGGCACAGCACGAGGTCGAACGGACCCGCCGGCGGCGGTGTCCGGACATCGTGGTGAGCGAACCGGATCGGTGCGCGAAACGGCTCGCGGAGATGCGCCTCGCCATCCTGGTGGTCGAACGCCGCGGATCGCCAGTGGTCCGGCAGCTCGCGGAGCGCGCCCGACGGAAACCTGCCGGCGGCAGCACGCGCGAGCTGGACATCGTCGAGATCGGTCGCGAGCACGTCGAGCCGAACGGCGGGCCACCGCGGCGCGATCTCGAGCGCCCACGCGATGGCGAGCGTGAATGGCTCCTCGCCCGCGCCGCAGCCGGCGCTCCACGCCCTGACCGTGGATCCCACGGCCTCCCGGGCGAGCCGCGGCAAGACGTCGTCGGTCAGTGCGGTCCACATCTCCCGATCGCGGGCGAACCGGGAGATCGTCACGCGGCACAGGCCATCGAGCACGATCCATTCGTCGGGATGGTCGGCGAGGAAGCGTCGATAGGCGGCGACGTCCGCGAGCCCGAGGGCGGCGATGCGGCCGTGGAGGCGGCGAACCACCTGCCGCCGATTTCGCCGAAAGCCGCGCCATCGCAGGCCGCGCTGCGGCAGCGCCCATTCGAGGAACCGGTCCCCCTCGGCGTCGAACATCACGGCGTCGACCATGATAGGCGGTACGACGCGCGAGGGCACGTGGCGGCAGCCCGGCGAGCGGGAGCCATCGGTCGGCGTCGATCAGGAGACATCGGCGCGGCGAGCGGACGCAGGCGGAAGCGGTGCGGTATGAAGGCGCGGTGCTGACGTTCCTGCGCAACGCTGAGCTGTTCTCGCCCGCGCCGCAGGGGCGGCGAGACGTCGTGATCGGCGCGGGGCGGATCCTGGCGATCGGAGGCGCCGGCGAATCGTTGCCGCGGCCGCCCGGGCTCTTCGTCACCGACGACCTCGACCTCGGCGGACGCACGGTCATTCCGGGCCTGATCGACGCGCACGTGCACGTGACCGGTGGCGGTGGCGAGTCCGGGTACGCATCGCGGGTGCCCCCGATCACCATGGGGACCCTCGCGCGCGCCGGGGTCACCTCGGTCGTCGGGCTGCTCGGCACCGACAGCACCACCCGGACGATCGAGGACCTCGTGGCGCGCACCCTCGGCCTGCGCGAAGAGGGCCTGTCGGCGTGGTGCTACACGGGCAGCTACCAGGTGCCGCCGCGGACGCTGACCGGCAGCGTGCGCGACGACATCGTGTTCATCGATCCGATCATCGGGGTCGGGGAGCTGGCGATCAGCGATCATCGCTCGTCGCAGCCGACGCTCGACGAGCTGTTGCGCGTCGCCTCGGACTGTCACGTCGCCGGGTTGACGAGCGGCAAGGCTGGCATCGTGCATCTCCACCTCGGCGACGGGGCGCGCGGTCTCGATCTCGTGCGGCGCGCGCTCGCGATCTCGGAGCTGCCCGCGCGCGTATTCCAGCCGACGCACGTCAATCGCAACCGGCGCGTGTTCGAGGAGGCCGTCACGCTCGCCACCGATCATGGCGTGCCGATCGACGTGACCGCGTTCGAGGGTGGAGACGATTCCTGGAGCGCGGCCGAGGCGATCGCCCGCTGCCTGGCCGCGCCCGGGTTTCCGGTCGCGCGGCTGACGTGTAGCTCGGATGGGGCCGGGTGCCTGCCCGTGTTCGATGCCGACGGGCGGCTCGTCGAGATGGACGTCGGGCGCCCCGAGACGCTGCTGTCGGCGCTCGCGGAGCTGCGGGCGGCGGGGCTGCCGCTGGCGACGGTGCTGCCGGTGTTCACGGCGAACGTCGCCGCCCAGCTGCGCCTCGCGACGAAGGGACGGCTCGAGGTCGGTCGCGACGCCGATCTGGTGATCCTCGACGAGCGCGAGACCGCGACCAGCGTGATGGCGGGAGGGCAATGGCTGATCCGTGATGGAGTCCAGATGAAGGTTGGCATGTTCGAGCGAGCAGAAAGTCGGCGGTCGTGAGTCCGGCCCGGGTCGCCACGGACGCCGATCGCGGCTGGATCATCCCGATCGGCGGCGCCGAGGACAAGATCAGCGCGGTGGGGATCCTGCGGCGCTTCACCGAGCTGGCCGGCGGTGAGCGCGCGCGCATCGCGATCATTCCGACCGCCTCGACCCTGTCCGATACCGGCGCACGCTACGAGCAGCTGTTCCGCAGCCTCGGCGTGGGCGATGCGAGGGCACTGCCCTACGCCGAGCGCGCGGACGCGACCCGCGCCGACTGGATGGAGATCCTCCAGGCGTCCACCGGGATCTTCCTCACCGGCGGCAACCAGCTCCGGCTGTCGACGATCCTCGGGGGCACGGACGTCGCGCGGACGATCCGCCGGCTGAACGCAAGCGGCGTG
>Ga0102851_10000449_pt1 | contig 20766 bp, 20 predicted proteins | sample Mud3Dept3metaG_FD_79558 | JGI IMG/M metagenome (GOLD analysis project Ga0102851, IMG submission 79558) | Freshwater wetland microbial communities from Ohio, USA, analyzing the effect of biotic and abiotic controls - Mud 3 Core 4 Depth 3... | ecosystem: Environmental > Aquatic > Freshwater >... | reverse complement strand
TGACGAAGAACTTCGACTTGCCCTGGTAATCCGCCTCGAAATGGCCGGAGAACTGGTTGCCCCCGGACTTGGTGATGAGGTTGAAGATGACACCGGTGAAATTGCCGTATTCGGCCGGCAGGCCGATGCCCATGACCTTGGCTTCTTCGATGATGTTGTGGTCGAGGAAGACCCAGGCCGATCCGGCCTCGGGGTCGGCGACGTTGACGCCGTCCATGGAATAGGCGATTCCCGTGTTCGACGAGGCACCGTAGGCCACGTTATCGGTCGAGACCGCAGGTGCCAGCGTCACGATATCCGCGGTGAACTGGCTGTAGGGGATGTTGCGCAGGATCTCGTTGGAGAGCGTGACTGAGGCGGATTCGGTCGATTTGACGTCGACCGTGGGCGCCTGGGCGACGACGGTCACTTCTTCATTAATCGCGCCCTGCTCCATGGCGATGTCGACCGCCAACCGGGTGGTCGTGGTCAGCCGGATTTTATCGCGGACGACCGTCTTGAAGCCGTTGAGCTCGGCCTTGACCGTGTAGTCTCCCGGAGGAAGAGCCGGAAAACGGTAGGTGCCGTCGGCCTCGGAGATCGCGGTCCGGGTGCCCATCAGGTTCGGGCTCGAAACCGTGACCGAGACTCCGGGCAGGGCCGCGCCCTGCTGGTCGGTGATGACACCGTTGATGGCCCCGGTATCTCTCGACTGGGAGAAGGCCAGGGAAGAAAAAATAAACAGGAAAGCGATGAGGGCAAACAGGATCAACTTCTTCATGCGTTCCTCCTTTTGGAATGAGGCGATATAAAGAAACCTATCCCCATTACCTTTTGACTTTTCTTTCGGGCAGCAACGATTCACACCTCCTACGCGCTAATTCCTGCGCTTCGGTTATTAGCACCTTTCGTGCCAATCAACCCGGCTCTCCAATGCCCGGCCGGATTTTCGCCTTATATCCAAAACCGGTCCGCGTCGGCGGCCGCTCCGCAATGTGAAGTTTCTAGCAGGGGACGTAAATTTGTTTTACGGCAACCCCGGATCGGGACCGGTGGCGGCGCGGGCATAAAAAATGCAGTATGCGGAAAGGAGAGTGATGCAAACGAGAAAAAGCGGCAAAATTGAAACCCGGTCGGCCTTGTGATAATTTGATGGAACGAGGACGTCGATGAGAAAAGCTCCTTTCCTGGCGATCTGCGTGCTTCTTTCGGCCCTGCCGTCCTTTGCCCGCGACGAGCTTCCGCCTCGCCACCGGGAATGGCTGGAGGATGTCTCGCCGATCATCACCCGCACGGAGAGGGAGATCTTCACCCGGCTGACCACCGATTCCGACCGGGATAAATTCATCCGTTTCTTCTGGCGTCAGCGCGATACATTCCCCGATACTTCCGAGAACGAGTTCTATAAGGAATACATGGAACGGGTGCGTTTCGCCGACCTGAACTTCGGCCGCGAATCCTCCCGGCGCGGCAGCCAGAGCGAGCGCGGATATTTCTACCTGCTGCTCGGAAAACCCCTGGAGAGGCAGCTCTTCACGACGCTTTCCCAGGTCTGGCCGGTCGAGCTGTGGTTTTACCAGGGGACGGTGGAGCTCGGTCTGCCTCCCTATTTTTATCTGGTTTTTTATCAGCCGGAAGGAAGCGGAGAGTACCGTCTGTATTCCCCGGGCATCGAGGGGCCGGAAAAGCTGGTCATCCCCACGATGGCCTCCCGCTCCCTCACCCGCTCCCGGGCCTACCAAATCATCAAGGAAATCTCCTCCGAGCTGGCCGGGGCGTCGCTGAGCTATCTCCCGGGCGAGCAGCGGCTGGAAGCCGGGGCTTTTTCGTCGACCAGCATCATCGCCAGCATCCACGCCGTCCCCGAGAAGAAGTTCTCCGATGCCTACGCCCGCTCCTACCTGAGCTATAAAGATTATGTGGAGGTCGAATACTCCGATAACTTTATCGACAACAGCGCCGCCGCCAAGGTCCTCCGGCACGGCGGCCAGCCCTTCGTCCATTGGACCGTCGAGCCGAAAAAGATCAACTTCGTCGACCGCGACGGGCGCTATCAAGCGTTCTTCGAGCTTGTCCTCCGGCTGGAGGACGGAGAGGGAAACCTCGTCCTGGAAAAAATGGAGGAGGTCCCGCTTTCGGTCACACCCGAGCAGTATAAGGCCCACGAGCGGCGGCTCTTCGCCTTCCAGGATGTCCTGCCGGTCATTCCCGGCCGCTTCCGGCTCTTCGGGCTGCTCAAAAACAAGTCGGCCCGGGATTTCACGTCGTTCTCCGCCGCGGTCGAGGTCCCCGATGCGGAACCCGGGATCCGTCCCGGAGCTTTGATCCTCTACCACAGCCGCGAGCGGCTGGGAGATAGGGCGGCCGGAGTCCTCCGGCCCTTTACCCTTTGGGGGACTCATTATCTTGTCAGCGCCCGGAACGAGTTCCCGCCCGGGTCCGAGATGGGCGCTTTCGTCCAGGTGTTTTCCTCCGGCAAGATCGACTTTTCCGCCCAGACGATGGCCGTCTTGGAGATCCGCGAGGCCGATTCCCAGACGACCGCTCTCCGCCTGCAGAAGACAGTCTCCGAGGTCCTGACCGAGGACCGGGAAGGCCTGGATATCGGGCCCTTCTCTACCGTGGAGCTCAAGCCCGGCTATTACTCGGCGGAGCTTTCTCTTCTCGACGGAAGCGGGCAAAAGGTTCTGACGGCCAGGGAGAATTTCGTCGTCCTCTCCCAGGCCGCCCCCGTTATCCCCTGGGTTTATGCGAAAGGTAACCCGGCATTTCCAAACGCCCAGGATGTCGCCTCCGTCAGCACTGAGTATTTCCTGACCCGCCAATACGAAAAAGCCCTGCCGCTGGCCGAGCGGGCGCTCAAGCTCAAGGATGACGCGTCCACCCGTCTCCTTCTGGCCAAGGTCCTGTACGCGCTCGGCCGCTGGCGGGACTCGGTGGATATCCTCAAGGCCGCCGAGTCGCCGGAGTTCAACCGCGAGGCGGCCAAGGTCCTGGCGGCGGGCTACGCGGCGCTCAAGGACTGGGAGTCCGCCCTGACCTATCTCGAGAAGCTCATGGCGGAAGCCACCGAGCCGAGCGTCCTGAACCTGGCGGGGGAATGCCATCTTAACCTCGGCCGGCCGGACCGGGCGGCTTCCCTTTTCCAGAAATCGCTCCAGGTCGACCCCAACCAGCCCGCGGTCAAGGCGCTCCTCGAAAGAGCCCGCGCGGCGGTTAAGTGAAAGGAGAACCGGGATGGTTGCGAAAAGATCGGTCCTTTTTTCTCTCCTGGCCCTGACAGCCCTCGCGGGATGGGGCCAGTATCAGGGCCGGATCGAAGGCAAGGTGACGGATGCCGCGGGAATGCCGCTTGCCGGCGTCGAGGTATCGATCGTCTCCTCGAAGCTTGGCTCCCAGAAGTTCGATTTCAAGACCGACCGGGAGGGCCGGTACACCCAGATCGGTCTCTCTCCGGGTTTCTATATGGTGAATTTCCGGAAAGAGGGGTTCGCGCCGCGGTCGATTGAAGTCAAAGTCCATATCGCCGAGGCCACGGCTCTGGACATCAAGCTGGAGCCCGCCGCCACCGAGGCGATGCGGACGATGTCGGAGTCGGACAGGCTTTTCATCCAGGGGAACAAGCTTCTCGCGGAGAACAAGCTGGCCGAGGCGGCCGCTGCCTATGAGGAGGCGATCAAGATCAGCCAGAACCAGTGGGCCTACCATTTCAACCTGGGCCTGGCCTATAAAAAGCTGCAAAAGAGCGAAGAGGCGCGGGCGGCCTTCGCCAAGGCCCTGGAGCTCAACCCCGGAAGCTACAGCGCCGGCAAGGAGCTGGCGGAGAGCCTGGCCAAGGCGGGCAACTACGAGGAAGCCCGGACTCTCTACCTGAAGGCCGTCGAGATCAGCGCGGACGACCCGGACGTTTTCTACAACCTGGGGCTGTGCCAGGTCAGCACGGGGGAGGCGGAGGCGGCGATCGAGTCTCTCCTCAAGTGCGTCGCCCTCAAACCCGACTACGCCGAGGCCTATTATCAGCTGGGGACTCTTTATGTCGGTCAGAACAAGGTCGGTGACGCCGTGGCCAACCTTGAAAAATTCCTCGCGCTTGCGCCCGGACACGAGAAGGCCGGCGTGGCCAGGCAGCTCCTGGATTACCTCAAAAAACAGCCCCCGTCGGTCTGATCCTGGAGGAAATCACTATTTCACGGTGATGTCGAGCGTCTTGACCACGGAGTTCTGGGAGGCCTTGTCCAGAACGCTGATCACCAGCGTGTAGCTGCCGGCCGGCAGATCGCGCTGCTCGATCCGCTCCGGCTCATCCCCTTTCTTGATCTTGACGGTCTGCTTCATCGGCAGGGGCTGGCTGATCAAGGGGGAGTTGTAGGTTTGGGAGGACCACTTGATCGAGGATTGTTCGCCCTGTTTGACCTCGAAGTTGATCTCGATATCATACTGCTGGGACGAGTTGGGCTTGGCGCCGAAGATGTAGAAAAAGATATCCAGGTTCTCACCCAGCTGGAACGAGTTGTCGATGTTGGGGACGACCTTGAGGACGGAATAAGTGAACATACCCCTGTGGAAGACGGTGCGCTGTTCCACCGCTTCCATCTGGTCCATCTGCTTGACAAAGAAAACCGGGGTCGTATCCAGCGTCTTGGAGAATTGGGAGGGGTCGGGGATGGTGATCTCGTGATAGGCGATGCCGACACTCTTGAGGTCGAGGGAGGTTACGGCCAGCGCCAGGAGATAGTGTCCGAAAGGCAGCGGGTATCCGACGCTGTAGAGGTCCTCTTTTTCGGGATCAAAACCGGCGGCCGGAACCTGGATGGTGGCCGGGACATAGACCTCCCTGAAAACCGAGGGCTCGCCGGAGTCGTCCAGACGGTTAAACTGGAGGAACACGTTGAAGCCGGCCTGCAGGGTTTCGCCCGCTTCCTGGGCCGCGGTTTCCTGCGGGCCGTTCTTGCCGGCCTCTGTCCCGGGGGCGGCGGGCGCGGCGGGCGCGAAGCCGAGCGCCGAGTTTTTAATGTTCATCAGGAAAATGGCCTGGAAATTCTCCTTGGCGGGAAGGTAGAGGGTTCTGAAAATATTGACCGGGATATCCTGTCGTCCCTGCCGGGAGGCCAGCCCATCTTGAATCAGCGAGCTCACCTCCTTGGGGATGAAGATCTTATCCTGCTTCTTGTCTTTTTGCTGGGCCGCAAGGCTCAAGCCCGTCACTAAGCTGAGCCCCATCGCCAGGAGAATAAAGGGAACGATGATTCCTTTCGCTTTCATGATTCCTCCTCTGGAAAGCTCCTTAATATCCACGTCAATAGTATGCAAAAATGATGCCAATTTACCTTAAAAAACAGGGTTTATTATGATAGCAGAACCGCCGAATTTTTCAAGTCCAGGCTCGGGGTAGTGGCTTCGAAACCGCGCCCATTTTCCCCAGCGAGGAAAACGGGCTCGATTCGTCGCTCGCTCTTCTCTCCCTGCGGTCGAGAAACCATGCCCGCTTACTCCTCATACGGGTTTCTCTTCCACAACCCCTCGCCTCGGTCAGGGTGAAGAGCGAAGGATATCAGGGCAGGGCCCTATCGCTTCTTCTGGAATTGGCGGACGGCGTTTTGGTGCTCGACGAACGTCCGGCTGAAATGGTGGCGGCCGTCGTTCCGGGAAACAAAGTACAGATAGGCCTCCTCCGCCGGAAAGAGGGCCGCCTCGAGGGCCGCCCGGCCGGGGTTGCAGATCGGGCCCGGCGGAAGGCCGGCATGCCGGTAGGTATTGTAAGGGGAATCGAGGGCCATATCCTTTTTGGTCAGGTTTCCGTCATAAAGGCCCTTCTCTTTGAGGGCGTAAATGATGGTCGGGTCGCAATCGAGCTTCATGCCGATCCGCAGGCGGTTGTGGAAGACGGCCGAGATGAGGTTCATTTCATCGACGACCGAGGTCTCTTTTTCGATGAGCGAGGCGAGAGTCACAACCTCCCGGACGCTCAGACGAAGGGATTCGGCCCGCTCCTTCCAGGAGGCTCCGAAGACCGCCCGGAACTGGCCGACCATGGCCTCGACGGCGTCCGCTGAGGAAGTGCCCTTGGCGAACGAATACGTCTCGGGAAAGAGATATCCCTCCAAGTTATCGGCCTCGCTGTCGAGCGGGCGGACCGGTTCCGCGTCGCGGACGGCCGCCAGGAAAGCGTCCCCGCCGTCCGCAAGGAGAGGGACGAGGAGCGGGGCGATCTCTCGCGCCGTCAGTCCTTCGGGGACGGTCAGGAAGTGAAGATAGACCTTCCCCTTGATCAGGATATCCAGAACTTCTTTTGTCCTCAGGGGGGAAGTCATGGCATATTCGCCGGCCCTGATCACGCGGGGCTCGTAGAACAGCCGGTAGCTGGTCAGGAAGGCCTGCCGGGAGCCGATGATCCCCCTTTTCTCAAGAAGCCGGGCCACGCCCCCGACTCCCATCCCTTTCTCCACTTCGACGATCACCTCCCCGGGAGTGAAGGCGCGCGGAACGTAGAGCGAGGCGGCCAGCCAGACGAGGAGGGCGAACAGGATGAGGCAGGCGAGGACGAAACCGTTCCTAATGATCTTGAGGAACATGGCTCTGGGTGCGGCGCGAATCGAGGTAGGCCTGGAGGATAAGGGCGGCGGAGATCTGGTGCTCGATCGTCCTCTTGTCCCTGGCCCGGATCCTTTGCTCGCGCATGATGCCTCCCGCCTGGTGAGTGGTCAAGCGTTCGTCCCAGAGGACGACCGGAAGCCCATAGGACTTCTCCATCCAGGCGGCGAACGCCCGCGTCTTTTCCGCCCTCGTGCCCGAGGTACCGTCCATGCGAAGCGGTAAGCCGATCACGATCTCGCCCACTTCCTGGCCGCGGATCAGGTCTCCGAAGAAGGCTTTGTCCTTGGATTCTCCGCGAAGCCGGTATTGACCGAGGGGCTGGGCGGTGAGCTCCAGGGGATCGCTCAGGGCCAGGCCGACATGGACGTCGCCGAAGTCGATTCCCAGAATTCTCAAAGGGCCAGCCTCTCCAGGCAGCGCTTTTTCCGGCGGTGTCTTTGGAGGCCCAGACGGATGAGATCGTCGACGAGCCGGCCGAAGGGGATTCCGCTCACCCCCCAAAGCTTGGGGTACATGCTGATCTCGGTGAAACCCGGGATCGTGTTGATCTCGTTGACGTAGATCTTTCCCGTTCCGTCCTCCAGGAAGAAATCGAGCCGGGCCAGCCCCGAGCATTCCACGGCCCGGTACGCTTCGACGGCCAGCCGCTGGACCTCCCGGATGACCGCAGCGGGGAGGTCGGCCGGGATATGGAAGCGGGTCTTGCCCTCCAGGTATTTATCGCGGTAGTCGTAGAAATCCCGGTAGGGGATGACCTCGCCGGGCAGGGAGGCGCGCGGCTCGTCGTTCCCGAGGACGCTGCATTCGATCTCCCGGCCCTTGATCCCTTCCTCAACGACGACCTTTCGGTCGTAACGGAAGGCGCGGGCCAGGGCCCGCCCGGCTTCCTCCCACTTCTTCACCTTGCTGATGCCGACGCTCGACCCGAGGTTGGCCGGCTTGACGAAGACCGGGAGCGCGAATTCTCTGCGGATCAAGCCGGTGACCGTCCCGCGGGATTTCTTCCATTCGCCCTCTTCGATGACCCGATGTCTGACGATGGGCAGCTTCCGGTCGGCGAAGAGGACCTTCATCACGGCCTTGTCCATCCCCACCGCCGAGGAAAGGACACCCGCGCCGACGTAAGGGACGTCGGCCAGCTCGAGGAGACCCTGGACGGTCCCATCTTCTCCGTAGGGACCGTGGAGAACCGGGAAATAGATGTCGGCCCGGACCCGGCGCGACTGGGGGACAGGAGATTCCCAGGGAAGGAATGAGGACGCCGGCCCGCCCTGAAGTTTTTTCAGGGGTTGGAGCGGTGAGGACACGCGCCGCCAGCGGCCCGTTTTGTCGATAAAGATAGAAGTGACGGCGTAGCGGCTCTTGTCGAGATTTTTGTAGATGGCGGAGGCGGACGCCAGGGAAACCTCATGCTCGGCCGAGCGGCCGCCGAAAAGAAGGGCGATTTTGATTTTGGGACGTTTCACCGGCTTCAAAAGGATGCTATTCTAGAGGATTTCCGCCCGCTTGTCCATCGGGAGAGAGGCCGGTCAGAGCGAATTCTTGAAGCTTTTGCTCGGGTTGAACTTGATCCTGTTCTTGGGAGGAATGGCGACTTCAGCTCCCGTCTTGGGGTTCCGGCCCTTGCGGGCCTTCCTTTTTTTGACCTCGAAGCTTCCGAACCCGGAAAAAGTGACTTTTCCCCCGTTTTTCAGGGTGTTTTTGACCCCCTCGAGCAGCGAGGAGAACGCCTTGGCCGCCTGGAGGGCGGTGATTCCCGCATCCTTGGACATCCGGACAATCGTTTCTTTTTTGTTCACTTCAAACCTCCTTCTCCCTCGTGCGACTAAATAATCGGGACAGCTGGCTTTTATGTTAAAGAGAAGACGAGGGGCTGTCAAGTCGCTGAAAATTAATTTATTGACAGCCCAAAAAGCGCTGTCTATAATGAAAAAAATCAGATGACCGTAAGGTAAAGGAGCCGAGATGAGACATCTTCACCGAAACCGGGCTCTTTTCGCCGGCTTTTTATTGGCTCTGGTGGCGGCCCTTTTCGTGCCCGCGCCCGCCCAGGTGGTCTCCGACGATCAGGAGCAAGTCCAGCACCAGATCGAACGGGCCAAGATCTTCCGGGAAGCCTATCCCGTCATCGCTGAAGTCGACCTCTATTGCTCGCTTTTCGTTTATGAAGGAGATCTTCCGGAGCTCCAGATCACCGCCGCCGAGAGGGGCTACGAAAAGGTCATGTTCTCCGATGGGGATGTCGTATTCCTGAACAAGGGGAGCCAGGGCGGCATCGAGATCGGCCAGGTCTTTCAGGTCATCGAAATCAGCGCCGGGATCGGCGGTTTCGGACACCTGGCCAACAAGCGGGGCCGGGCCCATGTCATTTTTCTTGAAGAAAACCGGGCCGTGGCCAGGATTGAGAAATCCTGCGGACGGCTCTCGGTCGGGAATTATCTGCTGCCTTTCGAGGAGAAAGAAACCCTCCTGGGGAAGGACATCGGGTATGAGGCCTATGGGGAAGAAGTGAGCGGGCCGTCCGGCTCCATCCTCTACCTGGAGAGGGATTATAACCAGCTCGGCTCCGGGGGCTGGGCCATCATCGACATCGGCGAGGAAGCGGGAGTGCAGATCGGCCAGCAGATGACGATCTTCAAGAGGATCTGGAACCCCGAGTCGCTCGCGATCCGGGAAGACCTGCCGCCGATCGGCGTCGGCAACTCGGTCGTCATCGACGTGGGGAAGAAGACAGCGACGATCAAGATTCTTTCCTGTTGGGACTCCATTCTCAGGGGCCAGACCATCCGGGGAAAATAGCCTCCGCCCGCTCTCTCCCGCCCTGTCCATCGTATTGACACAAACCCCGCTTTCTGTTAGTTTTACAGGGCTTGACACAGCTGACCTCGATGCGGGCGTAGTTCAGGGGTAGAACGTCTGCTTGCCATGCAGAAGGTCGTGGGTTCAAATCCCATCGCCCGCTCCAAAAACGCCCGATGAACGGAAAGGCGCGGTACCCAAGTGGCTAAGGGAGAGGTCTGCAAAACCTCGATGCGGCGGTTCGAATCCGCCCCGCGCCTCCATCTTCTCTTCCGGGTAGCGGCGCCCGGAAAATATTCCATTGACTAGACGTCCCATCCATATTATAGTTTCTCCATTCTCAACCAAGGAGGCGCTTTATGAGCATCGTCAGTAGAGTGCAGGCCATTCTCCTCAAACCCAAGGAAGAATGGGTCAAGATCAAGGATGAACCGGCCACCATCCAACAGCTCTTTGTCCCCTACGTCGTCATCCTGGCCGCCATCCCGGCTGTCGCCCAGTTCATCGGTACGGTCCTGTTCGTTGGCTTCCGTATCCCCGGAGGCGGGGGAACCTGGACGATGAGAGCCCTTCTCTACGCCGTCTTCTCCTACATCCTCAGCCTGGTTGTCGTCTACGCGCTGGGTTTTATCATCAATGCTCTGGCGCCGAACTTCTCATCGACCCAGAACCCCATTCTCGCCATGAAGCTGGCCGTCTATTCCATGACGCCTGTCTGGATCGCGGGCATCTTCAACCTCATCCCCGCCTTGGGAGTCCTGAGCATCCTGGGGTCCCTGTACGGGCTTTACCTCCTGTATCTGGGATTTTCGACACCCCTCATGGGGACGCCCAAAGAAAAGGTTCCCGGCTATGTCTTGGTGAGTATCGTCGTGGTGATCGTGCTGATGGTCGTCGTCGGCGTCATCCTCGGAGCCGCCTTCGCCTTCCGCGGGGTGATGGCCTTCTTCTGAGCTTAACCCAGTTCGGCCAGGACCTTCAGGAAAGCTTCGTGGGGTGAAGGCGCCCCCGTTATCGGCCGGCCGATCACCAGATAGTCCGCTCCTTTGTCGATCGCCTCGGCCGGGGTCATGATGCGCTTCTGATCCTGGGCCGCCGCCCAGGCGGGGCGGATTCCCGGAGTGACAACCAGGAATTCACCGCCGCACTCTCTTTTGATGATCTCAATCTCGTGAGGGGAGGAGACGACTCCGTCCAGCCCTGAATCCTTGGCCAGCGCGGCCAGCCTGAGGACCTGGTCGGCCACGGAGCGGTCGATGCCGACCCGCCGCAGCTCCTCTTCTTTAAGGCTCGTCAAAACCGTGACCCCGAGGAGAAGCGGTCTGTCTTTTCCCGCCCGGACGGATTCCTCCCGCGCGGCCCGGGCGGCCGCGGCCATCATCTCCCCTCCGCCCGAGGTGTGGAGCGTGAGCATGGAGACGCCGTTCCGGGTGGCCGCCCGGACCGCCCCGGCGACGGTGTTGGGGATATCGTGATATTTGAGGTCGAGGAACGGCCTTTTCCCCAGCCGGACCGTTTCCTCGAGCAGCGCCGGTCCCTCGGCCGTGAAAAGCTCCATCCCGATCTTGAAGACGCGCGCTTCCTTGAGCTCGCCGGTCAGGGCCAGGGCTTCGCGCTTGGTCCCGACGTCCAGGGCGATGATGATTTTTTCTTTCGGGTCCATCTTTTCCTCGCGATAGACGATTATCCCGTCGTGAGAGTGCCGATGATGTCCGCGACTCTGGAGATTCCCTTCTCCCGGCAGTAGGCCTGGATTCCCCCGACGATCTCGACCGCCGCCCCGGGGTTGACGAAATTCGCCGTGCCGACCTCGACAGCCCGGGCTCCGATGATGAGGAATTCGAGGGCGTCCCGCCCGGTCATGATGCCGCCCATCCCGATGACGGGAATCTTGACGCTCGAGGCCGTCTGGTAAACCATCCGCAGGGCGATGGGCTTTATGGCCGGTCCGCTCAGCCCGCCGAAGATATTGGCCAGCCGCGGCCGGCGCGTCTCGACGTCCACGGCCATCGCCAGGAGAGTGTTGATCAGGGAGAGGGCGTCCGCTCCCGCCTCCTCTGCCGCCCGGGCGACGCTCGCGATGTCCGTCACATTCGGGGAGAGCTTGACGATGAGAGGGCGGCGGCTCGTTTCCTTGGCCAGCTTGACGAGCGAAAACGTATGGTCGGGACTGAGGGCGGGACACTGGCCCCCTTTCCTTACGTTCGGGCAGGAAATATTGAGCTCGTAGGCGGCGATCCTTTGGGCCGTGTTCAGGAAATCGATAACGGCCGCGTACTCTTCGTCGGTCTCGCCGCAAACGTTGACCAGGATCGGCGTTTGCAGGCCCTCGAGCCGCGGCAGGACCTTCTCGCAGAACGCCCGAACCCCGATTCCCTGCAGCCCGATCGAATTTATCAAACCACTCGGGCTTTCGGCCAGGCGCGGCGGCGGATTGCCCGGCCGGGGATTGAAGTAGAGCCCCTTGACGATGATGCCGCCCAGCTTTTCGAGGTCGACAAAGGGTTTGAATTCGAGGCCGTAGCCGAACGTGCCGCTGGCCGCGATGACCGGGTTGCGGAGCTTCAGGAAGCCGAGGTCGACGGCCAGGTCGGGGAGCCTTCCTCCCCTGACGCGGCCCTCATCCTTCAGCCCACGTCTTTTCCGTTCGCTCTCTCTGGCTGCGGTCCTCATCTCGTGGGACCCATTTTTTCCCCTCCCCTTGCGGGAGGGGATGACGGGGAGGGGGTTTTACCTCCATCCCAGATAATCTCGTTTCCCGAAAAAACGGGCCCCTCTTCACAGATCTTGACCCAGTCGGGTGCACCGTCTCTCCTGATTCTGCGAACGCAGCCCCAGCAGGCCCCGATCCCACAACCCATGATCGATTCGAGGGAAAGCCGGGCCGGTATCTCGTGCTCCGCCGCGATTTCTCCGACCCTCTTCAACATCGGGTCCGGTCCGCAGGCGAAGATCACGGCCGGCCGGACCGACCGGGCCAGCTCCTTTTCGAGCAGGACCGTGACCAACCCGGGAAAACCGGCCGAACCATCGTCGGTGGAGATGAAAATCTCCCATTTCCGGGAAGCCAGCCTTCGCAGGAGAGGCAAATCGGGCTCGCTCCTTCCGCCGTAAAAGATCCGGGGACGGCCGCCTTTGGCCTGAAGCTCCTGGGCTAGAAAATAGAGCGGAGCGATCCCCCGGCCCCCGCCGGCCAGCCAGAACGCTTTTCCCTTCACCGCCTTGGGCAGGGTGAACCCTTTCCCCATGGGCCCGAGGATGTCGAGCGTCTCTCCTTTTCTTTTTTCGGCCAGAATTCCCGTTCCCAAACCGGTCCGGGCGAAAAATATCTCGAGGCTGTCCCCGTCCCGGTCGTGAATGCTGAGCGGCCGCCGCAACAGCGGATAGGGCTGGCCGCTCACGCGGACCATCAGGAATTGTCCCGGCTTTGAACGGCGCGCGATCCGGGGGGACTTCAGCCGAAGAAGGGCATATCCCGGCCACGTTTTCTTTCGGGAGATGAGGGCGGCCGGGTCGTTCAGCATCGGCTTTTTGTCCGGGGGAAACATAGCAAAATCGCCCGGCTTTGGCAAGGGGAAGGGGGGCCGGCTTTTTTGACAAAAATCCCTCCTTGGCTCATAATTTATGGGTCATAATATATTTTAAGGAGCATTCATCGATGCAAGTTTCCGATCGCGGACGCACCATCCAGGCCTCTCCCATTCGGAAGTTCAAACCCTATGCCGATGAGGCTATTAAGAAAGGCATCAAGGTCATTTTTCTGAACATCGGCGACCCCGACATCCGCACGCCCCAGCCCGTCATCGATGCTTTCCACAACTTCAGCGATCCCGTCCTGGCCTACGGGCCCGCCCAGGGATTCCTCGAGCTGCGCCAGGCCGTGGCCGATTACTTCGGCGGATACAATATCCCTCTCACCGCCGACAACGTGGTCATCACCATGGGCGGGTCGGAGGCCATACTCTTCGCCTTCGCCGCGGTAGCCGACCCGGGCGGCGAGATCATCATCCCGGAACCGTTCTACACGAACTACAACGGCTATGCTTCGCTCGCCTCCATCAAGATCGTCCCCCTGACCTTGAGCGTCGAGAACGGATACCGGCTGCCCCCTCGAGCGGAGATCGAGGCGAAGATCACGCCGCGGACGAGAGCCATTCTCCTCTGCTCGCCGAACAACCCGACGGGGACTGTCTATACGGAGGAGGAACTCGGACGCGTCGCGGCCATCGTCAAAGAGCGGAATCTTTTCCTTATCGGTGACGAGGTGTACAAGGAGTTCATCTACGACGGAGCCGTCCATAAGAGCGTCCTCGAATTCTCCGACATCGAGGACCGGACGATCGTCGTCGACAGCATCTCCAAAAGGTTCAGCTGCTGCGGAGCCCGCATCGGCTGCGCCATCACCCGGAACCGCGACGCCTATCAGGCCGTGCTCCGTTTCGCCCAGGCCAGGCTTTGCCCGCCGAGCGTGGAGCAGCGGGCGGCGCTGGCCGCCTATCGCATGGGCATGGGCTACTTCCAGCCGGTCAAGGACGAATACCAGCGCCGGCGCGATGTCTTGTACGAGGGGCTGAAGAGCATCCCGGGAGTGGTCGCCTACAAGCCCCAGGGCGCTTTCTACATCACGGTCAGGCTGCCGATCAAGGACTGCGACCACTTCGTCCTTTGGATGCTGACCGAGTTCAACCTCGACGGCGAGACCGTGATGGTCGCGCCGGCCTCGGGCTTCTACGCGACGCCGGGAAAGGGGCTGAACGAGGTGCGCATGGCCCATGTGATCGAGGTGGAAAAGATCAAGCGGGGTCTGGTGATCCTGCGCGCCGGACTGGACAAGTACAAGACCCTCTTTCCCTGATGACTTGGCAAGGCCAGGGACGAGTGAAGGATGCGCTCGCCTCTTTTATCTCCCCTCCCCGCCGCGGGGGGCGATAGAGGGGAGGGGGATTCATCTTTTTGAGAAAATTAAAGAAGGCATCGCGTCTGAGTTAGGGAGGCGGTCATCGAGCTCAAAAGGGCTGTCCGCGGAATCCTCGTTATCGTGGTCCTCAGCATCATCCTCGCCGCAGCCGTCCATTTCCCGCTGCTCCGCCGGTTCGCGGCCGGCGAGTTCCGGGAGGGTTTCCTCGACCGCCGGGAGTATGAGGCCATCCGGTTCATCACCCTGGCCGAAGCGGAGGACCTGTTCAACCGGAAGATGCAGGGGGAGGAGGGGCTGCTTTTCATCGACAGCCGCAGCCGGGAGGAATTTTCGGCCGGGCACATCCCCGGCGCTCTGCCCGTTCCGCTGGACGAGCTGAAACGCTCCGGGATAACCGAGGGCGGCTCGGGATCATCTCCGCCGCTCGCTTTTCCCGGGGCTCAAACCCTGGTTGTTTATTGCGAAGGCGGAGACTGCCGGACGAGCCTCGAATTGGCCAAGGTCATCCATGACCGGGGATACGCCGATATCCGGGTCTTCACCGGAGGCTGGTCGGAGTGGAGCGCCGCCGGCCTCCCGGAGTCGAGGGGACAGTGATCGTCAAGCGCCGGCTGCTCCTTCTCTTCCGGGTTATCGTCGGCGGGGTCTTTGTCTGGGCCGGTGTGCTGAAAATCATCGACCCCCTCGGCTTCGCCCAGAGCATTGAAAACTATCAGGTGGTTTCTCGGGCGCCGGCCTTCCTCGTGGCGCTGGTCCTTCCCTGGATTGAGGTCCTGAGCGGCGCCTTCCTCATCCTCGGCCTCCTCAGGCGTTCGAGCGCCCTGCTCATTTCCCTCCAGCTCATTGGGTTCATCGGCCTTGTCGCCTTCGCCCTGGCCCGGGGAATCGACACGTCCTGCGGCTGCTTCGGGAGTTTCAGCCGCCGGGCGGATCTATCTTTGATACTGACTGATGCCGTCCTGCTCGCCCTTGCCCTCACCGTCCTTTTTGTCAAGCCGGCCCGGCACGTCCATTGATTCCGCGGCCGGACAGGTTTATGCTTGAGCCATGACCCGTCTTTCGGTCATCGCTTCCCCCAAGCTCAGGAAGGCCGCCCTTTTCGTCGTTGTCTGGGGCGTCACGGCCTGGCTCGTCTTCCCGCTTCTCTTGATGAAGACAGCTACGCTGGAGCAGGCTTCGAGGTACTTTTACCGCTCGGCCCTGGGCATCATCCTGCTGATCATCCTTTTCGGCAAGACGGTAACCGACCTTTTCTTCCCCCTCGACACATCCGGAAAAAAGTCCCTGCTCCACGTCCTCTTCCTGGCCGTCTATGCGTTGGTCATGGCCGGTGGGATCATCCTGATTCTTTTCCGCATCCTGGCTCTCTACCTCAAGAGCGGCGGCGCCGGCGAAATCCTTTGATCTGAACCTTCGAGATCACTTCTCCGTTTCCAAATGGCCCATCTTTAGGATCATCGGTGAGCTATCTGATCGTTTGGGCTGGGATATTGCCAAGAGCCAGCCGTTTAGGGCAATATATCTTCTCTTTTTGGGGTGCCGGATTATCGGCATTTCCGGTTGCAATCGAACGGAAAGGAGATCATCAGTGAGAAACATGAAGGCTGTTTTTTTGATTCTTGCGGTCGTCGTTTTGTTCTGGTCCTTTTCCTGCTCAAAGAAGGAGGAGCCGAAGCCGGCCGCGGCCGTTGAGACGAACCCGTTCTTCACGGAATGGACCGCCCCCTTTGGAACGCCCCCGTTCCCGGGAATAAAAGAGGCCCACTATATGCCCGCGTTCCAGGAAGGCATAGCCAGGCAGAAGAAAGAAGTCGAGGTTATCGCCGCGAGCACCGAGGCGCCGACCTTCGCCAACACGATCGAGGCCGTCGAGCGGACGGGCGAGCTTCTGACCAAGGTCAACAACGTCTTTTACGCCCTGACCGACAACAACACAAACGAGGAGCTCCAGAAGATCGAGGCCGAGATCGCCCCTCTCCTGGCGAAGCACCGAGACGATATCTCGCTCAATGACCGGTTGTTCCAGCGGGTCAAGGCCGTCTGGGAGGGAAGGTCGGCGCTCAGCCTCACTCCCGAGCAAGCCAAGCTTCTGGAAAAAACCTATAAAGAATTCGTCCGGAACGGTGCCGCCCTCGACGAGAGCAAAAAAGCGGAGCTCCGGGCGATCAATGAAGAGCTGGCCGTCCTGACGGTCAAGTTCGGCGAGAACGTCCTCAAGGAAGACAACGGCTTCAGCCTCGTCCTCGAAACACCCGGTGATCTCGCCGGCCTGCCGGCGGATGTCGTGACGGCCGCGGCCGAGGCGGCTAAGGCCAAGGGGCTCGAGGGCAAATGGGTCTTTACCCTTCACAAACCGAGTTGCATCCCCTTCTTCCAGTACTCGGCGCGCCGCGACCTCCGGGAGAAGCTCTTCAGGGCTTTCATCAGCCGGGGGGATAACGGAAATGAGCTCGACAACAAGGCCGTTCTCACGAAGATTTCCGTTCTGCGGGTCAAGCGCGCCAACCTGCTCGGCTACAAAACGCACGCCGATTACGTGCTCGAGGAAAACATGGCCAAGACACCGGCCGGCGTCTATAAACTTCTCAACCAGCTCTGGGGCCCGTCCCTGGACATGGCCAAGACCGAAGCGAAGGAGCTCCAGGCGCTCGTCGACAAGGAAGGCGGGAGCTTCAAGCTCGAGCCCTGGGATTGGTGGTACTACGCCGAAAAGCTGAAAAAGGCGAAATATGATCTCGATGACGAAATCCTCCGGCCGTACTTCGAGCTCAAGGCCGTCCGCCAGGGCGCCTTCGACGTGGCCGGGAAGCTCTTCGGGCTCCGGTTCGAGCCGCGCGCCGATATCCCCGTCTATCATCCCGACGTCGAGGTCTTCGAAGTGAAGGAAGCCGACGGAACTCACGTCGGAATCCTGTACACCGACTATTTCCCGCGGCCTTCCAAGCGGGGAGGGGCCTGGTCGGGCTCCATCCGGGAGCAGTGCGTCCGGGACGGCCGGAAGGTGACGCCCATCAACTTCAACGTCGGGAATTTCACCAAGCCGACGGCCGAGAAGCCGTCGCTCATCACGTTTGAGGAAGCGCAGACGATGTTCCACGAGCTCGGCCACGCCCTGCACGACCTGCTTTCGAACGTGACCTACGAGTCCCTCGCCGGGACCAACGTGCCCCGCGACTTCGTCGAACTCGCCTCCCAGATCATGGAGAACTGGGCGGGAGACCCCGAGGTCATCAAGACCTACGCCCGGCACTATCAGACGGGCGAGCCCATCCCGCAGGAGCTCGTGGACAAGATCAAGAAAGCGGGCCTCTTCAACCAGGGCTTCGCCACCGTCGAATACATGGCCGCCTGCTACCTGGATATGGACTGGCATACGCTTGCCGAGGCGGTCGAGCCGGATGCCGTGGCCTTTGAGAACGCCGCCATGCAGAAGATCGGCCTCATCCCCGAGATCGTCGTCCGCTACCGGAGCCCCTACTTCAGTCACATCTTCAGCGGCGGCTATTCGTCCGGATACTACAGCTACATCTGGAGCGAGGTGCTCGACGCCGACGCCTTCCAGGCCTTCAAGGAGACAAGCCTGTTCGACCCGGCGACGGCCAGGAGTTTCCGGGAGAACGTCCTGGCCCGGGGGGGGACGGAGGACGCCATGGAGCTCTTCAAGCGGTTCCGCGGCCGGGAGCCCAAGGTCGAACCTCTGCTCAAGCGAAAAGGCTTTTTGAATTAGTCCGGCCCAGTTTCCAGGAACGAGTCAGTGATGAATCGCCTCGAGAGGATTGGCTTATTTTGAGTCCGGCTGGCCCGGGCTCTCCAGCGCCCGAGCGATCCTTTCCAGCGCTTCGGCGAGGCGGGAACGGGGGCAGGCGATGTTGACGCGGACAAAGCCGGCGGCCTCTGCGCCAAACCTCGGCCCGGCGTTGAAATAAACCTTGGCCCGGCGCAGGAAGAATTCGCCGAGCGCCTTGTCGTCGAGCCCGAGGCGGCGGCAGTCGAAGAGTCCCAGAAAAGTCCCCTCGGGCCGGATGAAATCCAGGACGGGAAGCTTGGCCCGGATGAACTCCGCCGCGAAATCCGCGTTCGCCGCCACATAGGCGATCGCCTCGTCCAGCCACTCCGCGCCGTGCGTGTAGGCGGCCTCGAGCGCCGTCAGGCCGAAGACATTGCCCATCTCGAACCCGGCGCGCTGTGACTCGAGCCGGTAGAGATCAAGGAGCTTCCGATTCGCGGCGACGACGAACGAAGTATTGAGGCCCGGGAGATTGAAGGCTTTGCTCGGCGCCCAGCAGGTGATCGTCCGCCCGGCGAGGTTGGGCGAGAGTAAGGCGAAGGGGACGTGGCGATGCGGCTTGAAGACGATGTCGGCATGGATCTCATCGGAGACGACGAGGACGTCCCGTTCCCTGCAGAGCCGGCCTACTTCGGTGAGTTCCTCTCGCGTCCAGACCCGGCCGACCGGGTTATGCGGACTGCAGAGAATGAGGAGCCGAGCCCCTTGATCGAGCTTCCGGGCCAGGTCGTCGAAGTCCATGGCCCAGCGGCCGCCCTCAAAGCGGAGCGAGTTGCGGATCAGGCGCCGCCCGTTTTTCTCGACGGCCGAGAAGAAGGGGAAGTAGACGGGCGTCTGGACGACGACCCCGTCCCCGGGCTGCGTCAGGGCGCGGACACAGAAGCTGAGAGATGGCACAACCCCGGGCCCCAAGGTCAGCCACCCGCGGTCGACCTCCCAGCCGTGCCGCGTCTTGAGCCAACTGATGATGGACTGCCAGAATGAGGCGGGGGCGAGCGGATAACCGTAGGCGGGGTGCGCCGCCCGCGCCGTGAGGGCCTCCACGACGGGCGGCGGAGCGGGAAAGTCCATATCCGCCACCCACATGGGGATGACGTCCGGCTCGCCCAGGATCCGCTCACAGTAATCCCATTTGAGAGAACATGTGTTCCGGCGGTCGAGCGGCCGGTCGAAATCGGTTTTCATTGTAATGGTAAAAAATTTATACCTGATCGAGCGGCGGCTTTCAAGAGCAGACCCGACAGGACCCCCATTCCCAATCGAGGTCATCACGGAATCGGAGATGCATCAGGGGGGCGTACGGGCGGGATGGTTACAGATCATTACGGGTCTGCTAGAATTGAATAGAAGGAGAAAGCATGCAAAAGATCGTTATGAATCTCTGGTTTGACAGCCAGGCCGAGGAAGCCGCCAAGTTTTACACCTCTCTCTTCAAGAATTCCCGGATCGGCAAAACGACCCGCTATGGAAAAGCCGGCTACGAATTCCACCATCAGCCGGAGGGCCGTCTCATGACCATCGAGTTCGAGCTCGAGGGGCAAGGGTTTATCGGGCTCAACGCCGGGCCGGTTTTCAAGTTTACTCCCGCCGTTTCGTTCCTGATCGCCTGCGCGACAAAAGAGGAGGTGGATGCCCTCTGGGAAAAACTGTCCGCCGGGGGGACGGCCCTGATGGAGCTCGGCGAGTATCCGTTCAGTGAGAAATACGGCTGGACCCAGGACAGGTACGGCCTTTCCTGGCAGGTGATGTTCATGGGCGAGCGAAAAATCACCCAGAAAATCACCCCGACGCTGATGTTTGTCGGTGCGGCGTGCGGCCGGGCCGAAGAGGCGATCCGATTGTTCACCTCAGTATTTTCCAGGTCGAAGGCCGGCGAAATTCTCCGCTACGGGAAAGACGAACTGCCCGACAAAGAGGGGACCATAAAACACGCGGGTTTCACACTGGAGGGCCAGGAGTTCGCTGCCATGGACAGCGCTTATGAGCATCAATTCACCTTCACCGAGGCGATATCGTTGGTGGTGCGCTGTGATACGCAATGCGAGATCGACTACTACTGGGAGAAGCTTACCCAAGGCGGCGACCCAAACGCGCAGGTCTGCGGCTGGCTCAAGGATAAATTCGGCCTCTCCTGGCAGGTGTCCCCAACGGTGCTCGAAGAGATGCTCCAGGATCCGGACAAGGAGAAAGTCGAACGCGTCACCAATGCATTCTTGAGGATGAAGAAATTCGATATCGCTGAACTCAAGAAAGCCTTCGAGCGGCGATAGACCGGTTCAGCCGGCTAGTTTTTCACCCGGCCCAGCAGATGTCCAATCTTGCGGGCGACCGGACTCGCGCCGTTGTCGATATTGGACATAACGGCGACGATATGCCCCGATTTCAGGTAGATGCTGAGGTTGGAGTTGATGCCGTCAAACCCGCCGCCGTGGCCGACGACTTTTCCGTCGGCTCCCTCGGTGACCTGGAAGCCAAAGCCGTAGTCGGCTCCGAGGTGGTCCGTCCACATTTCCTTGAGCGAATCCTGGGAGACGCATTTCCCGGCGAGAAGGGCCAGGGCGAACTTGTGCAGGTCCTTCACGGTGGAGAACCCGCCGCCCGCCGGGCCGCCCTTGATGACGTGTTTGTAGAGGTTGTTCTGCCAGCCGTAGGGACTCTTCGGGTCGGGGCTGTAGCCGATGGCCAGGTT
>Ga0102851_10000448_pt1 | contig 20771 bp, 19 predicted proteins | sample Mud3Dept3metaG_FD_79558 | JGI IMG/M metagenome (GOLD analysis project Ga0102851, IMG submission 79558) | Freshwater wetland microbial communities from Ohio, USA, analyzing the effect of biotic and abiotic controls - Mud 3 Core 4 Depth 3... | ecosystem: Environmental > Aquatic > Freshwater >... | reverse complement strand
AGTTTTTGATTATCGACTCGTGAGAAATAATATTCTAAATTAATTCCGCCACAAACCGGCGCGGCAGCGTTCAATATTCCGAGCAGATATTTTCCTTCGGGATCAATTGAATAGTCATACGAATTCAGAAAAGCGCGCCTGTCCAAAAACAAATTTTGCGTAAGATCTCTTCTACCGATTATACAAAGTGTATTTGTTGCGTGATTATATTCCGGCCGCGGTTCAAAAAGAGAAACGGCCCGTAATTTTACTTTTGCATGAACAACAGCGGGCTTATTTTTGGTATTAACAAGATCAAACCGACGTGAGCGTTCTTTTGCATTTAACTCAAGTGCCTTATTAAACACAATCATATTTTGCTGATGCAATTTCCTTTTTTCTTCAGTGACAAGATGCGTATCGTAAAATTGAAATTGATCACATGTTGTATCATGAAGTCCTCCGACAAAAACAGTTGATTCAGGAATTATTATGTCCCTCTTTTTTAATTTGGCCCTCACTCCGAGATGATTTGCCATTGAGCTGAAAACGCGAGCGTTTACCGAACCCGGCCGACCTGAACATGCACCACAGTCATAAGCAGCAAAGTGCGTATTATTTGTACTGCTTGCTCCATGCCCGAATAAATAAACGAGTGGCGCGAAATTATCCACCAGCCCAATACTTCTTAGTACCGATTCAACCCGGTCAGTCATTTCGGAAAGTGTGTACCCGATTTGTAGTCCGTCCTTCTGATCATTCGGATCTTTGTTCTCAACTGTCAAAACAGAAAACTCGTCCATGTGTCTGAAAGCTGAAGCAGAAGCCGGTGAAATTGTAGGCCGGAATACGTTCATAAATAATTTAAACGCGCTCCAGAAACCAAGCGTTTGCGAGATTATCCATCCTCCAAAAAGATGATGCGCACGATGATGGAAATGAAGCGATTTTTCACGTTTTCCAATTTCAGCTTCTTCGCAAATTAAATGTTTTGGCGTAACAGGAAGCGGACAAATTTTTGTGTAAAATTTTCCGTTCTGCGGTTGATAATAAGTATCAATTCCAAAATGACCTGGCGTTCCGAAAGTCGAACATAAAGGATCAAAACTTTCGATATATTGCCTTAGTGAAATCTCCCGATCATCAATGCAGAATATTGCGTGGAAACTTTTGGTTTTTTCTTCACCGCGTTTTGGCCGATCTGTTTTCAGGCCGGCCAAAACTTCATCGTAATAGGTCCATTCAAAAGCTTCCTGCCAGATTGCATGGAGATCGTCCAATTCTGTTTTATCAAGGTTTTCAAAAAGTCCGCGGGGTTTCTTTTTAATCACCTCAGCCAATGGTTTCCATTCGCGCCCAAACCGACTTTCGAGCGTATCAATTTCGAGCAATAATTCAATCAAAATCAAATCATGCAAACTGATTTTGCGTTGATCCAGTAAAGTGTGCGGTTGTTCTTCAATTACCGCAACAAGGCCCGACCAGCCCGGATGTTCAAATTGCTGATCAAAAACATATTGTTCATAGAGCGATTCGTCACCTACAAGAATTGCAAGTAATTCTGCAATAGTAACTTCTTCATCATGCAATAAAACTTTTGCTCTATCGCTTCTGAAAAACCCTGAATAACTATTTTTTTCAAGATGTCTTATCGCTTCCAATAAACCTAAATTTTGAAATGGAAAGGACCAGATTGCAATACCCTGATCAAGATAACTGTTCAACATTCTAAACACATTGACATGCACACGACCGTTTAAATCAAAATGGTAGTGCTCTTTCCATGAAGCGCGCAATTCACCTATTCGTTTTAAAGAGTGCTGTTCTTCCGGATTAGTAAATAGTTTTTCAAACCAAGTCTTTAATTCCTTTTCGCCTTTAATTCGTTTAATAGATTCTTTGAGAATGTCTTCGCGAATTTTTCCTTTAGCATATAATTCACGGTATTCAAACAATGAAAGATAGACTTTGTAACCAAATAGCTTTGATGCTTTAGCAAGACCATCATGGAATTTTACATCCTGAAATTCATGCAAAGTATTGTGATGCACAAAATCCTTGAGAGGAGCTTGCGCCGGTAAATAATGTTTTAGATTGTGAAGCAAATGATGCTCATCAAATCCAATTTGTTCGTGCATTGAGATATGCGATTTCCTGTTATCTACAGAATTCTGAAATTATTATTATGCAGAATTACTGTGAAAAAAATTACCGGTCAGCTATATGCCGTGATAGACATTTTTCCAAGGATTCGTTATAAAAAAACGAAATAACCAAATCAATCAACCGGACAGCCTGATTCAATTAACAATGGAAAATAACAGTAAATTAAATTATGATTGAGCGTATGCGAATGTGCAGCGGGCAGTGAAAATTGCCGCGGGAGGTATTTATTACGTTGTCTTTTTCTGATAATGAACTTAAATCTGTTTGCGTAAAATCATAACCCAGTAGGAACTCCGAGCTATCATTGGAATCAAAATTTTCATCATCTTCTGAAGGTTGTTCTTCTTTGCTTTCAATTGCAACCGGATGTGGGACATCAGGCTCGTGCATACCCTCATGAATCGAATTTTGTCCAATTTCATTCGACTGAAAAGCGACAAAAGTTTTATGATTTTCGTGAAGTTGAGAAGGTTTAAAACCAAAGAAAAATAATGCGGTAACTATCGCAAGAGTAAAACCAAAAAATCGATTAAACGATTTATAACTCATTTGTAAGAATCAACTAGATTTGATACAAAGTTAAAATTATTTACAATCGTTCTAAATAAAACAACGTTATTTTTTAGTTAATTCGGGTTAATTCGCCGTATTCTATCACCTTTCCCGATGTTGACTCGATACAAAGCCTGTTTACCTCTATCTTATTTTTGGTAAAAACTTTACCTGCAATCTCCTTAATTGATTTAATATCCAGGCGAGGCGAATAAGTATTTATTATTATAAAACCATTTGGCTGCATGAGGCTTTTTGCTAATTGTAAAAGTTCCGGAAATTTATCTTCAATTTTCCAGCGTTCTTTATTTGCACCCAAACCAAAAGCAGGCGGATCCATAATAATACCTTTATATTGACTTCCTCGTTTTACTTCACGCTGTGCGAATTTCATCGCATCTTCTTGTACCCAATGAATGTCGGATAATCCGGAAGATTCCATATTCTCTTTTCCCCAGGTAATAATTTGTTTTACCGAATCGCAATGAAAAACATCGGCTCCTTTATTTCTCGCAGCTAAAGAAACTGCGCCCGTGTATCCGAATAAATTTAAAAAGCGATCACCCTCTTTTAGATTGTCAGAAACAAAATCCCAATTAATTCTTTGCTCAGGAAAAATTCCGACATGTTTAAATTGAGTCAGTTTTAATTTGAAAACAAGTTGATCGAATTTTATTTGCCAGTTTCTATTTTCTACAGGTTTGATTTCAATCCATTCGCCTGAATTAGCAGTCTTTTCAACAAATTCAAAATGCGCCTTTTTTTTCCATTCTTGTTCAGACAATACTGATTTAAAATAAGCGTTTCTTTCAGGACGGATAGTAATAACACTGCCCCATCGTTCCAGTTTTTTTTCATTCCCGGCGTCAATGAGTTCGTAATCTTTCCAGTGATTTGCGAATATGCGTGACATGGTGGCAAAAGTAAAACAAATGATTAGAATGAGTGATGATTTTGAAAAACGAATCTCTGATGTGGCCGTCCTCCGAAGTTGTCATTTCGAACGCAACGCAATGAAGAAAGAAATCTGCTTTGCAATCCACCCTCAGAAGTTGTCATTTCGAACGTAACGCAGTGAAGAGAGAAATCTACCGGAGATATTGTAGAAGCTTTTTGGGAATTTCTTCATAAAGCAACTTTCTTAAACCCGGGCAGATTTCTCCGCTCTCATGGTCATAAAGACCATTCGTTTGTCGAAATGACAATTCCAAAGGATGGTCGAAAACAGATTAAGGAATAATATTTGTAAATTGTGATGTTATGATAAGAAATTTGATTTTGATTTTGGGAATATTTTTTAGCGCAATTTCATATTCGCAAAGTGATTCGCTGGAAGAACCGATGCAAAAACTTCCGTCATTAAATTTCAATAGATACTCCCGCGAAATTGATTCAACCATTCAAGATAGCCTCGACATTATTTACAATTTCATGATTGAGAACCAAACGGCGATTATCCAGGTAGTCGGCCTTTTCGAACATGAAAAAGATTTTTCTCCATTTATGAAAAGAGCAGTTGCAGTAAAAAAACGTCTAGTTGAAATGGGAATTCCGGAAGCAAGAATAAAAGTTATCGTTGAAAAATATAGTGAACAAAACGATCCCAAGATTAACCGATCTAACGGCAATGTAATTTTTAAAATTTTGTCGTTTGATTATGTTCCGGAAAAAGAATAACTAAAAAATGTCTGACGAAAAACCAACAAAAATAATTTGTTCAATTTGCAAAACAGAATTTGAATGCGGCGCAAATACGCATGATTGTTGGTGCGCGAAGCTTCCGTTAGTAATGCCGGTTAAAGGGGATTCTTGTTGGTGCCCGACGTGTTTGGCTGAAAAATTAAAAGAGCGGCAGGGGCAGTAGCAGGTGCAGCAGTAGTTTTTTCCAGCTAATAAATCTCGTAATTCGGCTCGCTTGGTTTCGGTGTTAAAAGTTTTCTGATGTTTACTTTTTCATCAATAATTCCGTGCAACTCCGTTATCAAAACACGCTCCTGTTTCATAGTATCACGATCGCGAATTGTGACTTTATTATCTGTCAATGAATCGTGATCTACCGTTACTGAAAATGGCGTTCCTATTGCATCTTGGCGTCTGTATCGTTTTCCGATTGAATCTTTTTCATCGTACTGGCAATTAAAATCAATTTTTAAAATGTCAATTATTTCACGCGCTTTTTCGGGTAGACCATCTTTTTTTACCAACGGCATTACAGCAACTTTATAAGGCGCTAATGCTGGTGGAATTGACAATACAACTCGCTCTGTTCCGTCTTCTAATTTTTCATTTTTATAAGCTTGCGATAAAATTGCGAGGAACATTCTGTCTAACCCTATTGATGTTTCTACAACATAGGGAATGTAAGATTCATTTGTTTCGGGATCAAAATAACGCAATTTTTTTCCGGAGAATTCTTCGTGTTGTTTTAAATCGAAATCTGTTCTTGAATGTATGCCTTCAAGTTCTTTAAATCCGAACGGAAAATTATGTTCAATGTCACAAGCTGCATTTGCATAATGTGCTAATTTAATGTGATCATGAAAACGATAATTTTCTGCTCCAAAACCAATTGCCATGTGCCATTTCATCCGGAACGCTTTCCAGAATTCGTACCATTTCATTTCTTCGCCGGGCTTAACAAAAAACTGCATTTCCATTTGTTCAAATTCGCGCATTCTGAAAATGAATTGGCGTGCTACAATTTCATTTCTAAAAGCTTTACCGATTTGTGCAATACCAAACGGAATTTTCATTCGTCCGGATTTTTGAACGTTAAGAAAATTTACAAATATTCCTTGCGCTGTTTCCGGACGTAAATAAATTTTTGCAGATTCACCTGAAACAGAACCGAGCTCTGTAGAAAACATCAAATTAAATTGGCGAACTTCAGTCCAGTTTTTTGTTCCGCTTACAGGGCAAACAATTCCAAGATCATCTATTAAATTTTTTAATTCATCGAGTTTAGAATTCTCGAGACAATCTCTCATTTTATCTTCGATACTATTTATTTCAGCGGCTCTGCGAACCACGTTGGCATTAGTTGCACGGAATTCCGCTTCATCAAAAGAATCACCAAAACGTACTTTTGCTTTTTCAATTTCTTTGTCATTTTTCTGACGAATTTTTTCCATGAATTCTTCCAGCAAAACATCAGCACGATATCTTTTTTTAGAATCTTTATTGTCAATCAACGGATCATTAAAAGCGTCAACATGGCCGGAAGCTTTCCAGGTCATCGGCGCCATAAAAATTGCTGCGTCAATTCCGACAATATTTTCGTGCATGTGAACCATTGCTTTCCACCAATAATTTTTGATGTTGTTTTTTAGTTCAGAACCAACCTGGCCGTAGTCATAAGTTGCGCTTAATCCATCGTAAATTTCACTGGATGGAAAAACGAATCCGTATTCTTTAGCGTGACCGATAATGTCTTTTAATTTGTCTTCTTGTGCTGACATGCGATTTGAATTTGATGCAAAGATAATTTTTTTAGGCATGAGTGGACGAATAATGGTTGGCGGGAAAAGATGACAAATCTCAACGAAATTTTAATAGACAGTGCTGATTTTGGGAAGTCTTCCTGGCGCGACGAAGATTTCTCACTACTCCGCCAACTGGCGGATCGCTCAGGATGACAGGTTCACTTGATGTCAGACGAGGAAATTCTCCTTGAGCGACGAAGATTCCTCACTTCACTGCGTTGCGTTCGGAATAAACAGGTTGAATTGCTGATAGGGAAGGAAATTTTCCTTGAGCGACGAAGATTCCTCACTTCACTGCGTTGCGTTCAGAATAAACAGGTTGAATTGCTGATAGGGAAGGAAATTTTCCTTGAGCGACGAAGATTCCTCACTTCACTGCGTTGCGTTCAGAATGACAGGCTCACGTTACGTTTGGGTTCGGAAAGAATTTTTGGCCGATTCGCTTTTAATTTTTTTTATGAGGACTGAATCGGCCAAAAATTCTTTCCTCATTATTTAAATATGCAGCGTGTCATTCCGAACGCCAGTGAGGAATCTGCATAGCTCTTGGGAAAATTTTAATTCTTGAATGCGCAGTTTAAATCCTTTCCTCAAAATTAATTCTGAACAGCGTCATTCCACAACGCCAATAAGGACTCCTTTACAAACTCCAAACCAGCCCAACAGAAGCACCTGCCCATACTTTACGTTCAAGTGCAGGGTAGGTTCCTTTCATTGATTGATGGATATAATACCGCAGGTTCGGGCGAAAATCTAATTTTATTTTTTCATTAATATGATATCGGAAGCCGGTATTTAATTGCAGCGAAATCATGTAGCCTGAAGTAAATTTTTTGGTATTTACACTTTCAAGAGATGTATTACTGTACTCGGTTTTTACGGTTTCAAATAAAGGAACTTCGTAATTAACGCCAACGCCGGAATAGATTGAAAATCTTCTGCGCTGAACTAAATCATAATTAAAATGAACAGGTATGGCAATGCTCACGAATCTTGATCTTACGTTAGTTAAATTGCCAGAAGAGTAAACATTTTTACTGAGAAAAAAACCAACACCCAAACCAGTTTGAAAGTTCCATCTTTTGCCCAAAGATCTTGAAAATGTAATTTCAGCTTGCAGCGGTCGTCGAATATTAACATGTGATTCAGACAAATTTGAATAGGACTGAAGGCCTGTTCCTGCAATTGTATTTTCCTGGCTCAGATTATCTGCTGTTGTTAAACTTGTATTTGGATCTGGAAGTAAATTCTGGCCTGAAGAATTCATTCCTTTTAGCGTTCCGATATTGAAACCGATTTCCCATTTGCGCGGAGAAACAGGATTTTGAATTTGAACCAAATGTTCTGATAAAAGTGATGGATCTTCGTTCAAATAATGCCGACTTGTAAAATCATTAATCGCCAATTTTTGTAATTCCGGGTTCGAAATTTCATTGTCAAAAAGAATATTTTCAGTAGGCAAATGTTGCTTAATAACGACATCATTACCTTTTATCTTATTATCTTTTTCATTGGAAGTATTTGCGGAAATATCAGATGAATGTTTTTGATTTTCTGTTCGATTCTCTTGCGACAAATTATTTTTTTTAGAATCAACAACGTCTTTTTTATCAGATAAAATAGTTTCTTGTTTATTAACTGGCGGAACTAAAATATCTGCTTGATTAGTATTCGATTTTTCGGCAGTTGACGGAAGATTATTTTTAGCAGTTTGATCTGAAAATTTAGTTGATTCTGTTTTATCCAATCCAATTTCATTCTTATTTACTCCGGCATTATAACCTAACTGATACACTCCAAAAATAACAGCAATAAAAGCAGCCGATCCTATAAACCACCACCAGAAAGGAGCTCTTCTTTTTTTATCTTCATCTAATTTTGCAGCAATAGAATCCCACAACGGCTCAGTTGGAGCTGCGCCAAAATCTTTAAATTTATCTTGCAAAGAACCGGGTGCGTTATTTTGCATAATTCATTTTTTTAATTTCCGTTTCTGCTTCCTCGTCAATCATTTGCCGTAATAAAACTCTTGCCCTGCTGTATTGTGATTTTGAAGTTCCGTCTGAGATTCCGAGCAGTTCACCAATCTCATTGTGGTTGTATCCTTCAACTGCATAGAGGTTAAAAACGGTTCTGAATCCGACAGGTAATTTTTGTATTTTTTTTAATAAATCTTCTAATCCCATTTGTTCAATAGCACCATCATCTGTTGATGGATTTGATTCTTTGATGTCGTAAACCAACGTCAGATTTTTTTGTGCTTTATTTTTTCTATACTGCTCAAGAGCCATGTTTACAGTAATCTTCCTAACCCATGCACCTAAAGCACCTTTGCCGTTATATGAATCCAGGTTTCTGAAAATTCGCATAAACGCTTCCTGCAAAACATCTTCGGCTTCAACTTCATTTGCTGCATATCGTAAACAAACACCTTTCATCATGTAAGAAAATCTGAGGTATAATTCTTGTTGCGCCTGTCGAATATTTTTCTGACATGCCTTTACTAAATCTGTGTCGCTATATTTTTTAAAATCTGAAATAAAATAAATGTCTCTCCATTACTTAACGAAAAACAAGGCCAACTCGTACTTCAAATCTATTTAATTGTCGAATTGTTTCAAAATCATCCCACCACATATTGATCTCTTTTAATTGTGTAAACCTATACCCTGCTGACGTTGAGATACCAACATGATTTGAAAAATAATGTGTAATTCCCAACTGAATTCCTGCAGTAAATCCTCCTTTATTCATGTTAAAATTTCGCATTGGCATTTCATATCCTGCATTTATTGAGATATAAGGCGAAGTAGTTTTATTAAGCAATGTATAACGTCCTTCTAAAAATATTGGCAAATAAGGATTCCAGAAAAACTGTTCAAGACCAATTCCAAAACCAGTTTCCCAATGAGAATTAAAAGAATATCCATTTACAATTTGAAGCGAAGGAGAGAAATTATCTCCCCCCATCACTCCAATTGTGCTTCGGTTGTAAAATCCCTTCCTGCCACATTGTGGTCCATTCGGGCTGACTGTAGGAGAAAATTTTTCCGTTGAAGCAACTTCTTCTTTTGTAAAGTTCCAGACACTTCCGTCACGCGTTCTTAACTGAACACCTGTATCATCATCTTTAAGAATTTCTCCTTTCAGTACTGAACCGTTTTTCAATTTAACAACACTATTTGTTTGCGCATTTACTGAAAATGCAATTAACAAACCGACTATTAATCCACTAATTTTTTTCATGAAGTTTAAAATTTAGAAACTTCAAGCGTTAATTCTTTTTCACTTACATCTTCTTCCACTCCTTCTTTTGGATAAGGCATTAAATCAACAAAAACTATGTGATGATTTAGTAGTGTAGTATCCGCACCAATTCCGGTTAAAGTAAAATCATGTGATTCATTGTCATTACTTATTTTCAATGAAACAGTTGCCTCACCTGCCCAAAAACAAGCAACTCCTTCGGGGCATCGTGAATCTGTATAAGAGACAAATAAAATTTCGATGTCGCGCGACTTATAAACCTGGGTTGGTTTTAATACATCCTTTTCGCATGATAAGAAGAATAAAATTCCACTGATCAAAATTATTTTTGAAATGCTTTTCATAATTTCTAAAAATTAAATGAGCTTAATAATTTCAAATCAGAAAGATCTGAATAATCGTATTGACGAATTCCATCATCACCAATAACAATTGCAATATTGTTGAATGGAATTATATCTGTTGCATTGATGTCTTTAAAATGATGCAACAAGTTGTTACCACATGTTGTTGGAGTCGTTGCGTCAAAAATTTTCAAGCCATCGTCGCCATCACAAAGAAAAAGTGTGTTGCCGTCAATTCCTAATCCATGAGGATTTTCCATGTCAAATGATTCCATTAAAACCGGCGAATAAATATCTGAAATGTCAATCACGTCCAATTGATTTAATTCGCCCATGCAAGTTGTTCCTGTACGAATCGTGACATAACAATAATTGCCCTGAACCACAACAGGATCGCAACCGGTCATGTGATCAACTGAACTTACATATTCCGGAACGTCAGGATTTGTTGTACCGTAAATTACCATTCCATTTGTTGTTCCCATGAAAATATAATTTTCGTGTGCGAATAAAGTTTCTACCTGTCTCCAAACGTAAACGGGTTCAGATGCAACAGGTACAAGCGGATTTGAAATATTAATTGGTTTGAGTTGATTGTAATCCATTACATAAAGCCGATCGTTTATAATCGTGAATTTTGTAACGGATCCTGAAATTCCTGTTCCTGATCCACCGCCTTGTGTACTTTGTGAATCAAAAGACTGAGTTGTAATTTCCATACAATTTGGACAATTGTTCCACATAGGAACTGAGTTTACTTCTTCTCTCGTTTCTTCGTATTTCCATGATGTAACAACACCAAGGTTTTTATCGATTGCAGCAACCGGATAATTTTTTTCCATGACAGGTAATGCTTGCGGAAAAATATCTTTCATTCGTGCTACTTCAACAGGAGCATTGATATTTGTGATATCAAAAACGATCAGGTCAATAAAACTATTCGCGTACAAATAATTTTCTTTGATTGACATTCCGGTACAACCAATAATATTTAAAAATCCAATATTAACCGGAGATGATGGATTTGAATTATCTATAAAATGAATTCCCGCATCAGGTTCAATTACAAATAAATTATTTTCGATAATATAAATATTTCCGTTTTTAGAAATAGGCTGAGGAGCTTTAAATTCCGGATTTTCACGAAAAGTTTCATAGTCAGTATAAACCGGCACGCATGACCAATAATGTTGCGTTACTTTATCATGACATGCACTTAACAGAGTAATAAGAGCGAGGAATAATGTTGTCTTTTTCATTTGTATAGAATTAGTTTTCTCCCTTCTGATGAAAGATGTTTGGAAAGGGTTGCATTGGGGGGAAAAAAAATTGAATCCGTTGGAAATTTTCGTTTTAAGAAAAATCTTTTCCAGGCAAATTGATCACGCGATTTATGTAGTAAATGATCGTAAAGAATAACGACTCCCCTTGTCACCCTCCTCAATCCGCCCTCGAGGGAGGAAGGCCATTTTCGGAATTTTAAAATTGAAAAACTTCTAAAATCAAAAATCGTTAATCGATGTTCTTAAATCATTTTTTTTTAATTCGAGACTCGGGTTGTCACCCTCCTCAATCCTCCCTCGAGGGAGGAAGGCCAGTGGCCGAATAAAATTTTGTTAAGAGAGGAAATTAATCAACCACAACATAATTTGCATCCATCAAAATTTCCAGGTCATTGATTTCATCACCTAGTTGATAATGAACATTTGCTTCGAAGCCGGCAATGTTTGCCCAGATGCTTCTTTTTAGATGAAGTAGAATTCTGTTAGTTTGATCAAAAATTGCCTTTTGAAATTCTAACTCTTTTAGTTTGAGACGGTATTCAGCTAATTTTAATTTTGCATTGCATATTTCTAAAGCAAAACCTTCACTTAAAACATTTATTACTTTGCTTTCTAAATCCAGAACTTTGTAAGCGCGCTCATCAATCATTAAACCCAAAGTATCAATGTCCATTTGAATGAGCCGTTTGTTTTCTTCAACGTTTGCAAGCATTTCAGCCAAATCAGTATCATGAATTGTATCAGTTATTGTTACGTCAACCTCAACCGAATCGCCCATAAAGAAAAACGAACGAACATTTTTTTCGATTAATTCTGAATCAGATAATTTTGGTTCGCCTTTACACGCGACAAAAATTATTGCAATTGAAATGAGAATAGAAAATTTGAATTTCATAAATGGAGAATAAAAAACAAAGATGCGATGAATTATTTAATCATCAATAATTATCCCACCAAAGAAGATGCGTTAAGAATAATTCCATCCATCAACTTCTCAGCAGATTGAACCATTGCATCGGTGTCATAAAAACACTCCCGATATAATTGTTCTTGAGTTCCGTGATGAACAAATTTATCCGGAATTCCGAGGCGAACCATTTTTGCCGTGTAGTTGTGATCAGCCATGAATTCTAATATTGCTGAACCCATTCCGCCCATTAAGCAACCATCTTCGACAGTAATTACTTTATCGAATTTTGAAAAAACTTCATGTAATAAAAGTTCATCGAGCGGTTTAATAAAACGCATATCATAATGCGCGGCAGAAATATTTTTTTCAGCTAATTGTTCAATTGCTTTTGTTGTATAGTTTCCGATTGGACCGATGGTTAAAAATGCAACGTCGTTTCCTCCTTTTACTTTGCGGCCGGTTCCTACTTTAATTTCTTTGAAAGGAGTTTTCCAGTTGGTCATCACACCGTTTCCTCGTGGATAGCGGATTGAAAAAGGACCTTTATTTTCGAGTTGAGCGGTGAACATTAAATTACGTAATTCTTCTTCGTTCATTGGTGAAGAAACAATCATGTTCGGAATTGAACGCATGTACGCAAGATCGTACGCGCCGTGATGTGTAGCGCCATCTGCACCAACAACACCACCGCGATCCAAACAGAAAACAACATTTAAATTTTGTAATGCAACGTCATGAATAACCTGATCAAACGCACGCTGCATAAATGAAGAATAAATATTGCAAAAAGGAACTAATCCCTGCGTTGCTAAACCTGCAGAAAACGTTACTGCATGTTGTTCAGCAATTCCCACATCAAAAGCACGATCAGGCATTGCTTTCATCATAATATTCAGCGAACATCCGGAAGGCATTGCAGGAGTGACGCCCATTATTTTTTCATTCACCTCAGCCAATTCTACAATTGAATGACCGAATACATCCTGGTATTTTGGAGGCTGCGGAGATTGAGGAACTATTTTAATTATCTCTCCTGTTTCTTTATTGAAAATTCCGGGAGCGTGCCATTGCGTTGCATTACCTGCCTCTGCAGGCGCATAACCTTTTCCTTTTATGGTAAGAACGTGTAAAATTTTTGGACCGGGAATATCTTTCAAATCCTCCATAATTTTTACAAGTGCAATAGAATCATGACCATCAACCGGACCAAAATATCTGAAATTCAATGACTCAAAATAATTACTGTGTTTGAGTAAAGTTCCTTTTAAAGCGTGACTGATTTTTGACGCAATAGTTTGTGCATTTGGCCCGAATTTTGAAATTTTTCCAAGCAATTTCCATACATCATCTTTCACTTTATTGTATGTGTGAGATGTAGTAATATCAATTAAATATTCTTTCAGCGCGCCAACGTTAGGATCTATTGACATGCAATTATCATTTAAAACAACAAGCAGATTTGTGTCCTGCAAACTTCCTGCATGATTTAAACCTTCAAAAGCTAAACCGGCGGTCATTGAGCCATCGCCGATAACAGCAATGTGTTGACGATTTACTTTTTTGTATTTATTCGCAACAGCCATGCCAAGCGCACCTGAAATAGAAGTTGACGAGTGACCAACACCAAAAGTATCATATTCACTTTCGCTGCGTTTTGGGAAACCACTAATTCCACCTTTTGTTCTATTTGTATGAAAAACTTCGCGGCGACCGGTTAGAATTTTATGACCATAAGCTTGATGACCTACATCCCAGACAAGTTGATCATCCGGTGTATTAAAAGCATAATGCAGGGCAACCGTTAATTCAACAACACCAAGGCTTGCACCAAAATGAGAATTACCAATTTCTGAAATAACATCGATGATATATTGACGTAGCTCGTCTGAAACTTGTGGAAGTTGTTCAATTGTCATTTTATCTCGCAAATCCTGAGGAAATTCGATTTGTGATAAAAGTGGCCCAGCTTGGTAATGTGACATAGAAACAGGTTCTGAATACAAAAGTACGAAAACTAACTGCTCACTATAACGTTTTAAGTTCGAAAGTGTTTGGGCAACTTAACGTTTTTTGGGAAAACCCACCATGATTTGGAATAGAGAACCTATTGCCTTGCATGACTCCACTCATGAATGGTGGGGCAGAAAATGTGGCGGAGTTATAACCTGACACCCATTACACACACATCATCGACTTGTTCTAAATTACCTTTCCATTTAAAAAACGCATCTTTTAACTCAGCCTCTTGAGCAACTGAAGGTTTACCAACTATAGAAAGTAATAGTTCTTTAAATCGCTTACGCATAAATTTTTTGTAAGACTCACCACCGAATTGATCCGCATACCCATCGCTGAAAAGATAAACCTCATCACCTTCCTGCATTTGCATTTTATGAATTGAAAAATTATCCTGAGCCGCGTCGTGATGGGCCAGTGGCTGCTTATCGCCAGAAATTGAATACAATGAGCTATTTCCTAATACCATATCCGGTGCGATAAGCTCTCCGGAAATTTTTTGAAGCGGTTGAGCTGTCGATCGAATAATGTACAATGGATTATAAGCCCCTGAGTAATATAGTGTCTTCTTGATTTTATCGTAACTCACAAGTGCTGCATCGATTCCATCTTTCTGATGCGTGGTTTTTTGCTTTAGGGCATTAATGATTCCATGCTTAACCTGATTAAAAATATAGTCCGGTTTCACAAACTCGGATGTCTTAACTGCTTCGTTCAAAAAAGAATGTCCTATAATGCTCATGAATGCTCCCGGCACACCATGTCCCGTGCTATCTGCAACTGAAAAATAAACTTTGTCTTTTGCGGCATTATGATTAATCCAATAAAAATCTCCGCTAACAATGTCCTTTGGTAAATATAAAATAAAAGATTCGGGCAAAACCTCCCGGATATCCTCCTGAGTAGGGAGGATAGCTTCTTGTATTAGTTTGGCATAATTAATACTGGAAGTAATATCTCTGTTTTTCTCTTCAAGCGTTCGGGTACGTTCCAGTATTTTTCCTTCGAGCGACTCATTAATCTCCTTCAACTCTTCAATCAATTTCTCACGCTGCGCTTCCGACTCGCGCAATTTTATTTCTTTGTAGAAGCTTATGATTGCTTCGGTAACGGTCATATTCAAATCACTTATTTCCCATGGTTTTGCCATGTACCTATAAAGGTTTGCATTGTTAATTGCATTACCCACAGCCTCAAGACTAGCTTGTCCGGTAAGCAGTATTTTTTTTATCTGACTATCCAGCCTGTTAATATTGGTCAATAATTCATCGCCTTTCATTCCAGGCATGATTTGATCCGAAATAATCACCGGAACCGAATGCCCCCCTTGTCTTAATTCATGATAAAGATCCAAAGCCTCTTGCCCGCTCTCAACTGTTTCGATATTAAACTCATTTCCAAGATGGCGCTTAAGTTGCGAGCGCAAACTGGTAAGTACCATCGTTTCATCGTCCACGCAAATTATTGTAGGCTTTTTCATAGCTATACCTCTTACATCATTTCAATTCCACTTTTTATCGTGGAAACAAGTTCCTCTTCTGACCATGGTTTTTGAAGACACTTATAAAGATTTGCCTCACTTTCTGCGCGCTGCACTGCATCTGAATCCGCTTGTCCTGTGAGCATGACCTTCACTATTTTTGGAAATTTTTGATGTACTTTGATCAGAAATTCATCTCCCTTCATTTCTGGCATCAGCCAATCAGAAACGATCAGTAATATTTCAACATCGTCATCAACCAATTCTTCAATCAGGTTAAGCGCTTCATCCGGACTTTCTGCAAATTCGTAATCGTATGTGTTGCCAAAATTTCTTTTTAACTGCCCACGTAAACTCGTCAAAATTGTACGTTCATCGTCCAGACATAAAATTGTTTTTTTTGCCATTTCTTGTTTAATTTGAGTAGGGAAGTTTTACTGTAAATACGGTTTTGCCAGGTTCACTTTCAACCGAAATGATACCGTCGTGCTTTTCAATTATTTTTTTGACAATATCCAATCCAAGTCCGCTTCCTTCTCCTACAGGTTTTGTGGTGAAAAAAGGGTCAAAAATCCGGTCTTTAATTTCTGTTGGTATTCCTTTTCCTGTATCGGAAATATCAACACGTGCCATGTTACCATCTTTGCTGATGATAATTCCCAATTTTCCGGTATTATTCATCGCTTGAATCGCATTGTGAATAATATTGGTCCACACCTGATTCAACTCATCGGGATAGCAAGCAATCATTGGCAAAGGTTCAATGGTTTTTTCAACATCAACACCTTTCTTAATCAAATTATGATAAAGGGTCAGAATTGTGTCAATACCGCCCTCAATGCTCGACTCAACTTTCTTACCAGAATAATCAAAACGGGAATAATTTTTTAGAGCAAACACTATTTTCGAAGCTCTTTCTACTGCTATCTTAATGTTGTCACTGTTTTTACATTGTTCTGTCTGATTATATATTAAGTCCAGAGCGGTTCGTCCATTCTCACTTCGAAGCAAAGGCAGATATTCTTTTTTGACATCAAACAGTCCAATATCCACCAATGTTTCAGACAGATCGTCAGCGTCTTCAAATTGTTCCGCTTCCAGTGTTTCATGCATAGTACGCTTGATTTTTCTGCGATCCGTTGACGATAAATTACTGGTTGAGTTAAATGCATCTTCAAGCATCATAAAGAATATGTCTTTTTCTTGAAGCGTGAGCAGTCCAAGCACCTCCGGAAATCCCTTAACGGAATACTTAATCGCAGCCCGAATTGTACCAATCGAAGCCTGAATTGCACCCAAAGGAGTATTTACTTCATGCGCCACGCCTGCGATCAATTGTCCCAGTGCAGCTAACTTTTCAGATTGAATTAATTGTGACTGCGATTGCTGCAACTCATTGTGCTGCTTTTCAAGCTGAGCATTTGCACGATCGCGAATATTAATAAAAAACACAACCAGAAAATAAATTGCACTGGAAATGATCAATATATTCAGAACAAAAAACAGAATATTCACCGACTCAGACGCATCGATTTTATATTCTGTCAGATATGGATCAATATACCAACTGAACAACGTTAAAATAGCGAATAATGCAATCCAGATCCGGCTGGACTTTGTTTCATAAAATGAAAGTGATCCGATGACTGAGAGTACGGCCCAAAGCATCATTGCTCCACTTGAAATAAAACCACCCAAAGACCATTGAAACAAAAACGGCAACAACAGACTAATCAACACCTGAACAAAACTTGCGATTTTGAAATTCTTCGAATTACTCAAATACAAAAAATTTAAAAGTGTGATCACAGCATAGCCATAAGGAATAGCAGAAGGAATGGGATAACCAAACAACAACGCAATAGTTCCCCAGGCCAAACCGCCAAAACTCATAACAAGTCCCATGTAAATCATGAACGTGTGTTTTTGTCTCTGAGATTCAGAATCGCTAGGTTTGTCAGCGATCGATAATAGTTTAGTCAGCATGCTTCCTTGAGATTTTTGGCAATGTACTAAATTATTAATAATAATACGGAATTAACTATGTTTCTAGGGGCAGAGTCGATTCTAATTTAAATTTCGATGATTTTTTTAAATAGCTGACATTCAAAGGAAAGATTCAATCACAAGAGGATAACTGGTGTTGAGCAATTAGCAGGAATAAGATCTCCACCATTTACGCTGCTAGCTTCTTTCAAAAATCAATTTTCGGTTAGCGATTATGTTTACTTCTCCCTACTTACTTTTTCTCAGTATCAAGATAGTTTTCAATAATTCAAGATCATATTAATCTGAGTTGCTCATATTTTAAAGGCGATATCACCATAAATCTTTAGGTAGTTTTGTCGATTTTTTTATCCGTTTTGCACGCTGTAAGGGTGTTATTGAACGCAGATAACGCCTTTTGGAAGCAATCGCCTGACTCGTTTCAACATCTCCTTTCGTGTTGTCTAGTGCCACGTCGTCTGCGTTCTATCTCATTACTTAAACCCCCAATCATATTTATCAATCTCAATCAAACATGCCGTCAACAAATTAATTCCGCCCTGGATATCATCTTTATCGGCCATTTCAATAACCTGGTGCAAATGTCGTGTTGGAATAGAAACCGCACCAGCTATTGAACCGCCTTGTGTCATTCGTTGAATTCCGGCTGTATCTGTTCCGCCGGCGGTTAAAATTTCAGGTTGCCATTTTATTTTGTGTTTATCAGCGGTTTGTTTCATGAATTTTACCATTCTGTAATCACAAATTGTGGACGCATCCATAATTTTGATGGCTGTTCCCTGGCCTAAGCGTGTAATTTTTTCATGCTCGGCCGCGCCGGGTAAATCAAATGCAATTGTGGTGTCTAAACCAAATCCAAAATCAGGATCAATTCTTAATGCAGAGACATTAGCGCCACGAATTCCGACTTCTTCCTGAACAGTGAATACACCATAAATATCATAAGGAACTTTTTTACCTTTTAATTTTCTTAATGTTTCAATCAACATAAAAACCGCTAATCGGTTATCGAGTGATTTTGAATTAACACAATTTCCCATTTCAATAAATTCACGTTCACGTGTAACGGGATCTCCGATTGTAATAAATTTTTCAACTTCTTTTTTTGAGAGACCGGTGTCAATAAAATAATCGGTGAGTTTGGCTACGTGATTGCGTTCTTCTGCAGTCATAACATGAATTGGTTTCGATGCCATTACTCCAATAATATCTTTTTTTCCATGAATAATAACACGTTGAGCAGTCAATGTTTTTGGATCAAAACCGCCAAGTGTTGTAAAACGAATAAAGCCTTTATCATCAATGTGAGTAACCATAAAACCAATCTCATCCATGTGAGCGCCGATCATGATTTTCTTTTTGATTTTAGCATTTCCTTTTTTCAGTGCGTACACATTTCCCATATTATCAATTGAAACTTCATCAACAAGGGATGTCACTTCTTTAATAACCAATTCGCGAATTTTTTGTTCGAATCCCGGAGCACCGGGTGTTGTGCAGATTTGAGCAAGTAATTTTACGTTCATAATAAATAGAATTTATAATCTTGTTTTATTCCTGTGAAGAATCATCAACTTTTTTCTTAAGCGTAAATCGATAGGCAATCATTACTGGTAAAGCAATCATGCAGATAATCATGATCATAAAACCAGCGACCGTTGGTCTGATTGATTCAATATTTTGAGGATTTAATCCTTCAGGAAGATTTTCTTTGTGGAGTATTGATTTCAATGAAAGTTCAACAACAGCTTCCGTTCCGTTACCGGAGACTTTTGATTCAAAGATCTCTGCCGGATAGAAATAGAAGAATAAAAAAAATAAAAGGGCAGATCCGAAGGAAATAAGTAAAAATTTCATTCATCAAAAATACGCTCGGCTTAACTTGTTGAAACCAGTACCTAACTTAACTTATCAAACGAGTGAGGTTTAAAAACTCTTCATTCCAAAATTATCCTAAGTCATTGATTTAAAAAAAGTTTTGCGAAAAAATTAGTGCAGAATAAAATAAAATAATAAATTTATTCCGACTTAACTAAAATCATTTAAACATATGAAAAGCATTGGATTAGGTATTATGGGTTTTGGCGCATTTGGATGCGTAATTTACCCGATGGGTATATTCCGACAGCACTTTCTTTTATGCAGGACATGAGTCCTGCCGGAGTCTGGAGCATCCTGATCGGTCTTGTTGTTGTTGGCGGCGTAATCACTTATTTGGGCGTGAAATCAGATAAAGCAAAAAGCGAAAAACAGGGATAAAGTAATTTCTGATATTAAAAGCGTGATTGATTCTTAGCGTATTTTTAAAATCACTGACTATTATAATTTCCGAACTATTGAAAATAAAATTTATAAACCATCACTAAATAACGAACATATGAACAACATGAATTTTTTAAACACGGGAATGAAAGGTATTGGATTAGCACTATTAGGAATCGGCGTATTTGGTTGTATTATCTATCCGTTCGATTATATACCTTCAAGTCTTTATTTCATCAGCGAGCAAAAACCGGCAGTTGTCTGGGGAATTCTGATTGGTCTCGTGGTAATCGGGGGAGTTATTTGGTATATGGGAATGTCTGCGGAAAAGAAAAAAGAAGCGGAAGAAAAATCCAAACAATGATAAAAATTGTCCATTAAATAAAAAAGGCGCTATCAATTTTGACAGCGCCTTTTTTTATTCAGTTAATTTTTAGCCTAACAAAATTCATCATAAGCCATTGCAAGGTTTTCAGCAATCATTTCTGCAGATTTACCTTCGATATGATGGCGCTCTATAAAATGAACCAAAGTTCCGTTTTTAAATAATCCGATTGACGGAGAAGACGGAGGATAAGGCAATGTATATTTTCTTGCCTGGGCTACAGCTTCGCTATCAACGCCGGCAAAAACAGTTACCATTTTAGTTGGTAATTTTGAATGTTTTGTAGATCCGATAACTCCGGGACGCATTGTTCCTGCAGCGCATCCGCATACAGAGTTGATGACCATTAATACAGTTCCTGATTCAGTCATAGCCGCATCAACAGCCTGGGGCGTTTCTAAACTTTCAAATCCCGCCTGAACGAGTTGTGCTTTCATCGGGGAGGTTAATTCTGGTGGGTACATGTTTGTTGTTTTTTTAGTTGAAGGGTTGAAAAGTTGAAGAGTTGAAAGGTTTTTTCGACTCTTTTACAAATTTCGGAAGAAATTATGGATTTGCCACGAATATATTGGCGATTTCCTAACCTTGACTTCGACTCCGCTCAGTCAGCGGTGGGATGAGTTTACTTTTTTTCCTTT
>Ga0102851_10000447_pt1 | contig 20777 bp, 21 predicted proteins | sample Mud3Dept3metaG_FD_79558 | JGI IMG/M metagenome (GOLD analysis project Ga0102851, IMG submission 79558) | Freshwater wetland microbial communities from Ohio, USA, analyzing the effect of biotic and abiotic controls - Mud 3 Core 4 Depth 3... | ecosystem: Environmental > Aquatic > Freshwater >... | reverse complement strand
ACAGGATGCTATACGAGAGTCTCTTCAACAGCATTATACACACTCTGGAATCACTCATCATAGCCATCAACCGACGTGACTCGTATACCGAAGGCCACTGCGGGCGGGTAACATCGATGACCCGAGCGCTCGCGGACGCAATGGGCATGAGCGATTACGAGAAGCATATGCTCAGAATTGTGGGTCCGGTGCACGACCTGGGCAAGATAGGCATCCCGGACGCCATTCTTCTCAAGCCGGACCGGCTTACATCGGAGGAGTACGAAGTCATGAAGGGACACTCCATTTACGGTGAGGAGATCTTAAAGGGTTTTGAAATACTGGCGGAGGAGGCACGCATCATCAGACATCACCATGAACGATTCGACGGCAAGGGATACCCGGATGCCCTGGCTGCAACTGATATCCCGAGTTGCTGCCGCGTGATTGCAGTGTGCGATGCGTGGGACGCGATGACCACCGACAGGCCTTACAAGAGGGCGCTCACGAGAAAAGATGCCTTGCTTGAGATCAAGAGGTGCGGGGGTTCGCAGTTTCACCCGGATGTAGCATCCAGCTTCCTTTCAATGCGGGAGGTCCAGGCATGACCGCGAGCAGTGAAAGACGGGAGTTCTTCAGGATCAGGGACCGGCTCGACATCGAGTTCAGGGGCGTAGATGAGGCAGAGTACGTTCGGTTGGAACAGATCGTGAAGTATAACCCGACCCAGGTCGTCCTCGATCCCAAGGTAAACGGCAACAAGAAAAGCAAGGCGCGAGAAAAGCCGGAAGAAGAGGCCTTGCTTGCGTTCCTGGGGATGCTCGACCGTAAGCTCTCCATGATCGTCGATCTGTTGACGAAAGCGCGTGTTGATGAAATGTACACGAGGCGATACGTGGAACTGGAAATCAGCGGTTCAGGCTTCTCCTTTGTCTCCGATGTGCCGCTCGACGAGGCCGGATATGCTGAATTCCGACTGGTACTCCCGGTATTCCCGTATCCGAAGATCCCGGTGCTTTGTCGTGTGGTCAGAAGCGTCAAGCGCGAACGGAACTGCCACGTCGACTGGGAGATAGCGTGTAAATTCCTTACAATTAACGACTCTGATCGTGACTTGCTCATTCAATACATCTTTGCCAGGGAACGGGAGCAGATACGGTCAAGAAAGGGCCTTGGGGATCGATAAGCCATGGATCTAGCCACGATACTAGGATTGCTCTTGGGCGTTGGGGCGCTGCTCGGCTCCTTTCTTATGGAAGGTGGTCACTTATCAGCCCTTATCCAGATTCCGGCAATGACGCTCGTCATCGTCGGCACATTCGGTGCCACGGTCATAACAACGTCATTGAAGCAGGTCAAGGCGCTGCCCGAGCTCATCAAGATAGTCACCTTCGAAAAGAGGCTCAACCCGCAACAGCTCATCGAGCTCATTTACGAGCTTGCGCAGAAAGCCCGGAAAAACGGCTTGCTGAGCCTGGAAAAGGACCTGTCCAGCATCAGGGAACCCTTCCTCAGGAAAGCATTACAGCTTGCCATAGACGGGTTTGAAGTGAATAAGATAAAAGAGATCCTCGAAATTGAGATGTCCTACGTGGAGGAGCGGCACAAGTCGGGCGCGGCATTCTTCCAGAAGCTCGGTGGTTATTCCCCTACGCTCGGCATCATGGGAACAGTCCTTGGCCTCATCCACGCCCTTTCCAACATCGAGAGCAGTTCAAACATCGCCTCGTCGATCGCCGGCGCGTTTATCGCAACCCTCTGGGGCGTGGCGCTCGCGAACCTTATATACCTTCCCATCTCGGACAAGCTGAAGGCCAAGCACCAGGACGAAACATTGTGCCTCGAGATCATAACAGAAGGTGTGATGTCCCTGGCAATGGGGGACAATCCCAGGGTAATCAGGATGAAACTCCTCTCCTTCCTGATCCCTGACATGAGGGACGAAGAAGACTGATGAGGAGGAGGAAGAAACAAGAGGAAGAGCACGGCGGCCTTGAACGATGGCTCATCACGTATGCTGACCTGATCACGCTGCTTCTCGCATTTTTCATACTCATGTACACGATGTCAAAGCAGGATGCGAAGAAGTACGAAGAAGTGGCGGCTCATCTGCGGGCCATATTTTCCGGGAATGCGGGTATCCTGGCTAAAGGAAGTTCGTCCGGCAAGAAGCCCATGGAAGTCTCGTTCAAGGGCGCTGCACAGGATACATCCGCAATCAGGGCTCAACTGGAGAAGGAGATCCGCGAGCTGGGTGATCAGGACAAGAATAACACCACAGAGCGTATATCCCTCATCAACGATGAACGAGGCCTTGTTGTGCGCGCCATGGAAAAGGCCTTTTTTGAGACAGGCAAGGCGGACCTGAGCCAGAATGCGCGACGAGCGCTTGACGGCATAGCGCCTGTGCTCAAGGGCATGCCCAACCCGGTGCGTGTGGAAGGACATACAGACAACGTGCCGATCAACACCTTTGAGTTCCGTTCGAACTGGGAGCTCTCAGTCCGACGAGCGACTGAGGTAGTGCGCCACCTTATCGAGAGGCACGCATTCCCTCCGGAGCGCATCTCTGCCACCGGCTATGCGGAGTACCGCCCCCTGGTGTCAAATGATACGCCGGAGAACAGGTCGCAGAACCGTAGAATCGAGATCGTAATCCTCAAGACCGACGAGACAAAGACGCCCCCGGAGAAAATCTCTCCTCAGTAATGGCACGACAGGTGGCAATAGCACCGCTCCGGTGAGAAGACCCGGCCCTGGCTAACACTCAGAATCAGGAGGGGGAGGTTTTGACAAGCCCGGGTCGATTGTTTAGAATGTCTCCGTCACAATGAGCCTCGTAAGGACTATACTGCTGCCCCTGCGCGACGTCGTGCTCTTCCCTTCGATGGTCGCACCCTTTACATTTCAGAATGACCTCTACATAAAGCCCCTGACCGATTCATTTGAGGCTGACCAGATGCTCGGGTTCGCGGCCGCAAAAGGCAGAACGGTGCTTGAACCCACGCACAAAGACCTCTACACGATCGGCACTATGGGGAGAGTCATTCGCTACGCGAGGGATGAGAAAAACCTGCTCCGGGCGGTGATAGAGGGAAGACAACGTTTCAGCGTGAAGAAAGTGCTCGAAGATGTTCCGTACCTGTGCGTGGAGGCGGAACTTATACCTGAAACGGGAAAGCATAATGTCCTCTCCGAGGCGCTCACGCAAAGCATAGGCGCCTTGTTCAAGGTCTGTCTCAGCTTCGGCGCACCTCTCTCTGAAGAGGTAATCAAGCTGATAGGAAACATCGAGCATCCGGGAAAGCTCGCGGACGTGATAGCGAGCTACCTCGGAAACGAGACTGCCGAGCAGCAGGAGATACTTGAGACCCTCGATCCGGTTGAGAGATTGAAGAAGGTCTTCCTGCTCCTGAGCAAGGAGGTTCAGGCGCTACAGATCAAGGCGCGGATCCAGCTTGAAGTGGCCAAAGAGGTAGGGAAGTCGCAAAAGGATTATATGCTTCGCCAGCAGATGAAGGTCATTCAGCGGGAACTCGGCGAGGAAGATACCCACCTGCATGACGTCCAGGAGCTGAAAGAGAGGATCAAGACGAGCGGCATGCCTGAGAAGGTGGGGGAGATCGCCCAAAAGGAGCTGGCCAGGCTCGAGCGCATGAACCCGTCGTCCGCCGAGTACACCGTGTCGAGGACCTATCTCGACTATCTCACGAGCATGCCGTGGAGCAGACGAACCACAGACAACCTGGACATCGCAAGGGCGGAAAAGACTCTTGATGAGGATCATTACGGCCTGGAAAAGGTCAAAGAAAGGATCCTCGAATTCCTTGCAGTAAGAAAACTGAATGAAAGCATGAAAGGGCCGATACTCTGCTTTGTTGGCCCGCCGGGGGTGGGCAAGACATCGCTTGGCATGTCAATAGCCAGGGCAACCGGCAGAAAGTTCATCCGCATGTCCCTGGGTGGTATCCGCGACGAGGCCGAGATTCGGGGTCATAGAAGAACATACGTGGGGGCCATGCCTGGCAGAATAATCCAGGAACTGCGGCGGGCCGAAACAAATAATCCCGTTCTGATGCTCGATGAAGTGGACAAGCTGGGGATGGACTTCCGCGGAGACCCTGCGTGCGCGTTACTCGAGGTGCTTGACCCCGAACAGAACCACTCTTTTAAGGACCATTACCTGGACGTGCCTTTCGACCTGTCGAGCGTGATGTTCATCACGACGGCAAACGTCCTCCACTCGATCCCGCCGCCATTGCGGGACAGGATGGAGGTTGTCCAGATCTCCGGGTATACCGAGGAAGAAAAAGTTCAGATTGCGGAAGCCCATCTTGTTTCCAAGCAGAAACGGGAGAACGGCCTGGCAAATGAGGAAATCACGTTTTCGGAAAAGGCCGTGAGGAAAATCGTCCGGGAGTACACGCGCGAGGCGGGGGTGAGAAACCTCGAGAGGGAGATGGGCTCGGTATTCAGAAAATGCGCCAAGTCACTGGCGCAGAGTGGTGACTGCCCGAGGACGATCGATGAAGCAACCGTGCGGAACCTGCTGGGACCGCCCAAGCACCACGGCACCAGCGTTGACGCTAAAGGCAAGCCGGGAGTCGTTTGCGGGCTGGCTTGGACCGAGGCTGGTGGCGATGTGATCTCCATAGAGGCAAAGATCATGAAGGGAAAGTCGGGCCTGCTCCTCACCGGGTCCCTGGGGGATGTCATGAAGGAGTCGGCCCAGGCTGCACTGAGCTTCATCCGGGCCAACGCAGAGCATCTGGGTATCAACCCTGACTTCTACCAGGAACATGATATCCATATTCATGTGCCCCAAGGGGGCATTCCCAAGGACGGACCTTCGGCAGGGATCACCATGCTTGTAGCCCTTGTTTCTTTGCTGAAGGGAGTTCCAGCCAAGCAGAGTCTGGCTATGACTGGGGAGGTCACGCTCTCGGGCGAACTCATGGCGGTCGGTGGAATAAAGGAAAAATTGCTTGCTGCTTTACGCCAAGGCATAAAAGAGATTATAATTCCGTGGAAGAACAAAGAAGAGCTGTCCGAGATTCCAAACGAGCAACTCTCGGCAGTTAAAATTATATTGGCCAAAGAGGTGGAGGACGTGTTAGCATATTGTCTTGTGACCCCACCCCAGCAGGGCCATAACCGTCCGAGCCGTCGGGAAGAGGTGTCTACTAAGTAGAGGGAGTCTATGGCTTTCGATCTTGTGACCGTGGGTAAAATCCTTGAGAGTGCGAGAGAGAAGAAGGGTCTCACCCTGGAGCAGGTTTCAGAGGCTCTCTGTCTGCGGAGAAACGTGGTGCAGGCCCTTGAGAGCGCGGATTGGGACGCGCTCCCTCATGCGGTCTACGTCAAGGGGTACGTGACGGACTATGCACGGTACCTGGACGTGTACGAAAGCGTGGTACCATACGTTTCCTTTGAGAGGGAAACGGCAAAGATCATACCGCTCGACGCCCAGCTGGAAGGACTGAAACGTAAGGTGAGGGAGAGACGGGAAAGACCTCACCTGAAAAAAGTGGCCTTGGCAGGCTCCTCTCTGGTTGTTCTTATCGTCACGCTCATTATGTTTTTCAGCGGGCAAAGAGAGACGTCACTTCCCCCTCTATACGAGAATGTGACTCGCCACTCCGCGGAGTCTCAGGCGAGCTGGACAGGCGCTGAATCGAAGAAATTGATGATTGCCTGTCAGGAGCGGACCTGGGTGAGAGTGGTCATAGACGATATGGAAAAGAGGGAAGTAATGCTGAATGCCGAAGAGGTTGTTGTGTTCACCGCCAAGGACAGGTTTGATCTGCTGATCGGCAACGCCGGTGGCGTAAAACTCTTCTACAACGGCAAAGAGGCGAAATTCGCAGGTGCAAGCGGAGAGGTGAAGCGGGTCACCTTGCCGTGAAGAAGTCTTCATTCTTCATGATCCCCACCCAGATACGAAGATACTCTCGTACGCGGACCCGGTCCCGGCGGTCCTGCCAGCATGATCATACTCGGGCTTGACCCCGGACTGGCCAGCACTGGTTTTGGGGCCATCCTGTGCGGGTCCGGCTCGCCCTCTCTCCGGACGTGTGGTTACATAGCGACATCGCCCCGAGACCCGATCCCCAAGAGGCTGTTTCAGCTCCATACGGACGTTAGCCAGCTCATCGAGTCACTTGAACCACAACTCGTTGCTATAGAAAATGTCTTTTCGCTTGTCCGGTATCCTCGTGCAGGCATCCTGCTGGGCCAGGTGCTTGGCGTCATTTACCTGAGCGTCCACGAGCGCGGCCTGCCGATCATAGAGATTGCACCCAAAGAGGTCAAGAACGCCCTTGTCGGAAGCGGGAGCGCATCGAAAGTACAGGTTAAAGCAACCGCAAAGAAGATACTCGGCGTCAGGGATCTCTCCTCCTTTCACGCTGCAGACGCCATTGCGGTGGCGTTGACAGCATACTACAGAAAGGGTTAGGCTGAGACCGCATGATCTCTTACCTTGAAGGCAAAGTCCGTGGCATATCCACTGACCGGATCACGCTGCTGGTCGGGGGTATAGGATATGAGATTTTGCTCCCGGCTTTTGTGATGAACGAGGTGAGGCATGCAGCCGCCGGCGATGCCCAGCTCGGACTCCATGTATCTTTTAACCAGACAGAAAGGCAACCCAAGCCCATCCTGGTGGGATTCAGGTCTGAGCTGGACAAAGAGTTTTTTGAACTCTTTATTTCGGTCGAGGACATCGGCCCGCTCGCTGCAATCAGGGCGCTCACCAGGCCTGTACGCGAGATAGCCCGCTCCATAGAAGCGAAGGACGTCAAGGCGCTCAAGCAGTTGAAAGGCATTGGGGAGAGGAAGGCCGACAAGATCATCGCGACGCTCAAGGGAAAGGTCGCCAAGTACGCGCTCATGCTTGACGTGGAAGCGCCGCCTGCCGTGGTTGAGGATTTCAGGAAAGATGTGGAAGACGTGATGGTACTGCAACTCGGCCACAAGGCAGCCGAGGCCCGGCGAATGATCGATGAAGCAATCAAGAGGAACCCTTCAATCAGTTCATCCGAAGAGCTATTCGAAGAGGTCTACAGGGGCCAGAAGACGTGATATACGAAGAGACCGACAAACTGCCTGAGCTCCTGAAGACGGAGCCTACCGCGGACGAGGAAATCGGCGTCAATCTTCGCCCCGCACTCCTTGCCCAATATATTGGCCAGGAGAAGATAGTTGAAACGCTGCAGATTGCCATACAGGCGGCACTCAAGAGAAAGGAGCCCCTTGAGCACCTCCTTTTCAACGGTCCGCCCGGGCTGGGCAAGACCACACTCGCCCACATCATAGCGCGTGAGATGAACAGCAAGATCATCACCTCCTCGGGCCCGGCACTCGAAAAGGGTGGCGATCTCATGGGGGTCTTGACCAACCTTGAGCGGGGCGACATCTTCTTCATTGACGAGATACACAGACTACCCAAGGTCATCGAGGAGTTTCTGTACCCCGCAATGGAAGACTTCGCCGTTGATTTCATTTTCGACAAGGGCGTGCACGCGCGCACCCACCGTTTCCGGCTCGAACGGTTCACCCTCATCGGGGCGACCACGAGGGCAGGCCTTCTTTCATCACCGCTCCGCGAGCGCTTCGGTATCGTACGGGACCTGGACTTTTACGACGCAAATGAACTGGTTCGCATCGTCAAACGCTCCGCGGCGATTTTACAGGTGCCTGTGGATGAGCAAGGCGCCTACGAAATAGCACGGCGGGCCCGCGGTACGCCCAGGGTGGCCAACAGGCTGCTCAAGAGGGTGCGGGATTACGCGCAGGTGAGGGCAGACGGCAAGATCACCAAGCCTATAGCTGTCGACGCACTTGCGCTGGAAGGCATTGACGAGCACGGGTTGGCAGAGATCGATCGCAGGCTGCTCAGGACCATACTCGAGAACTACAAGGGCGGGCCGGTAGGGATCGAGGCGCTCGCCGCGACCCTGCAGCTCGAAAGCGATGTGCTGATAGAAGTGATCGAACCCTACCTTTTAAAAACCGGCTTCCTGATCAGGAGTTCGCAGGGCAGGAAGGCGTCCGAGAAGGCGCTGAAGCACTTGGGTCTGACAGCGGGGGTGAAATCGCAACCCATGGGGCTATTTGACAGGGCTAAGAAATGATAGAACAGGAGTGGCATGCCGGGTACCAGTTTACAGGTTTCCCAGCAATAGACGAGGGCAGGCTGCCTTACTGGCTGAGGCGTTCCATGTCTTCAGCTGAAATATCAAAATTCGCGTGAACGGCCTGCACGTCGTCTGAATCTTCCAGGGCTTCCATCAACTTCAACATGCTCTCTGCATGTTTTCCATCCAGCTTCACGGAGGTTTGCGGGACCATGCTCAGCTCGGCAACAACGTACTTGATCTTGTTGTCGTCGAACACTTTTTTCACCTTTTCAAAGGCGGACTGATCGGTCAACACCTCGAGCACGCCGTCATCCTCCTTGATGTCCTCTGCGCCGGCGTCCAGGGCAAGTTCCATGATGCGGTCTTCATCCACATCCTTCTTGTCAAAGGAGATGTACCCTTTTTTCGAGAAGATCCAGGAGACGCTCCCTGCCTCCGCCATGTTTCCGTTATACTTGGAGAAGAGGTGGCGCACTTCCGCTGCAGTCCTCTTCTTGTTGTCTGTCAGTGCCTCTACGAGCACAGCCACCCCACCGGGGCCGTACCCTTCGTATATCGATTCATCGTACTGCTCACCGCCCTCCATGCTGCTCGAGCCTCTTTTTATGGCCTTCTCTATGTTATCCTTTGTCATATTCTCAGCCCTGGCCTTCAAGACAGCTACACGTAACCTTGAATTCGCCTCAGGGTCGGCCCCGCCCATGCGCGCGGCGGTGGTGATCTCTTTGATCAGCTTGGTAAAGATCTTTCCTTTTCGTGCGTCGGCGGCACCTTTCTTGTGCTTGATGGTGCTCCACTTGCTATGGCCTGACATTATTATTCCCCCGAGTACGTAATAGGTAGATGGTGGGCAGTACAGGAGTCGAACCTGCGACCTCTGGTATGTGAGACCAGCGCTCTAACCAGCTGAGCTAACCGCCCATGCGTAATGTTTAATATATCACGGTCTAAAAGTCAATACAATGAAGGCCTGACAATGAAGGCCTGAGGGTGGCGGGCCATTCGTGGGGTTTTGTTTTGTCACCAGATGGGTTACGATATCGCCGGGATACGTATCGGAATGAGCAAGCATGTGTTCGGCCCTGTACCGTCGCGCCGCCTCGGCTTCTCTCTAGGGGTGGACCCCATCCCGAGGAAATACTGCAATTACGACTGCGTCTACTGTCAGATCGGCAGGACATCTCACAGGGAGATGGAGCGCAGGCGCTTTTTTGACCCGGACGAGATCGTCGCCGAGGTGCTGGAGGCAGTGCGTGGCACAAAACGTATCGACGTTATCACGTTCTCCGGGTCAGGTGAACCCACGCTGAACCAGGACCTGGGCCTGATGATCAGGCAGGTGAAGAGCAAAACAGACAAAACGGTTGCCGTCATAACGAACGGTTCGCTTCTCTCCCGTCCGGACGTGCGTGCGGATGTGTCCCCCGCAGATATCCTGTTGCCATCTCTCGATGCGGTGAGTGAACAAGCGTTCGAACTGATCAACAGGCCGCACCCATCCGTCACGCCACAGGACATGATCGCAGGCCTCAAATCGGTCAGCCAGGAATTCAAGGGCAAGATCTGGCTCGAAATCATGTTCGTCAAGGGCATGAATGATTCGCCGGAAGAGCAGGCACTGTTGCGAGCCGTTCTTGGACAGCTCTCTGTTGACAGGGTTCAACTCAACACCGTGACCCGTCCCCCGAGCGAGGCGGTGCAAGGTCTGGGCGCATCTGAGCTTGCGCGGATAGGCGCGTCTCTCGGTGAGCGGTGCGAGGTCATCTGCGGTTTCGACAAGAGGGCTGAGGCCCTTGGCGCCGAGGAGTGGGTGGAGTGCGTGCTGGCCATCCTTGACAGGCGCTCGCTCACCGTAGACGATGTAGTGCGCCTCACCGGTATCACCTGGGAGGAGGCTAAAGAGCGCCTCAAGCGCCTTGAGGCGGACGAGGCCATTCAGAGCGTGCGCCAGGGCGATGGCCTGTTCTACGTGAGGAAGGACCCCACGCAGTAATAATGGCCCGGACAATGGCACGGCAACAATACTGGTGACTATACTGGTGACTATACTGGTGACAATTCTGTTGACAAAATCGCGCCCCTGCACTTATCATTAGGGTCGAAATTTGGGGTCAAAATCAGGGTCGAAAAATCTCATCAGTACAATCGTTCGGCTTAAGGAGAGGCAAAGGAGAGATAGATGAAAATAGAGCGGGCCGTGGTGAGCGTATCGGACAAGTCGGGACTGGGAGAGCTGGGCACGTTTCTCAAGGGGTATGGCGTGGAGATCATGTCTACGGGCGGCACAAAGAAATTTCTCGATGGACAGTCCATTCCGACCATCGATATAGGAACGTACACGGGGTTCCCTGAAATCATGGACGGGAGGGTCAAGACACTTCATCCCAAAGTCGCGGGAGGCATCCTGGGCATCAGAGACAAGGACGACCATGTGGAGGCGATGAAGACACACGGCATCAAGCGCATCGACCTGATTGTCGTCAACCTCTATCCTTTCAGGGAGGTGATAGCCAAAGGGTGCACGTTTGAAGATGCCATAGAAAACATAGACATTGGTGGGCCTTCCATGATCCGCGCGGCCGCGAAGAACTTCAAGTATGTAGCCGTGGTCATTGATGCAACAGACTACCCGAAGCTGATGGAGGAGATGAAGGCTCACAACGGGGACACATCACTCGATTTCAGGTATTACCTTGCAAAGAAGGTCTACCAGACGACGTCCGAGTACGACAAGGCCATATACACGTATTTGTCACAGACGAAACCTTAAGAGGGGCAGGTCGGTATGAGAATCCTCGTGGTGGGCAGTGGGGGCAGGGAACACGCCCTCGTGTGGAAGCTGGCCCAGTCATCAAATGTGGAGACTATTTTCTGCGCTCCTGGAAATGGCGGCATCGGGGATATCGCCACCTGTGTGCAGGTTGACGCTACAGATGTCGACGGCCTTCTCAGTTTTTCGAAAAAAGAGCGCATCAAACTCATCGTCGTGGGCCCGGAGAGCGCCCTGGCAGCGGGAGTTGTCGATGCATTTGAGAAGGCGGATATACCGATTTTCGGTCCCAGGGCGACTGGCGCCCGCATGGAAACGAGCAAGATCTTCGCCAAAGGGTTGATGGACCGATATGGTGTTCCGACCGCGCCATTTAAAACTTTCACGGCATTCGACGAGGCGAGCCGATATATTGCGTCTCGCAAGCCGCCATACGTGGTGAAGGCTGACGGACTGGCGGCAGGGAAGGGGGCTTATGTCGTCCGGGAACGGGAGGAAGGCGAGAGAGCGATAAAGGAGCTGCTTCTCGATTCCATACTCGGCCAGGCAGGGCACCATATATTGGTGGAAGAGTTTCTACCGGGCGTAGAGGCGTCCTACCTGGCGTTCACCGATGGGCGCTCAATCCTTCCCATGGCACCGTCACAAGACCACAAGACCCTACTGGATGATGACCTGGGACCCAACACCGGTGGCATGGGCGCGTACACACCAGTGCCATTCCTCGATCGGGCCATGTGCGACCAGATTGACGCAGCCATCATGCAGAAAACGATACAGGGTTTGCAGGCGGAAGGGGTCCCATATAAAGGGGTGCTCTACGGGGGCCTCATGATCGCCGGGAGGAAGCCCTCGGTCCTTGAGTTCAATGCACGATTCGGGGATCCCGAGACACAGCCTATCCTCTACAACATGGAGAGCGACCTTCTCCCGGTCCTTCTGGCATGCGTCAACGGCACGCTTGATAAGGCCGAGCCGATACGCTGGAAGGAGGGCGTCTCCATCTGCGTTGTTCTCGCATCTCGCGGTTACCCTGAAAAGCCTGAAAAAGGAAAACCCATCAACGGACTGCAGGATCTCGCGGGAAGCAGAGAGGCATTTGTATTCCACGCCGGCACCAGGAAAGAGGGTAAGGAGTATGTCACCTCGGGCGGCAGGGTGCTTGGTGTGACCGCTCGTGGCAAGACGTACGCGGATGCCATACGCAACGCGTACGACGCAGTCTCGGGCATTTCCTTTGAAGGCATGCAGTTCCGCAAAGACATAGGTAAAAAGGCGCTGGCTTTCAAGCCGCCAGATAAATAGAGAGACCACAAAATTCGAGAGGAGCTCAACATGGCTAAGGAATACAACATAGGCCTCATACCCGGCGACGGAACGGGTCCGGAGGTAATAGCCGAGGGGAAAAAGGTCCTCGACGCAGCTGCAAGCAAGTTCGGCTTGAAGCTCAAATACACGCTGTACGACGTGGGAGGAGAGCGCTATCTCAAGACGGGTGAGACCTTACCGGACAGCGTGCTCTCTGAGTTCCGCTCGCAGGATGCGCTCTACCTGGGTGCAATCGGTCATCCAGGTGTCAGGCCGGGTATACTCGAAAAAGAGATTCTCCTTCGGACGCGTTTTGAGCTGGAACTCTACGTCAACCTGAGGCCTGTGAAGCTCTATGCCGGGGTGGACACGCCACTCAAGAACAAAGGGCCGGAGGACATCGATTTCGTGGTGGTGCGCGAGAACACCGAAGGCCTCTACACTGGCTCCGGTGGTTTTTTCAAGAAGGGGACTCAGGACGAAATAGCAGTCCAGGAATCGATCAATACGCGCAAAGGCGTGGAGCGGTGCATCCGCTTCGCATACGAGTACGCCCGCAAGCGCAACAAGCGGAAGAAACTGACTCTCGTCGGCAAAACGAATGTACTTACCTATGCTTTCGACCTGTGGGAACGCGCATTTTACGAGGTTGGGAAGGAGTTCCCTGACATTACACAAGATTACACCCACGTGGATGCCGCCTGTATGTGGATGGTAAAGAATCCCGAGTGGTTCGACGTGGCTGTCACCGACAACATGTTTGGCGATATCATCACGGACCTGGGCGCCATGATCCAGGGGGGCATGGGTATTGCCTGCGGAGGCAACATCAACCCCAAGGGCGTCTCCATGTTCGAACCGATTGGAGGCTCAGCGCCAAAGTATACTGGAAAGAACCAGATCAACCCGCTCGCTGCCATCCTAGCCGGAGCCATGATGCTTGAGTTTTTGGAGGAGGAAAAAGCAGCCCTCGCCATTGAGCAGGCCGTTACTCGCGCCCTCGCTCACGATATCAAGTCGCTTGATGCAGGTAAGATGGGCCTGGGGACGAAAGAACTGGGAGACCGTATCGCGAGCTATATCTGATAGATAGGGAGACGATATGATAGTCTTAGGTAAACTTTAAAAACAAGAAAAGAAACCAGCGCTAGATAGCAACTCAAGTGACGGTCAACAAAATAGCCGCGTCGGACGGTCCGAAGCGGCTATTTCTTTAACAGCTCGAGCCGTAAAGATCTCAACTGGAGTGGTATTAGTCGGATCCTTTGAGTTTCCGATTGAGGGTGTTGCGGTTCATCCCTAGTAATTTAGCTGCCTTAGAGACATTGTTTTTAGCGAGTTTCATCGCTGACTTGATGAAGACCCGCTCGATCATCGCCTGAACACCTAGTAACACGCTGTCACGGTCGCTTACCTGTGATATCAGTAGCTTTTCTGCAAATACTTCAAATCTAGCCTCAAAGGACTTCACTAACTTATCTTGATCGCTTGGTTTATGTTGGTCCATAGTTGTTTAAAGGCGATTCACGGATATTCTACGTCCTTCGAAGTCATTTGTAAACTAAATTCTAGAAAAAAGGGTGGACAGTCGACGCTAAGGGAGATCGAAGGGAGATGATTACGCCCTTCAGGTAAGATTGTGTCGCGCAGCGTAGAGTAGAGAGCAACGACCTTCCCAATGGCTACAGACAAAGCAAAGGGAGCCGACTGAATGGTGTCTGTGAGGTTGTGCGCTTAAGAGGGCAGAGAGCGCAAGGCGTGGTCCCTACGGTTTTCATTGTTTGGTATTGGTTCTGATAAGAGATATTATGTTAACTTACCTTTAACGACCCTTAATCAGCCTGACAATCTCTTCAATCTTCCGATCCTCGACAAAATACTTAACCTTCGACCCACAACGCTCATGCTGAACTATCCCCTTGCTTCGAAGAAGTGACAGATGCTGAGACACCGTAGATTGCGGCAGATCAAGATGAGCCCAAATCGCGCTCACACACTTTTGGTCGTTGATGAGGGCCTCTACTATCCTGAGACGGATCGGGTGGCCCAGCGTCTTCAGCACCTCGGCCCACTTATCGTATTTGTTTGATTCCATGATGGCCAAACTACTATGTTAGCCAAGGGTCATAAACCTGTCAATCAAAATATGCGAAGAATGTTGGACCTGTGGTAAACCGCTCCTGCAGGGTTTATGTCGAAGGTCGCTGAGGTCGGAGGAAATATTCGACCTCACTCCTGGTGAGCCTTCGGTGGGCCCCTCTTTTGAGTGTTCCGATCCGAACGATGCCAATCCGCACTCTGATCAGGCGAAGTACCGGGTGGCCTAAGCCCTCGGCCAGTTTCCTTACGAGATGCTTCTTGCCTTCGTGCACGGTCACACGATACCAGCAGTTGGCTGCCTCAGTCTTAGCCAACTCAATAGTGTCTACGCTATAGTGTTCAGCATCCACCGTCACCCCTTTGAGCGCGTGAGCAAGCTCCGCAGCACTCAGTTTACCCTTCACTTTGACCAAATACTCCTTCTCCACAGAGTAGCGCGGATGCATTATCTTGTTCGCAAACGCACCATCACTCGTAAACAGCATGAGTCCCTCGGACTGGAAGTCGAGCCTTCCCACGGGAAACAGCCTGGTCTCGGAGTCGATGAGGCTCACAGCCAGCGGCCTACCCCGCGCGTCTTTCAGGTCCGACATGTACCCGGGAGGCTTATGCAGCGCTAGGTAGAGGAAATTCCTTGGCAGCGATAGCGTAACATTCTGGCAAATTACGACGTCTTTGTGAGGATTGACCTGATGATACGCATCTACTATCCTAATATTATTTACATAAACGCTTCCGGACTTGATAAGTTCGTCCGCCTTGCGTCTTGACGCCACACCGCATTGTGCCAGAAACTTTGAAAGACGAACGGTTTCCATTGTACGGTCAGGTATCCGGGGATGCGTACTAAACTCGCTCTCGCGATACTATACGATACTATACCGTCAATCGCGGTAAGTCTCAAGTACGCGGTCCGATTCCACCCTGTAGATTGGATGGAGCACCTGACGTTCACGCTCTACCGGCGCGTATACGTTGAACGTGATAGGACCTTTCTCCTGCATCGGATTCACGGCGATCTCAATGCCTATCGTCTTGCTGCGGGAGAGATCCATCAGTATCTCTTTCGTGAAGGCATGCTCTGACGTGTAGAGGAGCGATTCGTTTGCGAAGAAACCGCGCTTGAAGGAGGCGCTTACGCGATGCATGCCCTGCTTAAGACTGACACTCTGCTGGTCCCTATTCTTGAAATCTACGACTTGCCCATCTACCTGCACAACCACGTCAACAGGGCTCAGAATGTTGAAGTCCACCCTTTTTAGATTCGCCGCAATGAAAGGATTGCCCCCGGCTTCAGCTTTCATCAGCTGCTGTTTCTCTTCTTTGACGGGAGTGAACATCTGCGGTCTGACAAATAACCAGCATGTCACCGGTTCCTTCTTTTCCATTTTTCGGTATGGCGCGACTACCTGCGCTGCCATGGATTCAAGACCCTTGTTTAAGGGAACCTTCATGGCAATGTGCCTGTCATCGAAGTTCTTATCGACCTTGAAGAGACTCACGTGTATCTGGCCGGCCTCGATTCTGTACCTGCCCACGATCAGAACATCCACACCTGCTTTCTTCAGCGCGTCACGCGCATCCCAGACCCACGCCATGTCATCATCCGGATAGAGAACGAGCTCCTTGAGACTGCTTTCCTGGGACAGACTGATTCTGCTCTTCTGCGCGAGCGCATCTATCAGTTGCTTCCGCATCCTTTGAGACAGACCGGTCACGTTGTTCGCATCATCGTAAACTGGGAGCACGTATACGCTGACCTGCTTGCTTGGCTCGTACGGAGCGACAACGCTGTTAAGGAAGGCAATTGCAACCTCTTGAAGGGCAGCATCCGGGGCGAATGACAGGGCCTTAAAGAACACCCGGTCTCCAACTTCAACCTCACCCTTTGCCTGGTATATCTCGCAGAGAAGCCCTGCCTCCCTGACCTCCACGACCGCACATCGTCCGACCGTCACGGAGGGATCGATGGCATCAGCCTTGGTGATGCGGCCATAGTCACCTTTAATGATGCCCGTACTCCTGCCGAGATTGATCACCAGACGGTCTCCCCGCGACAGGTTCAGCCGTTCTTGAAGGGAGGAAACTACCTGCCCCTCTATCTCCTGTGCAGGGGCGACGGCCTGAAATACGCTTAAAAACAACACCGAGAACAAGAATAGGAGATAGGTCCGTTTCATTTAGCCCTCTACTTTGTACATAGTCTTTAAGACGGATGGCGTGATGAATATGAGCAGCTCGCGTTTTGCCTGAGATTTCGATTCGCTCTTGAAGAGCCATCCGAGCAAGGGGATGTTCTTGAGTCCCGGGAGACCCGTGGTGTCGTTCCCCTCTTCCACCTCATAAATGCCGCCGAGCACCGCGGTCTCACCATCTCTGATGATGACTTCAGAGGTTGCTTCCTTCTTGTCGATGCCCGGAACCGGGCTTCCCGGTATCTCGATGGGTCTGTCCTTGGTGGCCTTCACCTTGAGGCGGATGTTCCCGTCCTTGGTGACGTGTGGAGTTACTTCGAGACTCAATACAGCGTCTTTAAACTCGATGCGCGTCCCATCCTGGGAAACTGTCTGGTAAGGGATCTGCTGCCCCTGGCTGATCTTCGCAGCCTGGTTGTCCGACGTGATGACCTTCGGGTTCGAGATCAACTTTGCCTTACCGGATGCCTCGAGGGCCGATATCTGCACGTCAAGCTGGAGCGTGCTGGCCAGGCCGCCAATATAGATGCCCAGGCCGCCAGCAGCACCGGGGCCCACTATTGCGGGCGCAGCAGGAAAATTAACGTTGTATGGGAACTGAACTGAGTTCGTGTCTCCTGACGGTCGCATACCCAACTGCCCGGTCGGCGACATATACTCGGACTGTGATGAATTGGCGATTGGAGATCCGACCGGTCGCTTGAGACCCGTCAGTTCCAGGGGTTGCCCCCCCATGCTGGTCCGGTAGGCGGCTCCCCATGCCACGCCGAGTTCACGTGCAAAATCTGCTGTGGCTTGCACGATACGGGCTTCGATCTGCACCTGAGCGGGTGGAATATCATGCTCCCTTATCTGCTTGAGCGCGTCCTGCACGTTCTCCTTTGTATCTTTGATGATAAGCGCGTTGGTCCACTTCACAACACTCACTGCGCCGTTGGGCGAGAGAAGACCTTTCACCTTCTTGTCTTTCGTCTCGTCTCCCCTCAGAATCTTTTCGACCTCAGCCGCATCCATGTAATTGATAAAGACCGTTTCCGTGACAAACTCTTCCTCGAGCTTATGCCTCGCCTCTTTTTCCTTCAGGTACTCGACCTTGTCTTTTCTCGTTCGATCGCGCTCCTCGTAGTACTTCTTTGCGGTAACCACCCTGATGATGGTCTCCTCCTCTATCCTTGCCAGGTCGTTGTTCTTGAGAATGACATCAAGGGCTTCGTCATGAGAGACATTCTCCAGCTTTACGGTAACCTTCCCTTTCACGTCTTCGGCAATCACGATATTCTTCTTCGATACTTCGGCAAGCACTCTTAGCACATTTCTGACGTCAGCATCCATGAAATCAAAAGATATCCTTGATGGAGGAGGTTTGACCGACTGGCCGAACGCCAGCAGCGGACCAACTATGAATAGGATCGCAAGTAATAGTCTGTACCTTTTATGCATGGCTACCTCTCTCTACTTCCTGGGAATGTCTATAGCTACTTTTCGGATATCACCCTTGACCCTGTATGCCACCATAACCTTCTGCTCTTCAATATCCACAACCCAGGTGTTCTTGTTGAAAAAATCGCCCTTCTTGAAGGTGAGGCCCTTGCCCTGCGTATCCTCCATCATGGCAAGCCTGCCACCGGTTGTCTTGAGGATCCCTACCAGGCGCAGCTCCTCCAGCTCATAGCCTTCTTTGGAATTTGCCCCCGCCCTATTCGCGCGCATCTTTGCGAGGAAGACAGGCTCAAACGGGTCTCTTCTCTCCTTCGACGTATATGAGAAGTCGGGATCGAGTGCGCGCACCGGTGCCTTCTTGATCTCCACCTTGGCGACCGCCTGCGCAAAACCCGTAGCAGGGACCATCAGTATAAGCAACACGCATACAATGGCGCTACTTCTTAATGACCGGCAGACTCTTCTCATTCTTCGCGTCCTTCTTCTTCTCTTCCGCTTGTTTGCTCACCGCTTCTTTGCTGTAGACGTACGTTCTGGCAAGGCACGTGCCCTCAATCATAGGCTTCGAAGCCACGACCTTCGACTCGATGGAGAAATTGGCCATATGAACGATTCTGTCGAGCCTGCGTATTCCATCGAAGAAATACCCGATATTATGGTAGCCTCCCGAGTAGCGCAATTCGAAGGGCAGTTCCAGGTAAAAATCTTTTGCCTGGAGCGGCTTGGGCTCGAAGAACTTAACCCGCAGCTTTGCCTCCTGTCCCAGCACCGATACCTGCCGCAGCAGGTTCGGCACATCTTTTTCTTCCGGCATCTGAACCAACACCGTCTCCAGGGTTTCCTTGAGGCGTGCATACTCCTTACGGCTCTTCTCAAGGTTGTCCTTCATGGCGGTCAAGCGCCCCAGTTCCTGTTGGGCGTTCTCGTACTCGCCGGCAAGAAGCCTTCTCTGATCGAACTGCGGAACAAGCTGGGTAAAATAGACTGCCGCCAGCGCCACGATGCAGAGCGTCACCATGAAAAGGATTCTATACTTTCTCCGTATCTTGGTTATCTTGCCGCCATCGATGCGCAGTTTCATAGACTCAAATTCCCCTGTACCGTAAATTTCTTTACGACAACACCCTCTTCCGTAACATCCTCTACGACCCTGAGCTCTACGTTTCTCGCATACGGCAACTTGGATAGTTTTTCTACAAATTCAGAGACCGATTCATTCTCAAAGGCCCTACCCTCCAGATCGAACCGATCCTCTTCTTTCTTAAAACGCTTGACCCAGACACTCTCTTTGACAATCGAGGGCAGGTCGTAAAGCATGCGAGCCGCAAGCGCTCTACCCTCCCTTATCTTCTCCAGTACAGATATTCTCGTTTGCATCTCCTTCTTCTGCTTCTCCAGGGCCAGGTATTCCTTGTAGAACTGGTCCATGCCTGTGATCGCCTGCTTGGTCCGACCAAGCTCCCCCTTCAAGGCCGCAATCGTGCGTGTATTATTCAGATAGATGCCGCCCGCAAGAGCGCCTGACAGCACGAGCATGAAAAAGAAGAGGATCAGGTCGGTTTTCAGTGCCTGCTTCTGGACCTTCTTGGGTAATAGATTGATTCGTATCATGGCTCTAAATCGCTCACTCTCGATGAAAGATAGAGTGCCACGGGCATGAAGAACCGGTCATTCTCATCGAGCGTCAGACCCGTTCCATTAGTCGTCAGGAACATGGAAGGATCGAGAAATGCCACCTCGATGCCCGTCTCTCTTTCAATTCGTTCTTTCAGCCCGGGAACCAGAGATGATCCGCCGGTGAGATATATCTTTCCCACCGTTTCCCGCGGCTTCGTGGCCACGTAGAAGTTGACCGTCTTGTTTATCTCGGACGAGACATTTCCAACGAAATCGTCTACCAGTTCCTGCACCTCGTTGCCGTGCACCAGCTTCTTTTCCTCCGCTTCCGAGCGGTCCACCCGGTGCGCCTTTGCTATCTCGTTTGTCAGGTACCTTCCTCCTATGAGGATCTCCCGCGTGAACTCGATGTTCTCGCCTTTCAGTATGGCTATGTTCGTCACCGACGCGCCGATGTCTGCGGCCACGACAGAGAATTGCTGCGGACCATGTATGCGCTCCACCATGTTCGTGACAGCGAAAATATCTACATCGAGAACCAGAAGGTTCAACCCTGCGAGACTGAAGACCTTCATGAACGAGTCTACGATCTCTTTCTTGGCAGCTACGATGAGAAGGTTCATCGTCGAGTCCTTCTCTTCCTCTGCGCCCATCACGTAATAGTTATAGTAGATATCCCGAAGCGGATAGGGTATGACGCTTTCAACCTCAAGCCCTATGCTCTGCTCGAGCGTCTCTTTGTCCAGAAAGGGCATCGTTACCCTTTTCGTGATCACCGTGTAGCTGGACAGGGCCGTTGCAGCTGCCTTCACCTTTATGCCCTGTTCATTCAAGAGGTGCTTCAGCTGCCCTGCGACAAAAGCACCGTCAACTACTGTCCCGTCGTGCAAGAGGTCCTGTTCGTACGACCTCTTCGCATACTTGTGGATCTTGAAACCTTCTTTTGTCCTCTTGAGCAGGCAGATCTTTATCGACGTTGTGCCGATGTCAACACCAAGAAGCTCGTTAATTGTCCTTACACCAAGTTTTTCAAGAACGCTTCTCACTATGCTCTCCTCAAATCACGGCCGGCACTTCAAGGCCGCCAACCGCATCCGGACGTCCGCATGATTCTTCCTGCCAACCCAGCCAACCCAGCCAACTATGTTTATCGCGCGTTTCATCATATAGATAACTTCTCAATGACTTCTGAGAAGCCACGTTCCTTCTTGGGGTCTATACCAGGTT
>Ga0102851_10000446_pt1 | contig 20784 bp, 20 predicted proteins | sample Mud3Dept3metaG_FD_79558 | JGI IMG/M metagenome (GOLD analysis project Ga0102851, IMG submission 79558) | Freshwater wetland microbial communities from Ohio, USA, analyzing the effect of biotic and abiotic controls - Mud 3 Core 4 Depth 3... | ecosystem: Environmental > Aquatic > Freshwater >... | reverse complement strand
CTTCGAGAGCGGCGACACCGCTGCCTGGTCCTTCGTCGCGCCCTGAGCCCGAGGCCCTCGCCGGGCCCGCGGCTCGCGCAGGACGTCGGAGCCCCGTACCGCGGCCTCGGCTGAATCGCTATCCGAGCAGGGGGATCGCGCTCGACCACCGCGCCGTGTCGCCGGTTTCGAAGCCGTCGGCAAACAGCGGACAGTTGGCGTCGGTTCCGTCGTAGGCCAGGTCGCCGTCGTTGTCGAGGCCCACGCCGTCGGAGGTCCAGTTCTCCGAGCCGTCGTCGTTGCAGGATCTGTGGACGTTCACGCCGGCCACGCCGTAATAGAGGGGCTGGATGTGCTCCGGCATGGGCGCCGGATCGTCGGTGTGACAGGTCGCACAGACCGCGATCCCGGAATTGGCGTGGTGGAGCCGAAGTCCCGAACCCCACCAGGCATTCGGATTGCCGGGATCCGGATCGACGCCGTGACACCCGACGCAGCCCTTGCCGGGAAGTCCCGTCTCGCCGCGCGAGAAGTTCAGCACAGGATCGTCACCGTCGACGGTGTGGCAGGCCCCGCACCGCGGCGAGTCGAGCATCTGGTTGCGATGCACGTTGTGCTTGCTGGCCGGCCAGACGTTGCCGGGCTTGATCGACGTGCTGTCGAGGAACGAGCTGTGGCAGTCCGTGCAGCCGGCCGTCCAGGTGACATACGCCGTGACCGGCGGTGCCGAGACGAACCAGACGGCGGCGATCGTCGCGAGCGTGGCGCTGATGAGGCTCGAAGCCGCTCTTCTCATCGTCTCCTCCATCGACAACGGTCGGTCCGGCGTTCACCACAGCTTCGAAACGAGTTGATCTTTAACGCTCCGCCCTCCGGACGCGAGGCGCTGTGCAGTGATGCACACCGCCGATGTCCGCTTCCGCACAGCGGGCCCGGGGGCGGGGCGCCGTCCCCCGCTCGAGCCTGCGGCGACGGCTCGAGCGTTCCAGGACCCTGCGGTTGCGCTCAGGAACCGTTCCGGCCGGGCACTCTCGCCCCCTCACGCGCGGCCATCGGCCGGCGCGGGGAACCAGTGCCGCGTCCGGTTGCAGAACGCGCACACGGAGAGCATCACCGGCACCTCGACCAGCACGCCGACCACGGTCGCGAGCGCCGCACCCGACTCGGGCCCGAACAGAGCGATCGCGGTGGCCACGGCGAGCTCGAAGAAGTTGCTGGCGCCGATCAGCGCTCCGGGCGCCGCGACGTCGTGCGGCACCCTCAGCCGCTTCATCAGGCCGTAGGCGAGGCCCGAGTTGAAGTAGACCTGGATCAGCAGCGGCAGGGCGATCAGGATGACGTGGAAGAAGCGGCTGGTGAGGTTGTCGGCCTGGAAGGCGAAGATGAGGACGAGCGTCGCGAGCAGCGCCACGACCGTGACCGGATGGAAGGCCGGCAGGAAGGTGTGGTCGAACCACTCGGCGCCTCGCCATCGGCGCAGGATCACGCGGCTGACCGCTCCCAGGGCGAGCGGGATCACGATGAAGACGACGACGCTCGCCAGCAGCACCCCGAAGGGCACGGTGAGCGTGCTCGCGCCGGTGACCAGCAGGCCGACGATCGGCGCGAACAGGACGAGCATGATCAGGTCGTTGAGCGAGACCTGGACCAGCGTGTAGGCCGGATCGCCGTCGGTCAGGTACGACCAGACGAACACCATCGCCGTGCAGGGCGCCGCGGCCAGGATGATCGAGCCGGCCAGGTACTGGTTGGCGAGCTCTTCGCCGATCCAGGGCTGGAACAGGACCCGGAAGAAGAGGTAGCCGATCGCGGCCATCGAGAACGGCTTGACCAGCCAGTTCACGAACAGCGTGACCAGGATCCCTCGCGGCCGCTCGCGCACCGCGACGATGCTGCCGAGATCGATCTTGAGCATCATCGGGTAGACCATCAGCCAGATCAGCACCGCGATGGCGACGTTGATCTGGCTGCCCTCCCCGAATTCGAGCCGGCGGACCGCGCCGGTGAATCCGGGCAGCAGCTTGCCGAGCGCAACACCGGCGCCCATGCAGAGGACCACCCACAGCGAAAGGTAGCGCTCGAAGACGTTCAGCCGCTTCCTCGCGCCCGTCTCCGTCACGGCCGGACCTCCTCGCGCAGCACGATCCCCTCCTCGCCGAGCCAGGCGGCGATCCGGCGGCGCAGTGCCTCGCGCACGGCACGGAACCGCTCGAGGCTCGCCTCCTCGCCGTCGTCGAACCCGGCCGGATCCGGCAGCGGCCAGTGCAGGCGCCGGGCCGTGCCGAGGTAGACCGGGCAGACCTCTTCGGCGCAGAGGGTGATCACGGTGTCCACGGTCGCGGGGTCGACCTCGTCGACCGACTTGGAACGACTCCCCGAGATGTCGATGCCGATCTCGGCCAGCGCCCGGACCGCCAGCGGGTGGACCCGCGACGGCGCCGAGCCCGCGCTCCGGACCCGCAGCCGGTCGCCCGCCAGCTGGCGCGCGATCCCCTCCGCCATCTGACTGCGCGCCGAGTTGGCGACGCACAGGAAGAGCACGTCGCGCGCGCTCACGCCGGGCGCGCTCCCACTGTACCGAGGAGCTCCTTGAGCCGGGGCGTCGACGGCACGTGGCCGGAGACGAGGATTCCGCCGTCGACCGCGAGCGCCGGCGTCGCCACGACGCCGAACTCGAGGATCCTCGCGATCTCGGTGACCTTCTCGAGCTCGTAGTCGAGACCGAGCTCCTGCGCGGCGCGTTCTGCGTGCTCGGCGAGCATCCTGCATTTCGGGCAGCCGGTGCCCAGGATCTGGAGCTTGATCTTCATGGCCTTCTCCTCAGCCGGCGAGCCAGCCGTACAACAGACCCGTGATCGTGGACATCACCACGACCAGCGAGACGTAGACGATCGTCTTGCGCCCGCCCATCAGGCTCCGCAGGACCAGCATCGCGGGCAGCGAGAGCGCCGGACCGGCGAGCAGCAGCGCGAGCGCCGGGCCCCGGCCCATGCCGCTGCCGAGCAGCCCCTGGAGGATCGGCACCTCGGTCAGGGTGGCGAAGTACATGAACGCTCCGGCGACCGCGGCGAAGAGATTGGCGCCGAGCCCGTTGCCGCCTACGGAATCGGCCACCCAGGCAGCCGGGACGAGTCCCTCGTGGCCGGGCCGGCCGAGCAGGAGGCCGGCGACAAGGACGCCGCCCAGCAGGAGCGGCAGGACCTGCTTCGCGAACCCCCAGGTGGCGGCGAGCCACTCGCCGAGCTCGCCCTCGTCGCCGGCGAGCGAGGCCGCCAGGGCCGCGAACCCGACGCTGAACGCGACCACGGGATGCCCGGGCACCGCGAAGCCGGCCAGCGCCACCGCGCCCCCGGTCGCCGATGCCTTCCAGGCCGCGAGCCCCAGCCAGCGCACCAGGACGATCAGGAGGAGGGCGCCGGAGCCCGCCGTCAGCCACCACCTGGCGGCGAAGATCGCGGCCCAGGCTCCACCCTCGGCCGGCGCCCAGTTGGCGAAGACCAGGATCGCGACGAGGAGCGCGAAGAACGCCGCCTGTCGCCCCAGCGAGAGCCTCGCGTCCGGCACCGCCAGGCCAGGGTTCGCCGCCGCGCGCCGGCGCTCCTCGTCCCGGTAGATCCAGGCCATCGCGAGGCCGATCAGGACGCTGAAGGAGACCGCGCCCACGGCGCGGGCGACGCCGAGCTCGAAGCCGAGGATGCGGGCGGTCAGGATGATCGCGAGCGCGTTGATCGCCGGTCCCGAGTAGAGGAAGGCCGAGGCCGGGCCGAGGCCCGCGCCGCGCTTGTAGATGCCGCCGAAGAGCGGCAGCACGGTGCAGGAGCAGACCGCGAGCACCGTGCCGGAGATCGAGGCCACGCCATAGGCGAGGGGCCGCGCCGCACCCGGACCGAGGTACTTCATCACCGAGGCCTGGCTGACGAAGACGCCGATCGCGCCGGCGATGAAGAAGGCAGGCACGAGACAGAGCAGGACGTGCTCGCGCGCGTACCACCTCGCGAGCTGGAAGGACTCGAGCAGCGCGCCGTCGAAGCGGGGCGAGCCGACCGGCAGGAAATAGAGAGCGAGGAAGACGGCGGCGAGGCCGGCCAGCCAGTTGAGCTCGGTGCGGCCGTTCATGGCGCCGTCCTCAGGCGCTCGCCGGCATCCGCGGCGCGGCGGCCGGCTTGCGCACGCCGATCGCCACCAGGTCGAGGTCGGCGGCGCAGAGAGTCGCGACCGGGATCCGCCGGAGGCGGGCGATCTCCGCGCGATCCGCCCTCGCCACCGGATCCGGAGCGAGCTGCTCGAGCAGCGCGGCGCGCAGCGCCGCACCGGGTCCCTCCAGGTGCAGCCGGTAGAAGACCAGCTTGCCCTCCTTGCGCTCGGCCACCAGCCCGCCGCGCGCGAGCACCGAGAGGTGCTGGGAGACGGTCGAGGGCGCGAGCCCGAGCACGGCGGTCATCTGACAGACGCACAGCTCGCCGCTGGCGAGCATGCCGAGCAGGCGCAGGCGCGCCGGGTGGGCGAGGCCCTTGGCGGCCTCGACCAGGACGCGCAGCGGGGCGCCGGCATCGCTTCGTCGTTTCGCCATGTCACGAAATGTATCGGGCCGCCGCCGCGGCGTCAACCGCCCGGCGGGGCGGGCCGCGCGGCCCGCCGCGCACGGTTCAGACGAGCGGCAGCTCGCGCACTTCGGCGCCGCCGCCGTCCGGCAGCGCGAGGCGCGTGCCCGCCCCGGCGGCGCGCCGGTGGACGAGGGCGAGGCCCACCCAGCGGCCGAGGGCGGCCGACGCGGCCACGCTGGTCGCGCGCGCCGCAGCGCGACCGTCGTCGGCGCGCAGCTCGACGCCCGCCTCCGGGCGGACGCCGCCGTCGAAGACGAGGCCGCGCGCGAGACGCTGGAGCTGGCCCCGGAAGTGGAGCCGCGCCACCACCTCCTGGCCCAGGTAGCAGCCCTTCGTGGTGCTCACCGCGCTCTCCTCCCCGCTCTCCTGCGGGAAGTTCTCCGCGCCGTAGTCCACGCCCCAGGCGAGCTCGCCGTCCTCGATGCGCGCGGCTTCGAGCGCCTCCGGCCCGGGCTCGACCAGCCCGCGGCCGGCGCCCGCCGCGCGCAGCTGCGCGAGCGCGCCGGCGAGCTCGGCGGCGCCCGCCGAGAGCTCGAGGCGCGGCCATCGCCCGAGCGGCCGGGCGCGCGCCCGCACCCGCGCGCCGCCGAGCTCGATCTCGTGGTGAGCGCCCGCGCGCGCGGGTGGCCCGGCGCCCAGAGATTCGAGCAGGGCCGGCGCTGCGGCGCCGCGCAGCTCGGCCGCGGCGAGGTCGGCGCGCGGCGCGATCTCGACGCGATCCGCGATCAGGTAGCGTGCCAGGTGCGCGGCGATCGGAGCGCCCCGCCCCGGCGGCAGACGCAGGCGCAGGCGGTCGGCGAACGCGAGCAGATCGGCGTCCGCGAGCACGTGTCCCTTGACGTCGGTCAGGAAGGCGCGCGCCGAGCCGCCGGGCGCGAGCGCGCGCACGTCGCAGGTGGTCAGGTTGTGGAGGAAGCGCACCCGGTCGGCGCCGAGGACGTCGAGCCAGTCGGCCTCGACCGGCGCCACCAGCGCGACGCCGCCGCGCAGCGCCGCGACTCCTGTCGCGTCGGCCGTCATGGACGAGGCCATCGCCGGCTCGACCTCCGCATCGACTCAGGGCACGGTGAGCGACCAGGCGCCGCTGTCGCCCGACTCGAAGCCGTCGACGAACAGCGCGAGCGCGGTCTGATAACCGCAGTCGTCGTAGATCGTGTCGATCGCGACCAGGTCCGCGGCCGGATAGCCGAGCGCCACCGCGGCGGTCAGCAGCGCCTGCGCCGCCACCCGCTGGTTCGACGCCGAGTTGGTCATCGAGATCCCCTCGACCATCGCGGTGTCGGTCGCCTCGCGCCCGATCGCCTCCCAGACGTCCATGTTGCACGACGACCAGAACTGGCCGTCGGTGTGGATCTGGCCGACCAGACCCTCCGGGTAGTGATGGTTGTCGTTCCAGGTCGTCACCCGGCCGCCCCAGAACGGGTTGTGGCCGTCCCAGCCGAAGACCCAGTTGTACTGCGGGTCGGCCGGCTGCCAGTGTCCGAACGAGCGCAGCCACGACACCGCCCAGTAGTCGCCCAGGCCCTCGCTCAGCCCCTCCACCTGCGACAGGCTGTTGTTCGTCACCCAGTCGTGGATGCCGTGGCCGAGCTCGTGGATCACCACGTCCGCGTCCTCGGCATCGTCGACGCCGCCCTCGCCGTATGCGAGCCGCTCGGGTCCGGACAGGTAGTGCGAATTGTCCTGCCCGCTCAAGCCGCGGGGATCGTAGAGGACACCCGTCGCGTAGGCGGTCGGGCCGACATCGAGGCCGAGCGTGACATTCAGGTACCGGAGCATCGAGTCGATGTGGAAATAGACGTTGACCGCCTCGAAGCGGTCGTCGCTCCGGCTCGCGAAGGAGAAGTCGCTGGTCGGCTCGAGCGGACAGGTGCCGGCCGGCGCCTCGAAGTCCAGGCACTCGGCGTAGGGGCCCGCGAGCGCGAAGCCGGATCCGGTGTCGGTGATCTCGAGCAGGCTGACCGGGTAGAGCTCGGCGATCAGCTCCGGCGTGTCGGCGTCGCCGCCGTCGACGTAGCCGGGCGTGCCGTAGGTCGTGGTCGCCGACGCCAGCGGGTTGGGCGAGAAGGCCTGGCCGGTCCCGTCGACGTGGAGCGAGATGTCCTCGACGCGCAGCAGCTCGCCGGTGACGGCGTCGACCAGCGCCTCCCACTCGCCCGCCGGCTCGCCGGCGAACACGGCGGCGACGCGCCACGCCAGCCGTGCCCGGCCGGCGGCCGGGACGACGACGAGCTCGAGACTCTCCCAGCGCGGCGCGGTGGCGCCGCCGAAGGCGGCCAGCGCGAGCGCGCGCGCCGCTTCGGCGGCGAGCGCCGGGACCCGCTCCGGCGCACCCCGCACGGGTCGGTAGCCGTTGGCGACGAAGATCACGGCGCCGTCCCGGTCGAGCGTGACCGCGAGCTCGCCGCCCAGCACCGGCACGCCGTTCGCGGTCTGCCGGAAGCGGACGACGTCGACCGCCTTGCCGTGGCGCACGGAGCGGAGCTCGAGGTCGGAGAGCCCGGCGTCGCCGAGCGCGAGCTCGGCGGCGTGGGCGCGCAGGAAACCGCGCGCCTGTTCCTCCAGCGTGGCGCCGGGGGCGCTGGTCCGCTCGGAGACGGCCAGGGCGGCGACGCCCACCGGGCGCGCGATCTCGAGCCCGGCGGCGGGCTGGACCGGCCCCGGGCCGAGGGCGGAAGCGCCGGCGACCCCCGCGAGCGACAGGACGACGGCACCGGCAACGGCGAGAAACGGTCTCATCGGAGCCTCCTTCACGGACTCTCGGCAGCGAACGGCGGTCCGGCCAGCCTATCCGGTCGCGGGCCCCGCCAGAAGCTCCTCGGCGTCGAGCGCGGCCAGGTCGTCGATCACGCGCTCGGCCCCCGCGCTGGCCAGGCGCTCCGCCGCCGTCCAGCCGGTCGCCACCGCCAGGCACGGGATGCCGTGCGCCCGCGCGCAGGCGACGTCGGGCAGCGAGTCGCCCACGATCAGCGTCTCGCGCGCGCCGAAGCTCCGGCCGGTGGCCGCCTGCGCCGCGCGCCAGGCGACGGGCGGCAGCTCCTCGCGGTCGAGCCGGTCGTCGCCGAACGCGCCGAAGCCGAAGTACCGGTTGAGGTGATGGCGCGAGAGCTTGATGCGTGCGCCACGCTCCCAGTTGCCGGTGAGCAGGCCCAGGGTCACGTCGGCCCGGGCTTCGAGATCGGCGAGCAGCCGCTCCACTCCGGGCAGCAGGCGCATGCGTTCCACCGCGAGCGTGCGCTCGAGGCGCGGCAGGTACGCCTCGCGCACCGCGCCGATCCCGGCGCGCACCCGCTCCGGCGCCACTCCCGCGCCGGTCATCAGGTCGAAGACGATGCGCGTGTCGGTCCGGCCCGAGAAGTCGTAGTGGTCGAGATCGCCGGTGGCGCCGAACACCTCGAGCAGCGCCTCCGCGAACGGGCGCCGGCTCTGGCCGCCGCAGTCGACGAGCGTGCCGTCGATGTCGAACAGGATCAGCTTCACGGCTCGCCCGCGCCCGCCGGTCAGTCGCGCCAGCGCGGTGGCGCCTTGGTGGCCAGGAAGGTCGCGACGCCGTGCCTGCAGTCCGGGGTCGAGCGCGCGTCGGCGTTCGCCTCGGCGGCGAGGTCGAGGCGCTCGTCGAGCCGCCGCCCGGCGAGCTCGAGCAGGAGCCGCTTGGTGCGCGCGATCGACTCCGAGCTCCCCTTGGCGAGGATGCCCGCCGCCATGCGCTCCCCTTCCGCCTCGAGCTCCGTGCGCGTCACCACGCGCGCCACGAGGCCCAGCTCGAGGGCGCGCGCGGCGGGCACGAACTCGGGATCGAGCAGCAGCGCGCGCACGTCGGCGCCGCGCAGACGCAGCGTGAGGTAGGTCGCGACCAGCGCGGCCACGAAGCCGATGCGCACCTCGCTGTAGAGGAAGCGGGCGTCGTCCGCCGCCAGCGCGAAGTCGCAGGCGGTGGCCAGGCCGCAGCCGCCCGCGACGCACGAGCCCTGGACCAAGGCGAGGGTGAGCGCCTCCTGGCGCAGGATCGCCTCGAACAGGTCGCGCAGGCGGGCCGACTCGAGCCGGTGGTCGAGCGGCGCGGCGTCGGCGAGCCGCCGCAGCTGCTCCAGGTCGGCGCCGGCGCAGAAGTTCCGGCCCGCCCCCGCGAGCAGGATCGCGCGCACGCCCTGGGCGCGCCAGTCCTTCCGGAATTCCACGGTGAGCGCCTCGACCAGCGCCGGCGACAGCGCGTTGGCGCGCTCCGGGTCGGCGAGCGTCAGGCGCAGCAGGTCGCCCTGCCGCTCGACCGCGAGCGGCGCGCTCAGGGCAGCAACTCCTCGGGCACCTCGATCTCCAGCCGCAGCAGCCCCTGGCCGTGGGTCTTGCCTTGGGCGTCGGTGAGCAGCGAGGCGGTGCCGCCGCCGCCCAGGGCGTCGTGGAGCAGGAAGTTGAGCGCCAGCAGGTTGGGAACCTCGAAGCGCTCGACCTCGCCCCGGCAGATGTCGCGGAAGTGCTCGCGTACGCGCTCGGCGGTGACCTCGCGCCGGATCACCTCGTAGAGCGCCGGCGAGTCGGCGAGCAGGCCGACGTTGGAGGCGTCGCCCTTGTCGCCCGAGCGCGCGTGCGCGACCCGGCCCAGCTCGACCCTCACCCCCCCACCCCCTCGACCGTCACCTCCAAGCGCGGCTCGACCTGCTCGCGCGCGATCAGCGCCGGCCAGTAGGCGACCACCTCCTGCGCGCGCGGCCGCCCGCCGGCGAAGCCGGTCACGCCCGGCGGCCCGGAGGTGACCAGCGGCGCGATCTCCTTGCCGAAGCGCTCGACCTTGGCGCGATCGGGGTCGCGAACCGCGAGGCGCAGCACGACCTCGGGCGGCGCGTCGGGCCCGGGCAGGATGCCCGGCAGGCAGCCCGAGACGCCGAGCAGCTCCTCGCGCCGGTCGCCGGCGCCGAACTCGACGCCCGCGCGCGCCAGCCGGCGCCAGACGATCTCCGCCGCGAGCCGGGCCTTCTCGACCGCGCGCGGCCCCGAGACCGTGACCTGTCCGGCGGCCTTCCAGCCGTCGAGATAGGAGGCGGAGAGCTTGAGGAAGGGCGTGTTCGGACGGCCGCGCACGCCCGAGACGCGCACGCGGTCGGGTCCGGCCGGGTCGAGCCGGATCGAGGTGAAGTCGGCGGTGACGTCGGGCGTGACGTAGCTCGCCGGATCGCCCATCTCGTAGACCAGCTGCTCGGCGACGGTGTCGACCGTCACCAGGCCGCCCGTGCCGGGGTGCTTGGTGACCACGAAGCTGCCGTCCGCGGCGACCTCGGCGATCGGGTAGCCGACGTTCCACAGCTCCGGCACTTCCCAGAAGCGCGAGAAGTTGCCGCCCGTGGCCTGGGCTCCGCACTCGAGGATGTGGCCGGCGATGGTCCCGGCCGCCAGCCGGTCCCAGTCGTCGGCGGCCCAGCCGTGCTCGTGGACGAGCGGTCCCAGCGCGAGCGCGGTGTCGGTGACGCGCCCGCACAGGACGATCTGCGCGCCGGCGGCGAGCGCCTCGGCCACCGGACGGGCGCCCAGGTAGGCGTTGGCCGAGACGACGCGGTCGAGCACGCTCGCCAACGGCTCGCCGGTGTCCATGTTGCGCATCGGGTGGCCCGCGGCGGCGAGCTCGGGCAGCCGGGCGAGCAGGTCGTCACCCTCCACCACGCCGACGCGCAGGCCCTCGAAACCGAGCTCGTGGGCGGCCTCGAGCACCCTCGCCCGGCAGGCCCGGGGATTGAGCCCGCCGGCGTTCGTGACCACGCGCACGCCGCCCTCGACCAGGCGCGGCAGCGCGCGCCGCACGAATTCGACGAAGTCGGTGGCATAGCCCGCAGCGGGGTCCTTGAGCTTCTGGCGCATCATGATCGACAGCGTCACCTCGGCGAGGTAGTCGAGGCCCAGGTAGTCGATCGGGCCGCCCTCGAGCAGCGCGAGCGGGGCATCGACGCTGTCCCCCCAGAAGCCCTGGCCGTTGGCGACGCGGACGGTCTTCACGCGATCGGGGAGCCTAGCACCGCGGGCGCGCGCCGGCCCGCGACCGTTCCGCGCGGGCGCCCCGTGCGGCCCGGCTCACACGCGCGGCTGGGCGAGCGGCAGCAACACGGTGAACGCGGCGCCGCGGCCCGGCTCGCTGTCCACCTCGATCGCGCCACGGTGGGCACGCACGATGCCCAGCACCGCCGCGAGGCCGAGCCCCCGGCCGGTGAACTTGGTGGTGAAGAACGGATCGAAGACCCGCTCCCGCACGCCCGCCGGCATGCCGACGCCATCGTCGATCACCCGCACGTAGGCGTAGCGCCCTTCGGACAGCTCGACGCCGAGGACGCTGGCCGCCAGGCGCTCCGACTCGCAGTAGACCTCGCCGGTCTCGATCCTGATCGCCCCGTTCTCGTCCGCGATCGCCTCGGAGGCGTTGAGCAGCAGGTTGAGGACGACCTGGCGCATCTGCGTGGCGTCGGCCTCGAGCCCGGGCGCCGGGTGCGCGAGCGCGAGCTCCACCCGCCGTCCCGACGGCAGCGCCGGGCGCGCGAGCTCGACCATCTCCTGGACCACTTCGTTGAGGGAGATCCAGGCGAAGGTGAGCGGCCCGCCACCGGCGAAGGCGAGCATCTTCTGGGTCAGGTCCGCCGCGCGTTGCGCCGCGGCCGCGATCTCGCGCACCGGCGCAGTTGCCTCCGCTCCCGCGGGCAGCCGGCGCAGGGCCACCTCCGCGTAGCCGAGGATGCCGGTCAGCAGGTTGTTGAAATCGTGCGCGACACCCCCCGCCAGGAGCCCCAGGCTCTCCAGCCTCTGCCCGCGGTGGAACTCGAGCTCCAGGCGCCGGCGCTCCTCCTCGGCACTGCGCTTCTCGGTCACGTCCCGCGCCCAGATCGCGACGCCGTGCTCGAGCGGCACCACCTGCTGGCGCAACCAGCGCCGGCGCAGGCCCTTCTCGCGGATCTCGAACTCGTCCTCCCAGGGCTGCGCCGACTCGAACGCCGCCCGGTACCGCTCGAACAGCGGGGCGGGGGGCCGGTGCACCGGGCAGCGGCCGAGCAGGCTGCCGCCGAGCACCTCGTCGCGCCGCCGCCCGATCATGCGTTCCGCGACCTGGTTGATCTCGGCCAGACGGAAGTCCACGACCTGACCGCGCTCGTCGCGCACCGCGTCGAGCAGCATGAAGGCGTCGAGGCTTCCCTCCGTGGCGGCGCGCAGGCGCGCCTCGCTCTCGCCCAGAGCGGTCTGGGCCCGGTTGAGGTCGGTCACGTCCTCGGCGAGCACCAGCAGGCAGGCCTCGCCTTCGAGCTCGAGCGTGATGCCCGAGATGCGGGCATCCCGGAGCTCGCCGTCGGCGCGCCGGACGCGCGCCGGGACGCGGCTCGCGCTGCCGTGCTCGACGAAGGGCGAGAAGGTGCGTTGCCGGTCCTCGGCGCTCGGCCACAGCCCGACCTCGAGCGCGGTGCGCCCGAGCAGGTCCTCGCGCCGCAGGCCGACGATCTCCGCGAAGGCCTGGTTGATGTCGATGAAGCGGCCGTCCGCGACCCGCGACAGCGCGAGCGGACCCGGATTGGCGTGGAACAGGAGCGCGAAGCGCCTCTCCTTCTCGGTCAGCTCGCGCTGCGCGCGCTCGAGCTCGGTGACGTTCTCGCCCGACATCAGCAGGCAGGGCCGGCCGCCGACCACGATGCGCCGCGCCGAGAGGCGCAGCTCGAGCCGCTCGCCGTGCTGCTTGAGGAGCCGATAGCGGAAGTCGGGCACGAGACCTTCCCGGTCGAGCCTCTCGACCAGCCTCCGGCGCGTCTCCGGGTCCGGCCAGAGGCCGAGCTCGGTCGAGGTCCGGCCCTCGACCTCCTCGCGCGTCCTGCCGGTCCACTCGAGGAAGGTGTCGTTGACCGCCTCGAAGCGCCCGTCCTCGAGCGAGGAGATCGAGATCCCGGACGGACTGTCCTGGAACGCCGCGGCGAACAGCCGCTCGCTCTCGTTGAGGCGCTCGACCACGGCGCGCTCGGCGGTGACCTCGCGGCGGATGCCCCAGGCGGCGACCAGCCGTCCCTCCTCGATCATCCCGATCGCGGTGTCGACGAAGACGCGGCGCTGACCCTCCCGGTCGCGCTCGACGCGCTCGACGTCGCGGTAGCGGCAGCCGCCGGTGAAGAAGGACTCGAGCGAGGCGCGCGTGGCCGGGTCGTCGGCGACCAGCATCTCGGTCACCGCCCGGCCCACCAGCTGCTCGCCGGTCTCCCGACCGTGCATGCGCGCCATGGCGTCGTTGGCGGCGCCGATGCGCCCGCGCGCCAGGAGCGCATCGACGCGCTCGCCGAGCGGGAGGTCGAGCGCCACCGGCGGCGCGAAGTCGAGCCGATAGATGCCCTCGCTGGCGTTGGACACCAGCTCGCGGAAGAGCCGCAGCTCCCGCTCGAGTTCGTCCGGAGGCCTCACGGCCCGAGGCGCATCGTCCAGTGTCGATTCCCTCGAGTTCGAGCCGAAGTCTCCACCGCGGCTCCGTCCGCGTCAACCGCGGCGCCCGGACGAGCCGCTGCCGACGGTGCGCCGCGGGGCGGCCTCGCGCGCCGTCCGCGCCGCGCCCTCGGGAGGAGCCGGCGCCGGCTCGCCGAGCAGACGGCGCACGAGCGCCGACTCGCGCCGGAAGAAGCCCTCGGTGTGGAAGGTCTCCTCGAGACCGAGCAGCTCGTAGTCGAGATGGTGCAGGAGCTCGTGGACGAGCGTGCGCAGGAAGGTCCTGAAGGCCACCACCTCGCGCCGTGCCGCGGTGCGCATCCAGACCGTGACCAGACCCCCGCGTCGGCCCCTGGGCTCGTAGAGCCCGTGCAGCTCGCCGAACGAGCCGGTCGGCCGCGCGGAGAGCACGCGCACGTCGACCGGCTCGACGTCGAGCCGGACACAGATCTCGCGCGCGAGCGCCCGCGACACGCGCTCGACCGCGCGGCGGTCGGCGCCGGCGAGCGCGCCCCCGAGCGACGCGACCAGGGACGCCAGCTGCTCGACGCCGGGCACCTCGAGCACCGGCAGCGCGTCGCTCCTGCGATAGGTGCGCTTCTGGCGCTCGCTGAGCCGCTCGTAGTAGGGGAAGCGCACGCCCGCCTCCGCCGCGGCCGCCCCCGCTCAGGCCCGCGTCCGGGTGACGAACAGCCCGCAGGCGCCCAGCGCGACGAAGATGCCCGCCTGCACCGCCACCCTGGGCTGCACCGGCGTGGACGAGAACGCCACCCAGAGGAAGAGCGCGCCGAGCAACACCAGCAGCGAGTAGACGCCGCGCATGATCGCGCGCGCCCGCCGGCGCGTCTCGGCGGTGTCGGCGCCGAAGGCGCGGGCGAACAGCACCAGCCCCACGGTGGCGATCACGTCGAGGAGCGCGAAGAGGAGCCAGAACAGGCGGGCGCGTCCGTCGGCGGCGGGGGTCCCGAGCGCCGGCTTGAGCATGCGCTCGTAGGCGAGCGCGCCGACGCTCGAGCCCAGCAGCGAGCCGAAGACGCCATAGAGGAAGGCGTAGCCCATGTAGACGGCCTTGCGATCGGCCGGCGCCACCGTGCCTACGAAGCTGTAGTACTTGGGATGCGCGGTCATCTCGCCGATCGAGAACACGGCGATGCCGAGGATGAAGATCCAGGCGCTGCGCGACGACGCGAGCAGCAGGAACCCGGCGGCGCCGAACGTCATGCCGGTCACCATCGTGGGCAGGGCCGGGCGGTCCCTGACGATCCGGCTCACCAGCACCTGGAGCAGGATGATCGTGCCGGCGTTGATCACCGTGACGTGCTCGGCGTCGAAGTCGAAGCTCCAGCTCAGTCCCATCGCGCGCAGCAGACCGGTCACCGCCTCGCTCACCGGCGCCCGGTCGACGAAGTCGCGCAGGTACCAGAGCACCGAGCCGAAGTTCTGGAAGTAGAGGACCCAGAACCCGGAGTAGACGACGATCATCAGCATGAAGCGGGCGTCGGCGAGCACCTCGAGCGCGCCCCGCAGCACCTCGTGGAGCGACTTCGTGCTCGGCGGCCTTGGCGGGTCGCGGTAGACGAAGGCCGAAGGCAGCAGCATGAGGCCGGTGTAGAGCGCCGAGGCGACGAACACGTAGCGCCACGAGAAGCCCTTGAGCACGCTGACCACGAGCGGGGCGAGGAAGGCCCCGAGGTTGATCATCCAGTAGTAGAGCCCGAAGCCGAGCGCCGAGTTCGTCTCGTCGGTGGTGCGTGCCACGGTGCCCGAGATGATCGGCTTGAACAGCCCGGAGCCGGTCGCCATGACCAGCAGCGCCAGGAAGACGAGCGCGTAGGCCGAGACGTGGCCGGCGGCGAAATAGCCGGCGGCCATGAGCGAGAAGGCGACCAGGAGCATCCTGCGGTAGCCGTAGCGGTCCGCGAGCGCTCCGCCCAGGATCGGCACCACGTAGGTGGCGGCATAGACGATGCTCTGCAGGAAGCCCACCGACTGCTCGCCGAAGCCGAGCCCGCCCTCTTCCACCCGGCCGGCGAGATAGACCGCCAGCACCGAGTTCAGGCCGTAGTAGGCGGCGCGCTCGAACAGCTCCATCACGTTGGCCACCCAGAAGGTGACCGGGAAGGGGCTGCGGGCGGAGTGGGCGCTCATGGTCGCGCGCGAAGCTAACACGGCGCCGCCGCCCTGCCCCGGCGGGCGGGAGGCGGCTACCCGGAGCGCGCCCTTGAACCGCGCGGCGAGGAAGGGAAGAATGCCTCGCACTCCCCCACCCGGCCCGGAGGACCCCGTGACGATCGCCCATCCCAGCGCACCAAGAACCCGGAACGCGCGCCTCCTCGCCTGGGTCGACGAGATGGCCCGGCTCTGCCGTCCCGATGCGGTGCACTGGTGCGACGGCTCGCGCCGGGAGCACGATCGCCTGTGCGAGCAGATGGTCGCCTCGGGCACTCTCGTGCGCCTCGATCCGAAGCTGCGCCCGGGCAGCTACCTGTGCCGCTCCGATCCCTCCGACGTGGCGCGCGTCGAGGACCGCACCTTCATCTGCACGCGCAATCCCGAGGAGGCCGGACCGACCAACAACTGGGTCGCTCCCGCCGAGATGAAGAGGACGCTGACCGGCCTGTTCGACGGCTGCATGCGCGGGCGCACGATGTACGTGATCCCGTTCAGCATGGGGCCGCTGGGCTCGCCGATCTCGCACATCGGCGTCGAGCTCACCGACTCGCCCTACGTCGTGGCGAGCATGCGCATCATGACCCGCATCGGCGAGCCGGTGCTCGAGGCGCTGGGCGACGGCGATTTCGTGCCCTGCCTGCATTCCGTGGGCGCGCCGCTCGCCCCCGGCGCCCGCGACGTGCCGTGGCCCTGCAACCGGAAGGACAAGTTCATCTGTCACTTCCCCGAGACGAGCGAGATCTGGTCGTACGGGAGCGGTTACGGCGGCAACGCCCTGCTCGGCAAGAAGTGCTTCGCGCTGCGCATCGCCTCGACCATGGCCCGGCGCGAGGGCTGGCTGGCCGAGCACATGCTGATCATGGGCGTCGAGTCGCCCTCGGGCGAGAAGACCTATCTCGCGGCCGCCTTCCCGAGCGCCTGCGGCAAGACCAACTTCGCGATGCTCATCCCGCCCGCCGCGTTCGAGGGCTGGAAGGTGTGGACCGTGGGCGACGACATCGCCTGGATCAAGCCCGACGACCAGGGCGTGCTGCGCGCGATCAACCCGGAGGCCGGGTTCTTCGGCGTGGCGCCGGGCACCGGGTGGGCGACCAATCCGAACGCGATGGAGACCTGCCGCGCGAACTCGATCTTCACCAACGTCGCGCTCACCGACGAGGGCGACGTCTGGTGGGAGGGCTTGACCGAGACGCCGCCGCCCCACCTGGTCGACTGGACCGGCCAGGACTGGACGCCCGGCTGCGGGCGGGTGGCGGCGCACCCGAACGCGCGCTTCACCGCCCCCGCCGCGCAGTGCCCGACCATCGACCCCGCCTGGGAGGACCCGGCCGGCGTGCCGATCAGCGGCTTCATCTTCGGCGGCCGGCGCGAGACCACGATGCCGCTCGTCTACCAGGCCTTCAACTGGAGCCACGGCGTCTACCTCGGCGCGACGGTCGCCTCGGAGACCACCGCCGCCGCCGGCGGCGAGATCGGCAAGCTGCGCCGCGACCCCTTCGCGATGCTCCCCTTCTGCGGCTACAACATGGGCGACTACTTCCGGCACTGGCTGAACGTGGGAAAGCGCCTCGCGGAGACGCCGCGCATCTTCCACGTCAACTGGTTCCGCAAGGACGCGCAGGGGCGGTTCATCTGGCCCGGCTACCGCGAGAACATGCGCATCCTGCACTGGATCGTGCAGCGCGTCCGCCACGGCGCGGCGGCGCGGGAGACGCCCATCGGCTGGGTTCCGCGCTACACGGACATCGAATGGCGGGGCCTCGACTTCCCGCGCGAGAAGTGGAACCAGGTCATGGCCATCGATCGCGACGCCTGGCGGGCGCAGACCCTGATGCACCAGGAGCTGTTCCTGGCGCTCGGCGAGAACCTGCCCAAGCAGCTCATCTTCGAGCGCGAGCTGCTGATCAGCCGCTGCTGAGGCGGCTCAGCTGCCGGCCGCGGCGCGGGACGGATCGTCCGCCGGATTCAGATAGTAGAGCTGCCAGGGACCGAAGGCGGTCAGTTGCACCTCGGTCTCCCCTTCGACCCAAGCGAAGTGCGCCATCTTCGGCGGCATCGCCGTGAAGCCCCCGGCGCGCAGGGCCTGCCCCTGGGCGGTGTCGAAGCGCTCGCCGGCGCCGATCCAGAAGGTCCCCGAGATCACGGTGACGTTCTCCCAGGCCGGGTGCCAGTGGGGCGCGATCCGGTATCCGTCCGGGACCTTCAGGCGCATCGTGAAGATCCCCTCCTGGGCGGGGTCTCCGCGCAGGACGGCCACCTTTGCCCCCCTGGGGAGCACGGGCGGCGCGTCCTTCCAGACGATGTCGGAGGAGTTGACCACGACATGGCCGGCCGGCGGGTGGGCGGCCTCCGCCAGAGCGTAGGCCGCGAGCGCCACGGTCAGAGTGACGAGTACGACGGAAGCGAGTCGCAATCTCGACATCGGACACCTCCCTGGGCTGGCTGGAACGTGCGGATGATACGCGCCGGGAGGGCGTTTGCGGGAGCGTCTCTCCGGCGCTTCCGGGACCCCCCGAAAGGGCCCGAGGCCGGGCACGTCGTCGAGAATCGACGGCCAGCGGGCCTCCCGCCTGCCCGCCGCTACGTCTGCAGCACGCCAGTCCGGAACTCGGGGACGTGGGGGTTCGCGGCGCAGGCTTCCAGGCAGCGGGCGACCACGCGGCGCGTCGCGCGCGGGTCGATGAGCGCGTCGACCCAGAGCCGGGCCGCGGCGTAGCGCGGGTCCATGGCGTCGGCGTAGCGCTTCTGGATGTCGGCCAGCCGCGCCGCCTTCTCCTCCTCGCTCACCTCGTCGCCGCGGTTCTTGAGCTGGATCGAGAGCAGCGTGCGCGAGGCCTGCTCGCCGCCCATCACCGCGATCTGCGCCGAGGGCCACGCGAACAGGAAGCGCGCGCCGTAGGCCTTGCCGCACATGGCGTAGTTGCCGGCGCCGTAGCTGTTGCCCACGAACACCGTGATCTTCGGCACCACGGAGTTGGCGACCACGTTGACCAGCTTGGCGCCGTCCTTGATGATGCCGCCGCGCTCGGCGCGCGAGCCGACCATGAAGCCGGTGACGTCCTGCAGGAAGAGCAGCGGCACCTTCTTCTGGTTGCAGATCTCGACGAAGCGCGCGGCCTTGTCGGCCGAGTCCGAGTAGATGACGCCGCCGATCTGGAGCTCCTTGTCCTTGGGCTCGAGCCCGGTGCGCCGCTCGACCACGGAGCGCTGGTTGGCGACGACGCCGACCGCGTGGCCCTCGATCCAGCCGGTGCCGCACACCAGGGTGCGCCCGTGGGTCGGCTTGAACTCGTCGAACTCCGAGGCGTCGAGCAGGCGCGCCACGAGGTCGTGGGCATCGTAGGGGCGGGTGCGCTCGACCGGCATCAGGCCGATCAGCTCCTCGGGGTCGTGGGCGGGCGCTCGCACCTCGCGACGCGCGAACGGGGCGCGCGGCGCGGCGGCGAGCTTCTCGAACTGGGAGCGGATGGTGGCGAAGCAGGCCGCCTCGTCGGCGTGGCGGTGATCGACCACGCCCGAGATGTCGGCCTGCACGACCGCCCCGCCCAGCGCCTCGTTGTCGATGCGCTCGCCGATCGCGGCCTGGACCAGGTGCGCGCCGGCGAGGAAGATCGAGCCGATCCCCTCCACGATGTGGGTTTCGTCCGACATGATCGGCAGGTAGGCGCCGCCCGCCACGCACGAGCCGACGATGGCGGCGGACTGGAAGACCCCGGCCGCGGACAGGCGCGCGTTGTTGTAGAAGATGCGGCCGTAGTGCTCGCGGTCCGGGAAGATCTCGTCCTGGAGCGGCAGGAAGACGCCCGCCGAGTCCACCAGGTAGACGATCGGCAGCCGGTTCTCGAGCGCGATCTCCTGGGCGCGCAGGACCTTCTTGATGCCGAGCGGGAACTTGGCGCCGGCTTTCACCGTGGCGTCGTCGGCGACCACCACCACGTCGCGGCCGTGCACCTGTCCCAGGCCGGCGACCACGCCCGCGCCGGGCGCTCCACCCCACTCGCCGTAGAGACCGTGGGCGGCCCACAGGCCGAGCTCCAGGAACTCCGCGCCGGGATCGCACAGGGCCGCTACGCGCTCGCGCGCCGTCCTCTTGCCCTGCTCGCGCTGGCGCTGCTGCGCCTTGGCGCCGCCGCCCTCGGCCAGGGTGGCCTCCTCGGCGGCCAGGCGCTCGACCTCCCGGAGCCAGTGCGCCCGGCGCCGCTGGTACTCCTCGTCTTGCCGCAGACCGGACTCGAGGACCGCCACGCCACCTCCTCCGTCGTTCCTGGCCCGGATCTTACCGGAGCGTGCCGGCGCGACGGTGCGCTACCATCGCCCCCGATGAGGATCCGCCTGCTCGCCTTCGCCACCGCCGCGCAGGCGCTCGGCGCCGCCGAGAGCGAGGTCGAGGTGCCGGACGGCGCCACCGTCGGCACGCTCGCGCGCCTGCTCGGCGACCGGCACCCGGAGCTCGCCGCGCGGGCCGCACGCCTGGCGTTCGCGGTCGACGGCGAGCTCGCGCGCCCCGAGCGGGCGCTGCGCGAGGGCTGCGAGGTCGCCCTGCTGCCGCCGGTCTCCGGCGGCTGAGCGCGCCGCGGCCCGACCATGCACCTGACCCGCGCACCGCTCGACTCCGGCGCCCTCGCCGCCGAGGTCGGCTCTGCGGCGCGCGGCGCCACGGTGCTGTTCCTCGGCACGGTGCGCGACCGGCATCTCGGACGCGCCGTCACGGGCATCGACTACACCGCCTACGAGCCGCTGGCGGAGGCGACCCTGGCGCGCATCGAGCGCGAGCTCGCCGCCGAGCACGAGGGACTCGCGCTGCGCGTCGTGCACCGGCTGGGCGCGCTCGCGGCCGGCGAGGCGTCGATCGCGATCGCCGCCGCGGCCCCGCGCCGCGAGGCGGCGTTCGCCGCCGCCCGGCGCGCGCTCGAGCGCGTCAAGCGCGAGGCCCCGATCTGGAAGCTCGAGCGCTACGCCGACGGCGGCCAGGCCTGGCGCGAGGAGGAGCCGCTCTCCCCGCCCGGCTAGAGTGGCCGGGGGCCGGCCGGGACCACCCGCTCGCCGGGCCGCGCGAGCGCCGCGACCGCCGCATCGACCGCGGTCGCCTTGCGCAGCGCGGCCCAGGCGCGGAAGGCGGGCTCGAGCGCCTCGAGTTCGGCGCCGAGGGCCGCTTCGAGCGCGGCCCGATCGGTCGCACCGCCCGCGGCGACGCGCGCCAGGAAGGTCCGGAAGCCCTCCGCGAGCGCGGGATCGCCGCCGTCGAGCAGGAAGCGGACGAACAGGAAGGCCTCCGCGTAGCGCAGCGCGGCTTCGTCGCCGCCGACGAAGCCCTCCCAGTCGAGCTCGACCAGACGCGCGACGGGCGGCAGCCGGCCGCCGGCGTGGGCGGCCACCACGCTCTCGAGGGCGGCCCAGGCGCCCGCGATCTCGACCCGCATCCCCTCGCGCCGGGCCGAGCCGGCGAGCGCGCCGAGCCGGAAACCGGCGCTCCCGGCCTCGAACGGCGTCCAGGCGAGGTCCTCGGCCAGCCCCTCGTCGAGCCAGGGCGGCAGGGCGGGCCCGACCGCGCGCCGGATCACGAAGTGCGTCAGCTCGTGGACCAGTGTCGCCTCGGCCGCTTCCG
>Ga0102851_10000444_pt1 | contig 20794 bp, 16 predicted proteins | sample Mud3Dept3metaG_FD_79558 | JGI IMG/M metagenome (GOLD analysis project Ga0102851, IMG submission 79558) | Freshwater wetland microbial communities from Ohio, USA, analyzing the effect of biotic and abiotic controls - Mud 3 Core 4 Depth 3... | ecosystem: Environmental > Aquatic > Freshwater >... | reverse complement strand
GATTTGTTGTCCTGATCGCCCTGGGCTTATACTTTGCCCTGAAAAACCTCTCCCCAAAGTGATCTTTCACCTGAGACTTGAAAAAGATGAAGAGGGCAGATTGGCGGCACGGGCTTAGGATGAAAAAGCAGGTTTAAACGGCTGGCTGTGTCGGTACAATTTACAGTTCATCCTGTGCAACGGTAATTATTTAATTATCTGATATAAAAGAACATTTATTGATGCTCAATGTTTAATGCTGCTTGGCCTCCCCAAAAGTGTCGGTATGTCTTACATTCGACATGCAAGCCCTCCCCTGTTGAAGATGAATTTTGCGCAGCTGATTTCGCGGTCGTATCAGTAAAATCGCTATTATTTACAATGCATTAGATGTGTGGCGCGGCAATCTCCGCTTACTTTATCGACCACGTGGTATAGAGATTGCCTTATGATTGGACAAGAGTGATATGAAGGAAGGCTAGCGGGCTTGCGGATTCCTCGCCGGAGGCAATCTGATTAAAGGAAATTATCAGCCAACCGATATAGAACATCAGAACAATGCCTTACTGATAGCCCCCGGCAAGTAAATAGAAGCAAGGGGGTTCCCGTATCCTTCAATCCTTCATGAGCCCGAATTTCCATGACATAGAGGACTGTCCGTTTCCGAGACCGGATGAGCAGATTTCGTGCGAATCCTGACCGGTGTTCGAACCCGGGATTTAGATGTCACCGGGCGTGACAGGCGCTTTGCGGGAATGAAGATGCGATGCTTCTCGCACGGCCCACCGGACGGTCAGGCGCCATGATGACCGGCTGCCGGATGCCTTTTCAGTTCACTCGTGTAACTGAGGGGGCGTAAGCCTGCCTGCTGCGCCTCGAATTGGATGCCTGCCGGATCGGAGAGCGAAGCACAACCCATTCCATGTCCGACCGGTTCAAGCTGATTGATCGATGACTGCGGCTTGGTTCGTCACTGAAGGTACCCGTGATAGGTGTTGTTGCAGAAAAAGGTGAACGAAGTTTCGTCGAGGAATTCTTCGAGTTATTCAAGACGCCTTGGGAATTCGCTAGAAACGATAAGCGCTATGACGTCTTGCTCATTACAGCGGATGCGCAGGATGTGATCGAAGCGCCCGTCGTCATCGTCTACGGAAGCGGAGAAAAAAAGATTGATGTGCCCTGTGGGATTCGGCTCCAGAACAGAGGACACGGATCACTTTTAAGCTGGCAGGGCAGGCTCTTTCCCCTCTATGGACAGGCGGCGGCGTTGGACACGCGAGGGGACGCCATCGTTGAGATAAAAGGCTCTCCGGAAGCCGTCGGTTCGAAAATAGAAAAACATGAGCAGACTCTTTATCGGTTCGGATTCGATTTGTTTCGGGAAGTGGAGCATCTTCTCCGTTCAGGCCAGCCGCCGCAACATGCCCCGATCCCCACTCTGGACCTTCACATTCAGCTTCTCCGGGACTGCATCCTGTCGGCAGGGATTCCGCTTGTCGAGATCCCCCCGTTTCCGCCCGGGCACCGATTCGTCGGATGCCTCACCCATGACGTGGATTTCGTCGGCATCCGGACTCACCGATTCGATGCCACCATGTTCGGGTTCATCTACCGGGCGCTCCTGGGATCGCTGGTTCGTGTGTGGAGAGGCTCCCTGTCATGGAGGAAATTAGCGGCCAATTGGATTGCCGTCATTTCACTGCCTGGCATCTACCTGGGCATCCAGAAAGATTTCATGGTCCAGTTCGACCGCTATGCCGACATTGAGAGGGGATTGCCGTCGACCTTTTTCTTTATCCCCTACAAGAATAGAGCGGGGTTGGACCTGAAAGGGCGCTCTAAGGAAGGACGGGCTGTAAAATATGACATCGGCGACATTTCCGCGGAAATAGGAAAACTTCTTGCGCGCGGCTGCGAAATCGGCCTTCACGGAATTGATGCCTGGTCCGGCACGGACAGGGCCCTCGACGAGCGCATGCAGGTTTCCCGGATGACTGATCGCCCGGACATGGGTGTCCGCATGCACTGGCTCTTCTTCACAGATGACTCTCCGGGGGTGCTGAATCGGGCGGGTTTCTCTTACGACTCGACCGTCGGTTACAACGAAGCGGTCGGCTACAGGGCCGGCACGTCGCAGCCTTACCGGCTGCCGGGCACCGATCTCTATGAGTTGCCGTTGAACATCATGGACACGGCGCTTCTTGCCCCCGGGCGGATGGGACTCTCCGAGGACGCCGCCTTTGAAAGGATCAAGAAAGTCTGTTCCCTGGCGTCGGCAAACGGCGGAGCCTTGACCATCAACTGGCATCACCGCAGTGTTGGGCCTGAACGTTTCTGGGATGATCTTTACATCAGGCTTCTGAAGGAGATGAAAGAGAGCGGGGCATGGTTTGCGACGGCACGGAGCGCCGTTTCCTGGTTTCAGAAGCGGCGGTCGGTTGTGTTTCGAAGCGTTGAAAGGTGCGACAGGGAAATGAGCATAAAGCTGACATGCCCTTCCGGGGATGATATGCCCGGCGTCGTTCTGAGGGTCCATGCCCCTTCCCCGAAGCATTCTGAGTCATTCGTGAGCGGTTTAGGCAGGGGTGGAAAAGATCAGCCTGTGTATGGTGATCTCGACACCGTTGTTCCCATCCGTTTGTAGATCATGGGCAAGAGGAGATCCTCGATGGAATCAGAAAAACGAAAGACAGCGGTCTACATGGTGGTCTATGGCACCTACGCCACGGACCCCCGCGTCCGCAAAGATGCCGAGACGCTGGCCTGCCTTGAGGATTTTACCGTAACGGTCGTCGTACCGAAACTAGGGGATGCTCCCGGCACAACGCAACTAAATGGCGTCAACGTGGTTGAGTTGGATGTCTGTCGATACCGGGGAAAGAGCATATACGGGTATCTGGCATCGTACCTGACATTTTTATGGGCTGCATTCCGGCACTGTTCCAGGCTGACCCTCCGCGGCGGGATCGATGTGGTCCACATACACAACATGCCGGATTTCCTGATTTTCTCGGCCATCGTTCCGCGCCTTCTGGGGAAGAAAATCATCCTGGACATCCACGACACCGTACCCGAAACCTTTATCGGTAAGTTCAGGAACCATTCCGGCTTGATGTTCCGGCTCCTGTGCATGGAAGAATCCATCTGTTGCCGCCTTGCACACCGGATCCTCTGCGTCAATCACCCTCAGCGGGATCTGCTGGTGAGCCGGGGTATCCCCGAACACAAGATATCAATCTCCATGAACGTTCCCGACGAACGATGGTTCGGTAACGGTTCAGGCGACGATCCTGGAGAAAAAGCGACGAACAGCTTCGACATGGTATATCATGGATTATTGGCCAAGAGGCTGGGTGTCGACCTGACCATTCGGGCCGTCTCGAACCTCAACGGCAGTATCCCCGGTCTGAAGTTTCATGTCATCGGATCCGGTGATGACCGGGAAGAACTCGTTTCTTTGGCCGAGAGCCTGGGCCTGAGTTCCTGTATTCAGTTCCACGGATCCATCCCCATCGATCAAATTGCCACTACCCTGCGTTCCATGCATCTGGGAGTCGTTTCCAACCGGAGGAACATCGCAACGGACCTCATGCTGCCCGTCAAGATGCTTGAATACGTCGCGCTGGGCATCCCGGTCGTTGCGCCACCCCTGCGAACGATTAAACATTACTTCTCCGATGACATGCTGAGTTACTTTGAGACGGAAGACGTTGACTCGCTATCATCGGCCATCCGGGATGCCTACCGGAATGAGGAAAAACGACTGAAGCAGGCGAAAAGCGCCAGAAAATTTCTGGACCAGTACGGCTGGGTGCGACAGAAGCAGGAATTCATCGGTCTTTACCGATCGCTGGCCCTGCAGTCCGGATCCGTGAAAGAGAAAGCAAAAAAGGAGATAGCATCATGCTGAGCGTGGCGCAGATCGGGGTCGGATACTGGGGCCCGAATCTGTTGAGGAATATGGTCTCGAGCAAGAGATGCCGGGTGAAAACGGTTGTCGACCTGTCCCCCGAGCGGCAGGAATACGTTCGCGGTCTCTACCCGGCGATCCAAGTTACCGATGACATCGGCCGGGCGCTGGACGACCCGGAAATCCAGGCTGTTGTCATCGCCACTCCCGTCAAATCGCATTTCGAACTGGCCATGCAGGCCTTGAAGGCGGGGAAGCACATCCTGGTGGAAAAGCCGATCGCCACAACCGTCGCCGAGGTCGATGAGATCGGCAGCTTGGCTGAGAACAAGAAACTCGTCGCGATGGTCGGTCACACCTTCCTCTACAATGCGGCCGTGCGGTACGTGAAAAAACTGATCGACTCGGGCGAACTGGGCGACATCCGGTATATCTACAGCCAGAGGCTCAACCTGGGCAGGATCCGGTCCGATGTCGACGCCCTGTGGAACTTTGCCCCCCACGACATCAGCATCATCCAGTACTGGCTGGGGGACCCGGAGCCGCTTTCCGTCATGAAAAGAGGAGTCGACTACATCCAGGAAACAATTGACGACGTTGTTTTCATGAATATCTATTACCCCAATAAAGTTATGGCCAACATCCATGTCAGCTGGCTCGACCCGCGAAGGCTCCGCCAGATGACCGTTGTGGGATCCAGCAAGATGGTCGTTTACGACAATGACGCCGAAAACAAGATCGCCATCTACGACAAGGGAATCGAGCGCAAGGCAGTCCTGGGGCAGAACATGGACTATGACAACCCCCGGGCCCGCAGCTTCAATCATCGGGAAGGTGACGTGATCCTCCCGCGAATCGAATTCCCGGAACCGATCAAGGTCGAGGTCGAGCACTTCGCAGACTGCGTCGAAAACGGGACCCTGTGCCTGAGCGGTATCGATCACGCCCGCAGAGTCGTCCGTATCCTGGCCTCCTGACACACGTTCCCGATTTCCCGAGGTGTCGATGTCTGTTCCCACCAAAGTCTTCAAGTGCCAGATCCGCGATGTCTCGTTCGGCTCGAACGTGACCGTCGTCGATCCCGTGAACCTCTACGAATGCGCAATCGGCGACGACTGTTTCATCGGCCCCTTCGTGGAGATCCAGAAGGGCGTGTCGGTGGGCTGCCGGACCCGCGTGCAGTCCCACACGTTCATCTGCGAACGGGTGAGCATCGGCGAGGAATGCTTCATCGGCCACGGCGTGATGTTCATCAACGATCTGTTTTCGGAAGGCGGCCCGGCGCGGGGCCGGATGGATCTCTGGAAATCGACCTGTATCGGCAATCACGTCTCGATCGGATCCAATGCGACCATCCTGCCCGTGAGGATCTGCGACGGGGTCGTCGTCGGCGCAGGCTCCGTCGTGACCCGGAATATCGACCAACCGGGTGTCTACGCCGGCAACCCGGCCAGGCGGCTCCGACCGCTTTAAATCGCTTTCCCCGCAGTTTCCGTGATCCGAATCCTGAATCCCATTCCGTGAGGAATTTATGACCATCCAGCTCGTGGATCTGAAGAAGCAGTATGAATCGATCAAGACGGAGATCGACGCCGTCATCGCGGAAGTCCTGTCGAAGACCGCTTTCATCGGCGGGGCCTATGTGAAGGATTTCGAGGACGCCTTCGCGCGCTTCTGCGGCGTCCGGCATTGCATCGGGGTCGGAAACGGCACCGATGCTCTCTTCGTGGCGCTCAAGTGCCTGGGGGTCGGACCGGGGGACGAAGTCATCGTGCCGGCCAACAGCTTTATCGCGACGGCCGAAGCGGTTACCCAGGCGGGTGCGCGGGTGGTTTTTGCGGATATAGACCCCATGACCTACAACCTCGATATCGCCGTGCTTGAAAGAAGGATATCGCCGAAAACGAAGGCAATCATCCCGGTGCATCTCTACGGCCAGCCCGCGGACATGGACCCCATCCTGGCCCTGGCTCGCGGAAACGGGCTGAACGTGATCGAGGACGCCGCCCAGGCGCACGATGCCGAATACTGGGGGCGCCGGGTGGGTTCGATCGGTGATTGTGCCTGCTTCAGCTTTTATCCCGGCAAGAATCTCGGGGCTTACGGCGACGCCGGCGCGATCGTGACGAACGACGCGGTGCTTGCCCGGAAGGCCAGGATGTTCGCGAATCACGGGCGCATCGACAAGTACGATCACGAGATGGAAGGCATCAACAGCCGCCTCGACGCCCTGCAAGCGGCGATCCTGACCGTCAAGTTGCATCACCTGCCCCGCTGGTCGGAGGCACGTCGCAGAAATGCCTCTCTGTATAACCGGCTGCTGGCCGGATCCGGTCTCGCGGTGCCTCGCGAGATCGAGGGGGTCCGGGCGGTATACCACCTGTACGTGGTCCGGGTCCCGGAAGGCCGGCGGGGCGAATTGCAGGCGCACCTGCAATCGAAGGGAATTTCGACCGGTATCCATTACCCCATTGCCCTGCCCAACCTGCGGGCGTATGCATACATGAAAAGCGGCGTGGACAATTGGCGCGAGGCGACGACAGCGTCGAATGAAATCCTCTCCCTGCCCATGTATCCGGAATTGGAGGAAGGCGAAATCCAATACATAGCGGGAACGATCGCGGACTTCTTCCATGGAAAGCTGGAATGACGAAAAGGACCGCCGCGGTCCGTCCTGCCCGCCGTCTGCGCGGAGACACTGCGCGGGGTTTCGGCCCCCCATTCTGTGAAGCAACGGGCGTGTTGAGACAAGGGGAAGCGAAGATGGAAGGAAAAACAGTGTGTGCCGCCTGTGTGCTTCCGGACACGACGCCGGGCATTGAGTTCGACGACAGAGGAATCTGCAATTACTGTCGGGCCCATGCGCCCGTGGATGTCTCCGGAGAGGAAAAACTGCGCGAGCTGCTCGACAGGTTCCGCAACCCTGCAAATCGGTATGAATGCATGGTATGCCTCAGCGGCGGGAGGGACAGCACCTATGTGCTGTGGAAAATAGTCCATGACTATAGGATGAAAACTCTCGCCGTCACGTACAACAGCCCCTTCATGTCGGATCGGGCACATGAAAACATCCGCCTTGCCGTCGGCAAACTCGGTGTCGATCATCTCTACTGGGATTACCCGGGAGACGTCCACCGCCAAACGACGAAAAAGCACCTGCGGATCTGGGCGAAACACCCTTCCTCGAAAATGATTCCGTTCGTATGTGCCCACTGCAAGAGCTGGAACTTTCAGTTTTACGAGATCGCCCGGGAGCATCGGGTTCCCCTCATCGTGTTCGGGAGCAATCCGCTTGAAACCGCGTCATTCAAGAAAGACGGGTTCGGCGGGGCCCGGACCTACAGCAAGCTGTCCAATCTGCCCGTTCTGGCCTCGCGAGCGCTGAACGAAATTGCGGCGAATCCCGGATACCTGTCGGCAAACTGGAATCTGATTTTCAAAATGTATGCAGGGGCAAGCCATTCCACGCCCTATATGCGGTGGCGTTTCGGGGACATCTCTGCGATCCGGATTTTTGATTATCTCAGATGGGACGAAAAGGAGATCGAAAAGACCGTCGCGGACGCGCTCGGATGGGAAAAGTCCCCCGATGTTGCCTCGGCATGGCGATTTGATTGCCGGCTGGATTATGTGAGGAGGCTGATGTACTCCTCGACGATCGGCGTGACGGAGCTCAGGGATCTCTTCAGCAAAATGATTCGGGAGGGCATGATAAGCAGGGAAGAGGCACTGGAACGATTGAAGCGCGAGGAGCCCATCTCGAGGAAGGTCGTCGACCAGGTCCTGGCCGAGATGGGGCTGAGCCTGTCGGATCTCCGGATCAACATTGACAGGAACCTGCTGGTGGAATAGGGCATGAGGAGGCCTGGACGCATCATGCAGCGGCCCGCCGGCATGCCACCCCGCCCCTGCATCTGAATTCGGGTGTATGTCACTTCGTGAATCCTTCACTGCGTATCGCCGGTCCGTCCGTATTCTGGAACTGACGGTCTCGGCAATGTATTTTTCATGGAGAACCTGTCTCGCATGGATTCTGCGAACCATGGGGCGGGATCAGCGCGCCGGAGTCGTCGTGCTGACGTATCACAGTGTCCTCGACGCCCAGAGAGAGAAATTCGAAGAGCAGATGGACATGTTGTTAAAGGCGGGTGACGCCGTTTTCGCGGATTCCGCACCCCGACCCTCCGCCGGCCGGCGCCTTATTGCCGTCACGTTCGATGACGGATACCGGAACATACTTCGGAATGCGATGCCCGCCCTGCGGGCAAGAGGGATCCCGTCGATTCTCTTCATGACGACGAAGTACATGGGTGAGAGCCCCGGGTGGATACACGACAGGAACAACCCGAATCGAAGCGAATCCCTGATTTCCGGAGAGCAATTGATGTCGCTGCAGGGAGGGCTGGTCAAGATCGGTTCGCACACACACAGCCATGCGTTCCTCGGCCTTGTGGATCGGGACACGCTGCTCGGCGAACTCATCGTGTCCAAGAAGGTTCTGGAGCGAATCCTGTCGAGTGAAGTCCACCTGCTGTCCCTGCCCTACGGATCCATGGATGAGGATACGTTGAATTGCTCCGAGACGGCGGGATACCGAGTGGTGTTTGTCAATGTGCCCTATCCGGTTTCGGCGAAGGGAGGTCTGCGGATCGTGGGCAGGACGCATGTATCCATGGACGACTGGGGGATTGAGTACCTGTTGAAGCTGCGCGGCGCCTATGATTGGGCCAGGCACACGTACGGCCTGAAAAAGAAGTTGAGGAGAGTATTCCTCACTCGGTCCGGCCGGGAGAAAACATCGTCTCCATCCATCGAGGACGCATAGGCCAATGGGACCCGGTGACAACGGCTGGCAAGGCTCATTGTGCTGCGACAGGATGAGACGATGAGCAGCGGGGCGGATCACATAGGCGTTTGCATTTGCACGTTCAAACGCGCGGCTCTTTTGAAGCCGTTGCTGCTCGGGATGGACCGGCAGAAGCTGGACGGAGGCTTCACGTTTTCAGTGCACGTCGTGGACAATGACGCCAGGGGAACGGCGGAGAGCGTTGTCGCGGAGAGCCGCCGCCGGAGCCGGGTGGCCGTCAGTTATGATGTCGAGCCGATTCAGAATATCGCTATGGCGCGAAACCGGGCCGTCGCCGCCTCCCGTGGCAACTTCATCGCGTTCATGGATGACGACGAGTTTCCCGCTGACGACTGGCTGGCGCGCTTGTACGCGGCCTGCAGGGAATACCGAGCGGACGGTGCGCTGGGCCCTGTGAAACCTCATTACACGCCCGAGACTCCTTCGTGGCTGAGAAAGAGCAGATTGTGCGAGCGGCCGTCCCATCCGACGGGAACGGTGTTGAATTTCCTGCAGACCCGCACGGGGAATGTACTTTTCCGCCGGGGCATTTTGGAAGGTGTGGCTGAGCCCTTTCCTCCTGCAATGGGAAGGGAGGGGGGCGAGGACATCGATTTTTTCAGGCGGATGATCGCGCGAGGGCACAAATTCGTGTGGTGCGAGGAGGCCCCCGTTTTCGAACATATTTTGGCAGAACGCTGCAAACCGGCGTACTATCTGGACAAGTACTTGCGGATCGGCGGTCTGACGGGGGAAACGATGAGGACGTCATTCGGGACCAGGCTCCGGGGGATCGCACGTTCCGGGTTCATGACGGTTCTTTTCGGTGCGATTGCCGCGGGCGGCGCCGTTCTGGGTCCCCATGCCGTCATGCGGAGTCTGGTCAAAGGGGCATACCATGCCGGGGTTCTGGCCGGCTGCATCGGGTATGTGCCGGTTCGGGAGAGGCGCGACCGATAGAGTTCGCAGGGCGCCGGCCCGTTGACCGTATCGATCCGGCGCGCGGTGCGGGGCAAGCGGTCGCTCGATTCTCCCGCCGATGAAGTGGGCGACGCTCGGCGCGCAGTGAAGAGTTCGCTGTATCGGAAGGGGTAAAGCATTGGCAAGCCTCAGGAGTGCATACTGGAGAGTCACGAGTTACTACCGGCTCTATGGGGCAAGGAATACTCTCAAGCGATTCGGGGATTCGCTGAAGCGGATGTTATTTTACAACCGGGACGTCATCTACTGCATGGATCTGGTGGATTGGCCGTTGCGGGACTCAGGGTGCCGGGATGGCTATTCATTGGAACGGTTCGATCGCGATGTGGAAATCCCGGAGGTATTTCTGAAATCGGTCGGGGAGCAGCGATCGGCTGAGATGTTCAGGGAATATCTGAGAAGAAGGCTCGACAAGGGGGCATCCCTCTGGTGTCTGAGGAAAGACGGAGAATATATGGGGTACTTCTGGGTCTTCATCGGAGGGACGATGAAGCCGCACTACATCCCGTTATCGGCCAGGGATGTTCACTTCTTCGACGGCTATATGTTTCCGGCGTATCGCGGGCAGGGTGAAATGGCCGTCCTGATGGACATGGTGATCGAGCGCTTGAAGACCCTCGGGTTGCGAAGGGCTTACATTGAGGCGGCGGAATGGAACGCCTCGTCCATAAAGTACATCGAGAAGATGGGGTATTCGAAAATCGGGTGCGCGAGACAGCGGTACCGCCGGGGTCGAAACGTGGTGACGTGGTGGACGGGATCGAACACCGGCGGTCCGGGAGGAAGCAGTCTGTGAGAGTCTCCGGGGAAGACCTCGCTCGATGTCCGGCGGCGCCGAAGGCGGGTGCCCGCGAAAACGAGGTCCGGGCCGTGAAGGGCGACATGAATCCTGACGATTACTCCGTGAATATTGACGGTCAGGATCCCTGCTCGTGGGCCGGGGTCCTGGATGCTTTTTCCGATGCTTCGATTTATCAGACATGGCCGTACGGAGAGGTCCGATGGGGAAGGACAAACATGAGCCATGTGGTATTGAGCGAGGGGGGGCGAACCGTTGCGGCCGCTCAGGTCAGAATATTCCGCGTTCCCCTTTTGCCGGCCGGCATCGCCTATGTCGCATACGGTCCGATGTGGAAGTCCCGAGCCGCATGCGGCGATATCGAAAGTTTTCGGCGCGCGCTGCGGGCCCTGGTGCGGGAGTATGCACAGTCCCGCCGCATGATTCTTCGCGTGCGGCCCTGGGGAGTGCGGGAGCGGGATCCCGACATGGAGTCGGTACTGCTTGAGGAAGGGTTTCGGATTACGGAAGGGATCCGCCGCGAGAAGACGCGAACCATTCTGGTCGATCTGGGACCGACCGAGGAGGAACTGAGAAAGAGCTTGAAGAAGAAATGGCGCCAGACGTTGCAGCATGCGGAGAGGGCGGGGCTGAGGGTCATCGACGGATGCGACGGGAGACTCTTTGAGGACATGAAGCCCATCTATGCGGAGATGCTGGAACAAAAGAAATTCACGCCGGGATCGGACATCCACGAGTTTGCCGCAATGCAGGGCCGGCTCCTCGAAAGGCAGCGGATGAGGGTGACCATCTGCAAGAACGGGACAGAGCCTGTTTCCGCCTCGCTCTGTTCGGGGATTGGCGACACGGTGGTCGGCCTGGTCAGCGCAACGGGGGCGGCCGGGCGGGACCTGCAGGCCTACTATCTTCTCCAGTGGGAAGAGATCCTTTGGTCCAAGCGCGCCGGCAAGATCCTCTACGATCTCGGGGGCATTAACCCGGATGTGAATCCGGGGGTCTATCGCTTCAAGGCCGGCCTGGGCGGGGAGGAAGTCACGTATCTGGGGGTCTGGGATTACTGCGAAAATAAGCGTCTATACAAGGCCCTCATGTGTGCGGAACGAGCCCTCGGCACGCAATCCGCGAATACGGCGAAAGTGCGGTCGTTTTTTCCGGACCGCCTGCTACGGGCTGGAAGCCGGGCAGGAATGATGCGGCGCGAGTCAGCGGATGCAGAAAAATAAGCCCTCTCCCGGTTGCACATACGTCTTGATCACGCCGGCTCGAAACGAGAGGACCTTCATCGAAGGGACCCTTCAATCCGTTGCGGCCCAGACGGTGAAGCCGGAGAAATGGGTCATCGTCAGTGACGGCTCGACGGACGGCACGGACGAGATCGTGGCGGAATATGTGCGTCACCATCCCTGGATCGAGCTGATCCGGATGCCGGAGCATCGGGACAGGACCTTCGCCGCAAAGGTCGCCTGCGTCAATGCGGGTTTTGAGAAGGCGGGCCGGGTTCCCTGTGACATCATCGGGTGTCTGGATGCGGACATCACATTCGCGCCGGATTACTTCGAGTACCTGCTCTCCCGGTTCCGCGAGGATCCGAAGCTCGGTGTGGCCGGCACGCCCTTTGTGGAGGACGGCGGCCATTACGATTACCGGTATACGAGCATCGAGCACGTATCGGGAGCCTGTCAGCTCTTTCGGAAGGAGTGCTACGAGGCGATCGGGGGGTACGTCCCCATCCGGGGTGGCGGCATCGATGTGGTGGCGGTCCGGACAGCGAGGATGAAAGGGTGGCGCACGCGCACCTTCACGGAGAGGACCTGCGTGCATCACCGCAGGATGGGAACCGGAGCCTCAGGCAAGGTCCGGGCCCTGTTCAAGCTCGGCAAGGAAGATTATTACCTCGGCGGGCATCCGCTCTGGCAGGCCATCCGGTCCGTCTACCAGTTCACCCGGAGGCCCTACTTAATCGGAGGGATGATGCTCTTGGCCGGCTACGTATGGGCCGCAGTGCGGAGAGTCGAAAGGCCGGTCTCTCGTCAGCTGATGGAGTTTCACCGGCGCGAGCAAATGCAGCGCCTGAAAAAGGCCCTGCGCCTAATCTGACGACGTTGGAATGGTTTTGGAGGAGACGCGGAAGGTCATCGAGAATAGCATCCGGAAGCTCGGCAGGTGGGTCGAAGACCATCAATTCAAAGGCTACGAACCCTTCGACGGGCTGTCTTCACCGCTGCGTCGTCTCACCCTCGGGAACCCGCTGCTGAGCCGGGTGCTGATGCAGCTTGTGCGGCAAAGTCCCGTGAACCTGAGGCCGCTCCTCGCGATCGGCCCGAAGGAATCGACAAAAGGGCGGGGGTACATGGCCTCGGGCTATTTCTCCCGGTGGCAGACGACCGGGGACCTCGGATATCGGGACAAGGCCGTCGCCTGTCTGGCATGGCTGATGGAAAACAAATCCCCCAGGTTCCGGGAATATTCCTGGGGGAATCATTTTGACTTTGTCGGCCGCGGCGGTTTCTATGGGAAGGACGATTCAATCATCGTCTGGACCGCTCTGATCGGGCATGCGTTTTGGGACGGGTTTCTCCTGTTGTCAGACACTCGGTATCGAGATGTGGTGGATAGTGCATGCCGCTGGATTCTTGGAATTCCTAGAAAGCATACCAGTGAAGGGACGTGCATCGGCTATCGGTACGGGGCGACGGAAAACAGCTATATCCACAATTCCAATATGCTGGGCGCGTCGCTGCTTGCCCGTGCCGGCAGATATCTGAAAAAGGATGAATACCTGGAGGTCGCCTCGGAGGCCATGAAATACAGCTGCAGCCTGCAGCGGCCCGACGGTTCATGGCACTACGGCGAAGATCCCATGTATCACTGGATCGACAGCTTTCACTCGGGCTATAACCTGGATAGCCTCAAGTGCTACATCGAGAATACCGGGGACGGGACCTGTCGGGAAGGACTGCTGAGGGGGCTGGAGTTCTACAAGCGCCATTTCTTCGAGCAGGACGGCTGCCCTCGCTACTATCACAACCGCACGTATCCCATAGACAGCCAGTGCGCGGCTCAGGCGATCGAGACCCTTGCGAATTTCTCCGATCAGGATGACGAGTGCCGGGTCCTGGCGGTTCGTGTTGCCCTCTGGACGATTGACAATATGCAGGATGAGGCAGGATACTTCTACTACAGAAAATACCCACTTATCAAAGTGAAAACCCCGATGCTCCACTGGGCCCAGGCAACGACCTATCGCGGCCTTTCGCTTTTGCTGCTTCGACTGAAGAATCGTTGAGAAGATACTCCAACTCCGCGCGGGAGTGAATCGGTACGCAGAACGCCGATCCGGCATGTCGGCGCGTTTCTTCTTGGGGAAGAGGGTGCCGGAGCGGTCGGGAGGAAGGCAGTGAAACTCTGTGCGAACAAAAGATGCAGGCAAGGGAGGTTCGGTTGTGAGCGTTGCGGATTTTGAATTCACCGTCACGGGAGATTTGATCAAAATCGCTAAAATCCGAACGGAATGGCAGGACGACGTGGAAGCGCCGGAAGAGGTCATTCGAGTGATGAAGGAAAACGGGGTAAAAGCAGACCTCTTTTCCTTTTGGCAGAGGGTCCCGGACACGGCGCCGAAGTTCGACTACGTGATGGAGTGGGATAACTGGGCAGTCCTGGAAGTCAGCACGTACGAGCACTGGTTCCGCAAACAAATTAACCTGGGAGCCCGATCCGCCGTCAACAAGGCCAAGAAAAAGGGGGTGGAGGTCAGAGTCGTCCCATTGAGCGACGAGTTCATTGCGGGCGTTTCCGAGATTTACAATGAGACCCCCGTCAGACAGGGACGTACGTTCACGCATTATGGCGCAGGTCGCGAAGAGTTGATAAAGGAATTTTCGCGGGACAAGCACCGGACCGACTTCGTTGCAGCGTACTTCGGCAGCGAACTCGTGGGGTTCTATCAGCAGGTATACGCGGGACAGTGCGCTCATCCGTTCGGCGGCCTGACGAAGATCGCGCACCGGGACAAATCCGTCAACAATGCCCTGCTCTCCAAATCCGTTGAGCTCTGCGCGCAGAAGAATATCAAGTATATCGTCTACGGCAGCTTTGATTACGGCAGCGGGGCGTCCTCGCTCGCGGACTGGAAACGTCATAACGGGTTTCAGAAAATAGACCTTCCCCGCTATTACGTTCCGTTGACGGTTAAAGGCAAAGTCGGCCTGAAACTGGGCCTTCATCATGGGGCGAAGTCCCTAATACCGCCGAAGATGAGGGAGCAGTTGAAAGACATCCGAAAGGCATGGCTGTCCCGAAAAATCGCCCCGTCCAAGTGAAGCAACCTTCCTGCCGCCACAGATCGCCATATGGGATGGGTTGCGATGAAGAATTTGCGGAAAGAGAATGGCGGACAGCAAATCCGGCTCACACGGTGCCGGGGCGGCTCGATTGGCCGGCCGAAAGAACCGAATCCATGACCGCGGCTTTCGTGGGGATTGCCGGGAGACCTGTCCCGGCACGCCTCGAAAATAAAGGGGCAGCGGTCCCGGAAGGAAGAAGCCTGATTTGGCCGGAATCGCTGTAATCATAAGCCGGGAGAACCCGGATACGTGCAGGGAGCGGCTGGCTTGGATGCTTGCTGCATTGAGGCACGGGGGAAGCGGCAACTCGGGGAGCTGCTGCGTGGAGGAGGTCGGGGTGTACCTCGGGTGGGCGTGCACCCGCGGACCCTTCATGGAGTCCCTGCCGATCGACTCAGAGGACGGTAGCGCAACCCTCGTGTTTGCGGGGGAGGTCTACCCGGATTCCGGGGATATACGCGCTCTGCACGGCAGGGCACATGAGGTGTCGGGTCTCGAAGCGCGCCACTTGGTCCGCTTCTATGGAGACAAGGGGATTGAATTTGTCGAGGGCCTGAACGGCTGGTTTTCCGGCGCGCTGGTGGACCGGCGGAAGTCCCGCTGCTTCATCTTCAACGACCGGTACGGCATGAGGCGGCTCTTCGTCCACGAGGGAAAGGAGTCGCGGTACATTGCCTCGAGGGCGAGCGCAATTCTCGCTGTTGCGCCGGAAACCCGGTACTTCGATCAGGCAGGCCTCGCGGAATACATCACCTGCGGATGCACGATGGGGGCCCGCTCGCTGTATCGTGGCATCCAGGTGATGCCGGCGGCTTCGCTGTGGACGGCAGCCGATGGGTGCATTGAGCAAAAGCGGAACTACTTCGTTCCGCGGGAGTGGGAAGGCCAGGATCGGCTGGACGAAGGGCGCTATGAGGATGAGGTCGCTGGAATGTTTCCGGCCGTCGTCCGGAAGTACGGAAAAGCGCGTGTTCCCGTAGGTATCTCGCTTACCGGCGGACTGGACACGAGGATGCTGATGGCCTGCCTGGACCTGTCGCCCGGCGAATTTCCCTGCTACACGTTCGCAAGCATGTACCGCGACACCTATGACGTGAGGATCGCCAGAGATGTCGCCCGGCGTTGCGGGCAGACGCATGAATCGCTTGTTCTGGGCGAGGAGTTTCTTCGGGACTTTCCCCGGTACATGGAAGAGGCCGTTTTCCTTTCGGATGGATACCTTGGCCTGCAGGGCTCAGCCGAGTTGTATGTCAATTCCCTGGCCAGGGAGATCGCACCCGTCAGGCTGACCGGGAACTACGGCAGCGAATTGCTGCGGGGGGTGCGGGCCTTCAAGTCCGTCCTGCCCCGGCCCGGGATCTTCCAGCGGGAATTCGATCCGCATCTGCACGAGGCAGTCGAGACCTTCCGGGTCCTGGCCGATATGGATCCTGTATCCTTCGCGCTTTTCCAGCAGGCACCCCATTTGGGGTACGGCCGCTCGGGAATCGAGGATTCACAGGTCCTCGTAAGAACCCCCTTCATGGACAATGACCTGGTCCGGTTGGTCTACCGAAGACCGGCCGCCTATGAGAACGGTACGGAGTTGTCCGTCTCGATCATCGAGCGATATCGCCCGTATCTGGCGGCGATTCCGACGGATCGGGGGGACCTTGGAGGAGGCGGCACGCCGGCAAGGCTCATCCGGCGCGCATGCCGCGAGACACTGTTCAAAGGCGAGTATTGGGCAAGCAACGGCTGGCCGCATGCGATGGCGGTGCTTGGCCGCCTCAAGCCATGGCCGGCGATGGAAGAGGCGCTGCTGGGCAGGCACAAGTTCCAGCATTTCGCCCGATGGCTCCGCGAAAGGCTGCAGGACTACGTCCGGGAAGTCCTGCTGTCCCCGTCTGCTATGCCCGACTGCCTTGATCGGCGAGCCGTCGAGGAAATGGTCCGTTGTCACCTGGACGGACAGGGTAATTACCTTGATGAAGTGAACCTGGCCCTGACGATGAGGCTGAGCACTCAACTGCTGTTGAGCCCGGAGCGCTCCATGGGCCCGGGAGCCGGAAGTGAACGAGCCGCCGCCGGACAGAAAGACGCAAAATCCGCACGGCAGAAAATCCGGCCGGCATGAGGCCAGCGGGGTGAAAAAAGAAATTGCGTCTTTCCAGAGGGTGTGACAGGGTAAAGCAGGTCGATCTGCGGGAAACGTTGCAAGCGCTCAGGGAGGAGAACGTCATGTGCAGGCAATGGAACATGGTTACACTGGTTGCGTTGGCCGTGACACTTCTGATCACTCCGGTATCTCAGGCCGCGACGGTTCGTGCGGCAAGCTGCTCGCAGGCGGACGTCGCGAAAGCGGTTTTCTCGGCAGGAACGGGGGACCTGGTTATCGTGCCGGCCGGCAGTTGTACGTGGACTGAGACGGTTTCAATCAGTACAAGGATCACCCTTCAAGGCGCGGGAACCGACTTGACGACGATTACGGGAAGCCCCGCCGGGATGATGGCGATTGACGGAGGACAATCCGGCTCGCGGATCATGGGCTTTACATTCAACAAGAGCTATATCACGGTTGACGGCGATGGATGGAGAGTGGATCACTGCAAGTTCGTCGGCGACGGCATCTACATAGTAGGACAGCGGGAAGCGCAGCACCCTTCGGGGGTGATTGACCACTGCACATTGATTGACGGACGGATTCTCGTTATTGGATGGGCAGGCCTGATGGCCCATGCACTGTGGGCGCAACCCCTTGACCTTGGCGGGGTAGCCGGCGTCGTTTACGTGGAGGACTGCAGCTTCACCGGCATCAACATGCCCAATGCAATGGACACGAACTACGGCGGCCGCTATGTATTCCGGTACAATAAGCTTACGGATGCTTATGTGGAAGCCCATTCGTTACAGGGCAATCACCGGGCTTCCAGAAGATGGGAAATATACAATAATACATTCAATCAGGTTAACAACCCAATGTGGGTCCCGATGTTCCTCAGGGGTGGAACCGGTGTTGTGTTCAACAACGTGTTGACTGGGTCCTGGACACGACCGGGGATCGCCCTCGACAGCGTGCGAAGCTGTGACAGCAGGGCTGGCTCGGGCAAATGCGACGGAAGCTCGCCCTGGGACGGAAACCAGCCCGGCGGCAATGGATATCCCTGCAGGGATCAGATCGGCCGGTCGATGGATTCCCGTCTCTGGACGCTCTTCAGTCCATACCCGCCGCAGGCTTCGGATCCCGCCTTCGCCTGGAACAACAAGCACGGGGCGAACGACGTTGTGTTCTTTCAGCACGACAATTGCCCCCAGAGCCCTGCGCATATCCAGCCGGGCCGGGATTACTATAATAATACTCAAAAACAGGGATACAAACCGGCTGCCTATCCCCATCCGCTGGTTCAGGGATGGAGCCCGGAGAGAGTTGCAGCACCTGAAAATTTGCATGTCGTTGAGCGGTCGACGGAATAAGCCGATCCGGTGCGGGCGATCGCGTGTGCTTGCCCCCTTTCTGCGACAGGGCGAGCGCCGATGATCAGCACGCAGAGGGGTGTCTGTGCGGATCGCCGGTCATGACCGCCTCTTGTTCCGGCACGCGGGGGAGTTTCGAGGCATTTCGCCAATTCCCGGCCGGCCCTCCGATTCGACGTCGTCTCATTTTCGGCATCAACGGGATGTGCCGCGTCCTCCACGCATTCCGGCCGCATCCGAAGGCCCTGCCCCGGACACTGTCCGGGTGGGTTGACATCGACTATGCCGCTGATAGCTGCCCTGCTCTGCATTTTCTTCATCTTTTACGTCTTCTGGGTGGACTACAGGGAGAGCGACGAGCCCGATCTTGCGCTGTGGGTGCCCACAGCCTGGCTATTTCTCGCCGCCTCCCGGTCGGCTTCCCAATGGATGGATATCAGCAGCCCGATCACGTACCAGGCGAGTTATTACGAAGGCAGCTCGCTGGACGCAGTCGTTTATCTGTTCCTCATCGTCGCCGGTCTGACGATCCTGGCTCGGCGGAGGATCGATTACGTCGAACAGGCAATCAATAACCCGTGGGTATGGCTGTACTTTCTGTTCGGCGCGCTAAGCGTCGTCTGGTCGGATGACTCGTTTATTTCTCTCAAGAGATGGTTCAAGGCGTCGGGCAATCTGATCATGGCCCTGGTCGCGTTGACGGAGCCGGACCCCTACAGGGCAATCCGGACCATCCTGAGGCGCCTCGCGTTCATCCTCCTTCCCCTTTCGGTCCTCTTTATCAAGTATTACCCGGAATGGGGTCGGGCTTATGCATGGGGCGGCCGGCCGATGTATACCGGCGCCGCGACCCACAAAAACGGCCTCGGGCAGATCTGCCTGTTCACCGGCGTTTACTTTTCATGGGAACTCTTGCTGATTCTTCGAGGCAGGCGGGAGTGGACGGTGCGCTTTCGGGATCTGCCGCATCTCGCGTTGCTCGTCATGTTCGCGTGGCTCTTCTACATCGTCGACAGTGCGACCGCTCAGATCTGTCTCGTCCTCGCGGCCGCTCTGTTCCTGGTAAGCGCCGTGCCGGCCATTGCGAGGGAGCCCAACTGGTTCGTCACGGCGGGCGTTGCAGCCGCGCTCGTTCTTGGAGTGCTGGAAGGGATGCTGGGGATCAGCAATGCCGTCTTGAGCCTTCTGGACCGCGACCCGACCCTCACGACCAGAGTCCCCATGTGGCAGGGGCTTCTCGACATGGCCGTCGATCCGGTGTTCGGGGCCGGGTACGAGAGCTTCTGGCTGGGAGACAGGCTCCCGAAGCTGATTGCCGCTTACGGGGTGCGCCAGGCCCACAACGGCTACCTGGAGACCTATCTGAATCTCGGAATGATCGGCCTGGCTCTGCTGGTCGGGTGCATCGTGCACGGACTGCTCAAGGCTCGAAGGTATTTAGACGTTGATTTTCCGTCGGGCGTCGCGCGGCTCTGTCTCATTGTCGTCGCCGTTTTTTATAATTGGACCGAAGCCACATTCTACGGCGTCAGCTTCATGTGGACGCTTCTTCTTCTCGGGGTCATGGACCCGCCGGAGCCGGAGGAGCCGGAAGCCGACACGGACTGGAGTCCGGGCGGCGGTGCCGAAGAGGGGGCGGAGGGGGCTTGAATGCGGGAAGCGAATCGGATCCGTCGGGCGTATCGTTCATGAAGCAACTCGTATCCATCCTCATTCCTGCCTTTAACTCGGAGAAATGGATCCGCCCGTGCATCGAGTCGGCGCTTGCCCAGACCTGGCGCTGGAAGGAAATCATTATCGTCGACGACGGATCCAAGGATTCGACGCTCGAGATCGCCCGGATGTATGCGTGCCCGGACATCCAGGTGATGACCCAGGACAACAGGGGTGCAAGCGCGGCGCGCAATCGGGCCCTGTCGGTTGCCCAGGGCGATTACATCCAATGGCTCGACTCCGACGATCTGCTGGCCCCCGACAAGATTTCCAGGCAAATGCACGGTGCGGAACCCGGCCTGACTTCCGAGCTTCTCCTTTCGGGTTCCTGGGGCAGATTCCATCATGTTCCCGAGAAATCCGAATTTGTGCCGGATTCGTTGTGGGAGGACCTGGAACCCAGGGAGTGGCTGTACCGAAAGATCCATGAGAACCTGTGGATGGCTATCGAGTCGTGGCTGGTGAGCCGCAAGCTGACCGAGGCGGCGGGGCCATGGGATGAGCAGATGAGCCTGGATGATGACGGGGAGTACTTCTGCCGGGTCCTGTCACATTCCGTCGGGGTCCGGTTCGTTCCCGAGGCGCGGTGTTTCTGCAGGAGCGTTTCATTCGGCTTGAGCCATCCGCTGGCATGGTCCGACCGCAAGCTGGATTCTCAATTCGCTTCGCTTTCTTCCTACATCCGGTTGATGCGATCCATGGAGGACAGTCCGAAAACGCGAACCGCCTGTCTCGAGCTGATCGAGCGCTGGGCCCCACCCTTTTAT
>Ga0102851_10000443_pt1 | contig 20794 bp, 19 predicted proteins | sample Mud3Dept3metaG_FD_79558 | JGI IMG/M metagenome (GOLD analysis project Ga0102851, IMG submission 79558) | Freshwater wetland microbial communities from Ohio, USA, analyzing the effect of biotic and abiotic controls - Mud 3 Core 4 Depth 3... | ecosystem: Environmental > Aquatic > Freshwater >... | reverse complement strand
TCATCACCCGCTTCGATAATCCCCTTCTGGTAGCCCAGGAGCATGGTCAGGGTCCGATGGACCAGGTTGCCCAGGTCATTGGCCAGGTCGGAGTTGACGCGGTGGAGGAAGCCCTCGTGGGAGAAGTTCCCGTCGACGCCGATGGGGATCTCCCGGAGCAGGAAATAGCGCAGCGGGTCGGGGCCGAAGGTCTTGAGGATCACGTGGGGGTCGAGGACGTTGCCCTTGGATTTGGACATCTTGGCTTCGTCCTTGAGCCACCAGCCATGGCCGCATACGGTGTGGGGGAGCGGGAACCCGGCGGCCATGAGGAAAGCGGGCCAGAAGATGGCATGGAAGCGCAGGATGTCCTTCCCGATGAGGTGGATATCCGCCGGCCAGAACTGCTCGAATTTCTTCATATCCCAGTCGTACCCGGCCCCGGTGACATAATTGTGGAGGGCGTCGAACCAGACATAGATCGTATGCTTGGGGTCGTCGGGGACGGGGATCCCCCATTTGACCGTTGTCCGGGTGATGCCCAGGTCCTTGAGCCCCTGGCGGACAAAGCTCGTCACCTCGTTCATCCGGCCTGGCGGCCGGACGAACCCCGGATTCTCGCCGTAAAATTTGAGGAGGGGCTCCTGGTAGGCGGAGAGCCGGAAGAAGTAGCACTCCTCGGAGACGACGACGGCCCGCTTTCCGCAGTCCGGGCAGACCTTGTCACCCTCGGGCTGGAGGGGGACATCCTCGGCCAGGAAGTTCTCGTCCGAGACGCAATACCAGCCTTTGTATATGCCCTTGTAGATGTCTCCCTTTTCTCTCAGCCTGAGGAAGATTTTCTGCACGCCCTGCTCGTGGAACGGCTCGGTCGTCCGGATGAAGAAGTCATGGGAGATGTTGAGGGCTTTCCAGAGGTCCTTGATCCGGCCGACTACCGTGTTGGCCAGGGCCAGAGGCGTCATTCCCCTTTCCGCCGCCGCCTTCTCGATTTTCTGGCCGTGTTCGTCGGTCCCCGTGAGGAAGAAGACATCCTTCCCCCGCAGCCGGTTGAAGCGGGCCAGAGAGTCGGCGATGATCGTCGTGTAGGCGTGGCCGATGTGGGGGATATCGTTCACATAATAGATGGGGGTCGATATATAAAAGGTCTTCTTAAAAGTCTTTGACACTCGTCGCTCCTCCTCGGATGAGCATCATGGCCTCGGCCCGGGTGGCGCTGTTCGTCCGGAACGAGCCCCGGACCGCGGATGTGACGGTCACGGACTTGGGCTTCTTGGCCCCCCGCATGGACATGCACATGTGCTCGGCCTCGATCACGACCATGACGCCCAGGGGTTTGAGGTGTTCGTCGAGGATATCGGCAATCTGCTTGGTCAGCCGCTCCTGGACCTGGAGGCGCCGGGAGAAGATGTCCACCACCCGGGCGATCTTGCTCAACCCGACGATCCGGCCGGATTTGGGGATGTAGGCGACGTGGGCGACACCCGCGAAAGGCAGGAGATGGTGTTCGCACATGGAGTAGAGGGGGATATTCTTGATGAGGACCATCTCGTCGTGTTTCTCTTCGTGGATGGCCCGGAGATGCTTGGCCGGATCCTCGCCCGCCCCGCCCAGGATCTCCAGGAACATGCTCGCGACCCGCCGCGGCGTCTCCCTGAGCCCCGGCCGCCCGGGGTCTTCGTCGACCCCCTCTAGAAGGAGCCGGATGCCTTTCTCGATCTTCTTCGCGTCCATTTTCAAAACCTTGTCCGCCTCAACGCCATTTCTTTCCCTCTTTGAAAAACTCCGCGAGCGCCAGCGCGAGAACTCTCTTTACGGGAATCCCTTTCTTCCCGGCGACCCTGACGCAATCGGAAAATTCGGGCTGGGCGTTGACTTCGCTGCCGCCCAGGGCCGCGACCTTGATGCCGACGGACTCGCCCAAGACCCGGACTCTACGGATGTCTCGCTCCAGGACTCTTCTTTCGACGGGATGGTACCGTACGCCGATGGAGTTTGTCTCTTGGAAGACGGCCTCGACGAGCGCGTCCATATTAGCAGTATCGGCGAGGAGGGTCAATTTCGCCCCCAGCCGTCCCTTCTTCATGGTCACGGGGGTCAGGAAGGCGTCGATGGCGCCGAGCTCGAGCGCCTTTTCCAGGAAGTGGGCAAGCACCTGGGGGTTCGCATCGTCCAGGTTGGCCTCGATCTCGTAGACCTTCTTTTCCGCCTGGAATCTCTTCACTTCCCCGTAGAACACCCGCAGAATATTGGGAAGGCTTTCGAAGTCGCGGCTTCCCGCGCCGCAGCCGATCCGGGAATAGCTGATCTCCGGAAGCGGAAGGAACGCTTCTGTCCAGGAGGACAAGATGGCCGCCCCGGTGGGCGTCACCAACTCGTGTTTTGCCCAAGCCGAATAGACCGGGGCGTCCTTGAGAATCTCGGCCACGGCGGGAGGCGGCACGGGAAGAACTCCGTGAGAAGTGCGGATCCAGCCGCTGCCGACATTGAGCGGAGAGCAGAAAACGCGTCCCACGCCCAGGGCTTCGGCGAGATACGAGCTTCCGATGACGTCGACGAGCGCGTCGTCGGCTCCGGCCTCGTGGAGATGGACCGTCCGGAGCTTTTTGCCGTGGACCTTGGCTTCGGCTTCGAAGAGAGTCCCGAAAACGGCCAGGGCATTGGCCTTGACCGTGTTGGAGAAAGAGCTCTGGCGGATAATCTGTTCGATATCGCTCCAGTGCCGGGGGGGGGATTCTTTCCCTTTCCGCACCCGGACGTCCACCTTGATCCCCCGCAGACCGGCCCGTTTCACGGAACGTATGCGGATGTCCACGGGAAGATGAAGGGCGGCCATTTTTTCGAGAAACTGCTCCCGCGGGACGCCGAGGTCGAGAAGGGCTCCCAGGATCATGTCGCCGCTCGCGCCGGCGGAGGCGTCGAAATAGAGGAATTTCATCGGCGGTTTTCCTTTCAGGTCCCAGTCCGCCCCGCGAGCAGGCGCTCGTCGATGAGCGGCAGGATTTCGCCCGCCTTGGCCGGGAACGAGAAATCGGCGGTCGAGCTCAGGGGAGTCGGCTCCGGGTTGATCTCGACCACCTTGGCTCCCCGCTCGGCGGCGATCACGGGGAGTGAGGCCGCGGGCTGCACGTACGCAGATGTCCCGATGGCGAACATAACGTCGCAGCTCGCGCTCGCGGCGTAGGCTTCTTCCAGCGTTTCGGAGGGCAGCGACTCCCCGAACCAGACGACGTTGGGCCGGAGCATGGCCCCGCAGGACGGGCAGAGGGGCGGGATCTCCTGGAGCGGGCATTCCGCGTTCTCGGCGACCGTCCCTTCCTGGGTACACCGGACCTCCCATATGTTGCCGTGGAGCTCGAGGACGTTCCGGGATCCGGCCCTCCGGTGGAAGCCGTCCACATTCTGCGTGATGAGGACAAACTCGGGAAAATGCCGCTCCCAGCGGGCCAGAACGCGGTGGCCGGCATGGGGTTCCTTGGTCCCGATGATCCCTCTCCGCCAGTCGTACCATTCCCAGACGAGCTTGGGATCGCGGAAAAAAGCTTGAGGTGTTGCCAGTTCCTCGGCCCGGAACTCGCGCCACAGGCCGTCCTTTCCCCGGAAAGTGGGGATGCCGGATTCGGCCGAGATCCCGGCGCCGGTAAGGACGGCTATCCTCGGTCCGGTCTTGAGGATCTCGGCGAGTTCGTCGATTTGCCTTTCTAATTCACTCATTTGGCTCTAAATAAGATAGCCTAAAGGAGGGGGTTCTTCAAGGAGAAGGGAAAGATACAGACGATCGGCGGGGGAATATCCTTTCCCTTCCGGTCCTGGGTCAGCCCAGCCGGGCCACGGAAATGGAGGCCAGGTTGATCAGGGCCCCCAGAAGCTGGCGTTGCTCGGGCAACATGTCCCTGACATCCATCTGTATCCCTACCACCCCCAGGGTCAACCGTTCCTTTTTGATCGGTTCAAAATATGTTCTGATCCCATAGAGCGTCCGGGTTCCCAATCCGGCTGGCTCGCCATTCCGAAAAACCCACTGGGCCGCACCCTGCTCCTCGTTCGTCAGCCGGCTGTCCGGCCGGCTCCTGGCCCAGATCCGGAGCTCCCCGTCGGCCGAGGAAAAAAGGACGAAGGCGGGGCTTGAGAATATCTTGGACAATTGCCTGATCACGATTTGTGCAATCTCGTCAAGGAGGTCGACCCGAATCAGCTGGTAGGCATAATCCTGTCGGGAAGATCCGGGCAATACGGTCGAGAAAAATTGCTCGGCGGCGGGCAGGGAGAGGAATTCTTGGCTGACCTCTTCGATCAGGCTTGACCGTTCGAGCCTGAGTTTCAGCGCAGCGTATTGCCGTTTATTGATTTTGATGAGCTGGCCGACGACAATCGCGATCGTGAAAAACACAAGAACATTGACGATGTCCTCATCCCGGCGCATGGTGAGGCTGAAATGAGGCTCCGTGAACAGGAAATCATAGACCAGCACGCTGAGGATCGCGGCGAAAACAGAGAGCGCCGTGCCGAAGGCGAAGCCGCAGGCCAAGACGGCAATGAGATAGACGATGTCCAAGGACTCGGGCCGGATGATTTTCTGCAGCGCCAGGTTGAGTACCGTGACTCCTCCGACCAGGAGGCACGAGATGAGGTATTTCTTGAGGTCCGTCCGGGAAGGGGGCTTGAGGATCGCCTTCCCGGACTCCTCCTCCGAGAGGGGAGTCACAAGATACAAGCTGAATTCGGTCTTCCTCTTGAGTATCTCGGATACGGGGGACCTCTTCCAGAACTTAAGCGGATGATAGCCGAGAGGTTTTCCCAAAACGAGCCGGGTGATATTGTTCTGCCGGGCGAAACGGACGATCTCATCGGCGATGCTCGCGCCGGACAGTGACGCGATCTTGGCTCCCAGCTCGGCGGCCAGGTTGAGGGCCTCAGCGAGCCTGAGTTTTTGCTTGGCGGACAACTCCCTGAGGCCGGGCACGGTAACCGTTACCACCATCAATTCGGCTTTGGATTCGGTGGCCATTTGATAAGCCGTCCGGATCAGCTGCTTGGCGTAAGGGCTCGGCCCGATACAGGCGAGGACCCGTTCTGAGGCCGGCCAGAGCTTGGATACGGCCTTGGCCTTCATATAGCTCAGCAGGTCGCTGTCCATTTTCCGGGCGGCCCGGAAGAGAGTGATTTCCCTCAGGGCCACCAGGTTGCCGCGCTGGAAGAAGTTCTGCATGGCCTTCTGGGCCTGCTCCGGGATATAAACCTTCCCCTCTCTCAAACGTTCCAGCAGCTCTTCCAGGGGGATATCGATAATCTGGACTTCTTGGGCATCATCGAGGATGGTATCGGGGATGGTCTCCTGGACCCGGATGCCGGTGATCTGTTCGACGGTGTCGTTCAGGCTTTCAAAATGCTGAACGTTTACGGTGGTATACACGTCGATGCCGTTGTGCAGCATTTCCTCGACATCCTGATAGCGCTTGGCATGCCGGGAGCCCGGAGCATTCGTATGGGCCAGCTCGTCGACAAGGACCGCCTGCGGCTTCCTGGCCAGGATGCCGTCGATGTCGAGCTCGGTCAGAGTCATCGTCTTGTAGGGGATCCTGCGCCTCGGGAAAACCTCCAGCCCTTGGAGCAAGGAATCGGTTTCGGGTCGATTGTGGGTTTCGACGAGCCCGACAATCACGTCATCTCCCCGGGCCTTAAGGACATGCGCCTCTTTGAGCATGGCATATGTTTTGCCGACACCCGGGGCGTAGCCGAGGAAGATCTTGAGTTTTCCCAGGGAAGGCTCTTCGCGGCTGACTTCCTTGAGCAAGGCGTCCGGGCTGGGCCGTTCGTCTTGGTCTTTTCTATTCATCTTTCTTGGCCTCTTCTTCAGGTCGGAGTCTGTCCAACTGGCGGTTGAGCTCGAACACATTGACCCGCCATTCACCGACAAAGCCGAGGAAGGGAGGATCGGCGTTCTTCCTGACGAACTCTTCGACCCTTTGCCTGGGCAGGCTTCGTGCCCGGGCGATTCTCGGCAGCTGCCACAGGGCGGCTCCCAAGCTGATGTGCGGGTCGAGGCCGCTGGCCGAGGCGGCCACGAGCTCGAACGGAACTCCGGCCGAGGCACCCCCGTTAATCAGGCTCAGCCTTTGAATCCTATCCCGGTATATCTCCAAAAGTTTGGGGTTTGTCGGCCCCAGGTTCGACCCCCCCGAGGATGAGGGATCGTAGTCGCAGGCCGACGGTCGCGGCTGAAAATATCCGGGCAGGGAGAAATCCTGGGCGATGAGTTCCGACCCAAGGACTCGACTTCCCTCTTTGACAATCGACCCTCCCGCCCGGAAGGGAAACAGCGCCTGCCCGGCGACGAAGATGATCAGCGGATAGACGACCCCCAGAAGGACGAGAGAGAGTGCGATAACCTTGGCCGAGATGAGCAGCTGAGTCTTCATGTCAATTGACCAGCCTCAGGAGATGGACGAAAAGGTCGATTATTTTTATCCCGACAAACGGAAGCGTAACGCCGCCCAGACCGTAAATGAGGAGATTCCTTCTCAGCAAGGCGGTCGCATTTTTGGGGACGTACTTCACGCCCCGCAAGGCGATCGGAATCAAGGACGGGATGATGATCGCGTTGAAAATGATGGCCGAGAGGATAGCGCTCTGCGGCGAGGCCAGCCTCATGATGTTCAGGATCCGGAGAGAGGGGAAGAAGGGGACGAAAAGCGCCGGGAGGATGGCGAAATACTTGGCGATGTCATTTGCGATACTGAAGGTCGTCAGGGTCCCCCTGGTGATCAGGATCTGCTTTCCGACTTCGACAACTTCGATGAGCTTGGTGGGGTTGGAATCCAGGTCCAGCATGTTGCCCGCTTCCCGGGCCGCCGATGTTCCGGTATTCATGGCTAGGCCCACATCGGCCTGGGCGATGGCCGGGGCGTCATTCGTCCCGTCGCCGATCATGGCAACCAGGTGACCCTCCGACTGATAGCTCCGGATCAGGGCGAGTTTGTCTTCGGGCTTGGCCTCGGAGACAAAATCGGCCACACCCGCCTCCGCGGCGATGGCGGCGGCGGTTACCGGGTTATCTCCCGTGATCATCACGGACTTGATCCCCATGGTGCGGAGCCTCTTCAGTCTTTCGCTGATCCCCCCCTTGAGGACGTCTTTGAGATGGATAACACCAAGAGTCTTATCGTTCTCAACGACGACCAGCGGCGTTCCTCCCGTCCGGGCGATCCGGTCCAGGCTGGCCAGAGTCTGGCGGTCGATCTCCGCATCCGGGTTGATCGTCTTGATGAAGGCCCGGACGGCATCCATCGCCCCCTTCCGGATTTTCGTGCCGTTCATGTCCACGCCGCTCAGCCGGCTCTGGGCCGTGAACTGGATGAAGGCGACCTTCTCCCTGGTCCCGAACGGGTGCTCCCGGATTCCGAATCTTTGCTTGGCCAGGACGACGATCGACCGGCCTTCCGGAGTCTGGTCGCTCAAGGAGGCGAGCTGAGACGCTTCGGCGAGTCGCCGCTCTTCCCGGCCTGGTGCCGGTATGAACTCGACCGCCTGTCGATTGCCCAGGGTGATGGTCCCCGTTTTGTCCAGGAGCACGGTGTCGACATCTCCCGCCGCCTCGACAGCACGGCCGGAAAAGGCCAATACGTTGATCTGGAGGAGCCGGTTCATCCCGGCGATGCCGATGGCCGAGAGAAGGGCGCCGATCGTCGTCGGGGCCAGGGCAACAAAAAGCGAAACCAACTGGGTCACCGACGAGGTGCCGCCATGGAACCGGAGAAAGGGCTCGATCGTCGCGGTGGCGAAAACGAAAATGATGGTCAGGGAAATGAGAAGGATGTTGAGGGCGATTTCATTGGGCGTCTTGCTCCGGCTGGCCCCCTCAACCAAGGAGATCATCTTGTCCAGAAAAGACTTTCCCGAGTCGGCGCTGATCCTGACCACGATCCAGTCCGAAAGAACTTTTGTCCCTCCCGTGACCGCCGAGCGGTCTCCGCCGGACTCCCTGATGACGGGCGCGGATTCCCCGGTAACCGCGGATTCATCGACCAGCGAAACCCCATCGATGACCTCACCGTCTCCGGGGATCAAATCGCCGGCTTCGACCAAGACCAAGTCGCCTTTCTTCAATTCGGCGGCCGACACCGTGGAAGCGGATTTCATATCCCTCGAACTGAGCCGTTTGGCCGTCAAATTTTTGCGGAGGCTTTTCAGCGAGTCCGACTGAGCCTTCCCGCGGATCTCGGCGAGAGCCTCGGCAAAATTGGCGAAATAGACGGTGAGCCAAAGCCAGAGAGCGATCTGGATGTCGAACCTGATCTCCCGAGTGCTTCCCTGGAGCAGCCGAGCGATGGTCAATGAGGTGATGAGAGCGGCGCCGATCTCCACACAAAACATCACCGGGTTGTGCCATTGGATTTTGGGGTGGAGCTTGCGGCCGGCATTCCTCAATGCTTCGAGGACAAATTCCCGCCGCCAGACGCTGAGTTTTGTGGGTTGGACCATGATTTTGCCGACTTCAGAAGAGACTCCCGGATAGCATCGTCAGGTGCTCAACCACGGGACCAAGGGTCAAGGCCGGCAGAAAGGTCAGGCCCCCGACCAGGATGATTATAGCGACCAGAAGGAGGACAAAGGTCCAGCCGGTCGTGGGGAAAGAGCCGGACGTCACTGCGGTATAGCGGCGTTGGGCCAAGGCCCCGGCCAGCCTGAGGGCAAGGATAATGGGGACATAGCGGCCGACGAGCATGGCCAGGGCCAACACAATATTCCAGAAGCGGGTGTTCGCGTTGAGGGAGGCGAACGCGCTCCCATTGTTGGCGCCGGCGGAGGTGCCGGCGTAGAGGATTTCGCTAAAGCCGTGAGCTCCGGGATTTCCGACCGTCGCCTTGGCCCCTGCCAGCAGCGAGCCCGTTGCGGCCACGACCAGGATTATGATGGAAGAAATCAGCACGGCCACGACCGTCAGCTTGATCTCCAGCGGGCCGATCTTTTTGCCGAGATACTCAGGCGTCCTTCCGACCATCAGTCCGGCGACGAACACCGTCACGATCGCGAACAGGATCAGCATATAGAGGCCGGACCCGACGCCGCCGAAGACGATTTCTCCGAGCTGCATGTTGAAGAGGGCCACGAATCCCGACATTGGGACCAGGCTGGAATGCATGGTGTTCACGGCGCCGCAGGAGGTCGCCGTGGTCGACGTCGTGAAGAGGGATGAGGCGGCGATCCCGAAGCGCGCCTCCTTTCCTTCCAGATTGCCTCCGGGTTGATAGAGAGAATGACCCGTCTCGACGACTCCGGCCAACTCTTTCTCAACGAGGGAATTGCCCCTCCATTCCGAATAGGTAACGACGGCCAGACCGGCCGTATAAAGAACCAGGACGGCCTTCATCAGGGCACGTCCCTGGCGGATATCCCCCGTCATTTTGCCGAACGCATAAATCAGACCGGCCGGGATGAGGACGATCGCCAGAAGCTCGAGGAGGTTGCTGAGAGGAGTGGGGTTCTCGTAAGGATGGGAGGAGTTCGCGTTAAAAAAACCTCCCCCGTTTGTTCCAAGCTCTTTGATGGCCTCCTGAGAAGCGACGGGGCCCTGGGGGATCACCTGAACTTTTCCTTCCAGGGTGGTGGCCTCGACAGCCGGCTTAAAATTCTGGGGAGAACCCTGCCACAGGAGAACCATGGACAAGAGTAACGAAAGGGGCAAGAGCACGTAGACGATCGAACGGCCGAGGTCCACCCAGAAATTGCCGATGGATTTCGCCTCCTTTCGGACAAAGCCTCGGACGAGGGCGAGCGCGACGGCGATCCCGGTGGCGGCGGAGAGGAAGTTCTGGACGGCCAGACCCAGCATCTGAGTTAAGAAGGACATGGTCCTCTCGGGAACATAGGCTTGCCAGTTGGTGTTGGTGCCAAAGGAGACAGCCGTGTTGAAGGCCAAGTCGAGAGGGACATTGCCGAGGCGCTGGGGGTTGAGGGGAAGCCATCTCTGGACAAGCTCAATGAGGAGCAGGGCGGCAATTCCCAGGGCGTTGAAAGCGAGCAAGGATTTTGTGTACTGGGCCCACCCCTGTTCTCCGAGAAACCGGGCTCCGGCAACTCGATGGAATAGACGTTCCAGGGGCCGGAGGGGGGCAGTCAGCTTGTAAGAAGTCCCATTCAAGCTTCTATAGAGATACAGCCCGACCGGCCTGGCGGCGATGAGGATCAGGCCGATAAAAAAGAGGCACTCGGCGACCGGCTTCAAGAAGTGGAGATCTGGGTTCATAGGTCCTCGGCATGGAAGAGCGCATAGAGAAGATAGCCGACGAGGAGGACAGCGGTCAGGGCAGCGGCGATCCACATCGTGAGGCCGCCCTGTTCAGAAGTTCCAAGGAATAAACCTTTAGCCTCTGTCTTGCCATTGTGATTTCATACGCAGAATCGTTTGTCCTAAGTGATTTAATGATACCCCCGCGGACTGCCGCCTGTCAATCTCCCCGGGCTTCTTGACTTGGCCTGGCTTTAATTATATATGAGTATCTTTCCTTCAGGAGAGGAAATGGCGCGTCCAAGAGAAATGAAGCTCCCCCAAGTGGATATCGGCATTGTCGGCGGCACGGGCCTCTACGAAATCGAAGGCATCACGGGCGTCCGCGAGCTGCGGTTGAAAACTCCGTTCGGCCCGCCCTCCGATACCTATTTCCTGGGCAGGCTGGAAGGCAAGCGGGTCGCCTTCCTCAGCCGGCACGGCCGGGGCCACCGTCTCCTTCCCTCGGATATCAATTTCCCGGCCAATATCTATGGGTTCAAGATGCTCGGCGCGGCCCGGATCATCGGTGTCAACTCCTGCGGCTCGCTCAGGGAGGACATCCGGCCGCGGGACATCGTCTTCTCCGATCAGTTTTTCGACCGGGCCCGGAGGCGAAACACCTTTTTCGGCGAAGGCATCGCCGTCCACATCAGCTTCGCCGAGCCCGTTTGCCCCGAGGTTTTGGAGGTCCTTTTTGAGACGGGAAAAACACTCGGTCTGCGTGTGCATAAGGGAGGCACCTATATCTCGATCGAGGGGCCGGCTTTCTCGAGCAAGGCCGAGTCCAAGGCCTATCGCCAGTGGGGATGCGACGTCATCGGAATGACCGCGGCCACAGAGGCCAAGCTCTGCCGGGAGGCGGAGATGTGTTATGCCACCATGAACCTGGTGACCGATTACGACGTCTGGCATGCCGAGGAGGAGCCGGTTTCGGTCGAGCTCATCCTGGAGAACCTCCGCTTGAACATCGATCACGCCAAGTCGATCATCAAGAAAACGGTGGCCGCTCTCCCCGAGACGCGGGGAGAAAAGTGCGGTTGCGGCCGCGGCATCGAGAACTGCATCGTGACCCGGAAGGACCTGGTTCGGCCGGAAACCCGGAAGCGCCTCGACCTCCTTATCGCCAAGCATATGAAAGAGTAAAGACGCATGAGCCTCGTCATCGTCGGTTCGCTGGCTTTCGATACGATTGAGACCCCCTGGGGGAGGCGCGAGCGGATCGTCGGCGGGTCGGGGACCTACTGCTCTCTGGCGGCGAGCTTTTTCACTCATCCTCAAGTTGTCGGCGTCGTGGGCGAGGATTTCCCGACGGCCGTCATCCGGCTGTTCAAGGCCCGCGGCATAGACGTCGAAGGCCTGGAGATCAAGCCCGGCAAGACCTTCCATTGGGAAGGCCGCTATGGTTACGACCCGAACCTGCGGGAAACCATCCGGACGGACGTCAATGTCTATGAGGGCTATCGGCCTGTGCTTCCGGATTCCTACCGGAAAACGGAGATCGTGTTCCTGGCCAACATCGACCCGGACCTCCAGGGGGGCATCCTCGCCCAGGTCCGGAGGCCGAAGCTCGTGGCGATGGATACGATGAACCACTGGATCCGGTCCAAGCCGAGGGCGATCCGGCGGGTGCTCAAAAAAGTGGACATCCTCTTCGCCAACGATGAGGAGATCCGGATGCTGACCGACGAAACCAACCTCATCAAGGCCGGCAGGAAAATTCTTGCCTGCGGTCCGCGCCTGGTCGTGACCAAGAAAGGAGAGCACGGCGCGCTTGTCTTCAGCCGGAGGTTCGTGTTCGGCGTCCTGGCCAATCCCTGCGAGGATGTTGTCGACCCCACCGGAGCCGGCGACAGCTTTGCCGGAGGCTTCCTCGGCTATCTCGACAAAAAAAAGAGCTTTTCGCCTCTCGATATCCGCCGGGCGGCCGTCTACGGCAGCGTCCTGGCTTCATTCGCCATCGAGGATTTCGGGATCGGACGCTTCAAAACGCTCCGGCCCCGCGAGATCGAGGCCCGCTTCCGCCGATTCCGGCGGCTGGTCTCTTTCTGATTGTCTAACGGAGGAGATTATGCCCAGACCCAAGATGCCCGTTGAGCCTTACCGGATCAAGGTCGTGGAACCGATCGGCCGGATCAGCCGCCGCGAACGGGAGGCTGTCCTCAAGCGGGCGGGGCTCAATATCTTCAATATCCCGGCCGAGAAGGTATTTATCGACCTTCTCACCGACAGCGGCACGTCGGCCATGTCGGATAACCAGTGGGCGGGGCTGATGCTCGGGGACGAATCCTACGCCGGAGCCAGAAGCTTCTTTCATTTCGAAAGCGCGGTCCGGAGAATCTTCGGCTTTGCCCATGTCATCCCGGCGCACCAGGGACGGGCGGCGGAGAGAATCCTGTTCGAGGCCCTGGTCAAGAAGGGCGACCCGATTCCGAACAACATCCACTTCGATACCACCCGGGCCAACGTCGAGGTGCGGGGCGGAATCGCGCTCGACCTGGCCGTTGAGGAAGCCTTCGACCCCAAAGCGGAGCTTCCCTTCAAGGGCAATATGGACGTGGGCAAGCTCGACCGGTTCATCCAGCGGACCGGCCCGCGGAAGATCCCGCTGGTCATGATGACGGTGACCAACAACAGCGGCGGCGGCCAGCCGGCTTCGCTCGAGAACATCCGGCAGGTGTCCGAGGTCTGCCGCGGCCACAAAATCCCCTTCTTTTTTGACGCCTGCCGCTTCGCCGAGAATGCCTATTTCATCAAAAAAAGAGAGAGGGGGTACGAACGCCGGTCGATCCTGGAGATTGCCCGGGAGATGTTTTCCCTGGGCGACGGTGCCACGATGAGCGCCAAGAAGGACGCGCTGGTGAATATCGGCGGGTTTATCACCCTGGCCGACTCCGGCCTCGCCCAGAAACTCAAGAACCTGCTCATCATCAGCGAGGGGTTCCCGACTTACGGCGGACTGGCCGGCCGGGACCTCGAGGCGATCGCCCGCGGCCTCCAGGAGGTCCTCGAGGAAGACTATTTGGAGCACCGGATCGGTCAGGTGGCTTATTTCGGAGACCTCCTCGATAAGGCCGGCATCCCCATTTATAAGCCCGTCGGCGGGCACGCCGTATATGTCCTGGCCGACGAGTTCCTGCCCCACATCCCCAGGGACCAGTATCCCGGGTGGGCGCTCACCGTCGCACTCTACCGGGAAGCGGGGATCCGGGCCGTCGAAATCGGCGGTGTGATGTTCGCCAAGGACAAGGGGGGAGGGGCCAAGCCGGAATTTCCCAAGCTGGAGCTTGTGCGGCTGTCCGTCCCGCGCCGCGTCTACACGGCCTCCCACCTGAACTACGTAGCCGAGGCGCTAGCGGAGCTTTACAAGAACAGAGCCAAGATTCGCGGGCTGAAGATTGTCGAGCAGGCGCCGCACCTCAGGCATTTCACGGTGCGGATGGAAGAGTTGATGCCGGCGCTCAGTTTCCGGCGCTCTCCACGACCTGGACGACGTTGACCACGGGACGGAGCTGGTAGCTGTCCTTTTTCCCCTTTTTAATGACGTGGATGGAGTTCTTGGCGTCAAAATCGAGCGTGACGATGACCGTCTCGCCGCCCTCGAGAACGAAGTGGAGATGGGACTTGATCTCATCGGACGGGACATTGAGCGGGTAGTGGACATCGGTGGGGTCGGGGGGACCCGGGGGGCCAAAAACGATCTCGCCGGCGGTGACGGACATCCGGATCTGGTTGTAGGTTCCGGCGGGGAGTGTCGCGGTGGGCAGCGCGAGAGGTGTCATCTGCAGGGCCAGCAAATCGATGGTCATGGGGATATTCGAAATCGTCGTGAAGCAGTCCTCGCCGTCATCGCAAGCCTCATGGACCCGGATGTCGCTGATCGTTACGAAAATGTTCTTGGCGTCTTCGACGGGGGCGTCCTTGATGAACAGCCGCAGGGAACCCATCGCTGTCCCGGAGTCATTGCCAGAACCGGAGTTGTTATTGTTGTTGTTGCCGGACCCGGTCTGGTTTTCGCCCGCGAACTCCGAAGAGGCTGGATTCCCGGTCGAGGACGGGGACTTGCAGGACATCGTCCAGGCCAGGAAGACCAGGCAGGCAAAAGCAACAAAAAGACTTGTCTTCTTCATGGCTTCACTCCTTTACCCTTTAGTCGTCAGTATAGGACCCGGTTTGGAAAAAGTCAACGCCGCGCTTTAAATCATCTCATATGTCACCGAAGGGGGCGGATTGGATTTTACCTGATGCGGTAGAACCACATCAGGGGGAGCCAGAGCTGGTGGGCATAGGGGATACGCTTGTGATTGACCAGGACTTCGGTCGTCTCCCATTCGTGGACCAGGGTGAAAAGAGCGAAGAGGTCGTCGGCCTGTGCCGGGGCGAAAGTGGCCGAATGGCGGATCCATTCGCCGCTTCCCTCCTCGGTATAGTCGGGGTTTCTCTTGGCCAGGTCGACCGCCTTGGCGTAGTCGGGGGACATCTTGGTGCCGAAGACCAGGGTGATTTTAAACTCCTTGGCCTTGGTCGCCGGATGGAGGATGGAGGCGAGCTTCTCTTCTGTCGCCTTGTCGTCGCTCATCGTTCCGATTTATAGGCCAGCCCGCCAAAATTGTCAAATAGGCTCGGGCTAGCGGCCCCGAAACCACGCCCGTTTTCCCCAGCGAGGAAAACGGGCTCGATTCGTCGCTCGCTCTTCTCTCCCTTTAGTCGAGAAACCCTGACCGCTCACTCCTCATACGGGTTTCTCATCCACTAGCCCTCGCCCTGGTATCTGTAGGCATTGGGGATCTCACTTTCGGGTTTTGACCATGAAGCGGTCATAGACCGCGACACCCAGCATGGAGATGCCGCCGATCGCGGCGATGACGAGCCACATGGCCACGGGGTTGATGGGTTGGCCGGCCTTGGCTGGCTCTGAGATGAAGCGCTCGAACAGGCGGCCGCCCAAAGGGCCGCCGAAGAAGCTGCCGATGGCAATGGGTAAATTGGCGTAGCCCAAGTAGAGGCCTTCCTGTCCTTTCGGAGCGATGGCGCCGACATACTCGTAGATGCGCGGTGAAGCCATCATCTCGCCGACCGCCATGGAGGCGATGGAGACAATCAGCACCATGCCGGCGGCCGGCAGGGCCAGGCCGAGAAAGCTTACCTTCTGGGTCAACTCGGGGAAGAACAGCGCGGGCAGGACGTTGAGCAGCATCCCGGCCGTGGTCACGCCGACACCCAGGAGGATGGACTTGACCGGCGTCCACTTCTTGACCATCCGGCTGATCAGAAGCTGGAAGCAGACGATCATCACCGGGTTGGCCAGCGTATAGATCTCGACGGGGGCGTTGGGGTCGATGTACCGCAGGAAAAGCGGCATCAGGTTGTAAAGCTGGACATAGAGGAACCAGAAAAGGCCGATGACGATGAGGAAGAAGACGAACTTGAGGTTGCTGAGGACGACGAAGATTCCCAGGACCGCCTGGCCGACCGTCCTCTTCCGGACTTCCTGTCCATCTTTTTTTCCGTCGCTGACGTATTCCGGCTCCTTGTAGAGAAACAGAACTACGGCCAAGCCGATGAGCGCGAAAATCGTCGCCGCATAAGTGAAGATGGCAGGGATGCCCAGGTTGGTCCGGATGAAGTAGGAAACCCCCCGGCCGGTCATCGAGCCGATATTGATGACCATGTAGAAGATGGCGAAACCGAGCGTCGCTCTCAGGCCCGAGGTCTTCTGGACCGTGCCGGCGATGCAGGGTTTCACGACCGACCCGCCGACGCCGATGAGGACGATGCCGATGACCGCGGGAATTGTGTAGTCGATGGCGGAGGCGCCCATTTTTCCTGAAAGGGCCGGCCAGAACCGCTGGATGTTCCCCATGACGATATAGCCCAGGGAGATCAGGACGAAAGAAACGGTGAGCGAGCGCTTGAACCCGAACTTGTCGGCCAGGGTGCCCGAGAGGATGGGAAGGAAGTAAATGAGGCCCCAGAGCACGGACCCGTTAAGGAGGGTCGCCAGGGCCGGACGCATGCCCAGCGTTTCATGGAGGTAGATGACCATGAAGGAAGCCATGGAATAGTAGGCGGCGCGCTCGAAAAGCTCGATGGAGTTCGCCGTCCAGAATGAGCGGGGGAATTTAGGCTTCGGTTCCGCTTTTGCCGCGTCTGACACAGGGGACCTCCTTAAGGGGATACGCAACTATTCTGAGCGCTCAAAATAGTCCAGGGACGGTCCGATTTCAAGAGAAATCTTGGCCCCGGCCTCTCAGAGCATCAGCATGCAGTCGCCGTAGCTGAAAAAGCGGTATCTCTCGCGAACCGCTTCCGAGTAGGCCTTGAGAACGAGATCCCTTCCCCCGAAGGCGGAAACCAGCATCAGAAGCGTCGATTTTGGCAGATGGAAGTTGGTCAGCAGCCTGTCCACGGCCTGGAACTTGAATCCGGGATAGATAAAAATATCGGTCGATCGGCTTCCGGAACGGAGGCGGCCGTTTCGCCAGGCGCTCTCCAGCGCGCGGACCACGGTCGTCCCTACGGCGGTGACCGGGCGGCCCTTTTTCCTGGCCTGGTCGATTGTTTTTGCCGCCGAGGCACTGATTGAATACTCCTCCGCGAGCATCCGGTGGTCCTCAACGTTCTCGGTTTCGACCGGCTGGAACGTGGCCTGGCCGACCTCGAGATTGACCGTCAGGATCCGGACGCCTTTCTCTCTCAACGATGCCATCGTCTCCGGAGTGAAGTGAAGGCCGGCCGTGGGCGCGGCGATCGCCCCGGCCCGGCGGGCGAATACAGTCTGGTAGCGTTTGAGGTCGAACTCCCGGAGCCCCGGGTCTTTCTTTCCCCTTTTGATATAGGGCGGAAGCGGAGCATAGCCGATCTTTTGAAGCTCCTTCGAAACATCGCCTGACAAGAAACGCAGGAGCCGTTTTCCTCTGGGCCCCATTTCCGCGACCTGGCCCTCCAAGCCGGGTGAAAAGAAAATTTTTCCGCCGTCCTTGACTCTTTTGGCCGGACGGCAGAGGACTTCCCATAGGCCCTTTTGCTTTTCCCTGAGGAAGAGAAACTCCACCTCGTGCCCGTCAGCCTTCCCCCACGTCTTGGCCGGAATGACCTTGATGGCATTGAGGACGAGGACATCTCCTGAGCCGAGATATCGAGGCAGGTCCTTGAAACGGGCGTGGATGATTTCGCTTTCCCGCCGCCGCACGACCATCATCCGCGAGTCGTCCCGACGGGGGAGGGGCCTTTGAGCGATGAGCTCGAGGGGGAGGTCGTAGTTGAAATCGGAAACACGCATCTTGCTAAAAAAAATCCGGGGATACGATCCGAAATTCGGAAATTTCGGTCATGTCCCCGAATTTCAATCCTTGAACAGTTTCTTTTGGAGACTGGGTGGAGCCGCCGGCGCCGGGAGGCCGAGGTGTTCATAGGCGCGCGGCGTGAGCTTTCGTCCCCGCAGGGTCCGCTCGAGAAAGCCGATCCTCATCAAAAAGGGCTCATAGATGGATTCGATGGTGTCCTTTTCCTCGTCGATGGCCGCGGCGATCGTCGAGATCCCCACCGGCCCGCCCCCGTAGTTCTCGATGATGGTGTGGAGGATCTTGCGGTCCACTTCGTCGAGCCCCAGCGAGTCCACTTCCATCATGTCGAGCGCCTGATTGGCCTCTTTGGCCGTGATGATCCCGTCCGCTCTGACATCCGCGTAGTCGCGCACCCGGCGCAGCAGCCGGTTGGCCACTCGCGGGGTCCCCCTCGACCTTCGGGCGATGTGGTCGGCGCCGCCGTCGTCGATGGCCACTTCCAGGAGATCGGCCGACCTCCCGATGATCTTTTTCAAATCCCCATCCTTATAGTAGTCCAGCCGATGGATGATCCCGAACCGGCCCCGGAGGGGCGCCGTGATCCTTCCGGCTCGGGTGGTCGCGCCGATGAGCGTGAATTTCCGGAGCTGCAGCTTGTGGCTCCGTGCGCTCGGACCCTGCCCGATGATGAGGTCCAGGCTGAAGTCCTCCATGGCCGAATAGAGAAGCTCTTCCACCGAAGGATGGAGCCGGTGGATCTCGTCGATGAACAGGACCTCTTTTTTCTGAAGGTTGGTCAGGATGGCCGAGAGGTCGCCCGTTCGCTCGATGACCGGGCCGGACGTGGGCTTGATGGCGACTCCCATCTCCTTGGCGATAAGGTAGGCCAGGCTTGTCTTTCCCAGCCCGGGGGGGCCGTAGAGAAGCACGTGGTCGAGCTGCTCGCCCCTTTTTTTGGCGGCCTGGATGAATATCTTGAGGTTGGACTTGATCGTCTCCTGGCCGACGAACTCGTCGAACGTCCGGGGCCGAAGGCTGTCCTCGAACTGGATGTCCTCTTTTGTCCGGACGGGAGTCAGGACAGCCGTTATTTTTTGTTCTTTCATACCCGGGCCAGCTTTCTCAGGCACTCTCGGAGCAGGTTCTCTATTCCCGCCTGGGGTTTCAGGGTCCGGATGGCCTGGTCCACGACCCCTTCGACCTCCTTCCTCCTGAAACCCAGGTTCATCAGGGTTGAGATGAGGTCTTCCCTTTCCTTGGATCCGCGGCCGCCCAGCACCTTTTCTTTTTTCTCGATTTTTTCCTGGAGCTCGAGAGCGATCCGGATGGCCAGCTTTTTGCCGATCCCCGGGATCAGCGTGATCCGGGCCACGTCGCTGTTCAGGACGGCCTCCTCGAGCTCGGCCGGACCGATCCCGGAGAGGACATTCAGGGCCAGCTTCGGCCCGATGCCGGAAACGGCGATGAGCTTCAAAAAGAGCTCCCTTTCTTCGCCCGTGGTGAACCCGTAGAGAGCCAGGGCGCTGTCCGTCAGATGGGTGTAAATGTGGAGCTCGCAGGAGCTTCCTGCGTCGCCCAGCCGGACGTAAGTCGAGAGGGGGATATAGGCGCAGTATCCGACGCCGCCGATATCGACGACGACCTGCCCCGGGGTTTTATGCAGGATCTGTCCCTTGAGATGGGCGATCACCGTCGCCCTCCTCCGGCCGACTCCTCGACGGTTTTTTGGAACATGCGGGTGTTGAGGTGGCAAATTGCGGCCGCCAGCGCGTCCGAGGCATCCATCTCAACCTCTCCGTCGACGTTGAGGAGCGCTTTGACCATGGTGTTGACCTGCAGCTTTTCGGCCTGGCCGTAGCCCGTGACCGCCTTTTTTATCTCCAGGGCGGAGTATTCGGCAAGGGGAAGGCCCGTCGAGGCCACGGCGACCAGGACGGCTCCCCGCACCTGGCCGAGGGCGAGGGCGGTTTTCATATTCTGGGCGTAAAACGGGCTTTCGATGGCCACTTCGTCGGGCGAATGGGAGGCGATGATCTCCTCGACGCCGCGGGCAATCTCGTTGAGCTTCAGGTGAAAGGGGAGGCGCCGGGACGGCCTGATGGTGCCGAACGTCCGGACGGTGTAGCGGGCCTCGGCGGAGTCGATAATGCCGTAACCCGTGGACTGACTTCCGGGGTCGATGCCGAGAACCCTCATGAAGCGTCTCAGGCCGAGAAGCTGGCGATCTCCTCTTCCGGGATGTCGAAGTTGGCCCAGACATGCTGGACGTCGTCGTGGTCCTCGAGCTCCTCCATCAGGCGGAGGAGCTGCTGGGCCGGCTTTCCCTCGAGCTTGACGTAATTTTGCGGGATATAGCCGAGGCTGGAGGTTTCGATTTCGATGGCGTTTTGCTTCAGGGCCTCGACGACGGCGTCATACTTCTCCGGCGACGTGAAAACCTCCCAGTTGCTGCCGTCGTCCTGGAGGTCCTCGGCGCCGCCCGCGAGGGCGATATCCATGAGTTTTTCTTCCGAGGCCTTGGACTTGTCGATGACGATATAGCCCTTGCGCTTGAACATCCAGGCGACGGACCCGGACTCGCCGATCCGGCCGGCGTTTTTGGAGAAGATGTGCCGGAGCTCGGAGACCGTCCGGTTCTTGTTATCCGAAAGGACCTCGACGAAAATGGCCACCCCGCCGGGGCCGTAGCCCTCGTAATTGATCTCCTCATAAGAGGTCCCTTCGAGCTGGCCGGTGCCCTTGAGGATGGCCCTCTTGATGTTGTCGGCCGGCATGTTTTGGGCCCGGGCATCGGCCACTGCCTTGCGCAGGCGGGGGTTCTTGTCGATATCGCCGCCTCCCGCCCTGGCCGCGATGCTCAGCTCGCGGATGATCTTGGTGAATACTTTGCCTCGCTTGGAGTCGGTCGCCGCCTTTTTATGCTTGATCGAAGCCCATTTGGAATGTCCGGACATGGATTTCTCCTTGGATAACTATCCGCCGGAATTCTAACACAAAACAAGAGGGGCATGCAACGAGTGACCCCACTCGCGGCCACGGGATTGATACTGCTATAATAGAAGCATGGCCAGAGATGTCGTCTGCGGAATGGAGGTTCCCGAGGCTCAGGCTGCGGCCACCTCGGAATACGGGGGCAAAACGTATTTTTTCTGTTCGGAATACTGCAAGCAGGAGTTTGACAAGGAGCCGGAGAAGTACCTATCGCCGGCCTGGAAGCCGGGAGGCATGCCGGTCCCCGCGGCTGGAGCTCCCGAAGAGAAGC
>Ga0102851_10000442_pt1 | contig 20841 bp, 13 predicted proteins | sample Mud3Dept3metaG_FD_79558 | JGI IMG/M metagenome (GOLD analysis project Ga0102851, IMG submission 79558) | Freshwater wetland microbial communities from Ohio, USA, analyzing the effect of biotic and abiotic controls - Mud 3 Core 4 Depth 3... | ecosystem: Environmental > Aquatic > Freshwater >... | reverse complement strand
TCGGCGGCGCGATCGCCGGGCTCGGTGCCGGTGCCCTCGTCTACCGGCTCGGGCTGACCGTGCTGCCGTACGTCGGCGCCGTGTCCACGGCGATCGTCCTCGGCTTGTCGGTGCTTCAGGCGCGCGCTCTCGCGAAGGGCGGCGCGCCTGGTGCGACCGTACCGGCGGGGACCCCCGAGCACCTCGGCGAGCTGCAGAAGCGGCTGCTCGCCGGGCTGATCGCGGTCGCGCTGCTCGAGGGCATCGTCGCGACGGTGATCGACCTCCAGTTCATCGCGATGCTCAAGGGCCGCTATCAGGGCGACACGCTCGGCGTCGCGGTCAGCCTGTTCTACGGCGGGACGAACGCGATCCTGTTCACGCTCCAGGTGGCCGCGGTCCCGCGGATCCTCGTCACGCGCAGCCTGCCGACGACGGCCGCGATCCATCCGATCATGGCGCTCGCGTGGTACGGGCTGTTCGCGATCGCGCCCGGGTTCGTCACGCTCGCCGGCACGCGGACCTCGGATCAGGTGCTGCGGCTCGCGACCTCGCGCACGTCGCAGGAGATCGAGCTGTCCGCGTTCCCACCGGGCCCGCGCGCGCGGTGGAAGGTCCTGCTCCGCGGCGGCATGTGGCCCGCGGGCGCCGCGCTCGGCGCACTCGTGCTCCTCGTGATCGGACCGACGGCGGTCGCACATCCTCGCGCGCTCGCCCTCGCGGGCATGGCGGTCGCGCTCGCGTGGTGGATCGCCGGCCAGATCGCAGCGCGCCGGTTCCAGGCCGCGCTCGCCGCGCCGCTCGGCATCCGCGCGCGCCGCATCGTGGACGTCCGCCAGATCGATCTCGGGACGCTCGAGAGGTGGAGTGAGGTCGCAGGTGGAGATGATCCGCGCGCGGCGGGCCTCGCGCGGGCGGCGCTGACGCGCGCGCGAGTCGCGGCGACGGATCTCGCGGACCACCTACGCCACGACGAGCCTGCCGTCCGCGCGGCGCTGTTCGAGCAACTCGCACGCGCGCCCGCCCCGGCCCTGCGCGGCGAGCTCCGCGCCGCCGTGGTGATCGAGGACGACGAGCGCGCCCTCTCGCTCGGCCTCGAAGCGCTCGCGATCGCCGGCGATGACGGGGCCCTCGAGCGCGGGCGATCGCGCGCCGCCCTGTCGCGTGAGGTCGCCGCCGCCGTGAAGAGCGCCGAGGTGACGCTGCGTGGCGGGGACGTCATCGGCGAGGTTCACACGCTGCTCGCGCGCGACCCCGAGTGGGCGATCGCGATGATCCGGATCCACCGCGCCGCGCTGAGCGACGGCGTGCTCGCGCGCACGCTCGAACACGCGACCCAGCCTCGCCGGACCACCAACGACGACGGGGCACCGGCCGGAGCGATCGGCGTCGCGGTCGATCCGCCCGAGGTGATCCACGCGCGCCGCGCGGGGGGCCTGCTCGCGATCGCCCGGCTCGGCCCCGATGCGTGCCTGCCGATCCTCGGCGAGGCGATCGTGACCGGCGAGCCGGCCGCGATCGACGCGATCGCGCAGCTCGATGCCGAGGGCGCCGCGTACCTCGCGACCCGGCTCGCCCTGCTCTCCCCGATCGCACGCACGGCGATCGCGCGGACACTCGCGGGTGCGCCGACCGGGACGGCGCTCGTCGGTGCCCTGCTCGCGGACGAGGACTCCGAGGTCGCTCACGCGGCGCTGCGCACCGCCCTCGCGATCGCACGCGGTGGCGCCGTGCTCCCCGCCGAGCCGATCGCGAACGCGAACCGGGGCGCGCTCGCCGCGCTGGTCGCGCACCTCGATGCGCGCGACGCGGCCGGCGCGTGGTCGGGGTGCGCGCGCCACGAGCTCGAGCTCGCGATCCGGCGCTGCGTCGTACGCCTGCTGTGGGCCACCGCCGTCGAGGCTGCGGCGACCGGGCGCGATCCGGCGCCGCTCGCCGCGACCGCGCGCCACCTGATCGGCGGGCGCGAGCCCGATCGCCGCCGCGCGCTCGACGTGGTCCAGGAGCTCCAGGCGGGGCGGACCGAGATCCTCGCGGTGATCGAGCGCTGGCTCCGCCCCGCCGTCCCGCGCACCGGCGAGGCGACCGAGCGCGCGGCGACCCAGCTCGCGACGTACGATCCGTGGCTCGCTTCGCTGTGCTCGGGCCAGCTCGCGACCCTCGAGCCACTGCTCGCCGCTCTGCGCAAGCCCGCGCTGTTCGCGACGGTCGCGGGTCCCGCGCTCGCCTCGCTGGCGGCCCGCGCCATCGCCCGCTCCGTCACCGGCGAGGTGTTCGCGCTCGGCGCCGACGGCGACACGATGTTCGTCGTCACCCGCGGCGTCCTGTTCGCGCGGCGGCCGGGCGCGCAGGATCGCCGCGTCGAGGCCGGCGGCGTGGTCGGCGAGCTCGCGGTCCTCACGCATGCGCCCCGCGCCGCGACCGTCGTCGCCGACGACGCCGCCGACATCCTCGAGATCGATCGCGAGACCTTCGCGGCCGCGTCGCGGCGAGCGCCCGAGCTCGTCCTCGGCCTGTCCGCGACGCTCGCGGGCTGGCTCGCCCCCGAGCGCCCCGACGTGCTGTAAGCCCGGCGAGGGGGTAGCCTCGAGCATGTCCCGTTACCTGACGATCGCCGCCGTCGCGGTCCTCGCGACCGCCTGCCGCTCCGAGCCGACGCCACCCGCGCGCGGCCGGCCGCCCGCGACGGCGACGCCGCCGACCGCGCTCGACTGGACCGGTGCGCGCGATCGGATGGTCGACGAGGCGATCGCCGGCCGCGGCGTTGCCGATGCCCGGGTGCTCCAGGCGATGCGTCGCGTTCCACGCCACGAGATGGTCCCGCGCGCGGTGCGCGACCGCGCCTACGACGACCGCCCGCTGCCGATCGGCCACGACCAGACGATCAGCCAGCCGTATGTCGTCGCGGCGATGACCGAGGCCGCCCAGCTGACCGCCGGCGAGCGCGTGCTCGAGGTCGGGACCGGCAGCGGCTACCAGGCCGCGGTCCTCGCCGAGCTCGGCGACGTCGAGGTCTACTCCATCGAGATCGTGGAGCCGCTCGCGAAGCAAACGCACGAGCTGCTCCGGCGCCTCGGCTACGACAAGGTCCACCTGCGGATCGGTGACGGCTACCGCGGCTGGCCCGAGGCCGCGCCGTTCGACGCGATCATCGTCACCGCGGCGCCGCCGGAGGTGCCGCAGCCGCTGCTCGATCAGCTCGCGCCGCGCGGCCGACTCGTGATCCCGGTCGGGGATCGGGAGCAGTACCTCCAGGTCATCACCAAGCAGGCCGATGGCTCGACTACGACCGAGAACCTGTTCGAGGTCCGCTTCGTCCCGATGACGGGCGAGGCACAGAACATCCTCTAGGGATTGTTCCAGCCCGGGCACAATCGGAACCACGGGTGGGGGGCTTACACTCCGACTTTCGGAGGGTTTCCCGAGCACATCCACGGAGTTTCAAGCGGATCCACGCCGTCCCAACGTGCCTGGGTCTTGCAGGTCCTCAGTCCGATGTTCAAGCTTGCCACCCTCATCGCGCTGCTCACCGGCTGCATGGTCGGCGAAGTCCCGACCGGGGGAGGTGGCGGGATCGACGCGAGCGGCGGCGGCGGCGGCGGCGGCGACGCTCCGGCGGCAGACGCGCCGGCCGGCGGGACCTCGAGCCTTCAGGTCACGTTCACGACCACCCCCACACCGGGTGGCGGTCAGTACGCGCCGAATAACGTCGTCGCGGTCTGGATCGAGAACCAGGGCACCTTCGTCAAGACGATCGGGCGCTGGGCCGACACGCGCAAGCAACACCTCGTGGCGTGGACCGCGAAAGCGGGTGCGACCGACGCCGATGCCGTGTCGGGCGCGACGCGCGCCAACAACACCCCGCCGCTGACCGCGACCTGGAACCTCCAGAACCGGCTGAACGCCGTGGTCCCCGACGGGACGTACACGCTGCGGATGGAGCTCACCGATCTCAACGCCACCACCGCGGGTCAGAACAACCAGGGCACCTTCACGTTCGTGAAGGGTCCGGCGCCGCAGATGCAGACCGCGCTGACCAACGGCGGCTTCACGAACGTCTCGATCCAGTTCACGCCGTAGGCGTCAGAACTGGAAGTAGATGAACGGGACGATCTTCGTGTGCGCGAGCTCGCGCAGCACGAGGGCCACGCCTGCGAGCACGAGGCCCTGGCCGTACGCGGGGAGCTCGATGAACCGGGTGCGCAGCCAGCGGTAGCTGCCGTCGGCGAAGAAGTGCGTCGCGAAGCCCGCGGTCAGCGCGACGGTCACCATCGGGACGAGGTTCGCGTGGTCGGTCTCGAGCCGCGCGATCTGGCGGAGGATCGCGAGGGCGTTATCGAACGAGCTCGCACGGAAGAAGATCCACGCGAGACAGACATAGGCGAACACCAGCAGGACCGAGGTCTGCCGGCGTAGCCGGTGCAGCATCCGCGCGAGCGCCGGGCTCCTCCACAGCGAGTGGGTCGCGAACGCCGGAACGATCTCGCCGACGCCGACGGTCGGGTCGGAGGACTCCATGGCATCGGCCGCGACGCCGAGCATCCAGGTGAGGAGGATCAGCGGGATCCATGTCCATGTCGGCTGGTACGCGAGCGCCGCGAAGAAGCCGATCGCGCTCGCGCACATCAGGAGGCGCAGGACTTCACTGATCCACAGCGAGCCGACACCCCAGACGGCGAAGAACGGCACGGGAACGCCGACGGGTTCCGGAACCGCCGGCTGCTCGCGCCCGAGCCACGCGGTGATCACGGCCCACAGCGGTGTCAGATAGAGCCACGCGACCACGAGGTGCGTCCACGTCGAGACCTCGGGGAGCGAGAACCGCTGGAACGCCACACCGATCGCCGCGACCAGGGCACACCCCGCGATCAGCGACCACGCCTCGCGCGGATCCCCGGCGGTCGCGCGCTGGAAGTACCGGGTGACCGCGAGGCCGAACCCATGGAGGGCGCCCCACACGATGAAGGCCCAGCTCGCGCCGTGCCACAGCCCGCCGAGCAACATCGTCAGGATCAAGTTGACGTAGGTCCGCCACGGCGCGCCCTTGCTGCCGCCGAGCGCGATGTACAGGTAGTCGCGCAACCACGTCGACAGGCTGATGTGCCAGCGCCGCCAGAACTCCTGGAGATTCGCCGAGCGATACGGCGTGCGGAAGTTCTCCGGCATCGTGAACCCGAGGACACCCGCAGATCCGATCGCGATGTCGGAGTACGCGGAGAAGTCGAGGAAGATCTGCAGCGCATACGCGACGACGCCTGCGACGACCTCGAGTGAGCTGAACCTCTCCGGCGCCTCGAACACGCGCTCGACGATCGATAGCGCGAGTGTGTCCGCGATCGCGATCTTCTTGAACAGGCCGAGCACGATCCGGAACAGGCCGTGCGTCGCCCGCGCGAGGTCGAGCGCGGGTGGGTTCTCGAGCTGTGGCAGCAGGTCGTGTGCGCGCACGATCGGCCCGGCGACGAGCTGTGGAAAGAACAGGACGAACGTCGCGAACGTGACGACGGACTTCGTCGCCGTGACCTCCTTGCGGTAGACGTCGATCGTGTACGACAGCGACTGGAACGTGTGGAACGAGATGCCCGCTGGCAGGATCAAGTTCAGCCGCTCGACGTCGAGCCCGAGCACATCCTGGGTGAAGAAGTCGGTGTACTTGAAGAACACCAGGATCCCGAGGTTCGAGCACAGGCTGACGATCAGCAGCGCCTTGCGCTTCCACGGATCCTCGGCCTGCTGGATCCACAGCCCGAGGTAGTAATCGAGGACGATCGTCGCGAGCAGCAGCGCGAGCAGGTACCGATACGGCCCCGGCATCGCCGCGGCCCACGCGTGGTAGAACAGCGACGACGCGACGAACAGGATCACGACGCGTCCGAACACCCGGGTCCCGGCGTTCTGCGACGCGCCGAACGCGACCCCGAGGACCGCGAGCACGAGCAGGTGCCCGGTGCCGACCAGCTCGCGCGTGACCTCGTCGAGCGAGCCCGTGGACCACGCGATCGCGACCGTCGTGCCGATCGCCGCGAGCGCGATCACGAAGCCACGCGCGATCCACTGCTGCCCGCGATCGGAGGCGATCCAGCCGGCGGATCGCCGCCCGACGACGATCGCGGCACCCAGCAGCGCGGAGCCGGCGACCCAGCGCGCGAACAGCCACGTGGGCCACTCCTGCGGCCCCTGCGTCTCGGCCAGGCATCGGACCAGCGCCCCCCCGAGCGGATCCCACATCGCGTCGGGATCCTTGGCGACGAGGAGGAACACCACATCGCCGAGCAGCACCATGATCGCGAGCCGCGCCCACGCCATCTTCGGTCCGCCCCAGCGCGCGAGGGCGTACAGGAAGAAGACCGCGATCAGGAACAGCGGGTAGTCCGGGCTCGAGAACAGCATCTACGGACGGGCGCGCTCGGGCGTGGGTGAGCGCGGGGAGGTCTTCTTCCAGCGGTCGTACTCGGCGAGCAGCGCGCCCGACAGCGCGTCGGCCCATATCTGATACCCGCCATCGGTGAAGTGGACGTGATCCTTGAACGCGCCACGCGGCTCGGCGGTGACCCACCCGTGCATGCGATCCGGACCTCCCATCGCCGAGAACGTGTCGAAGAAGGCGACCTTGTTGCGCGCGGCGGCCGCGTGCTGCACCGCGATGAGCTCGGTGAGCACGGCGGGTGTGCGCCACTCGCACTCGGCGACGACGACGCCGTCCTTGGGCTTCATCCGGTCACACGCCCTGCCCCCCTCGCGCACGCCCATGTCGGGCGGTCCGAGGATCAGGATCGACGCCGTGGGTGCAGCGGCGCGGATCCGCAGGATCGTCTCGTCGTAGTACTTCGCGATCGCCTCGAGATCGAGATCCGGATCGTCGGCCTCGTTGGTGCCGTACTGCAGGACCACGAGCCTCGGATCGCGCGTCGCGAGCTGCTCGCCGATGATCGACCAGTCCCACGATCGCAGGCTACCGAGCCGGCGACCGACCACGCCGAGCGAGTCGACGATCACGCCCGGCTGGAGCGTCTCGAGCCCGACGCCGTAGAGATCGAGCCGACCTCCACCACCGTGCTCGAGCGTCAGCTTGTGCGGTCCCGTCAGCACAGGGATCACGTGGCGCGCGGGGTGCGGTGGCTCGATCGGCGCGGTCTTCGTCGCGAGCTGCTGCCACGCACTGTCGTCGACGCGGTACCGCAGGATCCCCTGATCGGGTCCGGCCTGGTACAGGATCTCGAACTGCGCGACGGTCGTGCCGGCCTGGCAGTCCGCACAGGTCTCGACCCACAGCTGGCTGCCCTTCTTCTCGCCGAACACGCGGAGGCCGACGATCCCGAACGGCTCGACGTCGCCGCTCTTGCCACCGACCGCCGCCTTCCACGATCCGCTCGCGCCGTAGCGTACGTCGCGCTGGTAGTAGTGCTTCGCCGACGGTCGCCCCGCCGCGACCAGCCCGCGCCCTGCATCGCCGAACCGGGCCTGCCACGCGACGCGCAGCCGCGACGTCATCGAGTCGCCCGCGGTGTGCGAGTCGCCGAACACGATCACCCCGACGCGCGCACCCGGCTCCTTGCGCTCCGCGGCCGCGAGCCGCTCGAACAGACGATCGAGGGTGCCCGGCGGCGCATCGAGGAAGCCCGGCATCGCACCCCGATCGTCGATGCGTCCGCCGGCGCCGGCATCCCCGAGCGCGCTCGGCGTCGGAGAGCGCGGGGCCTGCGGGGGCACGCGCTCGCCATCGCACCCGACCTCGCAGCCGAGCAGCGCGAGCGCGGCGCCGATCGCCACGGGTAACGTTCTAATGAGTCCCATACCGCCGGTAGCCAGCCATCAGCGCGTCGAACACCGCGTCGGCCATCTTGTTGGCGCCCTTGCGCGACAGGTGCTGGAAGTCCGAGCCGACGTAGCCCTTGCGGAACCACTTCGCGGCCGAGCCCTTCCCGCCCATCCAGTCGTAGGTCGAGAAGAACGCACAGCCACTCGCGTGCGCGGCCCTGCGCTGCGCATCGATCAGCGCCGGCATCACGGGCCGCGACGGATACCCGCCGTCGCGCGCTTCGGCCTGATCGGTCGGCGACACCACGAGGCAGGTCGCGTCGGGGCGCGCCTTGCGGATCGGCGCGAGCACCTTCTCGTAGTTGGCCTGGTACACCTTGGTGTCGCGATCACCGGGTTGCAGCCACTGCGCCTCGTTCGCGCCGATCATCAGCATGATCAGATCCGAGTTGCGATGCGCGAGCTCGGTCGCGAAGTGCGCGGCGTTGAAGTTCGCGAAGCTCTTCACGTTGACGCTGACGATTCCGAAGTTGTCGACCACGGCGCCCGAGGCATTCTCGAGATCGACACCGAACACGCGCACGCGCCCACTGGTCTGGAGCTGGAACTGCTTCGCGCCGGCGGCGATCGCCCCCCTCGCGACGGCGCCGGCCTTCGCGTCCGCGTTGGTGTCGGCGACGACCACCTCGGTGCCATCGGCCTTGACCTGCACGCTGCCGCCCCGGGGCTGGGTCAGGTAGTGCACCTCGACGTGGGTCGCCTTGCCCGTCACGAGCTTGATCGTCGCGCGGCCGCCATCGGTCTCGGCCGCCGCGCCGCCCGCACCGTACAGCCCGTCGGCGATCTGCTGCGTCGAGATCGCGTGGGTCGCCCAGGTCCCGCCGTGCGTGCGCGAGATGCCCTCGTGCAGACAGAACCGGTGCGGCGGGACGACGTAGACGAAGCCCGGACCGCCGTCGCCGAGCTCGCCCTGCAGCCGCGAGCGCAGCCGCGCGGGGATCGCATCGGTCGCGACGACCGAGTCGCCGTACCATGACACGCGGACCGCGCGGCCGAGCTGGTTCCCCGCCTCCGCCGCGACCGCGCGATAGAAGCTGTCCATCGCCCACCGCGTGCAAGCCTCGGGGGTGCCGTCGAGACAGACGTCCTCGAGGGCGCTGCCGCGCGCGCGATCACCGGTGCCGCCGACCGCCGGCACGCCCGGGCGATCGTCCTCGTCGCGCGCTGCCTCGGCGACCACGATCGGCGCCGGCGCGAACCCCGGCGCCGCAGGGGCCGGCTCGCGCGGCGAGGTCAGCCGACCGGCCAGCGCCTGCAGCGTCCCATCGACCACCAGGAGACCGGCGAAGAGGAGCCCGCCGAAATACAGCAGCGTCGGCGCGATGGTCCAGCTGCGATCGGGCGCCGACACGTGGCCGAAGGTATGCGAACCGACGGGGGAGTCAACAGCGGCCCTGGCGCGCACCTCGCATAGGACCCGCCGCGGAGGGACACGACATGCGGCTTCCTGTCTTGCTTGGCCTGCTAACTGCGCTGATTCCGGGGTGTGGCGACGACGGGGGGGAGACCACCGTCGATGCGCCGCCGCAGCATCCGCCGCCCCGCGTGATCCCGGGTGGCGGAATCGGCGACGGACCGATCGACGGTGTCGCGAATGTCTACGTCATCGATGACGCGTCGCGGATGCCGATCAGCGGCGCGACCGTCCGGGTCGGGACGGTCGAAGGGGCGACCGATGCCTCCGGCCTGTTCGTCGCCGACGGAGTCACGGGCCCGCAGACCGTGATCGTCAAGGCCGGCGCGCACCGCTCGGACATGTGGATCGGCGCGAACGGCACCAACATGACGTTCAACCTGGAGCCCGCGACCGAGGCCGTCCCGGCGGCCGCGAACCTCGCGGGCACGGTCGACCTCTCCGCGATCACGCTCGCGGCCAACCACATCAAGGTCGCCCAGGTCATCTACTCGCAGCTCGACGACATCGGCGATGCCGCGAACGAGATCGCGACGCCGAACGACACCAACGTCTGCTTCGTGGCCGGCGCCGGATCGTGCTCGTTCGCGATCAAGACCCGCACCGGCAAGGTCGCGCTGCTCGCCGCGATCTACGACCGCGACACCAAGGGGACGACGCCCCCCGACGACGACACGTCGACGCTGATCGGCTGGGCCGTGAAGACCGGGCTGACGGTCACGGGTGGGGTCGATCAGAGCGGCATCACGCTAACCCCGATCGATGTCGGCATGCTCGGCACGGTCACCGTCGACTTCGGCTCGCCGCCGAGCGGGCACACCACCGTCGGCGCGATCGTCGGCGTCGAGCTCGGGACCGACGGCGTGTTCCAGATCCCGCTGTTCCGCACCCCGACCGAGACGACGCTGCTCGCGCCCAGGCTCGCGGCGTTCGCCGGCAGCACCTACCGCCTGACCGCCATCGCCTCGACCGGCTCGATCGCGACGTCGGCCGAGAGCATCGTGCTCCGCCGCAAGTTGACCGGCACCACCCTCTCCGCGGGCACCTGGCTCGCCGCGCCGACGAGCACGATGGCGACCCGCACCAGCGCGTCGTGGGCGCCGGTGTCGGGCGCCACCGTACACAGCATCGAGTACACGCAGGGCACCGCGGCGCTGCTCAACGTCACGGTGTTCGACGCGGCGACGACGCAGTTCACCGTCCCGGACCTCGTCGCGTTGCCGAGCGGCGCGCTCAATGCCGACGTCAACGCGATCGGTGCGCCGGGTCTCGACGTAAACGGCTTCACGATCGATGACGAGAGGGACAAGCTCGCGATGGTGTCGAGCCAGCCGGTCCCGATCAACTGAGCCCGCGACCTGCTACCATGAGGTGAATGCGCGGCTGGTTCGTGCTCGGTCCGATCGTCGCGGCCGCGATCGCGTGCACGAATCCACCACCGCCGCAGTACGCGGCCCCCGAGCCGTGGGTCCCCGCCGAGCAGACGACGGCGGCCAATCCCGACGAGCTCGGTCGCCTCGACGACCGGATGGTCGACTTCATCTTCGACGGAGGCCAGATCGAGTTCGAGATGTATCGCAACGGCAACCGTGTCGTGCAGATCGCGCGGAGCCGGTACGCGGTGCCGATGATGATCTCGTGGTCGTTGTCGAACCTCGACAACCTCGAGCCGACGACGGCAACGTCGGGCGTCGCCTTCCTTCCCGCCGCGCCGGCCCCGCTCGGCATCGGCCAGGCCATCGTGATTGCAGAGCTCCGACAGCCGGACCTGTCCCGCCGCTATCACCGCCACCTGTCGTTCCGCGCGCGGTTCGGCGATCCGCGCAGCCGGCCGGCCCCGTACGACTACGCGCTGCCCTACCCGCACGGGCTGACGTTCGCGGTCCTGCAGGGGTTTCACGGCAACTTCTCCCACAAGGGCTCGAACGAGTTCGCGGTCGACTTCGACTGCCCGGTCGCGACGCCGGTGCTCGCCGCGCGTGAGGGGATCATCGTCGCCGCGAACGCCTCCGCGCAGGGCTCGGGCACGACGCCCGACTACCTCGACTACCGCAACACGAACTTCGTGATCGTGCTGCACGAGGACGGCACCCTCGGCGAGTACATGCACCTCGCGCCCAGCAGCGTCGGGGTCAAGCCAGGCCAGAAGATCGACCGCCGCGAGGTGCTCGCCCTGTCCGGCAACACCGGGTTCTCGTCGACGCCGCACCTGCACTTCCAGATCATGACCGCTGCCAACGACGGGGTCAGCGCGCTGTCGTTCCCGTTCCAGCTCGCCACGAAGCCCGACCGGGTCGAGGAGCCCGTGCTCGGCCGCCGCTACGCCAGCTGGGAATAGCGCGACGCCGTGGGCGCCGTGCGATAATCGTGGCTGGATGGGACCTCGGGCTTGCCTCGTGGGGTGCGTGCTGCTGGCTGCGGCATCGTCCTCGGCTGCAGCGCGGCAGCCCGCCATGCCCACGATCGCGACCGGCGCGCGGACGTTCGTCGCGTTCGCGGGTAAGCCCGCCGCCGTGCGCATCGCCTGGGCGCCCGTCCCCGGCGCCGTTCGCTACCGCGCGCGGTGGTCCGATGCCGCGCACCCGATCGACATCATGCTCCCCGCGCCCATCCTCGAGCGCACCGAGACGCGCCCCGGCCAGCATCACGTCTCGATCTTCGCCGTCGACGAGCGCGGCGTCGAGAGTCAGCCCGCCGAGCTCGCCCTCGAGGTCGTGGCGATCGCGGCGACCCGGGCGGGCAGCGACGGACCCGAGCTGGCGGACGCAGCCGTGTTCGCGGTCGGCGCGCGGTTCGCGTCGCCTGGGCTCCGCTGCCGGATCGGCTCCGGTTCCCCGTCCACCGAGGTGATCGCCCAGACCCCCGGCGCGGCGATCCTGCGTTGCGGCGGCGAGGCCGGCCAGCCGAACGCCGAGGTGCCCGTCGTGATCACGCCGGTGATCGTCAGCGCCCAGACCGCCCCGCTCCGTAGGGGCGTCGCGACGAAGATCCACGTCAGCGTCGCCTCGACTGCGCCGCTCGGTGATCGGATCGAGGTCGAGGCGGTCGGCGATCTGTCGCTCGGCGACATCAAGCGCACGCGAGGTGGGATCGACGTCGAGATCACCGCCGGTGACGACGACGACGAGGACGCGGGCCTGATCCTGCGCGTCGCGTCCGTCGAGCTCGGCCGGTTGCGCCTCGCGATCGTCGACGCGCCCCCGATCGTGCTCGAGCCGGCGCGGCCCGACTGGTACGCGCTCGATCTCGGCGGCTACATCGGGGCGATCACCACGCCGCAGTTCGGGGACGACGCCCTGCTCCTCGGCGAACCGCTCGACCCCGACGACTCGCTCGCCTCGGGGCCGCTCGCCGGGCTCCGCCTCGGGGTTTTCCCGACACGGCGGGTCGGGCTCGAGGTCGAGCTCGGGCTCGCGACGCCGAGCTACGTCGGCCGCCTCGGCGTCGCGGCGCTGCTGATCACGCGCGGTCAGATCGCGGCGCGGATCGCCGAGGAGGGTCGCTACGGCCTGCGCGGCCTCCTGGGCGGTGGGGTGCTCGCCCTGCTGTCCGAGAGCGGCACCTCACGTCCCGGCACGCTCGGCAGCGTCCACTACGGTGGAGCGTTCAGCGTCGAGACCCGGCGCAACGTCTCCGTGCGCCTCCAGGCGCTCCACGTGATCAGCGTCGCACGCGACGCAGGCTACGCTCACTGTCTCGAAGTGACGATCGGCGTCGTCACGCGCCTTGGTCGTCGCGATCGCTGGAAGTGAGCTAAGATGCCCGCGTGATGTGCCCGGTCTGCCGGCAGCGTCCCGCCGAGGTGGGGGTGCTGTGTGAAGAGTGTCGTGACGAGCTCTCGAGCCCGATCAAGATCTCGCCCGAGCAGATCCAGTTGCACAGCACGCGGCCGACGCTGGCGGCCCTGATCGATCTGTGGGGACGCCCCCACGCCCTCGATCCGCACACGCTGATCGGCCGCCAGGTCGACGGCCCCGGCCTCGCGATCCTCGAGCCGTCGGTGTCGCGTCACCACGCGGAGGTCACCCTCTCCGACGCCGGCTGGTCGACGCGCGATCTCGGCTCCGCCAACGGCACCTTCCACGACGACCGGCTCGTCGACGCCTCGACACAGGTCAAGCACCGCGACCGGATCCGGTTCGGGCACATCGCGTTCTACTTCGTCGACGACATCACCCAGCTCCCCGAGCCCAAGCTCGGCCGCACGATGACGGCGACGCTCTCGCCGATGGTGGAACCGCCCCCGAGATTCCCGGCCCAGGAGGAGGAAGAGGAGCACACGAACGTTGGCCTGCCGACGATGCGGTTCCGCCTGCACGAACCCACCGGTGGCGGCGGCGGCCTGATCGAGGTCAACGGGAAACAGGTCCAGCTGACGACGACGCAGTTCGAGCTGATGGCGCTGATGATCCGGAGGATGTCGTCCGAGGCCCACCAGCCCGAGCTCGTTCGCGGCTTCGTGCGCTCGTCGGAGTTGATCGCGGACCTGTCGTGGGACACCCGCGAGCCGAGCGAGAACCACGTCAAGCAGCTCGTCCGTCGCGTCCGGCGTGCGCTGATCAAGTCGGAAATCGGCGATCTGATCGAGTCCCGGCACCGATTCGGCTATCGTCTCCGCGCGATTCCACGCACGGAGTAGACATGCCGAACAAGACCTTCGCGTTGACCGTGTGCCTGTCGGCTCTCGGTGGCGGAACGGCGTCCGCCGACCCCAAGTTCGAGTACGGCAAGGCCGAGGAGGTCGCCAAGGTCAAGGACGTCGAATACAACGCGAGCGCCGAGGCCGGCATCGTGTTCACGACCGGCAACTCCGAGACGATCACCGCTACGGGCGGCGTCAAGACCGCGCGCAAGACCGGCCAGAACAAGATCGCCTTCGACGCCAGCCTGACCTACGCGAAGTCAGGCGTCCGCGTTCTCGACGACAACAACGGCAACGGCATGGTCGACGACGTGACGGAGATCCGTACGGAGCAGACCACGACGGCCGAGACGCTGGCGGGCAAGCTCCGCTACGACCGCTTCCTGACGCCGCACAACTCGCTGTTCGTGGCGGCGCTCGGTGCGCGCGACATCCCAGCCGGCAAGAACCTCGTCCTCGGCGGGCAGCTGGGATACAGCCGCCAGCTGTTCAAGTCCAAGACCGCCGAGGCGGTCGGCGAGTTCGGCTACGACTACTCCCACGAGGATCTGGTCACCGGTCCGAGCAACTCGATACATTCGGCGCGCGCGTATATCGGCTACAAGGCCGAGATGACCGTGGGCACGACGTTCGAGACCAACCTCGAGGCGCTGACCAACCTCAACCACGAGGATCTGGCGACCCGCGACGACGGTGCCGATTTCGGCGAGGACACGCGCGTGAACTTCAAGGCGTCGGTGTCCGCGAAGATCGGCAAGAACCTGTCGTTCCAGACCTCGCTCGAGGTGAAGTACGACCACCGCCCCGGCCCGCTCGGCATCAAGAACCTCGCGATGGGCTTCGTCCCCGAGGCGTCCAAGCTGGACACCATGATGAAGGCGACGCTGATCTATACGATCTTCTAGAAGCGGTTCGCGAAGCGGGGCGAGGTCGGATCAACCGCGGCGCGCGTGCCGGTGACCGTTCGCGCGCGCGACCGGCCCCTCGACCGTCGCGGCCAGCTCCTCGAGGAGCGCACGCAACGACCGCATCTTCTTCGAGCCGAGCCGGTTGGCCCAGCGCGCCTCGGTCGCCGCGGACACGCGCTTGACCTCGGCCGCCCACACCTTGCCCTTGGGACCGAGGCGAACACGCTTGATCACGCCGTGATCGGGATCGGGGAACCGCTCGACCATCCGCATCTCCTCGAGCTCGTCGAGGAGGTCGCCCACGGTCTGCTTGGGCAATGAGAGCAAGGACACCAGGTCCGACAGGCGCACGCCGCGCTGCTCGTTGCTGGCGTCGATCGCGGCATCCCGGCCGAGCCCGCCGATCACGGACAGCAGCTGGACCTGCCCCGGGCGAAGCGCCGGAAAACCGAGGCGCTCGAGGCGACTCGCGAGCTGCGACTGGAGGTCGTGCTGCGGAACGTGCAGCAGCGACCGTAGGTCCCGTCCCGCGGCCGAAGTCCTATTGCCGCCAGTGGATCGTGTCGTTTTTGGCATGGTCACGAACGCGACGATTACGAGGGAGTCGCGTCATACCAAAGCGCATCGAGGATCGGAACCCTGATCCGGCGTAAAACTCTCTCGTGTGCCGCGCTCCGGATGGCGCGTGCTACGCGACGATCATACGACGGCCTCGCGCGCCGAATTCTTTGGCGCCGGGGCATGGACATCGACGATTCCGATCTCCGCCGCGCCGCGATCCTCGATCGCACCGCCGCGTCCGAGCTTGCCCCGCAACCACCGCACACCACGCCCGAGGTCGTCGAACCAGGTGTAGATCACCGGGATCGCGACGAGCGTGAGCAGCAGCGACAGCGTCTGTCCACCGACGACGATGCTCGCCATCGCCTTCGAGAAGCCGGCGCCGATGCCCTTGCTCGTCACGAGCGGCAGCATGCCGGCGACGAACGCGAACGTCGTCATCAAGATCGGCCGGAGCCGGTCGCGACTCGCGGCGAGCACCGCTTCGGTGCGCGGCAGCCCCTGCCGGCGCAGACCGTTCGCGTGATCGACCTGAAGGATCGCATTCTTCTTGACCATCGCGAACAGCACGATGAGGCCGAGCATCGAGAAGATGTTCAGCGAGCCACCGGTGAGGAGCAGCGACATCAGCGCGAACGGCACGACCAGTGGCAACGACAGCATGATGATGAACGGGTACAGCCACGACTCGAACTGCGCGGCGAGCACCAGGTACATGAAGATGATCGAGAGGCCGATGGCGAACATGAAGGCCGACGCCATCTTCGCCATCTCCTTGCTCTGACCGAACGGCGCGTACTTGTAGCCGGCCGGCATGTTGAGGTCCTTGAGCTTCTGCTCGAGGACCGTCACGATCGCCTGCTGCGAGAAGCCCGGAGACACGTTCATCGACAGCGTGACCGCGCGCTCGCGACTCTGGCGGGTGATCTTGGAGGTCGCCGTGCCCGAGCCGATCGTGATGACGTCCGAAAGCGGCACCTGACCGAGGGTCGCGGACGGCACCGCGATCAGGTTCAGCGCGGCGGTGTCGTTGCGGAACCGCTCGGCGGCGCGCAGGTACACGGGGTACTGGTCGCCGCGGTCCTCGAAGCTCGACGCCTCCACGCCACCGACCAGGACCGCGAGGGTCGCGGTGATCGCCTGCGGATCGACCCCGAGCAGCGCTGCTCGCTCGAGGTCGGGCTTGACGGTCGACTCCTCGACCGGATCGAGCAAGCTCGAATCGAGATCGACCACGCCTGGCTGCCCCTTCATGTCCGCGAGGATCTTCTTGCCGAACACTTCGAGCTTCTCGAGGTCAGGGCCGCTGACGACGAACGTGACCATCGCGTTCTGGCCACCGATCGCGAAGTCGTTGACGGGCTGCGCCGCGACGCGCGTGCCCGCCGGGACGTGCGGGAGCACCTCCTTGCGCACGAGCTCCATGATCTCGGCCTGCGACCGCGTGCGCTTCTCGGGATCCGACATCCGGACATAGACGCGCCCGACGTTCGACTGGCGCTGATCGCCATCCGCGATCGTGACCAGCGTGCTGTCGACCTCGGGATAATCCCGGGTCTTGCGCGCGAGCCGCTCGCCGATCAAGGTCGTGGCTTCGAGTGTCGTGCCCTCGGGGGCCTGGATGTAGATCTCGAACTGGGCCTCGTCGTTGGGCGGAATGAAGTCGCCGCCGATCTTCTTCGACATCGGCACCATGGTCGCGCACGAGCCGACGATCGCGAGGCCGACGACCCAGCGATGCCGCAGGCAGAACGCGAGGATGCCCGAGTACACGCGCTCGATCGGCCGGTAGATGAAGTTACTACCGCGCTCGAGCCACGACTTGCGACGCTCCGCGCCGGGCGGCGGCGGCAACGGCAACATGCGCGCGGCCATCATCGGCGTCAGCGTGAACGCGACGATCATCGACACGCCGATCGCGAACGCCATCGTCATCCCGAAACTGAACAGGAACCGCCCGATGATGCCGCTCATGAACGCGACGGGAAGGAACACGGCCATCAGCGACAGCGTCGTGGCGAGCACCGCGAGCCCGATCTCCTTGGTCGCAGCGATCGCGGCCGGGAACGGCTTCATCTTCTTCTCGTCGATGAATCGGTAGATGTTCTCGAGGACGACGATCGCATCGTCGATCACGATGCCGACCGCGAGCGCGAGCGCGAGGAGTGTCATGAGGTTCAGCGTGAACCCCGCGATCATCATCAAGCCGAACGTCGAGATGATCGAGACCGGGATCGAGATCGCGGCGATGATCGTCGAGCGCAAGCTGCCGAGGAACAGCAGGACGACCAGCGCCGCGAGCCCGGCACCGACGATCAGGTGCTCGAGCACCTGCGACGCGGACGTCCGGATCTGCAACGAGTTATCGCGTACGACGTCGACCGAGTAACCCGCGGGCAGCGACGGCTGCAGCTCGCCGACGGCGAAGTTGATCAGATCGACGACCGCGATGGTGTTGGTGCCGGACTGCTTGCGGACCGAGAGCGCGATCGCGGCGACGCCATTGCGGGACGCCGAGGTCTCGGCCTCCTCCTGCGCGTCCTCGATGTCGGCGACGTCGCGAACGCGGATCGGGTGCTCGCCCATCTGGCGCACGACGATGTCGCCGATCTGCTCGGCCTCGATCGCCCGGCCCTCGACGCGGAGGCTCTTGTTGAGCGGACCGGCCTCGAGGCGCCCGCCCGGGACGTTGACGTTGCCGCTCGCGATCGCGCGCTGCACCTCGAGGGCCGAGACGCCCGTGGATGCGAGCCGGATCGCATCGAGCTGGACGTTGATCTGCCGCTCCTGGCCGCCGAGGATCACGACCTGGCCGACGCCGGCGAGGCGCTCGATCCGCTGCTTCACCGCCTTGTTGGCGAACCGGGTGAGCTCGCGCGCGGGCACGCCGGCAGGCCCTCGAACGGCGAGCACGATCACGGGCGCCGCATCGGGGTCTGCCTTGCGGACCTCGGGCCGGATGCCCGGCGGCAGATCGCGGAGCACGGTCGCGATCTTCTCGTTGATGTCACTCGCCGCCTGGCTGACGTCGACCTCGAGGTCGAACTGCGCGATCACCAACGACACGCCCTCGGTAGAGGTCGAGGTCAACGTATCGAGGCCGCTGATCGTGTTGACGGCCTCTTCGATCTTCTGCGTGATGTCGGACTCGACCGCGAGCGGCGACGCGCCGGGATACGGCGTGACGATCGTGATCAGCGGGAAGTCGATCTTGGGGAACTTGTCGACGCCGAGGGTGCGGTACCCGACCACGCCGATGACGACGAAGGTGAGGATCAGCACGGTGGCGAGGACCGGCCGTCGGACCGAAAGCTGAGCGAGCCATTGCATGGTCGGCTTCCTTACTTGCCGGCCGAGCCGGTGGTGGGCGCCGGGTTCACGGGGGGTGCAGGAGGAGCCTTCTCGACGGCAGGCGCCGCCTTCGCGCCCCCTTCGACCCGCAGGCCATCGACGATCTGATCGGTCACCTTGGCGACGAGCTGCTCACCCTTGGTGACGCCCTTGAGCAGGGCGACCTGGGACGGCACGCTCGAGGGTCCGACCTGGACGATCCGATCCTGGATCTCTCCATCGACCGCGACGAACGCGTGCATGTGCTTGCCGCGCCGGGCGACGGCATCGACGGGGACCACCGGATGGAGCTTCTGGCCGACCGTAACTGTCGCCTCGGCGAACATGCCCGGAACCAGCTCGAACGGGGTGCCTTCGATCACGGCCTGCTTGCACTCGGGGCGGTCGACCCGCGAGCGGAATGACTTGTCGATCGTCGCCTCGACGATCAACGACCGGGTCCGCCCGATCTCGGCACCGACCCGCGTGATCGTCGCGCGGTAGTTCACGCACGGGTTCGCGACGGCGGTGAGCGTGACCTCCTGGCCGTTCTGGATCGCGCGGACCGCCTTCTCCGGGACGCTGAGCTCGATCTTGAGCGGGTCGTCGTCGACCAGCGTGAACAGCGGGCGGCCGGGCGCCACCCACTCGCCCGGGGTGACCGCGCGATCGGCGACGACACCCGCGAACGGCGCCCGCACGAGCCCGTCCGCGACCGACTTCGTGATCATCTCGGCGCGGGCCTGCGCCGCGCTGACCTGCTGGAGCGCCGACGTGCACTGCGTCGTCTGACGGTCGTACTCGCTGCGCGTGATGGCGCCCTTGTCGAGCAGCGACTGCGCGCGCTTGCACTCCTCCTCGGCGAGGTTCTTCTGGGCACGGGCCGTCGCGAGGTTCGCCTGCGCCTCGCGGGCCGACAGCGCGGCGTTGCGGACGTCGAGCCGGACGACCGGGTCGCCCATCTTCACGCGCTGGCCGCGCTCGATCATCACCGACAGCACCTTGCCCGCCGTGTCGGCCGTGACCTCCGAGCGTTGATCCGCGGCGAGGATGCCGGTCAGCGTCAGCAGCTCCGGCGACGGGGCCTCGACCGCCGTGACCAGATCGACCTTCACCGGCGGCGCGGGCGGCGCCTTGGTCGCCTGCTCGGCGGTCTTCTTGCTACACGCAGGCAGCGCGAGAGGGAGGGCGAGGAGGACGACAACCGCGGAGGCTCGCATGGCGGCCCTATGATGCACGGACCCTGCCAGCTCGCTGCGCGCGCTCCCATGAAGTTAGGGTAGCCGCCCTGTACGGCAACCCGACAGGTGTCGGGCTCGGGGCTGTTACTTCACGTCGTTACCGAGCGCGTGGGCGAGCTGGACCATCGCGACCCGGAGGTCGACGCGGGCGTTGAGCGCCGCGATCCGGGCCCGGGTGAGATCGGTCTCGGCATCGACGAGCTCGACCGCGGTTGCGCGCTGCGCGTTGAGCAGCTCGCGGCGCACGCGGTAACCCTCCTCGGCGGCGGCGAGCCCCTTCGCCGAGGTCGAGAGCGCGGCCTGCGCGATCGCGACGGCTTGCTGCGCCGCGAGCAGCTGGATCCGCGTTCCCCGCTCGAGGTTCTCGCGATCCGCACGCAGCTCGTTGGTCTCGCCGAGCAGGCGACGATCCGTGGTCTTCGCGAACAGCGTCTCGTTGAGCGTCCACGTGATCTGTGCACCGACCGCCCACGTCAGGTTGAACTTGTCCTCCGACGGAAAGACTCGCTGGTTCGGGTTGGCGAAGTCGACCTGCCCGAACGCCGACAACTTGGGATAGTAGCTCGCGCGCTCGGCAGCCCGCTGCTTCTCTTTCGCCTCGATGCCGGTGTCGAGCACCTTGAAGTCGAGCCGCTGCTTCTTCGCGGTCCCGATCAGATCGTCGAGCTTCCCGGTGTCGGGCGCGGTGATGTCCGCGCGGATGTCCTCGCCGATCGCCAGCACCTGCTCGGGCACGGCATCGATCAAGATCCGCAGTTGCTCCTCGCGCAAGTCCGCGAGGTTCTGCAGCTGGATCGAGGCCTGCTCGGCCACCGCCTCGTTGGACTCGACGCGCATGAGGTCCGCGCGCGACAAGCGCTGGACCTCGGCGAGCGCACGGACCTGGCCCAAGGTCGCGCGCACCTGCTCGAGCTGGCGCTTCGCGATCAGGTTCTGCAGCTTCGCGCG
>Ga0102851_10000441_pt1 | contig 20846 bp, 20 predicted proteins | sample Mud3Dept3metaG_FD_79558 | JGI IMG/M metagenome (GOLD analysis project Ga0102851, IMG submission 79558) | Freshwater wetland microbial communities from Ohio, USA, analyzing the effect of biotic and abiotic controls - Mud 3 Core 4 Depth 3... | ecosystem: Environmental > Aquatic > Freshwater >... | reverse complement strand
CTTTTTACGTCTTTCGCTTCCGGGTTCAGACTCGCCTGAGACGGGCATGGCTGATCTTCGAGGCGCGGCAATTATCCGGGAAGTGCACGTTTACGGAAGATCGCTGTCTGTAGGGGCGGTAGAACATGGGGCAGCCCAACACATCGGTTTGGGCACAAGGTTAATCCAAGAATCCGAACGGATTTCCTGTGAACGTGGATACAATCGACTGGCGGTAATTTCTGCTATTGGAACCCGCCACTACTATTTGCGGCGAGGTTTTTACCGTAAAGAGCTTTATTTGATTAAGGAATTATCGGTGTGAAAGTATTTCGTCACCCCAAATTATGACACTTTGCATGACATAGATAGGAAAAGCGTCCATTGTATAAATAGGTGAAATCTGTCACAATTGTAAAAATCTACACTATTCGACTATGACTAAGAGAGGGCTTCATAAATGATTGATTCAAAAGATTTCCCTGGATTGCGCAAGTTTACACCCGTTCCCCTAAAACTGCGCCAACCTGTACCATCGGACATCGAGATTGCGCAAGAAGCAGAACTTAAACCCATTACCCAAATTGCAGATGAGCTTGGCCTGCTTTCTGATGAGCTCGAGCTGCACGGAAATTTCCTGGCCAAAGTAAAGCTTGAAGTGCTTGATCGATTGAAAGATGTGCCAGATGGTAAGTATATTGATGTCACGGCAATTACTCCAACCCCATTGGGCGAAGGTAAGAGCACAACAATGGTTGGCTTAAGCCAGGCATTAGGCGCTCATCTGGGCAAACGCGTCTTCACCTGTATTCGCCAACCCAGTCAGGGACCAACTTTCGGCATCAAAGGTGGGGCGGCTGGTGGTGGTTATAGCCAGGTGGTGCCGATGGAAGACTTCAACTTGCATCTGACTGGAGATATCCATGCCATTACCGCTGCCAATAATCTGCTGGCAGCTGCTATCGACGCTCGGATTTTCCACGAAAGCAAACAACCCGATGACCAGAAGCTTTTCAATACCCTTTGCCCGGCAAACAAACAGGGAGCTCGAAGATTCTCGCCATCCATGCTACGCCGATTAAAGAAATTGGGGATTGACAAAACTAACCCGGATGATCTCACGCCTGAAGAGAAATCTCGCTTTGCACGCCTGGATATAGACCCTGCTTCGATTACCTGGCGGCGAGTTATCGACACCAACGATCGTTTCTTGCGCGAGATCGAGATCGGTTTAGGACCGGAAGAGCAGATGCCGCGCCGCACTGGTTTTGATATTAGTGTGTCCAGCGAGATAATGGCTATCCTGGCTTTGACTACTGATCTGGCTGATATGCGCGAGCGAATGGGGCGTATCGTTATCGGCACCAATAAGAAGGGTGAAGCAGTAACTGCGGAGGATTTGGGAGTTGCAGGGGCGATGACCGTCATGATGAAGGACGCCATCAAACCTACCTTAATGCAGACGCTTGAAGGTACACCAGTTTTTACTCACGCAGGCCCATTCGCCAACATCGCACACGGCAACAGCTCTATCATTGCTGACCGGATCGCCTTGAAACTGGCTGATTATGTGGTCACCGAATCGGGATTTGGCGCTGACATCGGGATGGAGAAGTTCTTCGACATCAAATGCCGCTACTCTGGATTGATTCCTCAGGTTGTCGTCCTGGTGGCTACTGTGCGCGCCTTGAAGATGCATGGCGGAGGTCCCAAGGTGGTAGCTGGGCGGCCGTTGGCTCCAGCCTATACCGATGAGAATCTTGAGCTGTTGCGCGCTGGTTTGAGTAATCTGCAGCACCACATCCGGAATGCGAAGAAATATGGCGTGAATGTGGTCGTGGCAGTCAATTCCTTTGCCACCGATACACCAGCTGAGGTTGAGCTGGTACGCCAGGCGGCTGCTGAAGCCGGCGCCGAAGATGCGGTGGTTTGCACACACTGGATGGAGGGCGGAAAAGGCGCGATCAAACTGGCTGAAGCTGTTGTCAAGGCGACTGAGAAACCGACCAACTTCCAGTTCCTATACCCATTAGACCTCTCGATCAAGGAAAAAATCGAGCTGATCTGCAAAGATATCTACGGAGCGGATGGGGTAGAGTATCTTCCCGAAGCTGAAGCGAAGATCGAGCTATATACTCGCCTAGGCTTTGACAAACTCCCAATGAATATGGCTAAGACCCACCTTAGCCTGAGCCATGATCCAGAGTGGAAGGGCGTCCCCAAGGACTATAAGGTGCCAATCCGTGATATTCGCGCCTCGGTAGGCGCGGGGTTCTTGTACCCGCTTCTAGGCGCTATGCGCACCATGCCTGGCCTGCCAACCCGCCCGGTTTTCTACGATGTTGACCTGGATCTAACGACGGGGCGTGTGGTCGGTTTGTTCTAACAAATTAATCAAAACCGTTTTTGAGTTGTGTATAAAGCAGGGGCATTGCGAATGACAAGCAATGCCCTTAGCTCTTTATTAGAGATAACTTCACCAATCTTCTGGTGTCTGTCTGGATACGGAATGGATGGGCGAGACGAAATCCAGGCAACCAGACGATTTCCTCACCAGAAAGCACTAGCGGCCAGGAATCACGTGCACGGCGTGGGAGTTTGAGGTTAACAAGAAAATCAGCCAGTTTTACAGAATGCCCTTCAAGCCCCAATGGTTTAAACCGGTCGCTAGGGCGTCGTGAGCGAATAATCAATGGATTCTGTATTCGATCAAAATCTATCCAGGTTTGATACGGGTCGGTATTTTGCAGGGCTTGCTCTCGGGAAGAAGCAGAGTCCTCTTCTACTTGAGCAATGAATTTCCAGCCCTTTAGTAATGATACTTCGCCAGGAACGGATAAGTGGAGCGGGGATTCCGGATCGACTTGTGGCCAATTCTGATCAGGCAGGTCAGCTTCCCAGCTGGCTAACCACAAATACTTGTCTTCCATCGCTAATCGCAGCCCTGCCACTAAATTGAGCTGCCCAGTTTGAGGAGGGGAAGCCAGGAAGTGTATTGCGCGTTCGGTTGTCTCGAAATCCACGTCTCGCAATTCAGGGCGTAACAGGTATGTGGCTTTACGCAATAGGCGGCGTTTCACGCCTATGGATTGCGCAATTAATTTTTGCCTATCAAACAGGATGTATTCACTGCCAATTTCAAGGACACAATCTTGCCAGGCTGTATCGACAACCGTAGTAATGATGGCTTCGTCTTCCTGCAGGACATCTGTAGTGCGACTTAGTAGCTGCCGAAACTGGGGATTGTAACGCTCTAAGAAAGGAATTAACTCCATGCGCAAGCTATTGCGGAAAAAACGGACATCCTGGTTGCTTGTGTCTATTGCAGGCTGAAGTCCAAGCTCATTGAGGTAAGCGATGATCTCCGAGCGCCAAATACCTAGCATAGGTCTCACCAGAGGTATTGTCTGGCTCCAGGTATTGGGTAGCGCCCGGTATGGCATGCCTCTAAGACCAGAAAGTCCAGAACCACGAATGAGATGCATCAGGATGGTTTCGATCTGGTCATCAGCGGTGTGTCCCACAGCAACAGCTTGAGCATCATATCTTTCGGCAAGCCCAAATAGAAAGCGATATCGCACAATGCGGCCTGCTTCCTCTAAGGATAAATGATGTTCCTGTGAAATGGTGAGCACGTCTTCTTTCTCAATGTGACAGGTAAGGTGGAGCTGTTCGGCAAGGCGTGCGACTTGTTCGGACTCGGCGCTGGACTCGGGGCGCAATCCATGATCCAGGTGACCGATCACCATTGGATAGTTCAGCTTCCAAATTGTGGTTAGCAGGCAGAGGCTATCTGGACCACCTGAAACGCCAAGCACAATTTTTTGATCAGGAGCTAACTGGCAACGGTTGATTAAAACAGAACGCATGTGATCTAACATGATCATCAAGATTATAATAGAAAGCGAAAAATGGCGGGGATGATCGAGTTACAGTTAGTGAGGCGAGAATGATCAATGACCGATTTGAGTGAACAAACACGGTTCAAAATATTATGTGCCGTGGACATCATCCGGATGAGCAAGGATACGGTGGTGTTAACCGGAGCGGGTATCTCCACCCATTCTGGTATCCCTGACTTCCGCTCGACGGAGGGCGGCTTATGGGAACGATATGATCCTTATGAAGTCGCTTCGCTGGCTTCATTTCGCTACCATCCAGAAAAGTTCTATCAGTGGATCCGCCCCCTTGCTCAGGGCTTGGATCAGGTTAAACCGAATGCGGCTCACCTTGGGCTGGCAAGGTTAGAAAATGCTGGATTTATTCAAACCGTGATCACTCAAAATGTTGACGCACTACACCAACGGGCGGGGTCAAAAAACGTGCTCGAAGTGCATGGTACTTTGGAAACGCTAACTTGTGTGAGTTGCTTTCAAAAGGTCAACACTCAAAATTATATAAAGCCATTATTGGAGGAGGGTACCATACCTCGGTGTGCAGTTTGCGGTGGGATATTGAAACCAGATGTGGTACTGTACGGGGAAGAGTTACCGGTAGGCATCTGGCTCAAAGCGCTCGATGCATGTAAGCAATGCGACTTAATGATCGTGGTGGGTTCTTCTCTCGAGGTGTTGCCAGTGGCGGGTTTACCCATGCGCGCATTGGAACGCGGAGCGCACTTGATCTTGATCAATCGGATGGCTACGTACCTGGACGTTCGAGCAGATTTGATCTTTCATGAAGATGTTGTTGAAATCATTCCTGAAATAACTAAAAAGGTTTTAGGGAATTAGCCTGGGCGTATATTAGAATGGAATCCTTAATGGGCACCCTTGCGCCCGAATTGTCGCTCTAACAAATCTACCGAAAGATGGATCATAGTTGGTCTGCCATGCGGGCAGGTACGAGGGGATTGGCAAGATTCTAAATCGAGGATCAGGGCGCGTTGCTCTTCAGGAGAAAGAACCTGCCCTGCCTTCACAGCGGCACGCTTACAGATTCTGGCGATCAAGCGCGCCTCTTGCTCGCTTTGGAAGGGCGTCTCATCCTCTTCAAAATCCTCAACCAGGACCTTTAGCGCGGCTTCAGGGTCGCTCTTAGACAGCAAAGCCGGAATAGCCCTGATCAAAAAAGTGTTTCCACCGAAGATTTCAATGTCATATCCTAAGCTGATCAGAGTGGCTAAATTTTCCGCTACGAGGCGAGCGCTGCCTGGAGGCAAGCTCACTGAAACAGGCTGCAACAGGTTTTGGGAGGGAATTCTCTCACTTTGCTGGGCGATAAACCGTTCAAACAATACTCGTTCGTGGGCTGCGTGCTGGTCAATCAGGTACAGCCCATCCGGCCCTTCTGCTACCAGATAAGCCAAAGCAACCTGACCAATGGGGCGTAGTAGAGATGGACGTTGGGAAGGAAGGCCTCTTTGCAGGGTGGATAGGGGAGGGGGAATAAGGGCTTCCGTCTGCTCGGTTTGTGGTGCTGGGACGCTCCATTGCCAGGCAGAGTCAATGGGATGTGATGCGCCCCAGGTAGAATGAATATCTGGCGCGGCAATGTCTTCAAGGCCTGGGAGAGGGCTATATGCAAGAAGAGCCTTACGGATGGCGCTCTGTAATGTAGTGAATATGCGATCAGGTTCCCGGAAACGGACTTCAGCTTTAGTGGGATGTACGTTAACATCCACTAATTCAGGGGGCATATTTATAAAGACAATTGCCATTGGATATCTGCCGACCATTAACAGGGTATGATAAGCCTGAAGCAAAGCCGCACTGAGCGCAACATCTTGAACAGGTCGCCCGTTGACGAAAAAACTTATCTCGCGCCGGTTTGAGCGAGTGAGGTGAGTGGGGCTAATAAAACCGGTAATCCTCAAACCACGATCTTCCGACACCACTTCAAGCATGGCGCGAGCGATATCGGCGCCATAGAGTGCGGCTAGCAATTCACGCCGATCGCCATTGCCACTGGTTTGTAGCACAGGCCGATTATCCTGTGTTAGGTGAAAACGAACATGTGGATAAGCCATAGCATAGCGGGTGCTCACCTTATCGATCAGGTTGCGTTCGGTTGTATCATGTTTCAGAAATTTCAGGCGAGCAGGAACGTTATAAAACAGGTTTTCTACCCGAACTACGGTTCCTACTGGCGAGCCAATCGATTGAATCGGAAATGCGCGCCCACCTTCGACACGCAGTCGCGCGCCGACATCCGATCGCGCCGTGCGTGAAGTGATGGTTATGCGGGAGATTGAACCGATTGAAGCCAGTGCTTCACCGCGAAAGCCCAATGTGGTGATATGGAACAAGTCCGCCGCGGAATTTAATTTGCTGGTTGCATGACGCTCAATGGAAAGTTCAAGCTCTTCAGCGGGGATACCATAACCGTCATCGGTAACCTCGATCAGGCTTCGCCCGGCACCTTCCACGTTTACAGAGATGTAGCTAGATCCAGCATCGAGGGAGTTTTCTAAAAGCTCTTTAACCACTGAAGCTGGGCGCTCAACTACTTCTCCGGCTGCAATCTGTGAAGCAATATCTGTTGGAAGAATGTGAATCGGCATGCAGGTATTATAAAGTGACTGAGGATTGGTGACTAGTGAAGGTGTGGGGCAGATTTTCCTGAATACTAGTCGCGTATCCCTCATACTTTTATAATTGAACTATGCGATATACAACCTTGTTTTTTGATCTAGATGATACCCTTTATCCGAGCAGCAATGGATTGTGGAATGCAATACGCGCCCGAATGAGTCTATATATGCACGAGCGTGTGGGATTGCCCCTTAACGAAGTGCCCTCGATCCGTCGTAATTATTTCGAAACTTATGGAACGACCTTGCGAGGGTTACAAATCCACCACCAGGTCAATGCCGATGATTACCTGGCTTACGTACATGATCTGGCTTTGGAAGAGTACCTGGTACCCAATCCTGAACTGTTGAGCATTCTCACTAGCCTTCCGCAGAAGAAATGGATTTTCACAAACGCGGATGGCAATCATGCGCGCCGTGTGATTGATTTTCTGGGTTTATCGGATTGTTTTGAAGGAGTAATTGACCTTAGAGCGATTGACTTTGCCTGCAAACCAGAGAAGGTTGCTTTTCAGCGTGCGTTAACCATCGCTGGCAATCCGAATCCAGCAGGATGTGTACTATTTGATGATTCCCCTGCTAACCTGCAGGCTGCTCGTGAGCTTGGCTTTACAACGGTATTGGTGAACCTTAATGGCGACTCGCATGGCGCTGAGGATTTCACGGTGCGCACCCTTTTGGCCTTACCTCAGGTTCTGCCTGGATTATGGGAAGATTACCAATCTGAATAACTTCAAAGAGAGACAAGTGATGGATATATCGAAAGCTGCTTTAGTAATCTGTATTACGGTTTTTGTAGTGATTGTGATTAATGCTGCGATCTATTCCACTTTTCGACGTAAAGACGGCACTGGTGCGGTAGATTTGTTTCACAAAGCAGCCAGACAGGCACGCAATCCTTGGGAGAATGAAGATACCCAATTACAAGAGTTATCTAAAAAAGTAGAAGAAATAAGACGGAGAGAAGACCAAGAAAGGAATAGAAATTGAACAAACTTATTACGCTCGATGAAGCGGCTGCGTTGGTGAATGCCGGGGATATTTTGGCGTTAGGGGGGATGACGCTCTACCGGCGCCCGGTCGCCTTTGTTCGCGCATTGTTGCATCGGCACAGATTGACGGGCGAACCAAATGACCTGACCTTGTTGGCATTTACAGCGGGATTCGAATCTGATCTTTTGGTTGGCTCGGGAATGGTTTCCAAAGTTCGATCCTGCTATTTTGGATTGGAGATTTTTGGTCTGGCGCCTATTTTCACATATTTTGCCAACCGTGGGAAAATTGAAATTCTGGAGGAAACCGAAGCAAGTATTGCCTTCGGTTTACGAGCAACCATGGCTGGAATTGGCTTCATGCCTGGGAGGGGATGGCTAGGGACGGATTTACCGAGATTACGCCCGGATGTAAAAACGATTCGAGATCCATATAGTGGCGAGGAATTGATGGCTTTCCCAGCCATACAGGCAAATGTAGCTGTAATCCATGCTCTGGCCGTCGACCAGGATGGGAATGCTTTAATTGGCGATAATAAGGGCGTGGATCCAGAATTGACATTATCTTCGGATCTTGTAATTGTTACCACAGAAGAGGTCGTTCCAGAGTTAACAAAAGCTGATTTAATTGGTCCTTTAGTCCACTATATTGTTTATTCCCCTGGTGGCGCCAAACCGACTTCCTGTCATCCATTATACGCACTGGATAGCCGCGCGATAATGGCATATACCGAACAGGTGAGTGATCCTACTTCCCTTGAGAAATATCTTGACTGGTGGTTGAGCGATTAAAAATCAATCTATATCACTTAGAAATTGTTGAGAAATTACAGTAAGAAAATGCGTTATAAGTATTTCGATCTAATCCAGGCGTTATTTGTCACTGTTTTGCTGGTAAGCAATATCGCTTCTTCAGCGAAAATCATCGCTTGGGGTGTGACCCTTTTCGGGTTACCTCTGGCTTTTGACGCGGGAACAATCCTGTTTCCAGTCAGTTATATCTTTGGTGACATATTAACTGAGGTATATGGCTATCGCAATAGTCGCAGAGTGATATGGATAGGTTTTGGTTGTTTGATTTTAAGCAGCCTTACTTTATGGATCGTAGGCCTTCTTCCAGGGGAAGCAACTTGGGAGCAAAACGTGGGTCAGGCAAGCTATTTGGCAATATTGGGAGGTATGACTACGGGAGCGATTGTCATCGCCAGCCTGTCTGCTTACTGGAGCGGGGAGTTTACTAACTCATATGTTTTAGCCAAAATGAAAATCTTCACCAGCGGGCGATGGTTATGGACGCGTACCATTGGAAGCACACTGCTGGGTGAGGGCGTCGACACTGTAGTCTTCGTCTCTGTCGCGACCCTATTGAAAGCGCCAGGATTTAGTCCAAGTATATGGTTAACTCTCGTGTTAACGAATTACTTGTTTAAGTGCGGAGTAGAAATCCTGATGACGCCTGTAACCTATCGGGTTGTAAATTATCTGAAGTATCAGGAACAAGAAGATTATTTTGATTACAAAACGGATTTCAATCCCTTCAAACTAATAGAGTATTAACAAGAATATTCCAAGGTTCGATACCGTGAAATTCTCTGCACAATCTGGTTTCGCGCTTTAATTATTATATTTCTCTAATGGTAATGGATTATATTTATAGTTAATGGATTAATATTGGCAGGCTGTGACCTAAATTCATTATAGAACACGGGTTTAGATTTATGAGATGCGTTTATAAAGAAGCTATTAGGAGATTTTGAATGAAGTCAAAAACTTTTTTGATTATTATCAGTATCTTACTTGCAGTGATTGTGCTGACGGGTATTTTCTCAGCAGGATTTTTCACGGGAAGTTTATTAAGTACATTAGATAGGAATCCAATTGCTCAGAGTGTTGCACCTCTCCAATCGCTGTTATCGACATCTGTGACGCCAGGACAAACATTACCAGATGAGAAGAATGACTCACCCGTAACTACACCAGAAATCCTGAAACAGGTTGCGGGCGTTGGCGATCAAGAAGCCACTCCCCAAGATTTAGAAGAGCTTTTCATCCCCTTCTGGCAGACTTGGGATTTGGTTAAGAATGAGTATGTTGACCAACCAGTAGATGAGGTCAATATGATGCGGGGTGCAATCCGAGGCATGCTTGAGTCGCTAGGCGACCAGCACACCTCTTATTTAGACCCAGAAATGTTCGAACAGGCGAATGCCCAGTTGAAAGGTGAAGAGTACGAGGGCATTGGTGCCTGGGTGGATATCACTGGAGAATATTTGACTATCATTGCTCCCATGCCAGGCTCACCCGCTGAAAAGGCGGGTTTGAAACCCAACGATAAAGTAATAGCCATTGATGGAGAGGATATGACAGGAATTGATGGCGAATTAGTTCGTCAGAAAGTCTTAGGACCAAAGGGAACTAAGGTCAAATTGACAATTCTAAGGGAGGGTGTTGGCGAACCATTTGATGTTGAGATCGAACGCGCCAGTATTATTGTGCCGAGCGTTGAAGGTAGAATGCTGGAGGATAATATCGCTTATATCAACCTATATACATTTGGTGATGACACCACTAAGGATTTGAAGGAAACATTAAATAAATTGATGGCTGAGCAGCCGAAAGGGTTAATCCTGGACTTACGAAACAACGGAGGAGGTTACCTGGATACGGCGATTGATGTAGTCTCGCAGTTCGTAAAAGATGGGGTCGTAATGTATGAAGAATATGGTGATGGAAGCCGTGAAACATTTGAGGCAAAGAAAGGCGGACTGGCGACAGATATCCCTTTGGTGGTTTTGATAAATGGTGGTAGCGCCTCAGCATCTGAGATTGTTGCAGGTGCGATTCAAGATCGAGGTAGAGGTAAGCTTGTTGGGGAAACCTCGTTTGGGAAAGGATCTGTTCAGAGCTATGTTGAGTTGGAAAATGAGCAAGGCGCTGTACGGGTAACCATAGCTCGCTGGTTAACCCCTAATGGGAAGCAAATCATGGGCGTAGGCCTCCAGCCCGATTTTGTAGTTGAGATCACTGATGCGGATATCCAGGCTAATCTCGATCCACAACTTGAGAGAGCAATTCAATGGTTATTAGAAGGGAAATAGAATTAACGCAGTGAAATTTTGTAAATGGATCAATCAAATTTGGTAAAGGTGTGGTGACGGATATGTATATCAACTCAAGTTACATAATGTTTATGTTGCCAGCATTTATTCTTATGTTGCTGGTTCAACTATACGTGAAATCTGCATACGGTAAATGGAGTAAAGTGCCAGCGCGTAGCCGGTTCAACGGGAGTCAAGCTGCTGAGCGCCTGATCCATACTGGCGGGTTGAATAATGTCAGAGTTGAGGGGGTGCAAGGCAATTTAACCGACCATTATGATCCACGGAGTAAGGTATTGAGACTCTCCCAAGGGGTGTATAGTGGGAATTCCGTGGCAGCTCTGGCGATTGCGGCACATGAGTTAGGGCATGCGATGCAGGACAAAGAGGGTTATTTCCCATTGCGCTTACGTGCTGCAATGGTACCGGCTGTGAACATCGGTTCTTATTTAGGTTGGATATTAATTCTGATTGGAATCCTGCTAAGTTATGTGCAAGTCGCCTGGCTTGGGGTAGCGGTCTTCTCGATGGGAGCGCTTTTCTCCCTGGCAACCTTACCGGTTGAACTGAATGCATCTGCACGTGCCAAGCGTTTGCTGGTCGAATCGGGTCTGATCGTGGGTGAGGACGAGATGCGCGGCGTTAATAATGTGCTGAATGCGGCCGCTCTTACCTACGTGGCTGCCTTAATCACTGCTGTGTTGCAGCTGATGTATTGGGTTTCGATCGTGCTAAGCATAGGGGGGCGTCGCCGGTAGGATCACGCCTTTATTACTGAATAAATCCGTTATAATCCGCTCCATGAAAAAATTGATCTTTGTCTTGGTGATCATGATTGGCTTCGTGTTTATTATTGCCAATATCACCGAGGTACAATCGATCGCAGATACATTGCGGCAGGGGGAAATGCGCTACATTTTTATATCGGTAGTGCTGATATTTGTCTGGATTTTAAATGTGGCGATTACCTACTGGATAGTTTATCGAGGTGTAGGTTTAGAAGAGAAGTACGAAAGAATAGTCGTACTTTCTTCAGCTTCCTTTTTTGTTAATGTGATCGCTCCCAGCGTCGGTGTGGGTGGCCTAGCGGTTTTTATTGCCGAGGCAAGACGGCGCGGATATTCAACCGCGCGAGTGACGGTCGCCAGTGTTCTCGTTGTTCTGTTTGACTATCTTGGATTTCTGTGTGTCCTGGCTTTGGGATTGGTTGTGTTAATCCGGCGAAACAATTTGGGAACATCAGAATTGGTCGCCTCAGCGATTCTGTTGATCATAGCCTTTATTTATGTCACATTACTCTTCTTGGGTCTGAAATCCGGTGATGCATTGGGACGGGTTTTGGCTAAGGCAGCGCACACCATTAACCGCCTAATCTGGCCATTTCTCCATCACCAATATCTTTCCGAGAGCAGGGCATATGAGTTCGCCCAAGAAGCATCCAACGGATTAGCATTATTGCGGCAGAAGCCGATCAATCTGATTCTGCCACTTTTTCTGGGGCTATTTAGCAAGATTATCTTGTCAACTATCTTGCTCTGTATGTTTCTCGCGTTTAATATTCCTTTCTCTGCAGGAACTATAGTTGCAGGTTTTAGTATTGGCTACTTGTTCTTAATTGTGTCACCTACTCCAGCTGGAATTGGCTTTGTGGAAGGCGCGTTGACACTGGGATTAAGCACTCTTGGATTGTCTTTGGGCGCGGCAACAGTTCTCGCGCTCGCTTATCGCGGAGTGACGTTTTGGATCCCGCTTTTCTTAGGGATGTTCTCTTTCCGCTGGCTATCCAGAACTGAAAAGATAGAAGCGGAGGTTCCGGGTTCTTAGATTAATAGAAAACTCCGCGCGGCAACTGTTTTGCCTGTTCGATCCAACTGACTACCTGGGATTTGGCAGGAAGCTGGCGCACGAGTTTCTTGACAGCGTTGACTTCGACCAGTTTCTGGTGGAGGTTGTCTGCATTTCGCTTTGCCAGCTCGACAACTGTGTCAACGCCAGCCTCTTCTAATAAATCAGCATACTCTTCTCCAACGCCTTTGATGCGGAATAGATCGACATGATTTACCCACTCGAGTATCTTGGATTCGCTGATCCCCGAGTTTTCTGCGATCTCTTGCCGGCCTTTGGGAGTTGCTCCTTTCGCAAATAAGTCACCAGTTGATTTGACACCAGCCTGTTGGAGTTTCCCGGCATACACTTCTCCAATGCCTTCGACCATAGTAAGTTTAGCCATATTGAATTACCTCCTGGGGGATTGTGTTAGTCTTCTCAAGGACCTCGTTTGTACTTCCCAACCTGGATAACATCCAGGAAATCGCAATAAAAAGCAAGAGAAGCATGAAGACATACAATCGTTCGATAAATAGCATCGTTTCGAGATCGCTTTCTTTTTGGATGGTGAGTTGAACCCAGCTGTTTGGAACACACATCATGCCAATGAATAGAAACAGGATACCTGCTAATAGCCATTTTGACAAGTCTGTAAAACGCCAGAATTCAGGTCTTCTTAAAGCGAAAAGGAACAATGGTAAAAGGACCAACAACATAATTAAGTCATAACCGCCATGATATGCAATCAAAAAGGTCCAGATTATCAGGATAGCTAGCAAGTGATAGTTAAGAAGTGGAATTGTAAAAGTAGCCATCTTCCGGCGTTGCCAAAGCCCAAACAGCAGAACCACTAAGACAACCACAGAAATTACTCCAATAATGGGGATAACCAGTTGGCTATCGGGTGGCAGAAGAGTTGAGATCTGTACTCCTGAGCGATCATGTGAGGCACTAATTTGTTTGAAAACCTGAATGTAATCTTGAAATATAGTTGTTGGGGATTCCCCGCTAGCATAACTGAGTGTAATCACCCCGAAGAATTGAACAATTAGGGCTACGATCAGAAGCACGAAGTTCTTGGGGCGCAATTCTAGAAGCATGAAGAGGACAAAAGGCAGCGCCAGTGAGTATTTTGAGAGGGCGATACCCATCAATATGCCAGAAATCAACCAATGATGCTCGCGCAAAATTAGACTGCCAAGCAGAAGACTAAATACAATCAGGGATGTCTGCCCGATCATTACAGATCCGCGTGTTGAGCCAAATGCAAATGCGATAGCAAAGATAATCAATCGGTCAAGATTCTTAAAATATAAATCATAAGGGAAAGAGCGCAGCACTAGCCAGGGGAGAATCAAGATCAAAAGGAGATTGATCGCTACCCAAAGCCACTTGGCAAAAGGCCAGGAATATAAGGAAAAGCTAAAGAGAAAAAGAGAAAGTGGTGCTGTATTTGAGATAAAGGTTGGAAGTCCGGGTTGAGCAATAGGTGGTTGCTGGGTGATCACTCCATCCAAGTAAGTAACCGGCAAGGAAGGGATTTCGTTCTCAAGCGATGCGCGGTAAGGATTTAAACCCTGGCGGAGGGAATGACCGCGATACCAGTAAGGATGCAAATCGTGCGCGCCATTGGGTTGCCTGACACCCAATGTGATACGATAAACGTCAAGCGCTAGAAGCCCAAGTATGGCACCCAGAAGGATGATCGAGATTAATCGCTCGAATTTCACAATATTGAACGCTAAGAGTGCCCGAATAATTTCTCTAGTAAATGATCTGGTACAGTTACGGCGACCACTTCGCCTCGGGCACAGAGCTCACTTGCAGCGAATAGTTCAGTAGAGACGACAACTTTACGACCTTTAATTTCCTTTATTCTCCCTCGAATTTCCAAAGCGACGCCTAGTGGGGTAGGGCGTATGTATTCTACATGTAACGAGGCTGTCAGGAATCGCATCGGAGGATCGCTGTCGAATGACCTGTTTTCGTTTCGATACACAGCCGCCGCAGCCGTACCTGTGCTGTGACAATCGATTAAGGAGGCGATCAAGCCCCCATACACATAGCCTGGTATTGCGATGTGATAGTGTTTGGGTAGAAATGTACAAACAGTTTCATCGCCATCCCAATAACTTTTAATTTGTAGACCATGTTCATTTAAACGACCACAGCCATAGCAATAGCTTAATTGGTCTGGGTAGTAATCCTGGAATGCTTTTTTTTCCATGTTCCAGAGTCCAAAAGATCATTGAAGACGGAGAAGGGTTTTTCCTGCAGACCACAATTCTTCAAGCCGGTAGTAATCCCGTCGGATTGGTGAGAAGAGGTGGACAATCACATCGCCAAAATCAATCAGCATCCAACCTTCCTGCGCTTTACCTTCAATGCGACCACGCAACTGGTTTTGAATGCGCATTTGTGTAACCACTGCATCTGCCAGGGCATCCAGCATGCGATCGCTGGTGCCAGAACAGATTACAAAATAAATTGTGAAATCAACAATTTCATGGATGTCTAATAATACGATATCTTCCCCTTTTTTCTCTTCGAGAATGGCAACGATGGTACGCGCAGCTTCAATTGTATCCAGAAACCACCTCCTGATCGGATATAGAATAGTAAACTCTCAATTGGATTTGGTTAATGATTGACCTCTATGACCTGATGAGGAAAGTTCTGCTGAAAACAGCCTGGTGTATTGAGCGCCACTTGGCTGCAGGTCGCTTCGGTAAAGATGTATTTCGGAGAGACGTGTTGCCCCGAGAAAGCCTACTTTATTCTGGCTGATGATTTCGCCAATCTGGCTTATTAGATTGGTATGCGCGTTGCGCGCTACCCGTCCGAGTGTCAGGTGTGGCGAAAATGGCCGGTCTTCGCGTGGGTAGCCGAGGCGGGCGGTTTCAGTCTCAATTGCTTTTTGGAATTCACCAAGTTCAGGTGGTGCCTCAACACCGCACCAGATGACACGTGGTCTGCGAAAAGAAGGAAAGGCACCGAGCTCGCCAACGCTTATTTCGATAGGATGGTGATTCGCCCCCTCGCTGCGAAGTATATTTTCTAACATCTCTAAGTTAGCGATGGAGACATCGCCCAAGAACTTTATGGTCAGGTGGATATTCTCTACTGGCACCCAACGGATAGGCATCCCTTGCAGGTTAGTTTTTAAATCTTGAATGATTATTTCTACTCGCTTATAAATCTCATCTGATAGATCAAAAGCGATGAAGGCACGAATTACACTCAAGAGATCATCCTCCCAACTCATTGGCGATTATAAGCGATAAAAGCCATGAATGTGAGCTTGTCATTAATTTTAAGGCTTTGGAACAACGCTTTCAATAGCGTGCCTTAATTCTGTATAGCTGATTGGTTTAACCAGATATAACGAGGCGCCGGCTTCCAGGCCAAACTTTATATCGGATGGCAAGGCTTTAGCAGAGATCATAATTACCGGGATTCTCGCAAATTTCGGATTACGCCGTATGTGATTAAGAAAATCAATGCCAGATAACTCACGCAATTTCCAGTCAAGGATGACTGCCACCGGTTTTTCAACGCTCAAGATGGCCATCGCTGGAGCAGCACTAGATGATTGAAATGACTGATATCCGATTAACGTGACCATTTCGGCTAGCATATCAGCTGTATCGGCATCATCTTCAACAATCAAAATAGATTTCTGTGCTGGGATCACTGTAGCTCACACCATATACCATGACAATAGCACAAGATTTACTGATTCGCAAGGGATTTGGGATCGCCTCCAAGACTCAATAGGCGTTCGTAATCCTGCAGAGTGTCAATATCGAGTGTAATTCTTGGGTCATTCCAGGGCAGCCAATTCACCGGGAAACGGGAGAAAAGAACTCTTCCACCCATATCACCCTGCAGACCGAGTAAATCATTGAAGGTGCTTCGATCAAAGAGAACTGGATTTGAACGTTGGTGCTCAACTATCGGGGCAACAATGGGTGACAGGGTTGCCGTATGTGTATCTATCAGACTTCTCACAAGGCGCTCGTTGATTAAGGGCTGGTCGGAGAGGAAGAATATTACTGAGCCAGTTTCCTGGGGTAAAACGCGCATACCAGCCTGGATGGAAGAGCTCTGGCCAGATTGCCAATATGGGTTGTGTGTTAAGTTGAGCGGCAAATCGCTAAGTGCAGCTTCTACGAGCGCCTGATGTGCACCAGTAACAACAATCAGCGATTGAAGGCCAGCGGTTAGGGCTATACTAGCGACATGTCGCACGAGTGGTTGTCCTTGCCAGGTGAGTATTTGCTTGGGTTGCCCCAAACGCGAGGATTCACCTGCAGCCAGGAGAATGCCTGCAACGGGCTCGATCACTGCCTGTACTTTAACCGAGATGGATGGTGGCTGTGGTTCTTCTTTCGCGGCATCACAAACATTTCCAGGTGCGAGGGATGAGATAAGTATTATTGGGTAAGAGCTTAATAATTGCACTCCTAAACGGTGTCCGGATGCTTGCAGGATTGGGGTATCTGCCTGATTAAGTAAGATAATGCGTCTTGCCGTAGACGGAATACCTTTCAATCCGCCCGTAGGGCTGGTCAAAACCTTATAGAGGGAATCTTCTGTGATTGGCGCACCGTGTGGAAGTCCAGATATTTGGGAAAATTGTTCTGATCTGTGCACCCATTTGTCGCTTAAGGGGCGACCAAGTGCTGATAGACCGGCAACCAAAACCACACTCTCTATCCATTCCGGGACAACCGGCTCATACGGTCCCGGAGCCTTTAATGGCCGTTGGCGTGAGCCATCTGCTTCAATTAACAAAGGTAGATGATACTTTTGAGAGAGGGTGTGGATTGTTTCCAAAACAGACCTGCTTAAACCCGAGGTGCGGTTGTCATCATCTATTAAACCTGTAAAGAGTAAAATTCCATCCGGCAAGTCATCGGGAGAATTAAATAGATCCGCTTCGGTTGTTACAATGAAATGATGATCTGCGAAGTGTGTTTGCTCTACAGCTAAATGAGTTGTTGCCGTCAATAGAATGTGTGGAGGCGATCCCAACTGTTTGGCATTAGCAAGGAGCTCTTGTGCCAGGATGAAAAGCGCAGTCGTTTTTCCCCCCGATCCGATAAAAGCAATGCGAGGAGACAGTCCCAGGCGCAAGGCATACGCGAGGTTCATTACTCCTCCCAAAGGAGAGGTCTTAAGTCGGGTTGTGAAAGGATAGCTTCCAGTACGCCTCCGCCTACAGCCATCGCCTTGTCTGAGACTCGAGTGCAAAATGAGGCGTCATCGCGCGGATCTACATCACCGATTTTCATTCCTTTCGTGAGGTGCACTTTAGGATGGATCAATCCACGTAGAACCCCACAGAAGGGTGAGCGGATAACCTGGTGATTTACTTCGGCGATTAGCTGACCAGGCTCAAGATGGTCACCAATGGATACGTTTGCCTTAAGATAACCGTCAGCAGGCGATCTCAACACTCTCTCTAAGCCTTGTTTGTTGACAGGCTCTGGGATGCCACTGTCTGCCTCAGCAGCGCCATTCCAGATAACCCGCCCAAGCTGATGCCCCCTTTTGGTTTCAATTACGGCATGGCAATTCTCTCCAGCAGTAAAACCAGGCCCAAGTCCAATTACGAAAGCCAATTCTCTGGAGTCGAATTCTGGAGGTTTCTTAATCATCCGACCATCAACCAGGATGATGGGTGATTGCTTCATACGTAAATATTTAAGTAATTTCAATTCAGGATCGACCAGGACAGGTATCTCACCTCGCTCGAGATATTGGAAAACAACAGGTAAGTCTTTCGCGAATCTTCCTGTAACATCTTCGATCCGGATTTCACCGGCGTAAATCGCTTCAGCAAATGAAGCCAGTCGGCGAATAGCAAGAGGTTGAGGTAGCTCGGTGATCAAGACGCGCAATCCAGAATGGTGCAAGCGCAATGCTACGCCGCTGGCTATGTCTCCGCCTCCGCGAATAAGGATGATCAATGCCATGATCTTAAGTAAAGGATGTGCATAAATTGTTTATAATCCAGTCGTCAAGTTCCGAAAAGGATGTGATATTGAAACCTTGCAGGGATTGTAGCATGGGCAGTCAGGCGAGTCAAATCGGGATATAGAAGGAATCAGATCATGGCACACGCGATAATCATTGGAGCTGGGTTGGGCGGTTTGGCAACCGCGTTACGTCTGCGACAGCATGGCTTCGAAGTGACTATCCTGGAAAAACAGTCGCGTCCTGGTGGTCGAAGCAATATCATCGAGGAAAATGGTTTTCGGGTAGATATCGGTCCGACAATTTTGGTGATGAAGAAGTCATTTGAAGAGCTATACCAATCCATCGGTGAAGACTTCGATCGGCGGATAAGAATGGTGCAGCTCGATCCGAACTACCGCATTTACTATCACGATGGAACTCAATTAGATATATATAATAATATGGCCAAGCTGGCGCAGGAGGTGGAGAAAATTTCCCCAGGAGCGACGGAGGAGCTTTTCCAGTTTATTGGTGAGGGAGCAAAAAAGTATGCCCTGGGAATGGCTTTTGTTGAAAGAAATTACGACCGAATTACCGACATCTTCAACCCTATAGCTGGACTGCGCTTAATTCAAACCAGAGCACATCAAAACCTTTACCGTCAGGTAAGCGATTTCTTTGCAGGAAACGATAAGCTGGTTAAAGCGTTTTCATTTCACTCCATGTTCCTCGGATTATCCCCCCTTGACTCGTTGGCTATGTATAGCATCATCACTTACGCAGATTTGGCTTTAGGGATGTGGTACCCTATGGGAGGTATTTACAGCCTGGTGGAAGATATGGTAAAAATAGCCGTTGACAAAGGGGTAATCTTAAAGACAAATTCCCCGGTCAAAAGGATTATCGTGGAGAATGGGCGAGCAGTTGGGGTCATCCTTGCTTCAGGGGAGAAAGTAATAGCGGATTTGGTAATATCAAACGCCGATCTGGTTTACACCTATCGTGAATTAATCGATGAAAGATTTAGAAAGCAATATTCCAACCAGAAACTGGAGCGAATGCAGTACGCATGCTCCGGATATGTTCTTTACCTCGGTCTTGATAAAACCTATTTGCACTTACGACATCAGGCTTTATACTTCTCAGAAGATTATCGCCGGAATCTCGAGTCAATTTTTAAGTTGAAGACGCTTCCTGAAGATCCATCTTTTCACTTGAACGTTCCAACAGTCACCGATCCGAGTCTGGCTCCTCCTGGTCACAGCCTGGTTTATGTTTTAGCGCCCATGCCTAATTTGGAAGCAGACCTGGATTGGAAACAAGCCTCTCTCGTTTTACGTGAGCGGTTACTCGAAAGGCTGGAACATATTATCGATCCTAGCATTCGCCGGCATATTGTATGGGAGAAAAACTATCTGCCAACAGATTGGTTAAGCGAAATAAATGCTCCTCTTGGAACTGCCTTCGGATCGTTAGCGCATGGTTTTTTTCAATCTGCCTACTTCCGTCCGCATAACAATTCGCGCGATATTGAACGCCTTTATTTTGTCGGTCAAGGCACATACCCGGGTATTGGAATGCCTATGGTGGTTATCTCTTCACGTTTAGTGGTGGAAAGGATTCTAAAGGAATGGAGTTAGACAGGTCAGAACAGGCAAATTTCATGGCGCAAATACAGACTGGTCGAGAATTGGCATCGGCAGCAGATTATCAGGTGTGCCGGCAAATTATGCGCTCAGCAAGTAAAAACTATTCATTTGCGAGCACTTTCTTTCCCAAAGAGACTCTGTTACATGTGGAAGCATTGTACGCGCTGATGAGAGTAGGCGATGATCGGGTAGATGTCTCTCATGGGGGATTTTCCTCAGCGCACCAGGCGATAGATGACTGGGAGGCGTGTTACTGGCAGGCATTTGAGAATGGTGAAAGCCCTCATCCGGTGATGCGAGCCTACTTAAATACAGCGATCCAATACCGGATTCCAAAAGAAATCATGGCGTCATATTTCCGCGCTATGCGGGAAGACCTGACAATAAAACGCTATCTCACCTTTATGGATTTGTTGCATTACATGGAAGGAAGTGCAATGCCAGTTGGTCGAGCAATGACGTATATTCTTGGGGTGAGGCAGCCATTATTGGTTGAAGAAGTGATTCCTTATGCGGATAGCCTTTCCATAGCCATGCAATTGAGCAATTTTTGGCGGGATATTGGGGCTGATTGGAAACGAGAGCGGATTTATTTGCCTCAAGAAGATATGGATCATTTTAAGTATGATGAAGAGGACCTGGCGACAAACCGCATTACGAACGAGTTGATAAACCTACTCGAATTTCAGTTTCTGCGCACCAACCAATATTATTCTGATGCAAAGCATGGGATAAAGCAGCTAGCTTCGGGGCAGTGGGCGGTTTTATGCGGGTTAAAGGTCTATCAGGCTATATTGGGGGCGAT
>Ga0102851_10000440_pt1 | contig 20889 bp, 21 predicted proteins | sample Mud3Dept3metaG_FD_79558 | JGI IMG/M metagenome (GOLD analysis project Ga0102851, IMG submission 79558) | Freshwater wetland microbial communities from Ohio, USA, analyzing the effect of biotic and abiotic controls - Mud 3 Core 4 Depth 3... | ecosystem: Environmental > Aquatic > Freshwater >... | reverse complement strand
GCTGTACAGCACCTTCGCCATATCGTCGAAACGGATCTCGCCCGCGAGACGCTTCTGCAGGTCGCGGATCAAGTCATCCACGGACCGCTCCACGCCAATGTAAAACGGACAACCGACAATGAGAAACCGAGCAAGACGCGAGGGAGAGAGCGGCGGCTTGATTACGGTCTTCCGCGCTCATTGATCGGTTGTCGGTTGTCGGTTTTCCATTTTTCATTGGGAAGGCCATCATGTTCCGGTCCACCCCAGGCGATAGATCGCATTCGTGGTGGCGATGACCATGCGTCCTCGGTCGTCGAAGGCCAGCCCGACCAGGTTCTCGCCGGTAACGACAAGGGTGGCCGACCCGTCCGCGGCGATCCGGAAGATCCCGCGCTCTCCGCGGTGGATGGCTGCGACGAAGAGCGTGCCGTCGCGATCGAAGGTCAACCCCTGCGGTCGGGCGAGATGCTCGAAGCACCGCGACACCGCCCCCGAGGCGTTGATCCGGAAAATGGGGTCGTCGTTGGACAGGGTAGGCGCGGTGACGTACAGGTGGCCGTCCGGCCCGAAAGCCAGATGATAGGCCGCCACGCTGGGCGGGAGCTTGGCGAAGCGGCGCACGGAGCCCTGGGGCTCCACGGCGTAAATTCCGCCGGCGCGGTCGCCGACATAGAGCGTCCCCTCGGGGTTGAAGGCGATCCCCGTGGCGATGCCCAGGCCGTCCGCGACGACCTCTGTTTGGCCGGGGCCGGTGACCTTGCGGACCGTGCCGTCGTTCCGGCAGGAGATGAACAGCACGCCGGCCCCGTCCAGCGCCAACGCCGTCGGATTCATGAGGTCGCTGAGGTAGGGCTCGGCGCCCCCCTGCGGCGGGATCCGGAAGACCGAGACCCCGTTGGGTGCGGCCTGACCCCGGCTGCCGCTGAAGGTGGTGATGATCCACCCCTCTCGATCCACGACGGGATTGGCCACGGGATGAAGTTCGTCCGCCAGCTTCTCGGCCACCTCGAAGAACGGCCCACGGCTGGCGCCGTCGGGCCAGACCACCTGGAGAAAGCCGGAGGTCGCGCCATCAGGGATGGGAACGATCATCTTGCCGAGGGATGCGACGAGGGGCCGGCTTTCCGCGTCGTCGAACCGAGGTGTGACCTGGCCCAGCTCGGCGGTGCAAAGGTGTTCGCCGAAAATCGTCACCCGCCCGCCTTCGACGCCGGCCAGGGGGTGCACCCGAGAGATGCGAGGGGTCGTCACAGAGCGCTCCTCTCACAGATTACGGCTCGCCAAGACACTGAGGACCGCCCTCGCGGCCGATGCTCGCGCCGCGGGCGCCGCACGGACCGGCCGCACGCTGCCGCGCCTCGTGTCGTTCCGTCGGGGGTAACCGGTTTCACGATGCCCACTTCCGCGCAGCGCGATCCAGCAGCCGTCGCAACCGAGCCAGGTTCCGCCGATCGGCGGCCACGAAATCCTCGTCCTTCGGGGTCTCCAGGATCATGGGGACCGTGCGGAAGCGCGGGTCGTTCAAGAACAAACGGAACGCCCCCGACCCCAGGCATCCCGCGCCGATGTGGGCATGGCGATCCACCCGACTGCCGAGCCCCTGCCGGCTATCGTTCAGGTGAATGGCTTTGACGCAGGCGTGCCCCACGCACGCCGTCAGCCCCCGCATCGTCTCGCGGTAGCCTTCGGGAGACCGGATGTCGTACCCGGCGGCAAAGAGGTGACATGTGTCCAGGCAGAGACCCACCCGATGCGCGGCTTCCACCTGTTCCAGGATCGCCGCAAGCTGCTCGAACCGGTGGCCGAGGCTGGTACCCTGGCCCGCCGTGGTCTCCAGAAGCACGCGCACGCGGTGCCGAGGCAGGGCGGCGTGCAAAACGTTCAAGGCCTCGGCCACCCGAGCCATCCCGTCCGCTTCGCCGGCCGAGAGGTGGGATCCCGGATGGGTGACGAGGTACGGGATTCCCAGGCGCTCCGCCCGCTCCAACTCGTCCCGAAACGCGGCGACGGATCGCTTCCAGACCGCCGTGACCGGCGCAGCCAGGTTGAGCAGATAGCAATCGTGGGCCACGACGACGCCGATGCCCGTGGTTTTCAGGTTGGTCCGGAAGGCATCGACTTCATCGTCGCCGAGCGGTCGGGCCCGCCATTGCCTATTGCTCTTGGTGAAAATCTGAATGGCGTCGCACCCCACCTCGCGGCCGCGCAGGGGCGCCTTGTCCACACCCCCCGCAATGGACATGTGGGCCCCCAAGGGAGGACCCACGCGGCGCGACCGGCGGCCCGGGGTCACTGACGGACGCCGTGGAGCCATCACGTTTAATTCGTACTCCATCGCCCGCAGTCGGTCACGCCGTACCGCTCGGCGAGGAGGCGGCGAAAGCGCGGCAAGTATATGAGGTCGAACGCGATTTCTTTCCCCGGAAAGAGGCGCAGGGCCGCGCCGCGGACGGCGGAGACCATCTCCTCCGCTGCAGCCAGATCCATTTCAGTCTGCGCAATCACGCTGAGGGCCAGATGCACCACCGTGCGGAGTTGCCGCACGCGGCACTCCTCGTCCTCGAGCTCTTCGCGAGTAACCACGCGTCCCCCCGGGAGTGCCTCGGAATATAACAGACCAAGCAGGGGTTTCCAAGGAGGAGCGGGGAATAACGCTTGCCGCCATGCCGCAGGCTGCCTAGAATGAGTCTACGGAGCTGCGAACCGAGACGGAGCCGGACGAGGGGGCGGTCGATGGAACCCCAGGATCTCGACGACATCACCCTTGTGAGCAAGGACGAGGCCATTGCCGAGGTGCGGCGCTGGTTGGAGACGGAGAACGTCGATCCCGAGCGCGTCTTCACGCAAATGGGGGATCAGGTCATCCGCTACAAAGACCTGGTCGCGTGCCTGGAGCAGGACACGCCCGACGGGAAGCTCTTGCGCTTCGCCATCTCGCGGGGCCGCGTCATGAAGTCCGAGCGGAGCCGGGCGCTCCGGCAGCTCCTCGATATCGCGCCACCCCCCGCCGCCGCCGGACCACAGGCCGACCCCGCGCCCTCGGAAAACACGACACCCTCTGCGTAAGGGAAAAGTTCGAGCGAGCCGGCGGGAGGATCGCCATGGTGACCACCCTGAAGGATGCGTTGAGCGCGTTGACGGCGGAGGGCGACCTCTACGAGCGGCTGCCCGATCGGCGAGTCCGGTGCTACGCCTGCGGGCATCGCTGTCTCATCCCCGAAGGGCGGGACGGCGTCTGCAGGGTTCGGTTCAATCGGGACGGGGTCCTGCACGTTCCTCATGGATACGTCGCCACGTCGCTGCAGCTCGACCCGGTGGAGAAGAAGCCGTTCTTCCACGTGCTCCCCGGCGCCGCGGCACTCTCTTTCGGCATGCTCGGCTGCGACTATCATTGCGGCTACTGCCAGAACTGGCTCACGTCGCAGGTGCTGCGAGACGCGGAGGCCGTCGCCCGCCCCAGCCGGATCACGCCCGAGGAGATCGTGCGATGCGCCCTGCAGCATCGGGCGCCCATCGTCACCAGCACCTACAACGAGCCGCTGATCACCAGCGAGTGGGCCGTGGCGGTTTTCAGGCTGGCCAAGGCGGAAGGCCTCAAGACTGCCTACGTGAGCAACGGCAACGCCACGCCCGAGGTGCTCGAGTACCTGCGGCCGTGGCTCGACCTCTACAAAGTCGACCTGAAGGGGTTCAACGACGCGAATTACCGTAAGTTGGGGGGGAAGCTGCAGACCGTTCTAGACACGATTCAACTGCTCGTCGCGAAGGGGTTCTGGGTCGAGGTGGTGACGTTGGTGGTGCCGAATTGGAACGACAGCGACGAGGAGATCCGGGACATCGCGCGCTACTTGGCGGGGGTCAGCCGGGACATCCCCTGGCACGTGACGGCCTTTCACCCCGACTACAAGATGACGGATCGGGCCTGGACGCCGGTGAAGGCCCTCACGCGCGCAACGGAGATCGGCCGCTCCGAGGGACTGCGCTACGTCTACGCCGGGAACGCGCCAGGGCGGACGGGATCGTCGGAGAGCACGTACTGTCCGGGTTGTGCGACCCTGCTGGTGGAGCGAGTCGGCTTCCGCGTTTTCGCCAACCATCTCGACGCTGGGGCTTGCCCGCGGTGCCGCACGACGATTCCGGGGGTGTGGTCCTGACCTCCTGCCGAGCCGCCCAGGCCGTGTGGTCGGACGCAAGGCCCGGAACTCGACCAAAACCGGATGTAGCTGGCCTGTCAGATCTTCTGGCCCTCGCCGGCATCGGGGGCGGGTCCGGAAACAGGCTCGTCAGGCGGAACCACGCCCGGAGAAGCCTCGCTCCAGTCGATGGGCGGGCCGCCGCCGCCCGGCGTCTTATCGGACCGGCGTTCGCGCTTCTCCTGCTGCCGCGCCTGGCGAGTGAGTTCCTTGCGCCGCTTCTCGCTCTTGTGCTGCCGCGATTTTCCTGCCACGTGACCTCCTGCGGTAACTCCCCTGGCGCGATCATTCAGCGCCGACAGCCTGTCAGGGGGTCGTCGTTTCTCATCATAAACACGCTGCAACCGTCTTGACGTGACCTTACCAGAAACCGAGGGGAGCCGCCAGCCGAAATAACTCGCCGGGGGCAGGAAAGACGTGCATCTCAGACGGGCCGTTTTGGTGGTACACCGCTTCCCAAGTGATGGGCGACGCTCGCCAGCGCCAGACCGACTCCCAGGACGAGATACAGGGTGAACAGATCCGAATGGGCGAGGATGAAGGTGGCCGCCACGGGGCCGAGTGCGTTGCCGGCGAAGCGGGCCGTGTTGATGAAGCCGATGGTCTTCCCCTCCGACCGCGTGGCGAGCTGGGCCAGGATCAACGGGAAGATCCCGGCAGCGCAGCCGGTCTGCACCATTCGGATGAGCGTGAATGTCACGGTGTCCATCCCGAAATGGAGAAGAACTTGGCAGATCGAGGCGCCCAGCGCGGTCGCCAAGACCAGACGCGCGGCCGCGACCCTCCCCGCCAATCGGCTGAAACCGTAGGACCCTGCCACGGCCGCGATCCCGTACGCGAAGACAATGGTCCCGGCGGTCACCAACCCGTGAGACTCCGGGACCTCGAAGCCGCGCAAGATTGTCGGCAGGACGCTCGGGAGGAAAATGATGTGCATCGTACCCACCAGAGACACGAGCCAGGCCAGCCAGATTTGGAGACGTGGGATCGGCGCCGCCACGGTCTGTTTGGGCCGAGGCGGAATCCGGCTGAGCGCGAGGTGGCAGAAGAGGCAGACCACGAACAGCATCAGGCCCGACGTCAGGAAGGCGCCACGGAAGCCGAAGGCGGCGGCGGCCATGGCCCCTAGGGGCGGCGCGAAGATCTGGCCGAGCGTGAGAGCCGACTGATAGACGCCCATGCGCCGTGCCATCTCGTCCTCGGTGGAGACGGCGGCGACGATGATCAGCCCGATGGTCGAGATCCCGCCGAAGAACCCCTGGACGACTCGGATGGCGAACAACAGGCGGAGATCCGTGGTGAATCCCATCAGGATGACGAGGATGGCGTGGGAGAGCATTCCGCGCTCGAAGAGGCCCTTGGGGCCGAAACGGTCGGTGAGCCGCCCCCAGAAGGTGGAACCGAAAGTGGCCATGGCCGGTGCGGCCCCGATGATGAGGCCGAGCCAGCGCAGCGTGGCGGCCTCCTCGAGCGTGCTGATGCGGTGCACGTAGAAGGGGAGAAACACCAGCATGAAATTGAGGGCGAAGGCCAGGAAGAACTGCGTCGTGGACACGACGACGAAGTCTCGGCGCTTGACCCGGCGCGCTGCAGCGGTGTCGGGCATGGGCGCACTTATACCAATCCTCTCACGCTGTGTAAAGGAGCCCGGCGCACGCCTGGCCGGGACTCTACCTCGATACCTTCTGCTGGTTCAGCTTGACACCGTGTCAGGTTCGGGCTATACGCGGTGTTTTGGTGCCGCTGAAGAGGCTCTGGGGTGGAGCCGGCTGGCCACGCCGCCCCAAGGCATGCCAACCGCCGAAGTGTGTCATCCGAGGAGGAGCACCGTATGCCCCTTCCTAGCATCGAAGAGCTGATCGCCCAGCTGGAGGCAAGGAAGCGCGCCATCCGGGCCGGGGGCGGGTCGGAGCGAGTGCAGAAGCAGCACGAGGCGGGAAAGCTCACGGCGCGGGAGCGAACGGCGAAGCTCTTCGACCCGGACACGTTCACCGAGTTGGACATGTTCGTCGAGCACCGCTGCACGAGCTTCGAGATGGAGAAAACCGTCGCGCCCGGCGACGGGGTGGTCACCGGGTTTGGGCGCGTCAACGGTCGGTTGGTGTATGCGTTCGCGCAGGACTTCACGGTCATCGGCGGATCGCTGGGCGAGATGCACGCCAAGAAGATCACCAAACTTCAGGATCTGGCGATGCGCATGGGGGCGCCCCTGGTTGGCATCAACGACTCGGGCGGGGCGCGGATCCAGGAGGGGGTGGACTCGCTCTCCGGATACGGCGAGATCTTCTTCCGAAACACGCTGGCCTCCGGCGTCATTCCTCAAATCTCCGTGCTGGTGGGGCCGAGCGCCGGAGGTGCCGTCTATTCGCCCGCGTTGACGGACTTCGTCTTCATGGTCAAGGGCATCGCCAAGATGTTCATCACCGGGCCGGACGTGATCAAGGCGGCCATCGGGGAGGAGATCTCCCCCGAAGAGTTGGGCGGGGCCATGACTCACAACCAACTGTCCGGGAACGCGCACTTCGCCTGCGACACAGAGGATGAGCTCTTCGCCACGATCCGCTACCTGCTCTCGTTCCTTCCCCAGAACAACCTGGAGGACCCACCGCGGGTGCCCGCAGCCGACGATCCGCAGCGGGCGGCCGAGGCGCTGGTTCACCTCGTACCCACCGTGCCCTCCAAGCCCTATGATATGCGGGACCTGATCGGGCACGTGGTGGACCAGGGCGAGTTTCTGGAAGTGCACCGCCATTTTGCCCAGAACATCGTGGTCGGCTTCGCGCGGCTGAACGGCCAGTCGGTGGGAATCGTGGCCAACCAACCGCGGATCATGGCCGGGTGTCTGGACATCAACGCGTCGGACAAGGCCGCCCGTTTCGTGCGTTTCTGCGACGCCTTCAACGTGCCGCTGGTCACGTTGGTGGACGTGCCCGGGTACCTGCCGGGCTCCGCACAGGAGCACGGCGGAGTCATCCGACACGGGGCCAAGCTCTTATTCGCTTACTCCGAGGCCACAGTTCCCAAGCTCACGCTAATCGTCCGCAAGTCCTACGGCGGCGCCTATCTGGCCATGTGCTCCCGTCACTTGGGGGCGGACGTCGTGTTGGCCTGGCCGCAGGCCGAGATCGCGGTGATGGGCCCCGAGGGCGCCGCAAACATCATCTTCCGGAGGGAGATTCGCGACGCTGCTGACCCCGAAGAGCGCCGTCAAGAGATGATCGACGACTACCGGCAGAGATTTTCCAATCCTTACCAGGCCGCCAAGCGCGGCTATGTGGATGCGGTGATCAACCCCAAGGATACACGCCGGACTCTGGTCGCAGCGCTGGAAATGGCGGCGACCAAACATGAGCAGCGTCCCCGCAAGAAGCATGGTAACATCCCGCTCTAGGTCTGGAGGTCTCGGTCGGAGGCGGCACATGGCAGAAGCGACGGGCAAGGGGAGGATCGGCGGCGACGGCGTGCGTTGGTTGGCCGTGGTCACGTCGGCGACGAACGGAAGGACCAGGCGCACGATCCGCTGCACCATCACGCCGCCGGCGACGGCGAGCGACGCGGCGCCATCTCCGGCGGCGACGGCCGCACTCTCCGCGGCAGCCCATGTCGTGTCCGAGCCTGCCGCCTCCACGGGTCGGGGCAGGCGGGGTTTCGGGGAAACGCCGTGGGCAATTCTGGGTCGTCTCGATGCGGTGGGGTCGGATGGCCTCTACCGGTTGCGCGTACAGGCGAGGAAGCGGCCGATGACGATGTTTCGTGTGATGATCGACGGGCAGGAGTACGAGGTGACCGTGGAAGAGGTGCAGCGGTCGGCCGCGCCGCACGGTGCGGTCCGGCCCCCGAAAGCCACGAAGACGGGTGGACTCGCGGCGGGTGCGGCATCCGGCGGGGAGCGCGCGATTCGCTCGCCCATGCCGGGAAAGGTACTCGCGGTCAACGTCGCGCCAGCGGACGCAGTGGATACCGACACCGTCCTCCTGGTGTTGGAAGCCATGAAGATGGAGAACGACATCCTGGCGCCGGCGGAAGGCACCGTCACAAGTGTTCACGTACGAGCCGGCGAAACGGTGAACACCGGCGACGTGATGATGGTGATCGAGTAGCGGTGAAGGCTGGGAGAGTCCCGTCCCCCGCGTACATTGGCCCGATGACCTCGCGTGGCGCTCCTCGCGTATTCGAGAAGCGCCGGGTGGCTTCTCCCGCGGTATGTCTCGGGCTCGGCGGCGTTGAGCCGCCGCGACACGCCGGGTGGAATCCGTGACACCGCTCGTCCTCTTCTTCGCCCTGGCATTCCTGGTGTCCGTGGACGTCCGGATCCTGGCGCCGGTCTTGCCCTCGATTTCCCTGTCGCTCGGCTCCACCGCAGGCATCGTGGGGCTGGCCATGACCACGTATGCGCTTGCGTACGGCACGGGGCAGCTCGTCTACGGACCTCTCTCCGACCGCCTCGGCCGAATCGCCGTGGTGCGCGCAGCCGGGCTGGGCTTCAGCGTCTGCACGGTGCTGTCGGCTCTCACCGTGACGCCGCGGCAGTTCATGCTCGTCCGCCTTCTGGCCGGGGCGTGCGCCGGCGCGATAATCCCGCTTACGCTGGTGTACATTGGAGACACGGTGGCCTATGCGAGGCGCCAGGTCGTGATCGGCCGCTTTTCCATGGTCACGTCGGCTGCGCTCGCGTTCTCCGCCTCCGTCGGCGGCACGGTTGCCTACCTGGTCTCGTGGCGAGTGATGCTCGTAGGCTATGGACTCTTGGCGCTCGTCCCGGTCGGTTTGATGTGGCGGCTCGAGGCCCCACGGCCAACAGACGCGTCGGAAGGCGGTGGGCGCTTCGCCGACTTCCTCAGCGACCGCCGTGCCCAGTTCGTGTACGTCGCCGTCTTCTTGGAGGGGTTTCTGCTCTGGGGCGGAGTGACCTATCTGGGCTCCTTCGGGACCGCGCGGTACGGGTTCGATCAGTTCTCGGTAGGTCTCCTGATCGCCCTGTTCGGCGTCGGCACCATGGTAGGCGGTTCGCTGATGGGGCACATCCGACGCCGGGCCTCCGAGAACACGCTCGCCGCCGTCGGCGGGACGCTGATGGGCACGGCGTTCCTCAGCCTCGTCCCGCGCTGGCCGTGGGCGATCTTTGCGGCCGGCATGCTGCTCCTCGGCCTCGGCTTCGTGGGGTTGCACACGACGCTCCAGCTTCGGGGCACGGAGATCGGCGGTGCGGCCGCCCGCGGGAAGGCGTTCTCGCTCTTCGCTTTCCATCTGTTCGCAGGCATGTCCACAGGCACGGCGGTCTTGGGCCGCCTGGTGGACACGGGACTCTATGAAGCGCTGTTTGCCATCGTGGGCATCGGCTTGATCGGCGTCGGTCTGGGCACATCGCTCGCGCCCCCGCGACCCGTGCACTGACACTCATCCTTCGGATGCAACGGCATGATCCCGGAGAAGGTAGCTGAGGTTTTGAAGAGCCACGGGCTGGCGGCGATCGAATTCGAGCCGGGAAGCACGGCCACATCCCAGCTGGCCGCGGAGCGGCTGGGTGTTCGGGTTGGACAGATCGCCAAGTCTCTCCTGTTCCTCGGGAAAGACGGGCGCTATGCCATGCTCCTGTGCCCCGGCGACCGGAAGGCGTCGTCGGCCAGACTCAAGGCGGCCCTGGGGGTGAAGACGCGCATGGCGCGCCGCGACGAGGCGGTCGCCGCCGCCGGTTTTGAACCGGGCGGCGTGTGCCCCTTCGGGATCGAGGCGCGTATCCGCATCCTGATCGACGACAGCCTCGCGAAGCAGGGGACGATCTATCCGGCGGCGGGGACCGCCGCCTCGGGCGTTCCCATGACCTTCGCGCAACTCGTAGCGATCACGGGCGGAACGGTCGGCCAGTTCACGGTGATGGAGACGAACGATCACCCCCCGGACGAGGCGTGACATGGGGCGACGGTTCCGTCAGGGGTGCACGAGCGAGGGCGCCGGAGGCGGAGTGCATGACGGTTGACGAGTTCATTGCCGAACAGCCGGAGGTCCTGGAGGCGATTCTGGCCGAGGTGCCTGGGCAGCTCGCCCAGCTCGAGCCGATCCGGCCCGTGCGCCCGATCTATTTGGTAGGGTCCGGGACCTCACTGAACGCCCTCTTGGCGGTCGAGCCGCTCCTCAGCCGGCTTGTTCCGACGGGGGTGCGCGTCCGGGGGCCGCTGGCGTTCCTGGCGGAGACGGCAACGGCGCGCAAGGGAAAGGGGTTCGCCGTCTTCCTTTCGCAGACCGGCACCAGCGCGACCACGGTCGAGGCGGTCGGGCGCGCCGCGTCCCTGGGCTGGCGCGCGCTGACCTTTACCGCCGCCCGGAAAAGCCCCATCGGCCGGGTATCCCAGGAGGTCGTGGTCATGCCGGTGGGCCCGGAGCCTGTCGGCCCCAAGACCAAAGGGTACACGGCGAGCCTGCTGGCTCTCATCCTGCTGGCAGGAGCCGTGGCCGGACACGACGTCCGTCCAGCAGACTTTACCACCGAGCTCTCCAGGCTGATCGCGTACGCCCGTGGAGTCGCCGCCGAGCTGGCCGAGATGCGCGAGGGCTGCGACTATTTCATGGTTCTCGGGCAGGAGCGCCACTATGCGACCGCCCTGGAGGGGTCGCTCAAGATCTCCGAGATGAGCGGAGTTGCCGCGACGGCATTCGACACCGAAGAAGCATTCCACGGACGCTTCCACGGTCTGAGTTCGTTCAGCGCGGCCCTCTTCGTGGCCGGCACCGCGGCACAATACGACATGGCTGCCACAGGCGCCACGGTCCTGTCGGAGCTCGGGATCGCGAGTCGCGTCCTGAATCTGACGGCTTCCCTGCCGGGTCCCCACGATCTCCCGTTGCCCTGGCCCGCGACGGACATGTGCGCCGAGCTGGACCTGATCAGCGCCATCGTGCCGTTTCAGCTCCTCGCGTGCGAGCTGGCGAGGCGGCGGGGATTGTCCCCGGAGCGCATGCGATACCCGGATCTGTCCCAGCGCTTGCGGATCACGACCGGGCTCACCGATTAGACCTGGAAGCGGATATCATTACGTGGTACGGTAGCTGGTGTCCCGGGTCGTCGGACTAACAGGGCATCCGAGAGGACACGACACACGCGGGAGGCATGCCATGCCGTTCTATGAACTGAAGGACATTCAGGAGATCCCGCTGGTCAACGGCATCACCATCAAGGCGGTGTACGGGGATAATGCTTCGGTGTCCTTCTTGGAATTTCCCGCGTACTCCACCATTCCGCCGCACGCGCACCCCAACGAGCAGATCGGCATCGTGACGGACGGCGCGCTCCATTACACGATCAATGGGGAGAGCAAGCTCTGTCCGGCGGGCGCCGCGTTCGTGATCCCGCCCAATGCGGTGCATTCCGCCCGGGTGGTGTCCGACAGGCCGGCCAAACTCATCGACGTGTTCGCGCCGCCTCGGAACATCATGGAGCCGCTAAGCTATACGGAGGGATAGGGGCCTCGCTGAGGCCGTTTGGGCAGTACCCGTGCCGCCAGAGCGTATCTGCGCGGCCGGCCGGCCATCATATTGCTCACGCCGCCGCAGGGTGTGGGCCTGTTCGTCATGTGCAACCGGAGCCGGATCTCCATTGAGTGTCTCGTCCGGGCGGTCATGCCCCTTCTGCTGATCGAGATCGGTATTCTGTTCCTCGTCGGCTATTTCCCCATGAGGGCCTTCCTGATTCCGAAGTTGCTCGGCTATCTCTGATCGGCAGCGGCGGTCGTCGAGTCAAAGAAAGCCCGGCTCCGTTTCTGAGCCGGGCTTTTTGTATCGGTGGGAAGCCGCAGGCTCGGACGAGCCTGCGGGCGCTTTCCGAGGTCTACTTACGGGCCAGGTGCGGTCCAAGGCACCGCATCGCAACCTCCACATCCGCGACGAAGCTCGTGCGGACGTTTCCCTCGATGGCCAGCTTGCCCTGGTAGCCTATCTCGTCGAGCATAGCGATGATCGCCCCGAAATCGAGCGCTCCGAAGCCGGGGAAGTTCCGGGTGTTGTCCGAGAGGTGGAAGGAGCCGAAGCAGGTCCGGTGGGCAGCGATAGCCTGCCGCATGCTCACCTCTTCGATGTTCATGTGGAACGTATCCGGGAGAATCCAGACATACGGGCTGCTGGCCCGGCCGGCGATGTCCCACGTATCCGCCAGGCTGTGGCCGACGGGCGATTCGTAACGATTCACCGCTTCGATGAGCAGGGGGGTCTGGAGCCGTTCGGCGACCGGGGCCAGCTCCAGCACGGAGGCAGCCAGCCGCTCTCGTGCCCCCGGGTCGTTCTCTTGCGGCGCGCCCTTGAGGTAGCCGGCGATGACGCCCGCGCCGAACTCCTGCGCGAACTCCAGGAAGCGCACGGTGCGGGCGATCGACTCCCTCCGGCGCCCCGCGTCCGGCGTCGCCAGCGAGAGCTGGGAGGTTTTTGCCGTGAGCCCGGAGGCGAACATGGAGAGGACCAAGCCGAACTCCGCGAGATAGGCCTTGAGGCGACCAGGCTCCACGCTCTCCGGGTCCCGGATGTTGAGTTCCACCCCGTCGAACCCCAGTCGCTGGAGCGCCTCGAGGTCCCGGCGGAACGCCGCATCCGCCAGGTAGTCGTCGGGCAAACGTGTCTGGATGGCTAGGAAATACCGATATCGTCCCATGGGGCCTCCGGCTCAGCAAGCAGCTTTCAGCTGTCAGCGATCAGCCAAGTGCAAAGAGGCTCGAGTTGAAAGACAAGACGGAGGGGGAGATCGGGCACCGCCGCCTCCTTCCGATCTCCCCATCTCCCGCTCGCCTCGTCAGAACGGCCAGTGCAGGCTATAGATGCTGCGCCCGCCGGGCGCGAAGGGGCCCTTGAGGACCGCTTCGATCTCCTCTTTGGGTCGCATCGTGATTTCGTCGATCGGCGGAAGCTTCCCCGGCGGGAAGGTCTTCTTGATGTCGTCGTGCAGCTTGACCATGTAGTCCAGCAGGGCGCGGACCCCCGGATATGCCTTCTCGGCGGTGGCCTTGGTGGCCTTGCCTACGACGCCCGGCTGGTAGGCGGCGATCTCCATGGGACCGCAGCCGACCTGGCCGTACCAGGCGATGGCGCGGTGGAGGAGGTTGCCCGCTTTGTCGATGTGACCGTCGGGAAGGTATCCACGCGGCTCAGTGTCCACGGCCTCCTTCATGTCCATGAATTCCGGGAACAGCGCCAGCGACCAGGAGGTCTCCACCTCGTCGGCGTGGATGAAGGGGGTCTCGTACGGGCCGCCGTCCTGCTTGGTCTTGAAGTGGTCCTGGATGGCGTGATACCAGTTCAAGTTGATGAAGACCCCCGGCACCTGGAAGGTCTTGGCGAACTGGTGGATCGCCGTCGGAATCACGTACTCCTGCCCGTGGCCGTTCAGGAAGATCTGCTTGCGGAAGCCCATGTTCCAGAGTCCGACCATGATGGCCTTGAGCTGACCGACGAAGATCTCCTCCGGCACGATGATCGTGCCCGGCATCCCCATGTGGTGATAGGGGTGGGAGCCGTACCAGACGGGCTGGGCCACGGTGCAGCCCACTTTCATCGCCACCGCCTCGGCCATGCGGGTCACGAGGAAGGTGTCCTCGCCGATGCAGGCGTGGGGGCCGTGCGCCTCGGTGGATCCGATCGGCACGATGATGATGTCGTTCTGCTTCATTCGCTGTTCGATCTGCTTCCAGGTCATGTTCTGCAGGTAGATCTGGTCAGCGGATTCCATGTGCCCGCCCTTCGGGGGCAGCGTCCACTCATTCATGATTCGCCTCCTTCTTAACAGAACAGGATACGTCCCGCCGGGCCGCACGGCAGCCGAGCCGCACGGCGGCTCGGCTGCCCGGCACCTCGTTCGCGACACTCGGGTCGGGGCCCGCCGCTCGGCCCGTCTAATCCACCTTGATCCCGAACTTCTTGAACTTCTCCGTCTTGCTCTTCTCGAAGGCGAGCGCGTTCTCCTTGGTGATCACGGTGGCCATGCCCGAGCCGACCAGCGTGTCCTTGGGCGGCTTCTGATCCTTCAGCAGGTACTTGGCCGTCAGATCCACGGCCACGAAACCCTGGTCGAAGCCATTGCTGTCCACGGTGCCCGCCACCTCGCCCTTCTGAATGGCCTCCAGCGTTTCCGGGATGGCATCGATGCCCACCACGCCCATCGTGCGCCGCGCGTCTTTGATGGCCTCCTTGGCGCCGAGCGCCATGGCGTCGTTGGCGCAGAGGACCATGTCGATTTCCGGGAAGCGGGTCAGGAGGTCCTCCATTACTTTCATGGCCTGCTGCCGGTTGTACTTGGCCGTGGTGGAGGCCAGGACCTTGACACCGGGGGCCTTCTTGAGTACCTCCGTCACTCCCTGCTGCCGCTCGATGGCCGAGGAGGCGCCGGTCGTCCCTTCCAGGATCACCACATTGCCCTTTCCCTTCAGCTTGTCCACGGCCCACTGGCCCTGGATGCGGCCCAACTGCACGTGGTCGATGCCGGCGAAGCCGATCACCTCGCCGCCGGTGGCCAGCGTGTTCAGGTTGAAGACGGGGATCCTGGCCTTGTTGGCCCGCTCGATCCCCGAGACGATGCCGGCCCCGTCGATGGGCACGATCACGATGGCGTCCACCTTCTTCTGGATCAGGTCCTCCATAATCCGGATCTGGTTGTCCACCGCGTACTTCTCCGGGGCCAGGACGGTGACCTTGATGCCGTGCTGCTTCCCGGCAGCTTCACCGCCCCACTTCATCTCGACGAAGAAGCGGTTGGTGAGGTCCTTGACCACCAGGGCCACGTGGACGTCGCCGGGAGCCTTGGCCGCGAGTGCGGCCCCCGACAGCGCCGCGACGGCGACAAGTGCGAGACAGCCGAGCCACACACACCGTTTCATGGTCCGCCCTCCTTTGCGACAGAGTGAGAGTGCACCGCCAATGACTTGGCAACCTTCCCGCGCTTCTGGGTGAGGTGGTCGACGAGGACCACCAGGATGATGACGAAACCGATGAAGAAGTCCTGAAACCGGGCGGGCAGACCCAGTAGATTGACGCAGTTGCCCACGACGGCCATGACGATCCCGCCCAGGATCAGGCCCAGGATGTTCCCCTCGCCGCCGGAGAAGGCGATGCCGCCGATGACCGCCACGGCGATCCCCTCCAGCGGCCACATCATTCCCAGATCGGCGTCGGCGGCGTTCAGGCGGGCGATGTAGATGAGGCCGGACAGACTCGCCAGGAGCCCCGAGAGGGCGTACACCCGGATGAGGTTCCGGTCTGCGGCCAGGCCCGAGAAGCGGGCCGCTTCCGCGTTGGCTCCCACGGCATACGTGATCCGCCCGAACGTGGTCTTGGTCAGCACGAGGTACAGGAGTCCCAGGACGGCGCCGCCGAGCACCACCGGCATCGGGACGGGGCCTACGAAGCTCTTGCCCAACCAGGTGAAGCTCTGGGGGAAGCCGTGGATCGAGGTACCCTGAGTGTAGGTCAGCGCCAGCCCCCGGACGATGAACATCATGCTGAAGGTCATGATGAAGAACGGGAGCTTCAGCTTGGCGATCATCACGCCGTTGAGAAGTCCGCCCAGGGCGCCCACCGCGAGGCCCACCAGGACTCCGAGGGCCACGTGACCCTGGACGATCACGGTGGCCGCGAGACAGGAGGAGAGGGCGGCCACGGCGCCGATGGACAAGTCGAGTCCGGCCACCAACATGGTGAGGGAGACACCCGTGGCGACCAGGGCCAAGAGGAAAGCTTGCCGCAGGAGGTTGATGAGGTTCGACTCCGTTCCGAAGCGCGGGACGAAAATCCAGGCGGCGGCCAGGATGGCCGTTACGGCCGCCACGCGGTAGAGGGCGCGCGAGGAAAGAGTCACTCAGGCCTCCTTCGCACGCCGCAGGCGCAGGAAGGGTAGCAGGCTCCGGCTCTCGGAGACGTAGGCCAGGATCAGCCCCAGCCCGATGAAGACCAACTGCAGGTACAGATTCACGCCCACCATGTTGAGCCCGTTCCGCAAGGTGGCGATCAACGCCACGCCCACGAGGGTCTGGGCCACACCCCCCTTGCCGCCCATGAGGGACGTCCCGCCCACGACCACTGCCGCGATGGAATCGAACTCGTACCCGATGGTGTCGATGGCCTGGGCGGCATTGGAGCGGGCCAGGAACAGGATCCCCGCAATGCCGGCCATGAAGCCCGAGAAGGCGTAGATGGCCGTCTTGTGAAGCCGAACCCGAATGCCGGAGAGCCTGGCAGCCGCTTCGTTGCCGCCGATGGCGTACGTGGCGACCCCCGCCGGCGTCGCCCGCAGGAAGAGGTGCAGGAGGAGGAAGACCGCCGCCACCAGGAAGAGCGGTGCCGGCAGCCCCAGGAACTCCCCGTCGTGCAGGAACCTGAGACTGCTGGGGAAGCCGGTGATGACCCGCTCCTCGGTGATGATCAGAGCAGCCCCCAGCGCCATGCCCCACATGCCGAAGGTGGGCACAAAGGGGTTGAGGCCGAGGAAGCTGTGGACCATCCCATTGAGAAGACCGCACACGGCGGCGGTCGCGATGCCGAATAGGGCTGCCACGGCCGGGTGGACGTGACCCGCGAGCATGAGTTGGGCGGTCACGCAGGAGGTCAGCCCCATCACCGCCCCCACCGACAGGTCGATGCCCGCCAGCAGAATGACGAAGGTCTGCCCGAACGACACCAGGGCCAGGACACTGGCCTGACGGATGATGTTCACCGCGTTGGAGGGGGAGAAAAAGCCCTCCGACAGCAGCGAGAACAGCGCGATCATCACCAGGGTGATGACGACCGGCCCCGAGAGGAGGGGCGTGATCCGGGATACGAGGCGCGCCATGTCCCTAGCCCCCCACCGCGCACGTCAGGATGCGCTCCTGGCTGGCCTCGTGGTGGGCGAACTCCCCCACCATCCGGCCCTCGCGCATGACGTAGATGCGATCGCTCATGCCCAGGATCTCCGGCATCTCCGAGGAGATCATGACGATGGGAGTTCCCTGGGCCACCAGCTCGTCCATCAGGCGGTGGATCTCCAGTTTGGCCCCCACGTCGATTCCCCGGGTCGGCTCGTCCAGGATGAAGAGCTTGGCGTGGGTGGCCAGCCACTTGGCCAGAACGACCTTCTGCTGGTTGCCGCCCGAGAGGAACTGGACCAGCTGGCTCAGGCTGGGGGTCTGGATCCGGAGTCGCGCGACGTACTCCTGCGCCGCGGCCCGTTCGCCTCGGGCGTCGATCCAGAGATGCGGGAAGAGCCGCTGGATGGCTGCCAGGATGATGTTATCCGAGACCGGCAGGATCTGAAAAAGGCCCAGGGCCTTGCGGTCCTCGGTGAGAAAGGCCAGCCCCAGCTTGCTCGCAGCAAGGGGAGAGTCGATGGCCGCCGGCGTCCCGAAGAGACGAATCTCGCCTGCGTCGCGTCGGTCCACACCGAAGAGGACCCGGGCCAGCGCCGTCCGCCCCGAGCCCACCAGACCTGAGAGGCCCACGATCTCCCCCCGGTGAACCGTGAGGCTGACGTCGTGAAGGGCCCCCCGCACGGACAGATGCTTCACCTCGAGCGCGACCTCGCCCCGCGGCTGCCGATGCCGGGGAAACTGGTCGGTGATCTCCCGGCCCACCATCATACGGATCAACTCGTCGAGGCGAACCTCGGCGACGGGGAGGGTCCCGATCAGATGTCCGTCGCGCAGCACGGTGACCCGGTCGCCGATCTTCTGGATCTCTTCCAGCCGGTGGGAGATGTAGATGATGCCGATTCCTTTGGCCTTGAGGAGCCGGATCATCCGGAAGAGGGCCTCGGTCTCCTTCTCGGCGAGGGTGTCCGTCGGCTCGTCAAAGACGACGATGCGAGCGGCCATGGAGAGGGCCTTGGCCACCTCCACCATCTGCTGCTGGGGAACCGAGAGCGCCTTGACCTGGGCGTCGGGGTCGATGTGCTGGCCCAGCGAGGCGAGCAGTTCCGCGCTTTGGCGTCGGGCCGCCCCGGCGTCCAGCAGGAGCCCGCGCGCCTTGCGCGGCTCGCGGCCCAGAAGGATGTTCTGGGCCACCGTCAACTCGGGGATGAGGTTCATCTCCTGGTAGATGGTGGCCACGCCCAGCTCCTGGGCGGCGCGCACCGAGCCGATGGCCACCTGACGGCCGTCGAGGAGGATGCGCCCCTCGTCACAGGGATAGACGCCCGAGAGCATCTTGATCAGCGTCGACTTGCCGGCCCCGTTCTCTCCGATGAGAACGTGGACTTCGCCGGGGAGGAGATCGAAGTCCACCCGCGAGAGGGCCGTGACGCCGGGGAAGGACTTGGACACTCCTTCCATCTTTAGGAGCGGTTCGGCCATGCGACCCCCGACTCAGCGCGGCTTCACCAGGATTTTTCCGTCCGTGCGACTGCCCGACTGCCTGATGCCGTCCACGACGTCGTCCAGCGCGAACCGGGCCGTGATGATCTTCCGGTTGTCCAGGGCTCCGCTGGCCATCAGGCGAATGACGTTGGGGAAGATCTCGTCGCCGGAGTGGCCCTGGGAGCCGAAGAACTGGGCGTGGCGGACCTGGAACTGGTCCAGATAGACGGGGACCCGATCGGCGGCACGGCCGACCTGGGCGATCTTTCCGTTGACGGCCATGGACCGCTCCATCTCGGGGAAGGTCAGGCTCGGGACCCCGGCCGCCTCGAGCTGGAAGTTCGCCCCCTCGCCGCCGGTCAGGTCGAGGACGACGTCGGACGGCCGCGTCCCTTGCCTGGTCAGGGCCACCGGGTCATAGACGTAGTCGGCGCCCATCGCCGTGCAGAGCTTGCGGCGGGCCTCCACCGTCTCGAAGGCGATGAGCTTGGCGGCCCCCGACGCCTTGATCATGGCGATGGCGGAGAGGCCGATGCACCCGCCGCCGTAGACGACGGCGTACGCCCCCGGCTTGAAGCCGCCGCCGCGGATGAAGACCGCGTTGTACGCGACGCAGGACGGCTCCACGGTGGCGCCCAGCTCGTATACCGTCTCGGGATCGGGATACCGCTCTGCCAGGGCGTCCAGTTTCCAGCAGTACTTGCTGCCGACGGCGAGGTACTCGGCAAAGGCCCCGTCAATGGTGAAGCCGATCTCTTCCAGGTTGGTGCACTGGTTCGGGTAGCCGTTCCTGCAGGGGGTGCACTCGCCGCACCAGATCATCTCCTCGGCGGTCACCATGTCGCCCACCTTCAAGTCGCGGACCTCTTTGCCCACTTCCTGAACGACCCCGGAGAACTCGTGGCCCGTGGCGCAGGGCAGCTTCATGAGGCCCGGGTACATGACGTACCCCTGCGCGTCGGTCTCGTACATGTGGATGTCCGACCCGCACACGCCGCAGGCCTTCACCTTGAGCAGGACGTCCTTGGGCCCGATCTTGGGGACCGGGACCTCGCGGACGGCGAGGGTGGGGGCCTTGTAGACGCTGTTCCCCGTGACGGCCTTGCCCGTCTTCTTCTCAAACTCGCTGACGACGTAGCCCGGTTTCGGTTCCCACTTCGCATCCAGCACCAGTGCCTTCATGATGTTCCTCCTTGTTGCCTCGTCCTTTCAGACGGACCCTCGGAAAGCGGACCGATTTTCCCGGTCCTACTCTCCCCGCGAGTGGCGATGCGTGTCAAGGGGGGAGTCACCGGTTGCGGACTTTGTTTTATTTGTGTAACGTTAACGCTAACAACCCCATGGCCTCGCGTCAAGAAGGCGCGCCAGGCCGCCGGGCGTGCGAGGCACCGTGCCGGGGCCAGGGAAGCCTTGCGCCGGGAGGGCACTTCGGCTAGTCTACAGGCCCTGTACGCCGCCCACGCTGCGGGGTGGCGCGGTCTCTGACAACCGAGGGCGAGTGACGCGCGCGGGGCGGCGGGCGACGGACCGATACTCTTGGGAGGGGGGGACGCATGATTCGTGTCGCGACGGCGCCGATGAACTGGAACAGCGACGATCTGCCGGAGCTTCGTCCGCTCGTTCCGATCGACCAAGTGCTGGCAGAGATGGTTCAGGCGGGGTACGAGGGGACGGAGTACGGAACAGGCTTGCCGCCCGATCCGTCGGAGCTGGCGCCCCTCCTCAAGCGCTACGGCCTGGCCCTGGCCTCGAATTTCTGCTGGGTGTCGCTGGAGGATCGGCGAAAGCACGAGCGGCAGCTCGCGCAGGCGCTCGCGGTGGCCCGAACCCTTTCGGCCATGCGCGTCCAAGAGTTGATCCTCGGCCTTCGCGGCGGCGCGGAGCGCATCGCACTGGCCGGCCGCGTTCCCGCGGACGGCAGTGCCGGCCTGACCGAAGTACAGTGGAAGACATTGAGGGACGGTATCCATGCCCTGGCCGCGGAGTGCGAGCCGCTGGGCGTGCGACTCGCCGTCCATCCCCATGCCGGGTCGTACGTGGAGACCCGCCAGGAATTGGACACGCTGCTGCACTACACCGACCCCAGGGCGCTCGGCCTCTGCGTGGACGCCGGGCATCTGGTCTACGGCGGCGCCGATCCGGTGGAGGTCGTCAGGACCTTCGGCTCCCGCATTCGGTACGTGCACATCAAGGACGTGAACCCCGAAGTGCTGGTGGAATGTCAAGCGCAGGGGATCGGCTTCCTGGATGCCCTGCGGCGGTACATCTTCTGCGGACTCGGCAAGGGGAGCGTCGATCTGCAGGGGTTCGTGGAGGGTCTGCGGCGGGCAGACTTTGCGGGCTGGATGGTCATCGAGGAGGACACGTCGCCCGACCCGCCCCTGGTGGCCGCGCGGCGAAATCGGCAGTACTTGCGG
>Ga0102851_10000439_pt1 | contig 20940 bp, 15 predicted proteins | sample Mud3Dept3metaG_FD_79558 | JGI IMG/M metagenome (GOLD analysis project Ga0102851, IMG submission 79558) | Freshwater wetland microbial communities from Ohio, USA, analyzing the effect of biotic and abiotic controls - Mud 3 Core 4 Depth 3... | ecosystem: Environmental > Aquatic > Freshwater >... | reverse complement strand
GACCTCAAGCGCGTGAACGGGGGGCTGCTGGTGCAGGACGCCGACCTGGCGCTGGTCAAGGAGCTCAAGGTGGTCACTCAGCGGCAGCCGACCGAGTCCGAGCTGCGCGACCTGCTGTTCACCTGGCGCGTGGCGAAATTCGTCAAGTCGAATGCCATCGTCTACGGCAGGGACCAGATGACGATCGGCGTCGGGGCCGGGCAGATGAGCCGCGTGAACTCGGCGCGCATTGCCGCCATCAAAGCCGAGCAGGCAGGCCTCGAGGTGCGCGGCGCGGTCATGGCCTCCGACGCCTTCTTCCCGTTCCGCGACGGCATCGACCAGGCTGCGGCGGCCGGCATCGTCGCCGTGATCGAGCCCGGCGGCTCGATGCGCGACGAGGAGGTGATCGCCGCGGCCGACGAGCACGGCATGGCGATGGTGTTCACCGGCATGCGGCACTTCCGGCATTGAGGAAGATCGGTCCCGGCGCGCAAGTGCCGTAGGTCGGGCAGCGGCGAAGCCGAGACCCGACGAGGGTTGCCAAGGCTCCAGATTGTCGGGTATCGCTTCGCTCAACCCGGCCTACGATTCACTCGGTTTCGAACCAGCGCCTCGACGACATGAGCCTCATCCACCCCACCGCCACGATCGAGCCGGGCGCCGAGATCGCCCCTTCCGTGCGGGTGGGCCCCTTCTCCGTCGTCGAATCCGGCGCACGGATAGGCGCCGACTGCGTCATCCACTCGAACGTGCGCGTGACCGGCGCGGTGCGCATGGGTACCGGCAACACCCTGCACCACGGTGCCGTGATCGGCGACCTGCCGCAGGACCTGTCCTTCGATCCGGCCGCGGCGACCTTCGTCGAGATAGGCGAGCGCAACACCTTCCGAGAGCACGTCACCGTCCACCGCGCCACGAAGGGAGGCTCGGCCACCCGCATCGGCAGCGACAACTACCTGATGGTCAACAGCCACGTCGCGCACGACTGCGTGCTGGGCGACCGCAACGTCTTCGCCAATGGCGCGACACTCGCGGGGCACGTCCATGTCGACCACCACTGCTTCCTGTCTGGCCACACCGCGATCCACCAGTTCGCGCGCATCGGCGCCTACGTGATGGTCTCGGGACTGAGCGGGGTGTCGCAGGACGTGCCGCCCTTCGTGACCGTCGACGGCCATCGCGCGGACATCGTCGGACTGAATGTCGTCGGCCTGCGGCGCGCAGGCCTCGACCAGGCGGCGCGCCGACGCATCAAGGCCGCCTACCAGGTCGTCTATCGGTCGGGGCTCGGCCGGGACGCGGCGCTCGAGCGCCTGCGCGCCGAGCCGTCGTCTCCCGAGCTCGACGAGATCCTGCGGTTTCTTTCCGCGGACCGGCGGCGCAGCATCATCGGCTGGCGGCGGGTTGCAGGTGGTAGTGCAGAACGAGAGGAATGAACGGGAACAATCACAGTCCGCTCGGCCAGGATCACGGCCCGTAGCGGCCCACTCGGACACGCCGTGCATACGTCCCTGTAGGCTCGGATGCGGCATCCCTGCCGCATACGGTCCTCGGGGCCGCTCCGGACCCTGATCCTGCTAGGTCGGCATCGCATGCGGAGCGCTCCATGAACATCCTCATCATCGGCAGCGGCGGGCGCGAGCACGCGCTGGCCTGGAAGGCGGCCCAGTCGCCGCTGTCTGAGCGCGTCTATGTCGCGCCCGGCAACGCCGGGACGGCGCGCGAGCCGAAGGTCGAGAACGTCGCGATCAGCGCGGACGACATCCAGCGGCTCGTGGAGTTCGCGCGTGGACACGACGTCGGTCTGACCATCGTCGGCCCGGAGGCGCCGCTGGTGCTCGGCGTCGTCGACGCCTTCCGCAACGCGGGATTGAAGTGCTTCGGCCCGACCAGGGGCGCGGCGCAGCTCGAAGGCTCCAAGGCCTTCACCAAGGACTTCCTCGCCCGCCACGGCATCCCGACTGCCGGCTATGCGACCTTCACCGCGGTCGAGCCCGCGCTCGCCCATCTCCGCCAGCAGGGTGCGCCCATCGTCGTGAAGGCGGACGGGCTCGCCGCCGGCAAGGGCGTGATCGTCGCGCAGACTCTGCCGGAGGCCGAGTCAGCGGTGCGCGACATGCTCGCCGGCAATGCCTTCGGCGCGGCGGGTCACCGCGTGGTGATCGAAGAATTCCTGGACGGCGAGGAGGCGAGCTTCATCGTGATGGCCGACGGCGAGCACGTGCTGCCGATGGCCACCAGCCAGGACCACAAGCGCGTCGGCGACGGCGACACCGGCCCGAACACCGGGGGCATGGGCGCCTACTCGCCGGCGCCGGTGGTCACCCCGGCGGTTCACCGGCGGATCATGGACGAGGTGATCCTGCCGACGGTGCGCGGCATGGCCGCGGAGGGACTGCCGTACACGGGGTTCCTCTATGCAGGCCTGATGATCATGGCGGACGGCACGCCGAAGGTGATCGAGTACAACTGCCGCTTCGGCGACCCGGAGACCCAGCCCATCCTGCTGCGGCTCCGGTCCGATCTGGTGGCGCACTGCCTCGCCGCGCTGGACCTCGGGCTCGACCGGGAGAACGCCGACTGGGATTCGCGCGCGGCCCTCGGCGTCGTGCTCGCCGCCGGCGGCTATCCCGGCGACTACCGCAAGGGCGACCCGATCGACGGGCTCGACGGGCTCGACGCCGCGGACGCGAAGGTCTTCCACGCGGGCACCGCTGCACGCGACGGCCGGGTCGTCACGAACGGGGGCCGGGTGCTCTGCGCCACCGCACTCGGGGCGACCGTCGGCGAGGCGCAACACCGGGCGTACACCCTGGTCGACCGTATCCGCTGGGACGGCATGACCTGCCGGCACGACATCGGCTACCGCGCCGTCGCCCGGGAACGCCGCTAGGCCGGCAGCAACCCGTCGCTCGCGCCGGGACAGGGCACGCGCTGCGCAGCCATGCTCGCGATCACCCTGCAGGCCCTGATGCTCGGCCTGGGCGCGGGCCTCGCGCCCGGCCCGCTGCTCGCGCTGGTCATGACGGAGAGCCTGCGCGGCGGCCCGCGCGCGGGCATGCGCGTGGCCCTCGCGCCGCTCGTCACCGACACGCCGATCGTCGCCCTGAGCTGGGGGCTGGCGGGCAGCCTGGACCCGCAGTCGCCCTGGCTCGCCGCACTCTCGCTGGCCGGGGCACTGGTCGTCGGCCACCTGGCCATCGAACAGTGGCGCGCCGTGCTGCCCGAGCCCCGCCTTGCGGAGGGCAGCCGGTCGCTGCTGCGGGGTGCGGCGGTCAACCTCCTCAGCCCCTATCCCTGGCTGTTCTGGATCACCCTCGGCGGGCCGCTGCTCGCCGCGGCCCGGTCGCCGTGGCTCGCCGCGGCATTCCTCCTGGTGTTCTACCTGCTGCTCGTGGGAACCAAGCTGGTGCTCGCGATCCTGACGGCGCGCTGGGGGCGCAGCCTCACCGCAGTCGGCTACCGCCGGGTCTGCAGGGCGCTCGGGCTCGCCCTCCTCGTCTTCGCCGGCCAGCTCGGCTGGGACGGGCTTTCGCGACTGGCCGGCGGCTAAGCCCCGCTGCGGACGGGGTGGTTGTCTCGTGCGCGGCGCGGTGGAATAGCGATCGGAGTCCGCCTGGAGCACCGACCATGTTGTGGATGCAGCGCAAGACGCGAATGCCGAGCCCCCGAGAGGCCCTGCCGGGGCGCACCGACGAGATGCCGGTCCCGGACCGGCACTTCGTGCTCGGCACGCCCCTGAAACCGCCGTTCCCGGATGGCATGCAGCGCGCCATGTTCGGCCTCGGCTGCTTCTGGGGCGCCGAGAAGCGCTTCTGGAGCGAACCCGGGGTCTACACGACCGCGGTCGGCTACGCTTCCGGCTTCACGCCCAACCCGACCTACGACGAGGTCTGCTCCGGGCGCACCGGCCACAACGAGGTCGTGCTCGTCGTCTACGACCCGGACCGAATCGACTACCGGCGCCTTCTGGCGATCTTCTGGGAGGCCCACGACCCCACGCAGGGCATGCGCCAGGGCAACGACGCGGGCACGCAGTACCGCTCGGGCATCTACGTCCACGACGCCGCACAGCGGGTGGCCGCCGAGGCGAGCCGCGACGCCTACCAGGCCGCGCTCGCCGCCGCCGGCCACGGCCCCATCACCACCGAGATCCTCGACGCCCCACCCTTCTATTACGCCGAGGGTTACCACCAGCAGTACCTCGCGAAGAACCCCGGCGGCTACTGCGGCCACGGGGGGACGGGCGTGCACTGCCCGAGCTGACAGGCCCGCGCCGGCAAGGTGTTACCGCTCCCGCGGGCCTTGCGCCGGGTGCTGCTCGCCGCCCGAGCATCCATCCTGGATTCACGGGCTACCGCGGACATCCCTGTCCGCTGCTCGCAGCACACCGGCTCCGGCCCGCGACTCAGCGGCACCAGCCGGGCAGGGGGCGGGCGCGTAAGACATGCGAGGACCGTGAGCGACATGGACGTCGCGATCGAGCCTGCAGGGATGGATTCACGGCGTGTCCGAGCAGGTCTTACGCGCCCGCCGCCGTAACAGCCGACACCCGCCAAGAAGAATTGGCGCCACACCGACCACGGGCGTAAATTCGCCGCGTTTCCCACCCAGCGGAGCGCGCGATGGACAGGTTGCGGGTCGGCGTCCTCGGTGTCGGCTACCTCGGCCGGTTTCACGCGCTCATCTACTCGCGCCTGCCCGGCGTCGAGCTCGTCGGCGTCGCGGATACCCGTGGCGAGATCGCGAGGCAGGTGGCCGCCGAGGCCGGCTGCGCAGCCTACGCCGATGGAAGAGACCTGCTGGGGCACGTCGACGCCGTGAGCGTGGTGGTGCCCACGACGGCACACCTCGCGGTCGCCCGCCCGTTCCTCGAGCACGGCGTCCACGTCCTGCTGGAGAAGCCCATCGCCACCACGGCAGAGGAGGGCCGCGCCATCGTGCAGCTCGCCCGCCGGTCCGGCGCGGTGCTGCAGATCGGCCACCTGGAACGGTACAACGGTGGCGTGATGGCACTCGCCGAACGGATCTCGCAGCCGCGCTTCATCGAGGCGCACCGCATGAGTGGCTTCGTCGCGCGCGCCACCGACGTCGACGTCGTCTCCGACCTGATGATCCACGACATCGACATCATCCTGTCGCTGGTCAGCTCCGACATCGTGAGCATCGCGGCAATCGGCACCCCGGTGCTCACCGACCACATCGACATCGCCAACGCCCGCCTCGAGTTCGCCAACGGCGCGGTCGCGAACGTCATCGCCAGCCGCGTCTCGCGCGACAAGAGCCGGCGCATCCGCGTCTTCCAGGAACGCCGCTACCTGTCGCTCGACTTCATCGAGCAGCACCTCGACGTGGTCTACCCGCGCGAACGGCCTGGCGAGGAGTGGCCCGAGATCGTCAGCGAGCGCGTGACCATCGAACCGGTGAAGCCGCTGGATGCCGAGATCGCCGACTTCGTCGCCTGCGTGCGCGAGCGGCGGGAGCCGCTGGTCAGCGGCGAGATCGGTGTCGAAGCGCTCGAGGTCGCGCTGGCCGTGAAGGAGCGGATCCTCAGCCGGCGCTGAGACGCGAAGCAGCAACGAGGTCGAGTGCCGCGCGCAGGGCGGCCCGCAGACTGCCGGGATCGGCCCGGTCCGTACCGGCCAGGTCGAGCGCGGTGCCGTGGTCGACCGAGGTCCGGATCAGCGGCAGGCCGAGCGTGATGTTCACGGCTGTGCCGAAGCAGCGGTGCTTGAGCACTGGCAGGCCCTGGTCGTGATACATCGCCAGCACCGCGTCGGCCCGCTGCAGATGCGAGGGCACGAAGACGGTGTCGGCCGGCAGCGGCCCCTCCAATGCCAGCCCCTCCGCGCGCAGGCGGTCGAGAACCGGCCCGATGACGTCGATCTCCTCGCGCCCGAGGTACCCCCCCTCCCCGGCGTGGGGGTTGAGTCCGCACACCAGGATCCGCGGCACGGCGATGCCGAAGCGCGTCACCAGATCGCGGTGCAGGATCCGCAGCACGCGGTCGAGATGATGGCGGGTCAGCGCCGCGGGCACCGCGGCGAGCGGCAGGTGAGTGGTGGCCAGCGCGACCCTCAGCCCCGGGCAGGCGAGCATCATCACGGGCTCGCCGCCGGTGAGTGCCGCGAGGAACTCGGTGTGGCCGGAGAATGGAATGCCGGCGTCGTTGATCACGCCCTTGTGCACGGGGCCGGTCACCAGCGCCGCCAGCTCGCCGGCCAGGCAGCCCGTCACCGCGTGACGCAGCGCATCGAGGACGTAGAGCGCGTTCGCGGCATCGAGCCGGCCCGCCTGAGCGGGTCTTGCCAGCGGCACGGCGAGGACGGCCAGCTCCGCAGGGCGATGCGCGCGCGGCGCCGCATCGGCGCGAAACTGGCGCAGCGTCAGCGGCAGTCCCAACGCCGCCGCCCGCGCCGCCAGCAGGGCCGGGTCGGCTACGGCCACCAGCTCTGCGGCCTGCGGTTCCTGTGCGAGCCGCACGCAGAGGTCCGGTCCCACCCCGGCCGGCTCGCCGGGGGTGATCGCGATGCGCGGTATGGCGGCCGCTGTCACCCCTCCGGTACCGGCAGGCGGATCTCGACGTAGGACTCCGCGCGCAGGCGCCGCAGGAACAGCTCCGTCGCCTCCTCGGCCTTGCGCTGGCGGATCGCCTCCTTGGCCTTCTGGACCCGCATCTGGTCGGTGCTGTCCTGCTCGCGACGCTCCTCCACCTGCAGCAGATGCCAGCCGAACGGCGTCCGGAAGGGCTCGCTGAGCTGGCCGGGGGCGAGGCGGCTCATCACCTCCTCGAACTGCGGCACGGTACCGCCGGGAGTGATCCACCCGAGCTCGCCGCCGTTCGCCGCGCTGACCTTGTCCTCGGAGTTGGCGCGCGCCAGGTTGCCGAAATCCTCGCCATTGGCGATGCGCTCGCGCAGCGCCTCGAGGCGCGCCTTGATCTCGGCGTCGGAGGCGTTCTCGCCGGTGCGGATCAGGATGTGGCGGGCCTTCGTCTGCTGGACGATCCGGCGCTCGCTCCCACCGCCGCCCGCCGCGGTCCGGAAGTCCTCGAGCTTGACGATGTTGAAGCCGTAGGCATTGCGGATGGGATCGCTGACGTCGCCGCGGCGCATGCGCTCGACCTGGTCGATGAAGGCGCTCGGCACCTGTGCGGCCTCGAGCCAGCCGAGATCGCCACCGTCCAGCGCCTGGCGGGCGTCCGACTCGGCACGAGCCACCTCGCCGAAGCTCGCGCCGGCCCGCAGCTTGGCCACCAGCCGCTCGGCCTTGGCCCGCGCCGCGGCGATCTGCTCGGCGGTGGCGCCCTCCGGCGTAGCGGCGAGGATGTGCAGGAGATGGTAGGCGGTGCGGGCACCGCCCTCGGAGAACTTCGGATTGCGGGCGATGAAGGCCTCCGCCTCCTGGTCAGTGACGCGGATCTTCTCGATCACCTCGCGCTGACGCAGCCGCCCCTGGGTGATCTGGTGCCGCACGTCCTCGCGATAGGCGTCGTAGGCGATGCCCGCGCGCGCCATGGCCTCGCGCAGCTGGGCAGTCGGGATGTTGTTCGCCTTCGCCACGTTTTCCAGGGCCTTGTCGACGTCGTCGTCGCTGACCGTGATGCCGAGCTGCTGCGCGGCGGCCAGCTGCAGCTTCAAGAGGACCAGGCGCTCCAGCACCTGGCGCTCCAGCTGGGGCCGGGGCGGCACCTGGGCACCCTGGGCCTGCAGCTGGCGGGCGACCTTTCGGAGCTCGGCATCGAGCTCGCTGCGCAGCACCACGTCGTCTTCCACGACGGCGACGATCGAATCGAGCGGGGCGGGTGCCGCTGGTGCGCGGGCGAAGGCTGCCGGCGCGAGGGACGCGGCAACGACCATCGCGGCGGCAAGGGCGGAACGGAACGGGCAGCGCAGCATCGGAAGTGATCCCAATCTATTGGTATTTGTGGTTGCGGTCGTAGTCGTCGACGTAGCCGTGCAGCGAGCGGTCCAGCAGCTCCTCGATGTCGTCGCCCACCGCGCCGAGGCCCCGCAGCTCGAGCTGGACCAGGAACGAGAGCTCCTGCTCACCGGTCAAGTCATTCTGCTGGCTCGACGCGCTCTTCAGGTACTGCCTCGCAAAGGCGCGCACCCGCCAGCAGCAGGAACCGTACTCGATGCCCGCCAGCGCCTCCATGTTCTCCTGCAGCTCCAGCGAGTAGCTCCATCGGCCGATCACGGACACCTGCTGGGTCACCGGCCAGGTGAATGCCAGGTCGGTGAACTCGGTGACCCCTTCGGTCTTGCCGTAACCCGCGCGCACGAACCGGCCGCCGCCATCGTGGTAGGAGAGCCGGATTGCACTCTGGTCCACGAGGTTCGTGTTCGAGTCACTGAGCAGGTCCCACTGTCCCGACGCAACTGCGCTCCAATGCTGGTCGAGACGCACGCCGATCTCGCCGAACATCGGCGACGTCGTCGAGGTGCCGGGCGGATTGCCGGGCAGCTGGACCAGGCGATCCGCGAAGAAGAACGCCTGACCCAGACTGAGCCGCAGCAGCTCGATCCCCGTCTCGTTCGGGATCAGCCGCGTGGTGACGCCGAGGCTGAGCCGGTTGGCATCGTTGACGCGGTCCGGCCCCGTGAAGACGTTCTCCAGGAAGTAGACGTCGTAGATCGGACTGTACTGGCTGGTGCTGAAGATCGGGATGTCGTCCTGGTTCACCCGCGGTATGTAGACGTAGAACAGGCGTGGCTCGAGGGTCTGCGTGAACGCCGACCCGAACCACTCGTCGTCACGCTCCAGGTACAGGCCACTGTCGAAGCTCGCGATGCCCAGCAGCCGATCGGGGCGGTCGGGCTCGCCGACGGCCTGATCCGCGAGGTTGTACTGGGTGTAGCGCACGCCCAGCTTCGGCATCGCATAACCCCAGCTGCCGCGAAACGGCAACGTGACGTAGGGATAGACGTCGAGGCGCTGGCCGGTCACGCCGATGTCGCGGTCGAAGTTCGCGTAGGTGGCGCCGACCCCGAGCCTGACCTGCTGACCCGCCAGTTCCTCCGCATGCCCGCCGCTGAAGGCGATCCGCGGAAGCATCCGGTAGGGGTTCACCCCGGGATCGATGGACTGGTAGTCGGACACCAGGGCCGACAGCGACCAGCCGTCGCCGTCGTAGCCGAGGCTGGCGCGGCGGGTGAGGTAGCGTGCGCTCGACTGGGTCAGGCTGTTGCCGAAGTCGCTGAGGTAGTCGTCGTCGGAAACCTGGTTGTAGTTGACGTTCCCGACGAGGTTGCCCCACGACTGGTGGTGCTGGACCGAGACGGCGCCCCGGATACCCAGATCCGGACGGTCCCGGTCGTCGGGCAGGATCTGCCCGCGCACCCGGCTGTTGCTCGATTCCGAGAGATGGCGGAACTCCCCGCCGAGCATCAGGCCGCGCTTCGACATGATCCGGGGGGTCAGGGTCGCGTCATAGTCGGGTGCGAGGTTGAAGTAGTAGGGAACCTGGATTTCGAAACCCTTCGAGTCACTGCTGCCGATCGTCGGCATCAGCAGGCCCGAGCGGCGCCGGTCATCGATCGGGAAAATGATGCGCGGGAGGTAGGCGACCGGCACGCCACCGAGCCGGAGCGTCGCGTCCTTTGCGTCGCCGAGGCCTTCGGCCCTGTCGATCTGCAGCTCACCCGCCTTCAGCACCCAGTCGTCGCGCCCTGGCCGGCACGTGGTGTAGGTGATGTTCTCGTAGTCGGAGACCGCCGAGCCGCGGAAACGGGCAACGTCGGCGGTACCACGCGCGTTCGTGCCGACCAGGCGGTACTCGACCTTGCTCATCTCGCCGCGGTCGGTCGTCATGTCGAGGTGCGCCGACTCGCCCGTGACCCGCGCGTCGGGACGCGCCAGGAGCACGTTGCCCTGCGCGTCGATGACGTTGCGCCCGCGATCGTAGTCCGCCCGGTCGGCGCGCAGGACGTCGATCCCCTGCCGCACCCGGACGTCACCGCTGAGCGTGACGACCTCGCCGCCCAGCCGGCCCTCGGCAGAGTCCGCCTCGGCCTCGACCACCTCGTCCGGCTTGTCGGCCTCGACCCTCAGATCGCTCGGCGCGTCGGCCGGCGGCGGTCCGCAGTAGGTCCAGGCGAGGCCGGCGTCGATGGTCGAAGGCACCGCGATCGTGGACACCCCGACCATCGGGTCGGCGGCAGCCGCCGCCGGGGCAGCGGCGGCGGGGCGCGGCGCGGCCGGTCCGGATCGGACCGGCGAGGCGGCCTTGGACGCCTGCGCAGGCGACGGCGGAGGCGCGCCTGCGGCGGGCGGCTCGGACCGGGCCGCCTGGGCAGGCTTGGCGGGCGGGGCCGGCGACATCGGCGGCGCGCTCGCCCGAGGTGCCGCCCCGGTCGGCTCGGCGACCGGCGCCGGCATCGACTCTCGCGCTTCAGGCGGCGCGGCGCTCGCGGCCGGGGGGGGCGCTGCAGCCGCCGCTGGCGCGGCCGCCGGCGGGGGAACCTTGCGTGGGGGCGCGGCCCCGGTCGACCGGCACTCCCAACCTGTGCCGGCGACGCTCGCCCGGCAGTCCCACGCGCCCTCGGCCGAGGCCGTCTGCAGGCCTTGGCAGAGCGCGGCACCGAGCGTGACGGAAACGAGGCGGCGCAAGGTAGGCACTGGGTTCCGGGTGTCAGGCGACGGCTGGGTCGACCTCTTCCGGCGTCGCGCCAGCCGGCAGCGCGGCATGAAGGGGTGCGGCAAAATCGCATAGAATCGCGGCCTCTTCAATTCGGGCGACCGGTAGCGCGGGTCGCCCGCCGCTCGCGAAGCGATGGACCCACGGCAATCCGAACTCGAATCCTGGCTGCGTGGCGCCTGCGGGCTCGACCGCTTCGGGGTCACGCCGGCGTCCGGCGACGCCAGCTTTCGCCGCTACTTCCGGGTGAGCCTCGCCGACGGCACCACGCTCGTCGCGATGGACGCCCCGCCCGAGCACGAGGACTGCGGTCCCTACCTGCACGTCGGCACCGAGCTGGCGGCCATCGGCCTGCACGTCCCGGCGGTCCACCGCGCGGATACCCGGCTCGGCTTCCTGCTGCTGGAGGACCTGGGCCGGACACTGTATCTGGATGTCCTCGACGAGGGCTCGGCCGGCCGGCTGTACGGCGACGCGCTGGGCGCGCTCGCCGCCCTGCAGGCCTGCGGCCCCCGGACGGGCCTGCCGCCCTACGACGCCCCCCTGCTGCAGCGCGAGATGGAGCTGTTCCGCGACTGGCTGGCGGGCCGGCTGCTGGGGTTGGCGCTGGACGCCGGCGACCATGCCCGGCTCGATCGGGACTTCGCCCTGCTGACGGCCAGCGCCCTCGGGCAGCCCCGGGTCTGCGTCCACCGCGACTACCACTCGCGCAACCTGATGGTCGCGGCACCACCGACGCCCGGGATCCTGGATTTCCAGGATGCGGTGGTCGGGCCGGTCACCTACGACCTCGTGTCGCTGCTCAAGGACTGCTATGTCCGCTGGCCCCGGCAGCGGGTCGACGACTGGGCGATGGGCTACTTCGAGCTAGCGGTCCAGTCGGGGGTCCTGGACGGGACGCTCGAGGGGCAGTTCCTGCACTGGTTCGACCTGATGGGCGCACAGCGGCACCTGAAGGCAGCGGGGATCTTCGCGCGCCTGTGGCTGCGCGACGGCAAGCCCGGCTACCTGAAGGACATCCCGCGCACCCTCGGCTACATCGTCGAGGCCGCGGCGCGCCGCCCCGAGCTCGCCGACCTCGCGGCCCTGGTCGAGGACCGCGTGCTGCCCGCGCTGGACGCCTACCTCGCGACGCCCAGCGCCGCCGGGGTGGCCTGAGCGCCCCGCCATGCCGGGGGAACGGGACCTGCGCCTGATCGTCGTCGACCTCGACGACACCCTCTGGCCCTGCGCCCCCGTGATCCGTCAGGCCGAGGAGGCACTCTGGGCCTGGCTGGCGCCGCGCGCGCCGCGGCTCGGGGCGAGCGAGGACCTCTCGACCCTGCGCACGCACCGCATCGCCTACGCTCGCGCCAATCCCGCGGTGGCGCACGACATCACCGCGCTGCGGACGGCGGCGTTGGCGGAGGCGCTGCGTGGACACGGCGACGACCCGGCGCTGGCCGAGCCGGCCGTGGAGGTGTTCGTCACCGCCCGGCAGCAGGTCGAGCCCTATCCCGAGGTCGCGGAGGTGCTGGCACGCTGGCGTGAGCGTTACCGGCTGATTGCGGTCAGCAACGGCAACGCCGACGTCGAGCGCACGCCGCTGCGGGGCCTGTTCCACGACGCGCTCAACGCCGCCGCGGTGGGCGCGATGCGGCCGGACCCGGCGCTGTTCCGTGCCGCCATCGACCGGGCCGGGGTGGAGCCGGCGGCCGCGCTGCACGTCGGCGACGACCCGGTGAACGACGTGGCTGCTGCGCGGGCCTTCGGGCTCGGCACCGCCTGGGTCAACCGGTCCGGCCGCGCGTTTCCCGCCGTGCTGCCGCCGGCCGACGTCGAGGTCCCCGACCTGTGCGCGCTGGCGGCCTGGCTGGACGGCTGACCCTCGAGCTCGCTGGTGCCACGAAGGCAGAGAGACGACATCGGACATCGAAGGAATCGGACACGAGGATGAAGACGCAGCTGATCAGCGGCCTGCTCGTCGCGACCGCCGCGCTGTCGCCGGCCTGTTCGGCGGGCGAGCCCCCGGACACCTATCGCGAGGCCCTGCGCCAGCTCTGGGGCGAGATCTACGCGGACGGCGGGATCGAGCTCTACTGCGGCGGCCGGTTCGACCGGCAGAGCGGACGTAAGCTCAATGCGGAGCACGTCTACCCGATGTCCTGGGTCACCCGCGAGCTGCGTTGCGGGACGCGCGATCAGTGCCGCGAGCGCAGCCCGGGCTTCAACCGCATAGAGTCCGACCTGCACAACATCTACCCGTCGCGCACTGACGCAAACCAGCTGCGCAGCAGCATGGCGTTCGCGGAGGTCGCCGGCGAGCAGCACGCGATCTCCGGCTGTGACATCGAGGTGGACGACCGCAGCCGCGTCACCGAGCCGCGCCCGGCCGTGCGCGGCGAGATCGCGCGCGCGATGTTCTACATGCAGGACACCTACCAGCTGCCGATCTACCCGCGCCAGGGCGAGCTGCTGATGCGCTGGCACCGCGCCGACCCGCCGGACGCGGAGGAGCGGCGGCGCAACGAGGCAATCGCAAAGCTCCAGGGCCGCCGCAATCCCTTCATCGACAATCCGGGCCAGGCCGACCGGCTGCGGTTCGAGGTCCCGCGGCGGTAAGCATGACTCGTCCGTTGGGCAAGCGCAGCGCTGTGGCGTCGTCACCACGGCCTGGCTGCTCGCCGGTTCTTCGCCGGCAGAAGTCGCGATCGCCCTGCCGCCGACGGTGGGCGCGCAGGACATGCTCGGACACGCCGTGAATACATCCCTGTAGGCTCGGATGCGGCATCCCTGCCGCATACGGTCCTCGCTTGTCCCACGCGCCCGCCGTCCTCGATGTCGGCGGCTCACCCTGCAGCGGGCCGGAGCCGGGCAGCCGGGAGCAGCGCACAGGGGTGAACCGCGACCGAAGGTCCAGTGGACCTTCGCAGCGCGGTGAACGCCCATGCCAGGGATGGCATGGGCGGGGCCCAAACGCGGAGCAGGATTGCGTAGCGGGTCGGTGCGCGGTAGCGAGTGGATTCTGGACGATTCGTCGAGCGGCGAGCGACTCCCGGCGCAAGGCCCGCGCGGAATGGGCTTTTTCCGGCCCGGTCCGGCGCGCCCACCACCGCTCGCCCGCCCTATCGGCTCCGCTTTCTTTCCCTGCCCTTCGACGCCTCAATCGGCGAAACTAAAAAGATAACCACGCCCGAGCCACCCGATGCCCAGAGCCGACATCACCGCCTTCGAAGCCCTGCTCGCCCAGCGGATCCTGATCCTCGACGGCGCCATGGGCACCATGATCCAGCGCGAGGGCCTGACCGAGGCCGACTACCGCGGCGAGCGCTTCGCCACCTGGCCGCGCGACCTCAAGGGCAACAACGACCTCCTCGTCCTCACGCGGCCGGACGTGATCCGGGGCATCCACGAGGCCTACCTGGACGCGGGCGCGGACATCCTCGAGACCAACAGCTTCAATGCCAACCGCGTCTCGCTCGCCGACTACGGCATGGAGGAGCTGGCCTTCGAGCTGAACGAGGTCGCGGCGCGCCTGGCGCGCAACTGCGCCGACGACCGGACCCGGCGCACGCCCGACAGGCCGCGCTTCGTCGCGGGCGTGCTCGGACCCACCAACCGCACCGCCAGCATCTCGCCGGACGTCAACGACCCGGGATTTCGCAGCGTCCGCTTCGACGGCCTCGTCGCCGCCTACGCCGAGGCCGCGCGCGGCCTGATCGCGGGCGGCGCCGACCTGCTGCTGATAGAGACTGTCTTCGACACCCTCAACGCCAAGGCCGCGGTGTTCGCCTGCGAGCGGGTGTTCGACGAGGCCGGCATCCGCCTGCCGGTCATGATCTCGGGGACCATCACCGACCAGTCCGGCCGCACGCTCACCGGCCAGACCACGGAGGCCTTCTACAACTCGCTGCGCCACGCAAGGCCGCTGTCGATCGGCCTCAACTGCGCGCTCGGCCCCTACGAGCTGCGCCAGTACGTCGAGGAGATGTCCCGCATCGCCGAGTGCCACGTCTCGGCCCATCCCAACGCCGGCCTGCCGAACGAGATGGGCGGCTACGACCTCGGGCCGGAGCAGATGGCGGCGGAGATCCGCTCGTGGGCGGAGGCGGGCTTCCTCAGCATCGTCGGCGGCTGCTGCGGGACCACACCGGAGCACATCCGCGCGATCGCGCACGCCGTCGCCGGCCTGCCGCCGCGTGCCAGGCCGGCCATCACCCCGGGTTGTCGTCTCGCGGGACTCGAGCCCTGCAACATCCTGGAGGACTCGCTGTTCGTGAACGTCGGCGAGCGCACCAACGTCACCGGTTCCGCGAAATTCCGCCGCCTGATCAAGGACGGCGACTACGAAGCCGCTCTTCAGGTGGCGAGCGAGCAGGTGCAGAACGGCGCTCAGGTCATCGACGTCAACATGGACGAGGGGCTGCTCGACTCGCAGGCCGCCATGGTCCGCTTCCTCGACCTCGCCGCGGCCGAGCCCGACATCGCGCGCGTGCCGGTGATGATCGACTCGTCCAGGTGGGAGGTTCTCGAGGCGGGCCTCAAGTGCCTGCAGGGCAAGGGCATCGTCAACTCGATCTCGCTCAAGGAGGGCGAGGCGCGGTTCGTCGAGCAGGCGCGGCTGATCCGCCGTTACGGCGCGGCCGTCATCGTGATGGCCTTCGACGAGCAGGGACAGGCCGACAGCCGAGAGCGCAAGGTCGCGATCTGCACGCGGGCCTACCGCATTCTCACGGCGCAGGTGGGCTTCCCGGCCGAGGACATCATCTTCGACCCGAACATCTTCGCCGTCGCCACCGGCATCGAGGCGCACGACAACTACGGCGTCGACTTCATCGAGGCGACGCGGGCAATCAAGCGCACCCTGCCCCATGCGCTGGTGTCGGGCGGCGTCTCCAACGTGTCGTTCTCGTTCCGCGGCAACGACCGGGTGCGCGAGGCGATCCACTCGGTGTTCCTGTACCACGCGATCGCCGCCGGCATGGACATGGGCATCGTCAACGCCGGCCAGCTCGCGGTCTACGACGACCTGCCGGCCGAGCTGCGCGACGCCGTCGAGGACGTGGTGCTGAACCGCCGCCCGGATGGCACCGAGCGCCTGCTGGCGGTGGCGGACCGCTACCGCGCCGGCGCGTCGGCGAGCCGCGACACCCAGGACGCCGAATGGCGCAGCTGGCCGGTCGAGAAGCGCCTCGCCCACGCGCTGATCCGGGGACTCACCGATTTCATCGAGCAGGACACCGAGGAGGCGCGACAGTCGCTGGGCCGACCGCTCAGGGTCATCGAGGGGCCGCTCATGGCGGGCATGAACGTGATCGGGGACCTGTTCGGCGCCGGCAAGATGTTCCTGCCGCAGGTCGTGAAGTCGGCACGCGTGATGAAGAAGGCCGTGGCCTACCTCGAGCCCTTCCTCGCGGCCGAGAAGGCCGAGTGCGCCGCGCGCGCGCAGGGGCGAATCCTGCTCGCCACCGTGAAGGGCGACGTCCACGACATCGGCAAGAACATCGTCGGCGTGGTGCTCCAGTGCAACAACTACGAAGTGATCGATCTCGGGGTGATGGTGCCGGCCGAGACGATCCTGCAGAAGGCGCGCGAGCACGGCGCCGACATCATCGGCCTGTCCGGCCTGATCACCCCGTCGCTCGACGAGATGGTGCACATCGCGAAGGAGATGACGCGGCAGGGCTTCCAGGTGCCGATCCTGATCGGCGGCGCGACCACCTCGAAGACCCACACGGCGGTGAAGATCGAGCCGCACTACGGCCATGGCGTGGTCTATGTGCCGGACGCGTCGCGCGCGGTCGGCGTGGCCGCGAGCCTGCTGTCGGACGAGCTGAAGGCCGCCTTCCTCGCGGACGTGAGCGCGGACTACGAAGCCGTGCGCCAGCGGCGGGCCGGTGCGGACGAGGCCCGCAACCTGGTCGCCATCGCCGATGCGCGCGCGAATCGCGTGCAGGTGGAATGGGCCGCCTACCAGCCGCCCGTGCCGTTCGCCTGCCGGCCGGACTTCAGGCCGACACCCGCTGTCGGCCTCAAGCCTGTCCCGGGCGAGGTGGAGGGGGCGGACCTGCGGTCCGACGCGCAGGCCGAGCTGCGGATGGACGTGCACCGGCTCGGCGACGGCGACGGGGCGGCCGTCCTGCTGACGATCGGCGACGTGCCCCTTCGGCAGCTTGCTCCGTACATCGACTGGACCTTCTTCTTCCACGCCTGGCAGCTGCGCGGCCGCTTCCCGCAGATCCTCGACGACCCGGAGAAGGGCGAGGAGGCGAGACGCCTCTACGCCGACGCCCAGGCCATGCTCGAGCGCGTGACCGCCGAGCGCTGGCTGCGCGCGAGCGCCGTCGTCGGGCTGTACCCGGCCAATTCGGTCGGCGACGACGTCGAGGTCTACCGCGACGGGCGCGACGGCGAGCGGCTCGGCACCTTCCATTTCCTGCGCAAGCAGGGCCGGCAGCCGGCGGGCCACGCCAACGAGTGCCTCGCCGACTTCGTCGCCCCGAAGTCTGGCCCGAGCGAAGCCGGGGGGGCCGGCGGCCGGGTCGACTGGCTCGGCGCCTTCGCCTGCACGGCGGGGCTCGGCATCGACGAGCGCGTGCGCGCCTTCGAGGCCGACCACGACGACTACCACGCCATCCTGCTCAAGGCCCTGGCCGACCGGCTGGCCGAGGCCCTCGCCGAATGGCTGCACGAGCGGATGCGGCGCGACTGGTGGGGCTACGCCGCGGACGAGCGCCTCTCGAACGTCGAGCTGATCGAGGAACGCTATCGTGGCATCCGCCCGGCACTGGGCTACCCCGCCTGCCCCGACCACGCCGAGAAGGACCTGCTGTGGTCCCTGCTCGATGCAGAGGCCCGCACCGGCATCTGGCTGACCGAATCGAAGGCGATGGTGCCGGCGGCCTCGGTGAGCGGCCTCTACTTCGCGCATCCGCAGGCCCGCTACTTTGCAGTCGGGCGGGTCGGGCGCGACCAGGTCGAGGACTACGCGCGACGCCGGGGCGAGGGCCTCGCGGCGGTCGAGCGCTGGCTGGCGCCGAATCTCGCCTACGAGCCAGGCAGCTGAGCCACGCATGTCGAGCACCACCCCACGGCGTCACCGCGAGGAGGTCGAAGGCCGACGCGGCAGTCCAGGTGTCCCTGGATCGCCACGGCCCTTCGGGCCTCGCGATCACGGGGCGTGCCGCCACTTCGGCAACAGCGGATGCTGATCGAGTTCCATCGCACCATGCTGGCGGACGCGGTCCGCAACGCCGCCTTCCACGAGGCGCTGCGGCAGGTCATCGTGCCCGGCCGGACGACCGTGGCGGACATCGGCTGCGGCACCGGCCTGCTCGCGTTCATGGCCAGCCGTCTGGGCGCGCGCCGGGTGCACTGCTACGAGCACGGCGACGTCATCCACCTGGCCGAGCGCCTCGCCAGGGCGAACGGCATCCGCAACCTCGTCTTCTACCAGGAGCACTCCACGGCCATCCTCGACCCGGAGCCGGTCGACCTGGTGGTGTCCGAGACGCTCGGCAACTTCGGCTACGAGGAGAACATCATCGAGACGCTCCGCGACGCGCGCCGCTTCCTCCGACCGGGCGGGACGCTGCTGCCGCAGAGGATAGAGCAGCACGTCGCGCCGGTCGTGAGCGGGCGAATCCAGGCGGAGCTCGAGGCCTGGGACCGGGTCGGCTACGGCCTCGATTTCGCGGCCGCGAAGACGATGAGCCTCAACAACCTCTATGTACGCACCATCCGGCCGGACGAGCTGCTGGCCACGCCGAGTGCCGCGCAGTGTTGGGACCGTGTGCAGCTGGGCGGCCGCGCGACGAGCGTGCGGACCGGCGAGGTCGGCTGGACCCTCGGCGAGCCCGTCACGGTCTTCGGCTTCGCCCTGTGGTGGCGCTGCGAGCTGCTGCCGGGCGTCTCCCTCGCCACCGATCCGGCAGGCCCCCCGACGCACTGGGAGCAGCTCTACCTGCCGACCCTCGAGCCCGTGCGGCTCGACGCCGGCGACCGCCTGGACCTCCGGGTGCGGTCGGACTCAACCCGGGAGGGCGCGACGATCCGTTGGCAGATCGGGCACCGGCCGGCCGGCGCCGACCGCGCCTTGATCCAGCGACTGGACATGCGCAGAGGCGATCTGGGTTAATCGCAAGTCAACCTCGCCACTCCTCCACTGCTGCTCCTGGAGCCCCGCGTGAAAGCGCTGAAGAACCTCGGCTACGTGCTGCTGCTCGTCGTGCTGAGCCTCGCGTTGATCGGCCTGTACCTGCCGGGCAGTGTCTCGGTCGAGCGACGGCTGACGATCGCGGCCGCACCCGAGGTGCTCTTTCCCCTCCTCGACAGCCCGCAGGCGTTCACCCACTGGTCGCCCTGGTCGACCCCGGGCGCCGACGTCCGCTACGCCTTCGATGGGCCGACCGAAGGCGTCGGCGCCAGCCTGCAGTGGGAAGGCGGCGCCTTCCCGATGGCCTCGGGCAGCTACACGATCACCGCGATCGAGGACAGGCGCCGAGTGGAGCTGCGCCTGCAGCTGCCGCTGCTCGGCAAGACCCATTCCACGTTCGAGCTGTCCCCGACGCCCGATGCCAAGGCGACGCTGGTCACCTGGCGGTTCCGCGACGACGTCGGCTTCAACCTGCCGCGGCGCCTGCTGTGGCTGGTGGTCGACGCCACCCTCGGCCCGCAGTTCGAGCGCGGCCTCGAGAATCTCCGGGCCCTCGGGGAACACCGCTGAGGACCCGACCGTGCTGAACGCCGCGCAGTTCGCGCCGGCAGCGGAGCTGCTCGCCGCGATCGTCGGCGGCCCCACGCCCGCCGACCGGCAGATGGACCGTCACTTCCGCGCCAACCCCCGCCTCGGCGCGCGGGACCGCGGCGCGATCGCCGAGACGGTGTATGCCTGCCTGCGGCGGCTCGGCCTGCCGCGGCACCTGGTTGGCGTCGCAGGACCTGCGGACGCCTGGCTCGCCGTCCACCTGCTGCGCGAGGGCCTGAGTGCCCGCGCCCTCGACGCGCTGCGCTACCGTGGCGAGGGGACGTTGGCGGCCGCGGCCCTCGCGACCCGGCTCCGCGCCCTCGATCCCGCAACGCTGCCGCGGGCCGTCCGCCTGGACCTCCCTGACTGGCTGCTGGCCGGCCTCGACGCCCAGCTCGCGGCCGAGGAAACGGAGGCACTTGCCGCCGCGCTGCAGCGGCCCGCCCCGCTCGACCTGCGCGTCAACCCCCTCAAGGCCGATCGCGAGACGGTCCGCGCGCGGCTCGCGGCAGAAGGCCACGCGCTCGAGCCCACGCCCTGCTCGCCTCTCGGCCTGCGCCGCGCGGACCGCGCGCCCCTGTTCCAGACCGCCGCCTTCCGCGACGGCCTGTTCGAGGTGCAGGACGAGGGCAGCCAGATCCTGGGGCTGCTCGTGGAGGCGCGGCGACGCGAGACGGTCGTGGACTACTGCGCCGGCGCGGGTGGCAAGGCGCTCCAGCTCGCGGCGCAGATGGCGAACACCGGCACGGTCTACGCCCTCGACGTCGCGGCGCATCGCCTGGAGCGCATCCGGCCGCGGCTGCGGCGCGCTGGCGTCGACAACGTCCAGCCGATCGCCATTGCGGGCGGCGACGACGCGCGGCTGGGTCGCCTGCACGGTAAGGCCGACCGCGTGCTGGTCGACGCGCCCTGCAGCGGCACGGGGACACTGCGCCGCAACCCCGACATCAAGTGGCGGCCCCTCGATCTCCCCGCCCTGACCGCCGGCCAGCACGCAATCCTCGGCGCCGCGGCCAGGCTGGTGCGCCCCGGCGGCCGGCTGGTCTACGCAACCTGCAGCCTGCTGCGCGAGGAGAACGAGGATGTGATCGCCGCATTCCTCGATGAGCGCCCCGATTTCCGCTGCGTCCCGGTGGCTCAGATCCTCGGTCGCCGGCAGGTCGCGCTGCCGGCGACGGGCGACTACCTGCGCCTCTGGCCGCACCGGCACGGCACCGATGGCTTCTTTGCTGCGGTGCTGGAGCGCGTGGCCTGAGGCATCGGCGCCCCGACGGCCCGCGCAGACCATCTTCCTGTACGACCTCGATCAGCACGCCCGCGTGCAGGCAGGCACGAGGCTGGATCGCCGCTCCGGAGCTGATCGCACGCGAGGTGGCGGCGGCCAGTTCGCCGCGGCGCCCGGTTCACTGATCGCGTCCTGTGCACAGCCCCAATCGCATGGAGTGAGCGACGGCCCCGTCACCCTCGAATCAACCATGCTCTTGCCACGGTCTTCCGGAAGTGTCGCGACTCTGCACTATTGTTGGTTGATGCATGCGATGACCCTGCGCCGATTGGCATCAAACGGAGACACCTTCGCAATGCTGACCGACTG
>Ga0102851_10000438_pt1 | contig 20948 bp, 26 predicted proteins | sample Mud3Dept3metaG_FD_79558 | JGI IMG/M metagenome (GOLD analysis project Ga0102851, IMG submission 79558) | Freshwater wetland microbial communities from Ohio, USA, analyzing the effect of biotic and abiotic controls - Mud 3 Core 4 Depth 3... | ecosystem: Environmental > Aquatic > Freshwater >... | reverse complement strand
TACGAGGATGGTGAATATGTGTAAACCGCAATTAAAAAATAATACGCACAAGAACACTAATAGTAGAGGATAGGCGCCTGGCACGAGAGAAAAAAAAAACTCTTTTAGCAGAATATCCGGATATCGAATTAATCGGAGAATATAAAAATACCATCGAAGCAAAAACGGCCATTGAAAATGATGCGCCTGATTTGGTTTTTATGGATATTCAAATGCCGGGAGAAACAGGATTGGAATTATTAGAGAAAATAAAAAATCCACCTCGCACAATTTTTGTTACGGCTTATGATGAATATGCAATCAAAGCATTTGAATTAAAAGCTTACGATTACCTGATGAAGCCAATAGATCCTGAACGATTGGCAGAAGTTTATAAGCGCTTGTCTGAAGAAAATAAAATGCCGGAAAGTGTTGTTAATAATGGCAAATTAAGCGCAGGCGAAAGAGTTCTGATCAAAGACGGCGAAAAAGTCTGGTTTATAAAAGTGGATGAAATTCGTTATTTTGAATCTGAGGGAAATTATGTAAAAGTACATTTCGAAAAATTCAGACCATTAATTCTACGTTCATTAAATAGCCTTGAAGAACGTATGGATGAAAAAGTTTTTTTTCGTGCCAACAGAAAATACATCATCAATTTACATCATGTTGTGAACATTGAAAATTGGTTTAACGGAGGTTTACAAATCGAATTAAGTTGCGGAACAAAAATTGAAATTTCGCGCAGACAAACAATTCGATTTAAAGATCAGTTTACTCTTTAGAAAAATTATCGGTTTCCTTATTTAAGGTTTAAATATTTATCTTTTTAATTTGATTTAAAACAGGATAAATAGTGCTAATCATTTACGGAGGATATGGTCCCAGGTAAGAGATACAGGGATTATTACCGGTAAAACACTGATCAAATAAGGATATTTCATATTCTATTATGAAGCCGGTTGCAGTAATAATAAATTCGCACAAATAAGATGACCACCATTTTTTGTAACATTCTTCACCAGCGTTCATCATATCCTGGTTCGAAATAATCGGGTGCTTAATTAAGAATTCTTCATAAGTACAATTCTTATACATTTCTTTTACTGCATAATTGCCGGGAGCAAGATCGAGTATTAATATTCCTGCTGAATTTGTTTTAATAGTTGATTCCGCTTTTGTTTCTAAATTGATTAGAATAAAATTGCAATTACTCAGTGGAGAAAAATTATTCATTTCTTGTTCTGTGGGATATGCACCGCCGCAATACGGGAAATATTGAGTTATTGTAATGAATACATTGCAACTTTTTTTTTGATCAACAATTGTTTCAGGAAAAGGACCATATACCGGACCAGGTTTAGGAAATGAGTAATCGATACCTCTTTGCCCGAAAGAATAGCAGAAGCAAATTATATTAATGAGTGTTAGAAGAAGTAAACGGAACATTTTTTCTTTATTTATTAGTACAATCCGAAATTAATAATGTTCATTTTTTTGTTAGATAATACCTGACCATTGGCCGGTTTGGAGATTTTTGATCAACGATTTCGAATCCTGCTTTTTGGAAAGACTTGTATAACCCGATCCATGCAAATGCATCCGGTAATTTTCCTGATGGAATAGTAGGGTAGGCTTCAAGAATATTAATTTTTTGTTTTTTCGCATACTCGATTATTCCTTTTAACAGGGCAACAGAAACACCTTGCTGTCTGAAATTTTTATGAATAAATGTGCAAGGAATTGACCAGACTTTTTTATCATCGATTGGTTTGTGAATTCGTGAACCTGCAAGTTTTACAAAATCTTCGCGGGGAGCAAGAGCCGCCCATGCAATGGCTTTATTTTGATAGACTGCAATAAAACCAGAAGGAATTTTTTGGTCGACCAGTCTTTGCATTTTCATTTTATTGTCGCCATTTTTTTTTCCGGATTCCCACTCTTTTTTTGGTAACCTGAAATGCATGCACCAGCAACCTCCGCAAGCTCCTTTTTCACCGAATAATGTTTCGAATAAGGGCCAGTTTTTTTTACTGAGTGGTTCGAAACGTAATTCAGGGATCAGGTTGGTATTTGAATTTGACTGTAGCACGAGAATAAATATTTTGAAGATGAAGATACGGAAATTATGGAAAATGTAGGGCAGGTTGCGACCTGTACGTGTGACGTTAAAATGTAGGGAGGGGTCGCGACCTGTCCGCTTGGCAATTAGGAATACGAAATATTTTTTTGCGTTAGGGATTGCAATGGAAAACCCGGAATGTAGCTGCGCGATGCATCGCGCAGCAGTGCACCGCGCAGCGAAATGAGGATTTGTAATGGAAAGCCCGGCCCCCGATAAATTTTTCATTTATCGGGGGAAACGCCCAAATGAAAATTCCCGTTCTATTTTAAATTTCAGCAAAAAAAAACCGGAATCGAACATTCCGGTCTTTATAAATTTTTCAACTCTTCAACCTTTGCCTTCGACTCCGCTCAGGCGCCGGGTGAGGAAAAAAAAATCAACCAACAAATTATTTTTTCAAAAACGGCATCGCAACCACTTTTGCTTTAACACCTTTATCGCGAATTGAAATATAAATTTCACTTCCGGGTGTGCTGAACTCAGTTGTTACATAGCCCATTCCGATAGCAGTATTCAGTGTTGGAGATTGTGTACCTGAAGTTACGATTCCGATTTTATTTCCTTTTGCATCATGAATTTCATAATCGTGACGTGGAATTCCTTTATCAACCATTTCGAATCCAACAAGTTTGCGTTTTACACCTGCTTCTTTTTGTGCTTTTAAATTGGCCGAGTTGGTAAACTCTTTTGTGAATTTTGTGATCCAGCCTAAACCCGCTTCAATTGGTGATGTTGTATCATTGATATCGTTTCCGTAAAGCGCAAACCCCATTTCTAAACGTAATGTATCGCGGGCGGCAAGACCAACCGGTTTAATTCCATATGGCGCACCTGCTTCAAAAATTTTATTCCAGATGTGAAGTGCATTTTCATTGTTGCAATACAACTCAAATCCGCCGGCACCTGTGTAACCTGTTGCGGAAATAATTACATTTTCTATGCCTGCAAAGGTTCCGACTTTGAACGTATAATATTTCATTGCGGCAAGATCCACATTTGTAAGACTTTGAAGTGCTTGTATTGCTTTAGGACCTTGTATTGCGAGTAATGCCGTTTTATCTGAAACGTCTGTCATTTCAACACCAAACTTGTTGTGTTTTGAAATCCAGTTCCAATCTTTTTCAACATTAGAAGCATTTACAACAAGATAAAACTCTTTATCATTTACTTTATAAACGAGTAAATCGTCAACAATACCGCCGGTATCATTTGGCAGACAAGAATATTGTGCCTGGCCATCTACTAATTTTGACGCATCATTTGAAGTAACAGCCTGGATAAGATCAAGTGCATGATCACCTTTCAATTTAAATTCGCCCATGTGCGATACATCAAAAACGCCAACAGCGTTGCGTACTGTATCGTGTTCTGCCTTAACTCCTTCGTATTGAACAGGCATATTATAGCCGGCAAAAGGAACCATTTTTGCGCCAAGAGCAATGTGTTTATCAGTTAATGGTGTGTTTTTCATGGTAACAGTTGGTTTTTTTTAGAGCAACAAATGTAGAAATATTTCTGAGTTTGTTGAGGTGAGAAATCGTTATTACGAATATTTGCTTTCAAACCAAACTGCATTGATATGAGTTAAATCATGGTATCAGGTTAATTGTATCCATAAATTTGAGTTCTAACATTTATTGTATGAAACCTTATATTAAAATTTCATCGTTTAGCGGCTGCGTTTTTCTTTTGATTGCAGGAACACTTTTCTTTTTCACATCATGCTCAAAAGAGAATTGTAAGCGACAGGAGAATGGTAAAATTTTTGTAGCGAATGAGGATGATGGAACTATTTCGGTAATAGATTCTAAAACTTACAAGGAGATTGAAACAATTGATCTGGCACACAAGGGAGAAATGTATATGGCGCACAATATTCAAGTGGCCCCGAACGGTGAAACTTTTTGGATCACCGCACCACCTATGCACGGGCATGGGGCTGAATTTGTTATTGTCGCTAATTGCAGAAACGGAAAAATTCTTGAATACATTAATTTGGGCGAAGAACAACATCTGGCCCACGTGGTATTGGATAGTGAATCAAAATTTGCTTATGCTTCGGCAAACACTTCGGGCCAGGTCATTAAAATTGACGCCGTTAAAATGGAGGAAGTTGAACGCTACGATTTAGGTGCTGATAGCGGGCCTCATGGCTTGCGTTATATGAATGAGAAGCTTTACGTAGCTTGCATGTCATCAGGCGAAATGGTTAGCATTGACATTGCAACAAGTACACTGACTCATATTCCTGTAGGTGGTATTGCTGTTCAAACTGCCGTATTACCTTTGATTGGATGCGTTTTTGTTTCTGTTTATGATTTGAAGGAGGTGGTGCGTTACGACGTTTCAACGGGTGATACAACTGTTATTCTGTTGCCTGCCGGATCACAAGGCCCGATTCAATTGTATCCTTCTCCCGATAATCAATTCGTGTATGTTTGTGATCAGGGAATTGTAAATGGAAATCCCTCTTCGAATAAATTATACGTGATTAATACCATAACTAATACAGTTACAAATACGGTTGTTGTTGGTAATGGTGCTCACGGTGTTGTTGTAAGTGAAGACGGTACAAAAATTTTCGTGTCTAACCTGGAAGATAATTCGATTTCTGTTGTTGATGCACAAAATCTTACTGTGATAACGACAATAGAGGTAGGGCAAAGTCCAAATGGTATTAGTACGTTAGACTGTGACTAAAATGAAAAAAGGTATTTACATTAATTTACTGATTACCTGAATCTGGATTTTTTAAAATTTACACTTCTTTTGCAAAAGCGATTACATGACCGTCAGGGTCCATCACATAACCAACTTTATGGCCCCAGTCCCTGATTTGTATTTCACTAATTTCTTTAGCACCTGCGGTAAGTGCCCTGTAATAGAGATCGTGATATTCATCTGTCAGTAAATACAATTCGCACCTTGGAATTCCGTTGCCTGTTGAAGGGTGTGGCGTTTTATCAACTAAAATTTTAGCGATTCCGTTTTCGGGCATCAGACCAAGTTTCAAAGAATCTGAGAGTAGAAATTCAGTCATTCCCGGTACATCAAGGCTTGGTTTTTTTTCCAACAAGGCTGAATAAAAATCACGACTTTTTTGTTGATCGGCAACATAGAGAATTATTTCATAATGAATTTGAGACATGGATTAATTTTTAAATTTCATGGCGAGATATTTTTCCTCAACAACAAGGCATCCTGTGCAATAATTTATTTTGTCAAGTATGTCAGCAGGAAAAGTATCAACTATTTTAAAACCGAGCGGAAGAAAAAATTCCGGAATAATACAAACTAAATAAAGTTCCTGGCTGGCGCGTTTTATTAATTCGCCAACAACCATTTTTCCAATTCCTTTTTTTCTGAATGCCTCCAGTGTGCCTAAAGAACAAATTTCTGTACAACTTTCATGTTCGCGAATACGTCCGAATCCGACTAACTCATTATCAAGAAATGCTGCGGTAAATTGTTCAACTTTTAAATCACGATTATCCAGTTCGAATTGATGAATGAAAAATAATATTTCTTCAAATTCGGATTGGTTGGGCTGTCTTAGATTGATCACTGCGATAAAGGTAGGTAATTAGGGTTGAATATGGTACTCACTATAATAGGTTTACAGGCTACGGTTTTTTAGATTTTCTTTCGTTATTTTTTTTATCCATTTTCTTCTTTCAACAAAACATAATCTGACCGCCTGATTCCATAGATAATTTCATTTTCATATTCACCATTTTTTATAAGTATATTTTCAAAAACGGCTTCACGCTGAAATCCTGCTTTTTCAAGTACTTTTTGTGAGACTAAATTTGTTCCGAATGGTCTTGCGAATATCCGGTCAATTTCAAATGTTTTGAAACCATAATCAATCATTTCAATAATGGCTTTTGTAATAATTCCATTTCCCCAAAAAAGTTCAGCTAACCAATAACCAAGTTCAGCATTTTTTCTATAAATATCTGTTTGAGGATGAATGCCAATTCCACCAACTGCTTCACCATTTACGTCAATGGCAAAAATATGAACAGGATTATTTTTTGTTGCAAATTCAATAAATGATTTTCCATGTTCCGGTGTATACGGATGTGGAAAGCCATCTGTCATGTTTTTTGCAATGTTGGCATTGTTTGCATATATAACTAAGGTTTCAAGGTCATTTATATTCCATGGTCTTAAGACGTAATTCATATAAGTCAGTTTATATTATTCTACTTCGTTATTATATGGCTTTTGTTTTTCAATAAACAGAACGATTGATTTTGAATTGGTCATAATAAGATAACCGAGGATTAATTTAATTGCATGAAAGAGAATCCATATTGATTCAAATTCTGCGCGATAAATCGATGTAGTGTTGATGTAGCCAAAAATTTGAATGAATAATTGTGGCAAACTTTCAATAACAAGATAACCACCAATTATTATTACAGCGACCGAAATAATACTCGATCTTTTAGCATTTAGCTCGATTTTATTTTCAGCAAATCCTCGTTCCAAATGCAAAGTTTCCACAACCCACGAAGTTTTAAAAAGCATGAGCAAAGGGATAAAAATATATAGGAACAATGTGACAACAAACATAATCATACCGTAAAATCCATCTGCTCCAACTTCGCCATAGATCATAAAAGTATTTAGCGCAAAGTCGAGGGTCATAGCTATTCCTCTAACCAAGAATATTATCCCTGCTATTTTCAAAAAAATAATCCAAAAGGTTTTTATCGTCATAGCAGTTTAAATTATAGGTTTCGAAAGATAATCTTTAAAGCCTTGTATTTTTTTTTCGAATTCCGCTTTCAATTCGGGATTAGTAATTCCAACACTCTCATCAAAATTATTTTCAAAAGACGGTAGCGAAAAAGTTTCGATAATAGTTGCGCCTGCTTTTGGGAAAAAGAATTTAGCAGCTGCCATTACCTGCTCGCCTGCATGTTTTCCAGTTGATGTGCTCATCAAAAACATGGGTTTGTTTTTGAAAATATTTATATCAATCCGCGAACACCAATCAAGAATATTTTTAAGAGCTGCAGAATAAGTTTTGTTATTTTCAGCCAGCGATACAACAATACAATCACAATTCTCAAATTGTTGTCTGAACAAATAAACTTGTGGCGGATATCCGAACAGTTCGCGATCAATCGAAAAAATCGGCATCTCGAATTCATTGAGATCCAACAGGTAAATTTCATTATTTAATTCAAGATAGGAAAGCGCATGTTTTACTAATTTCTTGTTGATTGATTGAGAACTATTACTGCCTGCAAATGCAACTATTTTCATGTTCCGCCGGGTTTAAAGTAAGACATCGCGAATCTGCGCCTGTTTGCCAAAGATAGCTTTTGCAAAAGGACAATCGGGAATTATTGCAATCTTTTTCTCACGCGCAAACCGGACGGCTTCCATTATTAACATTTCGCCAAGTCCTTGCCCGGAATACAAAGGATTTACTTCAACCCTTTTAATAATAATCTTAGGGCCAAAGGACCACTTATAAGTTAATCTACCTTGTTCAGAACCATTGTGAATAATGCTCAGATGGCCTTTCCGGCCATTATCTGTTTGTTCAATTATCATAACATCCAGGATTTATTTGTAGATTTTTTACCTATGGATATTTACAAGATGAGAAAATAAAAAGAAGTTAACAATGATTGCCGCAAGCGAAATCTGAAACCAAAATCATTAATTGTTTAGGTCAGACTTCGACTTTTAATTTATTCTAAAATCTGAAAACTCAAATAATGCGCAGTCCCGGGGATTAAGATTAGTTGGACCTAAATCGTCCTTTTATTTTCTACAGAAATTAATGAACCTTCGGCAAGCATTACCGATTTAGGTTCGTGGTTATTCAAAAAATGAAAATCATCACCGTAAACAATACCGAAATCGACTTCTATTTTGTGATCAGTTACTTCGTAAGATTGCCATCTCGGATGTTTGACTTCGTATTCGGTAGTTTTGTTTTCGTTGATTTTTGTATAGCCCCAATAATGTTCTGTGATGAATTCCGTTTCGCACCCTATAGGAAAGTCGTTCAACACATTTTTTGCTTTTACATTCATCCGGTGAACTGAATTTTTGATTCTCCATTTATATTCGACTTCAAGCTGATCTTCACAATCTATACAAAAATGATCAATGCCTGTTGTCTGATAATGCTCTTTGTAAAATGTATTTGCAACAAATGTGATAGCTCTCCGCGGTACTAATTCTTTTATGAAAACAACACCACGTTTCCAATCGTTTTTCTCTTTATAACGAACATAAAATCGCAAATTCACTTCTTCAAAATTAATGTGAAACGGAATTTTAACGCCGAACATTTTTGTATTCACAAATTTAAATCCAACTAAACTTACGTAACAATTGTCTTCCCAAATATCTAATTCCGTTTTACGGGGAATGTATTTTTTCAGAACATTACAATCGATTGAATAATTCGCGATAATTAATTTTCTCCATTCGGCATCTAAAAAACTCATAAATTCAGACCTGTTTTGAGTTCGGGTCGTTTTGAAAAATTCCATGGACAGTTCCATCCGGGTCGGAAAAATAAGCATACCAGCCAAAATTCGGAATTGCGGTTTTAGGAACAACTTTTTTTCCACCGGCTGCTTCGATTTTTTTTAAGTGATCGTCAATGGATTCAACACTGATCGAGTTTATTACACCTTCACCCGGTTTTGATCTTTTCATAATGGCACCATTTATTCCCGGATTTTTTTCATCACCGGTAATGGCCATCCAATAATCATTTCCATAAGTTTCGAACTTCCATCCAAAAACATCCTGGAAAAAAGCCACAGTCTTTTCCGGATTATCACTCGGAATTTCAAAATGTATTACCTTGTTGTCCATATAATTTATTTTTTAATTTTTTATTTTTTTTGTAGCCTCTCAATATGTCGGATCTTCAACCATAGCTTTCGCCGGAGTTTATCATGACGAAGGAAGGGCTCAGGCGCCGGTAGAAGACAAACTTTTCAACCCGTTGCACTGAGCGGAGCCGAAGTGTCACTTATACATAAATGTAAAAATTCCCCAGCCAATCCAGAAAATGAAATAACAAATGCACTATAAATTCCGGAAGCACATCTTCCCACTTTTAGTCCCCAAAAGGCCAGTCTCAGGAAAAAACTATAAGCGAAAATATCAAAACAAATAATCACTATTTGTAATTCAATTTGCGCATAATAGACAGATAAAATATTCATTGCTCCGAAGAAAATATTTAAACCAATTGTCCAACCCAACCAGAATTTCCCCCAATAATCTAATTTAAATTCAGTCGTAAACATTTTGGTCCATTCATTCATAATTTTTCTTCCGAAAGAAGGATTGTATAAACCGATCATAACAAAAGCACCGATAAAATTCCACCAACCAATTGCTGTGAGATATGTTTCCATTTTTTATTTTTGTCTTTCCTTCTTTTTTGGTAATAATTTTTCTAATTCTTTTGCTCGCTGGGTTCCGATTAATAATTTTTTTCCATCAAAAAATTCAAGTTGAAGACCATCTTTGCCTGAGATATTTAAAGCTTTTCCTTTTCCAAAAAAACCGTACCGGATACCCCAGCCACCATATTCCTTTATAGGTTTATATTGCCGCACATAGTAATTTGAAATAACGTTCCAATTAAAATATTTGAATTTCAAATGGAAAGGAAAAAAGCGAACATAAATTCCATCCTGTTTAATCTGGGTTTCTAGTTTTAACATAGAAAATATTGCAGTGACGAGTAAAATAGTTCCTGTCATAATCATCAGCGCTGAATTACTCATGGGCTTATCACCAAATGGCTGGCCTCCGATTACCTGGTGAAAAACACCGTAAATGGACAGGGCGTTTATACCAACTAGTAATAACCAGATCCACCATTGTTTGAATCGTTGCGTTTCGGAAAAAATAATTTCGTTTTCCATTATTTTTTTTTTAGGAAGCGAGTAATTTGATGCTATAAATCTAAGGAATCGGTTTCAAAGAATCAATGATTTTTTACAGAACCTATACTTAAAATTGATTAACATTTTTAAACGGGACGATATGGTAGATAATACGCTAAGTGTAATAATGATTTTGAACCTGAATTAAGATAAAAATATTTGTGCAATTATGTTTTTTTTGACACGATTCTATGTCTCAGTGTTGAAAAAAGTAATGATTGTCTGTGAATAATATAACATATTCAAATTCCAATACAACACTTTCAACTTTTCTTCAGCGCAACTTTGCCGGTAAAAATAAATTCAACTGTTTATCAATTAAGAGAAAAATAAATAAAATTATTTTGAGACACTTTTTTCCTGAATATAAATGTACAGGAACATTTGGAAATCATTTCTTGACATTAATCAAGGTAGTCGTCAATCAAAATCATTTTTATTAAAAAGTTATCAAAATAATTTTGCCAGCTATAAGAGATTTGAAATTTTTATCAGACTAATAAATATAAAAATACTCCCATGACAAAAAAAAAAGACAATATTTCTTCCGAACCTTTTGACTCGAACATTACCTCGGGAGATCATCTTTCAGTTTGGTTTTCTCCGGGAATGAAACCGATTGCTTTCGAGACATTGGATCGTGGTCTGGAAACTGATATTTTAGTTATTGGCGGCGGAATTGCAGGACTTACCACTGCGTATTGTCTTGCAAAAGAAGGTAGAAAAGTTGTTCTGATTGAAGACGGATACATTGGAAGTGGTGAAACAGGAAGAACCACTGCTCATTTAACATGTGCGCTTGGTGTAAGGTATTATGAATTGGAAAAGACATTTGACAAAGAAACCGCGCAATTAGTTGCAAGGAGTCATATGGCAGCAATTGAATGGATCGCTGACACTGTCTATAATGAGAAAATTGATTGTCATTTTAAACGAGTGGATGGATATTTATTTTTACATCCTTCAGATAGGGGCGAAACTTTTAGGAAAGAAATTGAAGTGACAAAAGGTGCCGGAATCGGACTTGAGATTTTAAATTCGATTCCCGGAATTGAGGCAGAAGAAGGAAAAGAATGTTTGAAATTTCCGAGGCAGGCTCAGCTTCATTCGCTTCTTTACCTGAAAGGATTGGCAGATGCAATTATTGAGTTAGGCGGAGAAATTTATACGCAAACAAAAGCAAAAAATATTTCGAAAGATGGCGCTACCGGAAATGGATATGATATCAGGGCACGTCACATAGTAGTTGCAACAAATACACCTGTCAATGATTGGGTGACCATGCATACAAAACAATGGCCGTACAGAACGTATGTTATCGGGGCAAAAATTCCGAAAGGAAAATTGCCTTATTCTTTATGGTGGGATACAGGAGATCAAGATTCTAAATGGATCTTAAAACCTTATCACTATGTACGATTAGAACCTTTGGACGATCAATATGATATTTTAATTTCCGGCGGAGAAGATCATCGCACGGCACAAGCAGATGACGAAAATATTGAAGAAACCGAGCGATATGATAAATTAATTGAATGGACAAACGTACATTTTCCTGCTATGGAAACTGTCCGTTTCAAATGGTCCGGACAGATAATTCAATCCATCGATTCTATTGCATTTATAGGAAGAAATCCGGGTGATGAAAATGTTTATATAATAACCGGCGATTCAGGAAATGGTATGACGCATGGAACTTTAGGTGGAATGATCATAAAAGATTTGATAACAGCAAAAAAAAATCAATACGCCGAAATTTACGATCCGTCACGCATTACAATAAAAACAACGCGCCATTATTTGCATGAAGTTGGAAACATGATCAGGCAATACACAGATTGGCTAACACCTGAAGATATTAAAACTGCTGAAGAATTAAAACCTGGTGAAGGTGCAATTATTTCAACAGGGTTAAAGAAACTTGCAATTTACCGGGACGAACAAAATAACCTTCATACCAATACTGCTGTTTGTCCTCACTTAAAAGGAATTTTGCATTGGAACGCGGACGAAAAAACATTTGATTGTCCTTTACACGGCTCGCGATTTACAACTGATGGAAAAGTAATAAATGGACCAGCGACTTCGGATTTAAAGAAACCGGAGATGAAAAAAAATGCAATAAAAGTGGAACATCATACTTGAAAAAATCATAATTAGCTGATGACTTTAATCAAGAAAATGAGAATCCTGCATCATTTCATTGGATTAATGTTCAAAATACATTTGTTTCTTCAAAAGCAAGAAGTTTATTCAGTCATGAGTTCAAAATATTGGGGGAATGAAAAAGATAAATGGCTACGAAAAAATCAGGGTCTCATTCAAAGAACTTTGATTCGCGGAAACATTATATAAAAAAAATTAAACAGAAAGAAAATGAAAACAAGAATTTTATTTATCGCCTTATGTGCATTAATGGCAGGAATAATGTGGACAGCCTGCGATCGTGAGTCAGAAAAAGTTGAGGCCGCCAAAAAGGAAAAAGAAGAAGCACAGCGAAAAGCTGATGAAGCTGCTGAAGCATACCGTATAGAATTTGATGAATTTAAAATTGTCATTCATGAAAAAATTCGTGAAAATGAAGAAAAGATCGCTGAACTAAAAGAAAAAAGAGAACAGGTTAAAAAAGAAAACCTGGATTATTATAATGAAAAGATCGAAGAGTTTGAAAGGAAAAATGAAGAGCTCAGAGATCGTTTAGAGACACAGGAAAGAGAAGGCCAGGAGAAGTGGGAAAATTTTAAAAAAGAGTTTAACCATGACATCGATGAACTTGGACAAGCAATAAAAGACTTATTCAAAGATAATGTGAAAGAGAAATAATCGCAACATGCCATGATGCAGTATTTACTCTGAAAGTGTTTTCATTAAATGAAAGCACTTTTTTGCAGTTTATGGGAGGCAAATGAAAACTCTCCCGGTCCTCATCATGTAATTCTGATCGCGTTTGAGTTCTATGTGTACGACAGTTTCCCTTGTCACCTTCGATAAGGAAATTGTGATTGAAAGAAATAGGGTGGAGGAGAAAAAAAGAAAAGATGAAAATATTATTTTTATGTTCAATCGTCGGCGGAACGTTCGGCATTAAAGAATTTTTGAATGATTTTGCGCCGCTTGCCGGGTTTAATTCTTCAACAGGAATAGATACTGCTTCAATTGAATTTGAGTACGATACAATAAATATGGATCGTGCAACAACTTATTACCCGAGCCTTGAGCAATGCGCAAGGAGAGATAGTGCGGGCAATATAGATTCTTCAAGTAACATTTATAACACTGCTTGTGGAAGTGTAATCAACATGGAAAAATTGAGAAAACGAGAAATTCGTTGGATCGCTTTACCTAAATCAATGCTCTGTCGTTTTGGCGGGGGACCATTTAATTTTAATGACTCGGTTCTTTTTTATTCTAAATCAAGTCCGCAAATAAATGGCGAATGGATTGTAAAGGATGTTGTTTCCGGTAAATGGGGGAAAACGGTTGATTTTTTAATGTTGCCTGAAAATAATAAACCAAAGTTAGGAACTCCGCATGATGTGAAAATTTTGATGAATAAGCGAATAAAAAAATAGCCGTAAAATAGAAATTGCGAAAATGTTTTTTCACGAGTTCTGCGAAGTTCACGAACGCTGCGAAGGATTTGTAATCCTTCGCCAATGCACAATCTGGCGGATTTGTAATCCCAAGGCAAGTTATAAAGATGTGTAAATCCGGAATAATTTTCTTTTATATACTTAAAGCTCTCCCAAAATAACCCCGGCTCTTTTTTCGAAAGAAGAAGAATTTTTTCCCAGCTGATCTTCAATTACAATCCGCAATTCATTTTTTAGTTCCGGATGAATTACAGTAAGTTTCTGCAATGCGAACAGCGAATAATTTTTTGTAGATACAGTAATTTTTGGATCATGGAGCCACTTAAATAATTCATCAATCACTTCACTTTCTATTTCAGAAGGAACTCCGGATAACCAAAATAGTTTGGCAAGGCTCCGATCAAAATTTTTGATTTTTATTTGATCTCTCGCTGAAAAAAAATATGAGATCGTTGGAAAAACAAGTTCCGGTTTTTGTTCGCAAAGATCTCCTATGAGCCAGCTGAATCGCATAGCAACAGGATATTCGGCATGAATTAACTCAACAAGATCTACAAGATTAATTTGATTTTCAATAATCCGGGCCGCCCATTTTTTTCGGTTTGCACCTGAGTTATTTTCTTTTAATGAAAAACTTAATTGTTCCTGAAGGGACTGCATTTTAATCTTAGTTCATCATTTCATTTACTGCAACCGGTACAATGAAAAAAACGTACATCGCCATCACGCCATAAACCAGGAGTAGAATAATGTTGAAAACCAACATACCTGTCAGAATTCCCGTTTTCTCAACTTTTGAAACTATCGCTGCAATACAAATAATCAGGCCAATCAATGAACAAATCGCCGATATAATAGTTGCTGCGGTAAATCCTGCATCTTCAAGCGCAAAAGCAGAAATGAATAAAAATAAAATACAAGCCAGCGAAGCACCGGTGAATATTTTACTTGCTGAAATTAAAGGTGAACTATTATTCATGATTTTCTCACGTTTGTTTTTTTACTTTTTGAATGCTCCCATTTTCCATGCGGTGCAGTCTGTTAAAAAAATGTTTCTACAAATAGAATTGGCTAAAGCGGATTGCGGAAAAGGTTTACCACAATCTAAACTCTCACTCCGATAACACACACATCATCAACCTGCCCAAGATTTTTTTTCCAATCATGAAATTTCCTTTCAAGAATTTTCGATTGTTCCGCCATCGGCAAGTTATAATTTGCAAGCAGCATTTCTTCAAACTGTTTGTACTTGAATTTTTTTCCTTTTGGCCCACCGAACTGGTCGGCATAACCATCAGTAAAAAGATAAATAACATCTCCTTTTTCAACATCGATCTTATGATTAGTAAAATCTTTGCGCGATAAATATTGACCTATCGGTTGTTTGTCACCTTTAATTTCAGTGAGTTTACCGTTGCGTATTAAGTACATCGGATTATTGGCTCCCGCAAATTCTAACTTCATTGCGTCACGATCGAGTGCGCACAATGAAATGTCCATTCCATCTTTAATATCGGTCGAAGTATTATCGTGTGAGAACATATCCGTTACATTCTCATTCAGTTTATCTAAAATTTCTGATGGAGTTCTTAACGAAAACAGAATAAGCGCGCGTTGCAATCCCGTGTGCGCGACAATACTCACGAACGCGCCGGGTACACCATGTCCTGTACAATCTATGGCTGCAAAAAATAATTTGTTTTCCTTTTGATTCACCCAATAAAAATCTCCACTTACAATGTCTTTTGGTTTAAACAATACAAAATAATCTTTGACATGTTTTTCCATATGATTTTTTGCCGGCAACAAGGCATCCTGGATTCTTTTTGCATATCGAATACTGTCCAAGATATCATTGTTTTTTTCTTCAATAATATCTTTCTGCATCACAACTTCTTTTGTTCTTTCATGAACAAGATGCTCCAGGTTTTCGTTGATGTGTTTTAACTTGATGTGCGCACGGGCTTTATCAATTGCACTTGCAGCCTGGTTAGCTAAAATGGTAATAATTATTTCGTCGCGACTATCAAAAACATTTGTTTTTTCACTCTCTACGGCCAATACACCGATGAGCGCATTTTCCAGTAATAATGGAATTGCAACCTGGCTTTGAACATTATTTAATCCCGGAAGTTTTAAATCTTCTTTTGTCTCTTCTCCGGCATTCGTCATCTGCGTCTTAACAGAATTGAAGTAAGCCCGCTGAGCGCCGATGTTACCCATGCGCATCAACTTTTTTCTTTTTGCGACAACGCCAATAATTCCTTCGCCAAATTTTACTTCCGCGCCAATTCCGTTTGTTTCGTAGCCATGACTTGCAGCAACAAAAAGTTTTTCATCAAGTTCGTCAGATAACAATACCATTGAATGTCTAAACTCAAAAGTTTTGTCAAGCAGCAAAAGCAATTTGTTTAGAATAGAATCAAGATCGAGCGTATTATTAATTTCAGTTGATATTTCCTGGAAAATTTTTACTTCCTGGTTTTTGCGCGCTAAATCAGCATTCAATTGATCAATCACTTTTTGATTGTCAACAATCTGGTTTTTAAGAATATCCGTTGCTGTAAGATTTTGCATGAAACAGAATTAATAAGCAACTCTTTCTACCGTTTTTACTTTATAAATATCAGCCGCATGAAGCTTGAAAATACCCGACATGCCTGACATTGAAGCAATCGCTTCAAGCTGCATATCCATTTGATCAAAAATATCTCCTTCGGTTTTTGATTCTTGAAATTCAATATCGAGCGACCAGGTCTCAAAAGTAGCCGGATGCATAATTTGCACACTGGCGTTTGGATTTTCGCGCACATTGCGGATAGTCTTATTAAAGAACTGGAAGGAGAGTGCTATGTGATTATCATCTACGTAAAACACCTGCGAAATGGTTGTTGTATTTGGTTCGCCGTTTTTGCTACAGGTAACCAGCGATGCCGGGACAATTCCCTGCATTGCAGGATGCATTTCTTGCTTAATCATAATTAATTGATTTTTTGACCGGTGCCCGGCCGTGGTGTTTGATCAAAAATATCTTCTACTTTAAACGTGACCGTAATCATCGGGAAAATGTTAAAGTTTTTCATGTAGTTCAGCGCTTCTTCGCCAAAAACATTACCAACAAACTCACCAAATCCGCCCAGGTTCTGGTAAACCTCCTGCATATCAGCTTCGGTGCTATCGTGACTGGAAATGTATTGGCCTTTGAATTGTAATGTCTGGTGTGTATTTGGGTTACCCACGGTAATCGCGGCTCGCCCGTTTGTATTTAAATTGACCAGCACTTTGTTTGAAAGAGCTTTTGGCAGAAAGGCTGATATATTTGAGCCATCATCGCTGAGCATCACACCAAACGCGCGTTGCATGCTTGGCTGAAGATCAGCATTCCGGCTGCCCATCATGATTGCAAAACACTTTGCACTCATAAAGTCATGGAGTTCTTGTTGTGTCATGAAAAGTATGTTTTAAAGAAATGTACTGTAACAAATATAATGTTATTCCGCAAATTATGGGCAGCTAAATTCAGGGGCAAAAGTTTTGCGCAGATCACTCAGATTTTGAAGTAAATAAAGAGCAGAGAAAATAAAAGAAAATTGAACTACGAAAAAAAATCAGCAAATTAGTGATGAAATTTCATGCTATGGATTATCCTATCTAAAGGTTGAATCATATTGGCTCTTTTGGAAGATTTTTTATCTATTGTCCTGGTATTAACAATTGCAGGGTCAGTTGGAGACACGCAAGAATCAAATAATCAAATAATCAAATGATTGCGATTATTGGATTGGGCTGTCATTTTTTTTTGTGCCATAGAAAGTCCCAGTTATGATTTTGATTTATTATAAATTATTTTTTCTTTCATCCATTTTACAAATTCTTCAAGATCTGCCTTGTTTGGAAAATCTGATTTTGGTAAAATAGTGAACGCGGTTCTGCCATAATACAAAAGAATAAACTCATCATTTTCCAATAATTTAGTGTAAGTGCTCCAGTCAATTTCAGAATCAATACCAACTGTTTTAAAATGCATTTCTCTTTCTGAAAGTTTTAGATGAATTGTATTCTTGTACTTGGGATCGCGATCGTACATCATATTTCCAACAATAAAATAAGCAAAGAATAAAAATAGTAATAGTATAATTGACAACACAATTACAGCAATCCAGATGAAATGAGTTCCCTGGAAAAAAAGGAAAGTTATTCCTGTAAGCAAAAGTAAAAAAGCAATAATGGCATCTCTTTTTGGACTAAGCACCGAGTTATAATGAAACCGGTATGCACGGACTACCTGCGGTTTTGAATAGACAATGTGTAAATCGATTGGGTTCATTTGACGCAGGGTTGATTTTTTACTTTGTTTGATAAAGTTAATTAAAAACGCGTATTTTTTATTTGTGAGGTATTTTTAAAATGTTGAGTTTTTCGGTAGTTAGTCAGCTTTAATTCCGGATTTCACTTTTTTCAGGATTGAGTGCCAACCTTTTATTGAAGCACATCACTGCTTTTCCCGAATCTGCGTTCGTGATTATTTTGTCGCTTTAATAATATTTATCGGATGTTTGAGGGAAGATTAAACCACTAAGACAAGGAAAAAAATCGGAATAATTTTTTCTTGCGATTTAATTTTGAATTTATCTTTTGGTATTTTTTAAATCTAAAAAATCAAGACTTATTACCGAAAGATTAAATTGTTAAACGATTTGATTTTCTGATTTTAATTTGATGATGTTTTCTTGAAACGCATGAGAACATAGATCATGTAACACAATTGGCCTAAAAAAATTCGTAATCTGAAAGAGTGATTTTCTGAATCTTATCAATGAAATAAAAATTATTGATGACGATGAAAATACGTTGAAGGTGGAGAAAATCTTAAATAAACCTGTGCTGATAAAGGATTATTGCCATAAATAGTTCTCAGGTTTTTATCGGGAAAATTTATTGTCGCCTGGGCACCTAATGAAACAAAACCCGCTTTGTGTTTTAAAAGAATTTTATTTAAACCTAACGTAAACGCGGTGATGTTGAATGTAGGATTTCCTGCAAACTGGAGTAACTGTAATTCTAATGCGTCTTTTTGAACGAATTCGTAACGTGCGTAAATCGTAATTGGTTTAAGTTGTATATTACTTTCCAATAAAACAGAATGCAAATTTTTTCCATCCGAAAAATGATTCATTCCCCAAACAAAGGATGAGGAAATAAAATTATCACGACTAATTTTTTTTGTGTGTATCGCCGAAGCTGTTGTTCTGATTATATCTTCGCCTGGAAATAATTGCTCAGGACTTTTAATAAATCCCTGGGAAAATTGTAAGGATATTTTTTTCGTAGGATTTATAATTAAGCGATAAGAATAACTATCAAATTTTGGCCGATCAAAGTTGTAACGATTTTCATCAGGTTCCCGACCTGTAAAAATACTACCTTCTAATTTTACATTTTTGTATCTGAAACCAATTGTTCCAACGCCAAATGCAATGTGAGTAGCGTCTTGCCAGTGATGAGACAACGGAGCATCAGGATTATTCATAGCGGAAAGACGGTGCATAAAAGCTGGTGGACCTAAAGCGGGTTCGGCCGGATATCCGAAGTAAGTATTGACGTCGATATTTTTATTAAAACTATGTGTGTAATTTATGGAAAGTCCCGAAAATAATTCATGCGGATGTTGCCTGTCAACTAAAGGAACGCCGTTGTAAGATTCACCTGTTTGAAAAAGCAGGGGGTATCCATCCTCACCAACAGTAAACGGATCAAAGGAAATCATGGTGTGAAATGAAAGTAAATTTTTATCATTCAGTTTGTGTGACAGCATAAACATGAACATATTTGGTGCATCGAAATGATTGCCTCCGCGATTACTTTCATTAGTCAGGTCTTGCCCGGTAAAGCGCAAAAACAATGAGCCATGAACCATAAAAGAAGTATTGCCTTTCATTTTCATATACATCCACATCGGGCTTTCATCGGGTTGCCAGCCGGTTCCGCTTGCATCGCGATTCATCGGAAGATTAGGCGAGAAAAACGAAGTCATTTGCATTTTATCGTGATCCATTTTCATTGTATCCTTAGGCGATTGATTATGACCATCGTGTTGGGCAAAGGTATTTTTTGGTAAAAAGAAAATTACGCAAATTAAAATCAACGCCGATTTAATGAAATGGAATTGGGAGAATGGTTTGTTTTTAGAGTTTGACATACAAAAATGTTTTCACGATTATTGTGGAGGATTCTTTCAGTTTAGCCGGTTAAACAAAATTCGGCGATTCAGGATAAACAAATGTTGCATACTGATTTTAAGATGTTGTATTATTCACGCAATCATTAGTATTGTTCAAAATTTTCAAATGAAAAAATAAACCATACTGTGATTTTTATACTACAAAATTAGTGTATTGCAAATTGGATGGCATTGAGTGCAACCAGCGTAAATATTGAGATTGATCAGAACCTGGTACTTGATTAATTCTATAATGAGTTTGTTTGTTAGTTATTCAAACACTCCGCCAAATGTGCGGCATACTCTTCCATAAATTTATCCCGCAGTACTCTGTATTCATCAACATTTTGATAATGACGATGTTCTTTATCAATATTTTTAAAATAAAAGTGAACAGAAATATTGTTGCCCGGAAACATCATAAAAATTCCAATTGTTTCTCCTGCATCATCTCCAAACCTGCTTAATCCATAAAATTTGTAGCCGTTAAATTCCAGTTCAATTATTCCATCGGCTTGCATGGCGGAAGAAATTGATCTTATGTATTCCATATTCGCAAGTAAATATTTTTGATCATCGGCATATTTTTTTGGTGACGAAAGTTCCACTTTTATATTTACGAATTCAGTTTTATTTACGTTTTTATAAATTTTTCGGTAACCATCAATGCGACTTATTTTTGCATCTTTACTGTCGCTGATACTAACTTTCCTGGACTTAGGTGCTTTCTCGGGAAGCCTTTCTGCATCTGAAGCTTTCAGGGTAGTTGCATTTTCAAAATTAATAAAACATTCATCAATCAAATCTGTCTGCGCGATAGAAACAAATTCTAAAAAGAAGAAGAAAAAGATAAGCCGGATAAATTGTTTGCTCATATTATTTTTGAAAATTAATTTCGTTTACTCAAAACTTTAATCTTAATTCTTCCATTCTCGCCATGCGCCTCTTCGCGTTGTTGTTCTGTTTCTATTTTTTGAATTGCTTCTACAGTTTGTATAGGATTTCCTTCGCCGTAGCCTTTTGTTACCATGAGTGAATCAATAGCTCCATACTTTTTTAATTGATATTTCAAATGGCTGGCCTGC